>Ga0075477_10000049_pt1 | contig 35750 bp, 29 predicted proteins | sample DEB08_DNA_FD_76338 | JGI IMG/M metagenome (GOLD analysis project Ga0075477, IMG submission 76338) | Aqueous microbial communities from the Delaware River and Bay under freshwater to marine salinity gradient to study organic matter... | ecosystem: Environmental > Aquatic > Marine > Coastal ...
TAGACGGGCTTGCAGACGGTGTAGCACTGCTCACGCGTCTCATAGACCGGCTTGCACACGGTGTAGGGGATTTCCTTGGTGCGTGTCTCATAGACGGGCTTGCAGACGGTGTAGCACTGCTCACGCGTCTCATAGACCGGCTTGCAGACCGTGTAGGGGATTTCCTTGGTGCGTGTCTCGTAGACGGGCTTGCAGACGGTGTAGCACTGCTCACGCGTCTCATAGACCGGCTTGCAGACCGTATAGGGGATCTCCTTGGTGCGTGTCTCGTAGACGGGCTTGCAGACGGTGTAGGTCTGCTCGCGTGTCTCGTAGACCGGCTTGCACACGGTGTAGGGGATCTCCTTGGTCCGCGTCTCATAGACGGGCTTGCAGACCGTGTAGGGGATCTCCTTGGTGCGTGTCTCGTAGACGGGCTTGCAGACGGTGTAGCACTGCTCGCGAGTCTCGTAGACCGGCTTGCAGACGGTGTAGGGGATCTCCTTGGTCACGGTTTCCCACACCGGCTTGCAGACGGTGCGGCAGATTTCGCGGGTCTTCGTTTCGTAGACCGGCTTCATCACCGTGTAGGGGATCTCCTTCGTCCGCGTCTCCCACACCGGCTTGCAGACGGTGTAGTTGACGGTCTTCGACTTGGTCTCCCACACCGGCTTGCAGACGGTGTACTCGACTTCTTTGAAGGAGTGTTCCTTTTCGTAGCGAACGCAATCGACCTGCTTTTCTTCGACGACCTTTTCGCAGACCGTCTTGTAGCAGGTGAACTCTTTCTTCTCATAAATCACGTCTTTGACCAGACGTGGGCCACACGGGGCGGCACACGACGGCTCGCAAGACGTGTCACAACTCGTACAGTTGCTCCTGGCGAGGCCCAAGAACGCAGCGTCGGCGGATGAAACCGACGTCACGATCGTGGACAGAGCCAAGAGACAGCTCAGCCACAGTGTTTTCATGTTTACTGCCTCTCTCGAGGGCGGATCCTCTCGGAAGTGGGGGACAAAACGAATGGGTGTCGGGCGACTAGGTGCCTTCCGTCTCCTACAAAGATCGGCCATAAAGTTGCCGCATGTTGACCACAACACGCAGTACGCGCTGTTTTTCTATGACCCCGAAGGTCATACAGATGTCACAGATTGACTTTCTCGACCCCTCAAATCGATGATTATTCGCCTAACCAGACCCTTCCACTCTCAAAAATCCCTCAAGTCTTCCCAGGCTCCCCTGTCTTCTTGTGTTGCGATCAGGTCTGTGGGTCCGGTAAAGTCAGCGACGCGTATATGGGGTTCGCACGGGGCTCTCCGATGACCGATCAGCGTCCGATTCCGGGGGAGATCCCGTCTGATGCCACCGTGCCGAAGGTGGTGGTCAACCGGCTGAGCCTCTATCTGCGGGAGCTGCAGCGGCTGGAATCGGCTGGTCAGGCGACGATTTCATCTGGCCAGCTGGGAGCCCTGCTCGGCTTCAGCGACGCCCAAGTCCGAAAGGATCTCGGTTTCTTCGGTCAGTTTGGCTATCCCGGTGTTGGCTACCGCTGCGATGAGCTGATCCGGGCGATGCGGGACATCCTCGGCACCAACCAGCTCTGGCCGGTGGTGATGGTTGGCGTCGGTAATCTCGGGCAGGCCTTGCTCGGCTACCGCGGGTTTGTGCGGCAGAACTTCCGAATCGTGGCTGCTTTTGATGCAGATCCGGCCAAGGTGGGGCAGTCTTTTGACGGGATCACTGTCAGGCCCATGGGCGAACTCCCAGCCTTCGTCAGAGAGCAGGCAGTCCGGCTGGGCATGATTGTCGTGCCCACAGAGCATGCCCAGGCCGTGGCGGAGCAGCTTGTCGCGGCAGGGGTTGATGGCATCGTCAACTTCGCTCCGGTCACCCTGACGCTGCCTCCGGGGGTGCAGGTGGTGGCGGTGGACCTGGCGATTGAACTTGAGCAGCTCTCGTTTGCGGTGACCAGCCGGCTGCAAACGGACTCTGACAGCGAATCGGCCACTCATGCAGACGGCGCCAGTCCTGCAGACGACTCAGAGCCCGAAACAGAGCCCCCCGCCTGACCAGAGCCGCCTTCGCTCGCTATGATAGTGGCCCAGACGGGAGCGATTTTTCGCGGTGGCCTACCGCATGCCCCACTGGTGCATGCCCGATGGTGTAACGGTAGCACAAGGGATTTTGGTTCCCTTTGTCTAGGTTCGAATCCTAGTCGGGCAGCTCTGGTCCGTACGACGTATCTGCGTGTCCTACTTCGACCACAATGCGACCTCGCCGCTGCATCCCGCTGCCCGCGAGGCCTGGCTGGAGGTGGTCTCATCGTCGTGGCACAACCCCTCCGGTCTCTATCCTGAGGCAACGGCCGCTCGTGAGCGTCTCGAGGATGCCCGGGAACGCTGTGCCGACGTGCTCGAGGTAGAGCCAAGCCAGATCGCATTTACCGGCGGAGCCACCGCGGCAGCCAACCTGATTGCCCGCTTTCATGCCAGACAGTCGGCAGATGGGTCGGTCGTCACTTCTGGTATCGAGCATCCCTGTGTGACCGACTCGCTGGCGGCAGCGTTTGCCGGTCGCATGGCATCCCTACCGGTGGATACCAGCGGCGTGGTCGACCTTGTGGATCTTGAACGTCGCGTCGCCACCACGGCTCCGCCGCGGCTGGTAGCGGTCATGGCCGCAAGCAATGAAACAGGGGTACTCCAGCCATGGAAGGACGTGGCACGGCTCTGCCAGGCCGCCGGCGTCGCGTTTCTCTGTGATGCCTCGCAGTGGTTCGGCAAACGTCCCGCAGCAGGTCTGGGGGCGTGTGGCTGGGTGATCGGCAGCAGCCATAAGTTTGGCGGACCGCGTGGTACGGGGTTTGTCGTGATCCCCGAGGGGGAAGTCTTCCGAGGAGATCTGGGAGGCCCGCAAGAGGCAGGGAGGCATGCGGGCACCGAAGACGTGGCCTCGGTGGTGGCGATGGTCGCGGCGCTTGAGGCGAGGGAGCGGGAACTGGCTGCTTTCCAGGGCGACCTCGCGGCCGCCCGTGATGCTGCTCAGCAGCGGCTTGCTGAGCGACTGCCCGAGGCCGTTGTCGTTGGCCGGCAGGCTTCCCGACTCTGGAACACGCTGGCAGCAGTCATTCCTGGCGGAGACGGCAAACGACTGGTGGGTGCCCTCGGCCGAGCAGGCGTTGCAGCGTCAACCGGCTCGGCCTGCAGTGCTGGGGCCGGGTCGCTACCGCACAGTCTTGCGGCCATTGGTGCCGGACGACTCGGGCTGACACCGGCAGACCTCCGCGGCATGGTGCGGCTTTCCAGTGGCCTTGCGACATCGGTCGACGAGTGGTTCAACGCGGTGGAAAAGCTCGTGGAGATTGTGCGTGGAGCTTCTGCCGGCCCGCCTCGCGTATCGCTTACTGGGATGCCGAGTCGTCGGCCACCTGCCCAAGGGCTGCAGCCGTGAAGATCAGCGGATAGAGCTTCTCGAAATACCAGAGCTTGGCGAAGTAGAGGCCGATCGGAGCGGTGGGAAAAAATCGGCCTTCATCAGTGGTCTCAACTAACCATTTCACGCTCCGTCCGACCGCAGCAGAGAGTTCGCTTGACATGCTGCGGCCCTGAGGGCTGGCCAAGACACGGGCAAGTGCCTCCACCGTCAGCGCGGTTTCTTCAATCGATGGTGGAAGGCCGGGGCCTCCACCCACGCCACCATCGCTCCCGACGGCCGCTGCCAGCCAGCTTGCACCACGCTGGTTGCCAGTGGCCATCACCACTTTGGCAGTACCGTAGACTGGGTTTTCCTGCAGCGGATGATGCTCGTTCCCAAACCAAAGCGGTGACCACGAGCCTTCGCGACGTTGCGTGCGTGCAAGATAGCGATTGGCAGCCTGCGTGGCCTCAGGGAGGCCAGGTAACGCCCCGCCTCCCAACTGCTGCCAGGCCTCCGCCGCCCGCAGGAAGTGTGCCGTGATGTCTGGGCAGGAGGTATCAAAGGGCAGCCTACCCCAGCCGCGACAGAATGTGGGGATCCCGCCATTACGGTTGGCAAGGCTGATCAGCCATGTCATGCCAGCGGCCGCGGCATCGCGAACCTCGGTCGGCACGGGCCGCTGCTCAGCGGCTTCCAGAGCAGCCAGGGCAAGCACTGCGCTAGAAGTGTCGTCGGCATCGGGCACGCCGCCAGGCAGGTCGGTCCAGGCCCAGCCACCCGGTTCGGCGCCGGTGTAGGGATGCACCTGGTTCCACTGTTGGCCGAGGAGCCAGCTGCGAATGGTCTCACGCTCGGACGCATCGAGAACGGTCCCGAGCTGACCACCACCTGCCAGTGCCTGAACGGAGAGCGTCGTGCCCCAGGTGGCGAGGTCGGTGTCAATTGGCCATGAGCCGTCGGGTCGCTGTGCTGCCCTTAAAAATGCGACCGCACGATCCGCAACCGGGTGTTCAGCAAGCCCCATTGCCGCCAGGCTCATCGTGACGAAGGAGGTCAGTGGAGTCGCCTCAAGGTAGCCGCCATTCGTGGGCTGGATGGACTCTAGACGCGCGAGCGTTTCATCGAGCGAGCGGTCCCGCATCCAGCGACGAGGTCCCCAGCCTGGGGCCATGTGATGACGGACCTGCCCAATCGCGATCAAGGCAGGCAGGGCGTAGCTGACCACCTGCATGTTGACCAGCCGAAACCATTTCTGGGGCAGAGCGGCCAGCTCAAAAGGCAGCTGAGGCACCAGCTTCCAGGTCTTGGAATCGCGAGGATCCCCAAAGACTCCACACAGCACAGCATGGGTCAGGATTGGCACGCTGAAGGTGCGGTCTCGTCCGTAGATGGAGCTGAGTGCTGCGGCGATACTGCGGCCGTCGGTACCCCCTGCCTTGTTTTCAATCCAGTCTGTAGCGGTGGCGATCGCCTCACTGGCTGCATGCATCGAGCCGATGTTTTCAGGCGATGCATCGCAGACGGCTGTCAACGCTGACCAACACAAGAGGGTGGTCGAGAGATTGCCTTTGCTGGCGATGGTGTCACCCCATGAGCCATCCGGCAGCTGATTGCCGATCAGCCATGAGGCGCCGCGGGAGATGGCCCGCTGGTCAAAGCGGTGGCCCACCTGCAGCAGGGCATTGATCGCGGTGGCGGTCGAGAGGGCACTGGTGGAGAGTTTGCCCCGCCACCATCCATCCGGCTCCCGCGCGGCAAGGAGTGCATCGACGCACCGTTGCCGTGTGGTCTGAAAGGATGCCGATTGAAGGATGGACGGTGTCACCATAAGCGTTCAAGAGAAGATAGCCGACAAATCAGACGCTGGCATGGCCAAGGGCAACAAGCCCGTAATAGGTGTATTCAGCATCGATCAGGTCGTCAGCCCAGGATCCGTGGAAGCCTCCGTCAGCGGACCAGAGTGAATCGAGGTAGTCGAGCACCAGATCCTGCTGCTTTCGCCAACTCGCGTCGACCGCGTCGAGGGCATGCAGGGCGACTGCCGTGGAAAGCAGGTCGGGCATGGGGGTGTCTGGGGTGGCGATGAAGCCGCCGGTGGGGTGCTGCTGGGAGAGCAGGAACGCGGCAGCCTCGGCAGGCACATCTGCCTCGAGCGAGCGAAGGGTGGCGACGGCTGCGGCGGTTGCCGTGGTTGAGCCCACAGGCTGACCGGGGGCATTGGCCCAGCCGCCATCGTCGCTCCTGAGCCTGTCAAGGCAGGCGATGATCGCAGCACGATCGTCGGTGGCGAAGGGCGGCTGGCCGACGTCTTCACGGGCGTTGACGGCGAGGAAACAGCCGTAAGCTGTCCCCCCGTGAGAGCCTACGCGGGTTGCGTAGCCACCATCTGCCGAGCGGTTGGCAGCGATCTTCTCGGCGAGTGCCTCTCCCTGCCCTGGTGGCCAACTGTGGGCAGGCTGCGACGCCCAGGCTCGCGCCAGACAACAGCGATGCACGAAGTCGAGCGAATCACCCACCCCGAACGTCTGGAGCCACTGCCGTGTACGGCTGGCCCGCTCAGGCTGCCGTTGGGCATCTGGAAGCTGGTCGAGGGCAGCGAGGGCATCCAAGGCGAACGACGTGTAGTAGAGATCGCCCCGTCCGTCGCGGTTGGCATAGCTTCCATCTGGAAGCGCGATCCTGTTGAAGTATGCGGTCACGAGATCGGCGGCTTCCCCCAGCGAACGCTGGGCGAGACGTGCCACCTGAAGCATCTGCAGCCGTCGGCTCATGCCGGGGCCACCTGCTCGGCGGCCGCACCCTCACGTGCCTGAGCCTTCATCTCCTGCTCACGGCAATAGCCGTCGAAGGCGAGTTCGTTGAAGATTCTTGCCACCATCCGCCGCAGCAGGCCCTTGAGCGTGGTGTCGTCGAGGCCGTCGAGTGCACGAATGGCCTCTTCCTTGTAGGCCTCCAACAGGAGTTTGGCCTTCTCATCCGCTTTCGCTTCAGAGATCGCCGAGCGGAGTTTCTCGGCGGTGAGGTCGGCGATCGGTGTGCCGGAAGCGAGATCAGCCAGCAACGCTCGGTCGTCACCACGAGCACGTTCCGCTCCCAAGGCGATCAGCACGCTCGGCCGCGAGGCAGCATCTCGGACAAACCCCGCGTCGTCGACGAGATCCTCAAGGTCATCCTTGATCTGATACGCAATGCCGATCGCGTTGCTGTAGGCACGCAGCACATCGCGACATGCGTCACTGCAGCCAGCCGTGATCGCGGCGAGTTGCAAGGCCACATCAAACGCAGGGGCAGTCTTGAGACGGAAAATCTCCAGAACCTGGCGGCTGGTCAGTCGTGAAGGACTGCGGCTCCAGGCGAGTTCGGCACCTTGGCCGCGGCAGAGGAGACGCTGGGCTGCTGCGGCTTCACGGACTGCGTCGGTGATTCGCTCAGGAGTCAGGCCGGACTCGGCCAGCAGGCGGTAGCCCTCGCCGATCAGCACGTCACCAACGTTCAGCGCGATCGGCACCCCTTCAGCTCCGCAGAGCGTGGGCTCGCCATACCGCTCGTCGTCACCATCTTCGATGTCATCGTGCACTAGCGACGCCTTGTGGAAACACTCCACCGCGATCGCCACCTTGCGGATGGCATCGTCAGAAGGTTCAGCCTCGCCCTGGTGTTCGGTGAGGGCTGCATGCACGGCTGCGGCAAGGAATGGCCGCCAGCGACGGCCGCCGACGCCGAGCCACTCTCGGGCGAGCTGTTCCGCATGTCCCTCCGCAGGCCCCATCTGCTGCTCGAGCGCTTCAGGCTCAAACCAGGTCTTCACCTCATCGTGGAGGCCACCGAGGTCGAGTCGCCGTGAGCGGTCAGACGCTTCAAGGTGGATGTAGTCCCAGACCCAGTCCACATCGACGGCGGTGTCGATACAGTCGTCTTGAAGCAGGGGAACCGCAACTGCAGGGACGGCTGCAGACTGTACGTGAGGAAAAGTCTTCTCAAGAACCGGCATGCAGCTGATCCCGACGATTGCCTCGATCTGCCCAGTCTGGATCATCGCCATCACGAGCGTTGAGCCCTCAGCCACCAAGACTGCATAGCCGAGCCGCTCTGCTTCTGCCTGGAAGTCCTGGATCGAGCAGAGGCCGCACTGCTTGCAGAGCAGCCCGAACTCATCAAAAGGAGCCGGGCAGCGGTTCTCTTCGCGAAGGCACTTTGGCATCAGTAGCAGCCGCTTCTCAAACGGCACGCTGGCAAGCGAGTCCCGCCATGACTCGTTGTTGACGAGGACGACCGCATAGTCGAGATAGGTGTCGGCAAGGCCCACTTCGGCGAGGGCTGCCGTGGCTCGCATGCCGAGCTCTTCCATGCTCAGTGGAGGCACGGCTTTTTCGGCTGCCATGCCCCGCCGGATAGCGTCGAGGAGCTGGTCTCGTTCAGCTTTGGTCTGCGGGATCGAGGGCTGTGGGGGGCGTGAACGGATCAGGGCCGGCGGCACCGGCGCAGGCAGAACAGCCAGGGAGATGCTGGTTGGATCGACCGTAGACATGGTGCTCTCCTCCGGGTGAACCCGCACAGACACTTCGAACAGAACCAACAAGTATGCCCGCCAACGGGCTCGCCGTCAGGTCGCAGCTTCTGCTGCCGCACGAGCGGCGTCGGCGCGGGCCTGGGCTTCCTCTGCCCGCCGCTGAATTTCCTCAGGACTTGGGAGGGCATCGAGCACCTCCCGCGGAATAGCTGCGGCGTCGGCAAGCTTCTTCAGGCACCGGCGTCGCTCGGCGAGTGCCTGGTCTGCCGAACGCTCACGTGAGAAGCGGGCCTTGGCATCGGCGCTGCGTTCGCGAAGTTTCGCATAGATGTCGCCGCCAAGCAGGGCCGAGATGTCGACCTTCATTTTCTCTCGGGAGACATCGGCTTCCGACACAGGGGCCCCGTCGATGGGGCCCGCGTGGTACTTCGGAAACATGATCGCCACATCTGGGCAGACACGAGAGCAGGCGGGGCAGTTTACCTTGCAGTTGGCGGGATTCTCCACCTGCAGGTGGTGGGTTTCGGACACGCCATAGACATCAAACAGGCAGAAGCTGAGACACTGCATGCAGTTGGTGCAGCGGTCCATGTCGATCACCGGAAACCAAGGCTTCCAGGTGTCACCACCGGTGTTGGCGGCCGCCGCTTCCGGACGGTTCATCGGCCGGGCACCACGGGCCGACTCCACCGCCTCGACGACCTGCTCCACCTGCTCGCCACTGATGTCGTGCACGGAGACTGGACCGTCACCGCCGGCAACCTCGGGAGCGGATCCCTGAAATCTTCCCAGCACGATCACCGTCGCGGTGGGCGGAGCCGAGGCGACACCACTGCCTGCAAGCGTGACAGCGTAGCCACGGTCGAGCAGTTGAGCGAAGAGTTCGCGTCGGTCTTTTGGTTCGAGCGGCTCAGCGCCCGGGCCTTCGTAGAGCACCACGCGAGGTGGCAGTGTGGCTGCAATCATCATGTCTCCTCGGGCGTGGGCTGATCGGCGGTCTGCATGCCAGCCAGCACGTCCTCCGCAGAGTCTGTCCGCATGTTGTGAACGGTCACCCCTGTCTTCGGTAGCGTTGCACCAGCCTGGGTGAACAGGCCTCGCACAGCTCGCGGCCAGCAGGCGGCGATCTTTAAGGGCGACGTTTCGGCTGCAAGCTGAGCCAGCTGTGGATCTCGGCGGGCCGCCATCTCGCAGAGGTCTGGCACCGCCTCAAATGCCTCGCCCGATTCGGTCAGGCCGGCGAGGACCGCATCCTTCACATCAGCGGGGATCACCTGCGCGTAGGCGCAGCGGCAGTACAGCAGTCGTGGCTGCTTGTGAGAAGGGGTCGTGCTGTCCGCGGTATCGGTCATATGTCGGTATCGATCATCTGTCAGTGTGAGTCATCAGGCGAGGGCATCACGACGCGGTGTCGGCGGTGTGTCCGACCAGGTCGCTGGCGGCAGACGCCGTGCTGGCAGGGCTGACCGACTGGCGGCGGTCCGCATGCGTGGGGTAGCTGCCAAAATCGTTGAACCAGTACCGCTTGGCAAAGCGATACATCCAGTGTTTTTCAGGGATCTCGCGACCGGGTAGGTCTTGGCTGGAGCGAGGCGTCATCGCCAGTAGCTCCTCGCGGGCGGTGCCACGCTGAGTGGTGTCGCGAGCGGCGTGGCGATCGGCAATCTCAAGCACCAGACGCGGGTTCTCCAAGACAACGCAGCCGCGACTGTGCTCCGCGGCCGCGTCTCGCATGTCAGCAAGAAATGGTGATGTGGTCACCTTGTCGTAGAACGAGCCGCCATGCACGTTCTCGACGGCCAGCTGAATGATTGGGCAGGGTTCGATATCCCCCGCGGGACCCACGTGGTGGGTGAGGCCGATGGCCATCGGGCAGAGGGCGGAACCCTTGCCGTCGTAATAGGCATCGACAATCACGATCGGCAGCCGCGCGCGGGCCTCGACCACAAAGCGGCGTACACGCAGCAGTTCGTCGGGTGAGAGCGCGAGTTCTGGTGACGAATCGGGTCCCACAGGTCGATAGCCGTGAAACCAGGCGTAATGGGCGCCCATGTCGATGAGCTTGCGGAGCCACTCGTCCGTTAACAGCGTGTCGATGTTGGAGCGACAGAGGCTGGTGGCGACGCCGGTGACGAGTCCTGCGTCCAGGCAGGCCTGCAGTCCCCGCAGGGATCGGTCGAGCACAAGCTTTGAGCCTCGTCGCTCGTCACTGACAACGGAATCCCCCTCGATGCTCACCAGCGGTGTGGCATTGCCAATCGCTCGCAGCCGTTGTGCGATTTCAGGCGTGATCAGCTGACCATTGGTGAAGATCTGGAAGTAGCAGTCTGGGTGTCGCTCGAGCAGATCAAGGAGATGCGGGTGCAGAAACGGCTCGCCGCCGAGCAGCCCGAAGAACGCGTTGCCATGAGCCTTGGCGTCTCGCACGAGGCTGTCGAGTTCACCGAGTGGCACCATCTCCCGAGGGGCCTGCACATCAACCCAGCAGCCTTGGCAGCGGAGGTTGCAGGAGTTGATCACCGACAGGTGCAGGAAGGGTGGAAAGATAACCCCCTTCTTCCGGCGTGCCTTGAATCGCTCCACCGACAGCATGCCTTTGAGACCGAAGTTCCAGCCAAACTTCCAGAGGCAGTTTGGGGCCACGGTGGTCGCCATGCGATACGCAAGCTGGGGCAGAATCATGATTCGATCACTTTCCGAAAAGGCCTTGCAGGCTACGAAGGGCGGGCGGCGAGCCGATGGGTGGGAACCGGCTTGCCGGGGCGAAAGTGCTCCAGATGCACGACCTCGCAGGGCCGCTGCTCACGAACACGCTCCAAGGCGTTCTCCACGGCAGCCTGCAGCGTTTCGGGAGCCGCTTCCGCTCGCAGATTGAGCAGCATTCGGCCGATATCGACAGGCTCAGCGAGTCGATGGGAGACCGCAGGCAGGTCATCTGTACGCACCAGGTTGGCTGCAGCAAGCTCAAAGGGATCGCCTTCGACCGAGAGCGTGGCCTTCATGTGCGCGATCTCGTGGCCGGCTTCTGCGAGTGTCTGGCGGATCTGCTGCATGATTTCAAGCAGCAGTTCTGTGCCGTCAAACTCGTCGGCATCGCTCGATCCGATCAGCAGTTCGGCATTAAGCCAGCCGAGGAGAGACTCACCATAGCCGTATGTTTCATAGTCGATTTCAGCAATCGCGGCTGCCTGTGATCGGGCGGTGAGCATCTCTTCAAACCAGGGCTCGAGACCGGTGCCATCGCGGGCGGAGCAGGATTCAATTCGTGCATTGGGAGCGACGGCCGTAAGGGCCTGGTGGAGTCGCGCGAGCCGCTCAGCATCCACGAGGTCAGTCTTGTTGATGACGACAATCTCGGCCTCCTCCAGCTGCTTCTTGTAGATGTAGCAGACATGCTCAGAGAGGCTCGCAGACGCCAGCCCGAGCACACGCTCGGCTCGCAGCGGATCGACGACAACGCTCACAGGTGCCACGGTAAAGCGGTCTCCGTAGATCTGCTCCAACGGCAGGCTGACAGTGGCCACTAGGTCGGTGCAGCTGCCGACAGGCTCAGCAATCAACACGTCGGGAGCTGCTTCACCCACCAGCGAGTCGGCAGCTTCTACCAGGGAGTTGAAGCGACAGCAGAAGCAGCCGCCAACGATTTCTTCCACCGGGAGGTCATGTGCCGAGGCAAGCGCGGTGTCGACCAGGCTGCCCCCCTGATCGTTGGTGACGAGTCCAACCTTCAGACCACGGTCTGTGAGCCACTGAGCAAACTGCAGAATCGAAGTTGTTTTTCCTGCGCCGAGAAACCCGCCAATCATGACGTAGCGAGCTTTCCCGTCGCGGCAATCCTTCTGCATGCTGAATCCTTTCGTCCTGCGGAAAGGCAGGCCTAGCTGTTTGAGTGAGCGGCGTCAGAGTGACCGTCATCATACCGGGACGACTGCAGCCGATCGATTGTCTCCTCCAGCAGCGCGATGTACTGATGGACATCGAGGGTGTCAGCCTGCGGAAGGCCTTCAATCTCGTAGAGCCAGCCACTGCTGTATGGCGCAGAGTGCGTCAGGCAGGCCTCGGCTGTGAGAGCAGGGTTGGTGCCGAGGAACTGGCCATCAGCCACGCAAAACAGGTCGCTAACGGCCTTGAAGCCCTCAACATTGCCGAGATGGTCCCCTGCAGAGACGCGACTCCCCGGCTGCACGGCGAGGTTCATCTCCACCAGCTCTCCGAGCATTCGCGTCGCAAACTTGGTGAATCCCACACGCCAACGGCCCGCACACACCGGATCCGCAGCAACGCCCTCCTGCCAGTCGCTCGGAAGCAGCCAGAAGTGCGATGAGACGTAGCGGTATCCCACCGGAAAGCGGGCAGAGAAGTGCGCGTGTCGAAAGCGAACGGTTTCCATGCTCAGGAGTCCTCCCCCGGCATGTCGTCACGCAGCAGCGGAGCCGTTGCGACTGCCAGCAGGCTGCCAAGGAGTGGGGCTGCAATGTAAATCCAGAGGTCGTCCATCACACCGGCGGTCACGGCTGGTGTGATGGATCGCACAGGATTCATCGATGCTCCGCAGATCGGGCCGGCAAACAGTGCCTCGACCGCAATCACGCTGCCAACGGTGATCCCCGCAAACATGCCACGTTCCTTGGGGCCACTCGAGACCCGCAGGACCACCACCATCAAGATCCAGGTGAGCGCGACCTCAAGAATAAAGGACTGCCAAGCGGATCCTGCCGGAATCGTAGCGCCCAGCGTGGGGTGGGCCGGAAACAGCAGCCGGAGCAGCAAACTTGCGGCGAATCCTCCCACCAGCTGGGCGAGGACGTATGGCAGGACCATCGTCATCGGAAGACGTTTGGCCACCCACATGCCGAGCGTCACCGCAGGATTGAGGTGCGCTCCGGAAATGTCGCCGACCGCATGCACCATGGCCATGACCACCAGCCCGAACACGAGTGCCACGCCGACATGCGTGATTGAGCCGCCGGAGGTGTCGTTGATTACGATCGCCCCGGTGCCTGCAAACAGCAGGCAGAAGGTTCCGAAGATTTCTGCCGAGATGCGTCGCAGCATTGGGTGAACGTCTCCATTGAGTGGCGGGATTCTGCGTGACGAACACAGCATCCTTCTGTTGCCCAGAGAACGAAGGTGTATGGGGAGAATGAGAGCCTAAGCGTTTCCGGTTGTCTGAGCACGAAGTCGGGCCAACAGTCGCTTGAAGTCGTCGGGCATCGGACTGGAGAAACGCATCTCTTCACCGCTGACGGGATGCACAAAGCCGAGCTCTGCGGCGTGGAGCATCACCCGACGGGCACCTGAGTTGTCTTTGATGCGACGGCCTCTTGGCGAGGTGTAGACCCGCTCGCCACAGACAGGATGGCCTTCTTCGGAGAGGTGAATCCGGATCTGATGAGTTCGTCCTGTCTCCAGGCGGCACTCCACAAGGGTGAAGTCGTTGCCGAAGTGCTCGAGTGGCTGCACGTGGGTCACGGCTTCTTTGCCGTGATCGCCTTCGGTCGATCCGCGACGCCCGTCGCCGCGATCACGCACGAGCTGGCTGCGGATCGTCCTGGCAGTGATGCGGCCAATGCAGATGGCGATGTAGCGGCGATGGGTGCTGTGCAGGCGAAACTGCTCCGCCAAGATCCGGCCCGCGGGAATGCTGCGAGCAAACACAAGCAGCCCGCTCGTCTCACGGTCGATGCGGTGCACGGGCCGAACAGGCCCCACCCTTGGCGATTTGCCTTTCCGAGACCCCTGCCCACTCTGCCGGCCGCTGCGAGCGAGTGTGCGGGCGATCACGCCTGGCAGCATCTCGTCGAGTGTGGGCTGCAGCTGTCGGCGACGGGCTGGCCAGGAGAGTTCCTCGTGATGCCGGGTCGTCGTCAGGCCGCTCGGCTTTTCGACGATGGCCACCGCGTCATCGAGATAGATGATGTCTACATCTTCAGCCTTCGGTGGGGCGGGGGCCGCACTCGCCAGGACTTTGACGACTTCCCCTCCCTTGAGCCTGCGAGCCTCGTCGTTGCAGATGTTGCCGTCGATCATGACCCGCCGGCCACGGACGAGTTTTCCAGCGGCTGCCCAGCTCAGGGGCGGCTCGCTGCGGCGGAGGAAGGCAGCCACAGTGCTGCCGGCGTCTGTCGCAGGCACCCGGTGGACTTTGGAGGAATCTGGACGTTGGTCGCGGGGGGATTTTGAACTGGGCATGCCGTGTTCTGGAGAGGTCGAGTGCCTCGCGGGGAAGCCGCGTGGCTGATGCGAGTATCCATCAATCTGGTGGCGAAACCAACGATCCTTGACCCCGAACGCCCCCCATCTAGACTCGGACCGGACAGAAACCTTCTTTTTTCGAGGAATTCCAACGTGCCCGGCACCTGCGTCGTGGGTCTTCAGTGGGGCGACGAGGCCAAGGGCAAGCTCGTTGACATCCTCACAGAGAGCCACGAAATCGTTGTTCGTTACCAGGGTGGAGCCAACGCTGGCCACACTGTCGTCTCCGGCGGTGAAACCTGGAAACTCTCCCTGATTCCCAGCGGGATCCTTCGCGACGACGTGACCTGCGTGGTCACCGGCGGCGTGGTGCTCGATCCAGCAAACGTGATTGGCGAGATCGATGGGCTGGAGGCGCGAGGCGTGCGTGTGGCGGGCAAACTGCTCTTCAGCGACCGCGCGCACGTCGTGTTCCCGTGGCATATGGCGGAGGACAAGACGCTCGACGGCAGCGTTTCCGATGGCGAGGCGATTGGCACAACCGGTCGTGGCATCGGTCCGTGCTACCGCGACAAGGTCGGCCGTTCACTCGCAATCCGTCTCGGTGACCTCTACCGCAACGACTTCAAGCAAAAGTTTGACCATGTGGCGGCCATCAAACAGCAGCTGGTTGGTGAACTCGACGCGGCTGCCATCTATGAGCAGTACATGGCATACGCCGAACGGCTGCGGCCGTTGGTCGCAGACACCACGGCCTATCTGCTGGATGCTGTCGAGGCGAGCAAGCCGGTGTTGTTTGAGGGGGCTCAAGGGGCCTTGCTCGACATCGACCACGGCACCTTTCCTTATGTCACCAGCAGCAACTCCTCGGGCGTGGGAGTCTCCAGCGGCTCGGGTGTGCCCGGTCGCTGGATCAATCGCGTGATTGGTGTGGTGAAGGCCTACTCGACGCGTGTTGGTGGCGGTCCCATGCCCACCGAGCAGGACAACGCGATCGGTGAGCACCTGCGGCAGAGGGGCCGCGAATACGGCACAGTGACGCAGCGTCCACGACGCTGTGGCTGGTTTGATGCTGTCGCGGCTCGCTACACGGCTCGGCTCTCCGGGGCAGACGAACTGGCGGTGATGCTGCTGGACGTGCTGGGGGGACTTGATGAACTGAAGATCTGCTCGGCATACCGAATCGGCGGCCAGCGGGTGACCCAGTTTCCCGCCCATGTCGACGATCTGAGGAACGCTGAGCCGGAGTTTGAGACGCTGCCGGGCTGGAAGGAAGAGCTCAGCAATGTAAGGAGTGAAGCGGACCTCCCAGAAGCGGCACGACGCTATATCGCCCGCATCGGTGAACTGCTTGGCCGGCCGGTTTCGATCGTGTCGGTGGGTCCTGATCGCGAGGAGACGATCCGCTGCGGCGGTGGAGCATGAGCGTGGAGAGGCTGTTTTCGGCGTCCCGTAGGAACGCGGTGCGAGGGAACAGCGGCCGAAGAGTCTCGAACAGGCCTTGTTGAATCACCTCTCCTCTGGAGGAGAATGCCCGGTATGGCCATGTCCGAACCATCCCGGCGCAGTGACTCTCCTGGCGTGGAGCGTGTGGCGTGTTCACCAGAGGACACCTCCTGGCGGGAGCGGCTGCCGCGGCATGTGGCCATCATCATGGATGGCAACGGCCGCTGGGCTCAGGCACAGGGGCAGCCTCGAATCGAGGGCCATCAGCGTGGAGTGACGAGCGTTCGCCGCACCACCGAGCATGCGGCGCGTTTGGGCATCGAACAGCTCACGCTCTACTGCCTCTCGAGCGAAAACTGGCGGCGTCCGGCTGCTGAGCTTGAGTTTCTGATGTGCCTTCTCGAGAAGTACATGATCGAGGAGCGAGAGTTGATCATGCGGGAAAACATCCGCGTTCGCATGATTGGCAGACGTGACGGCCTGCCTGCCTCGACCCTCTCTGAACTTGACCAGACGGTCGAGATGTCGGCCGGCAATACCGGCATGACGCTCTGCCTGGCGATCAACTACGGAGCTCGTGATGAGATCGCGACGGCTGCCCGTCGGCTTGCCGAGGAAGCAAGGGCAGGCAGCCTTGATCCTGGAGGCATCGATGAAGACATGTTTGCCAGTCGCCTAGCGACCGCCGGCATGCCTGATCCAGATCTGTTGATTCGCACGGCGGGCGAAATGCGTGTCAGCAACTTTCTGTTGTGGCAGATTAGCTATGCCGAGATTTGGGTGACGCAGGCGTGTTGGCCAGACTTCAACGAAACGTTGCTTGAAGAAGCGTTGGCCGATTTTGCTCGCCGAGACCGTCGATTCGGAGGACTTTCGCCATCGTGACTGACTCAACATCTTCCGATAAAGCACGGCCGTCCGACGAACGAACGGCGTCGAAGTTCACCAATCGCCTCGCGGTTGCTTCGAGTGTTATGGCTGTGTTCACGGCACTCTCGGCAGCCGATGCCTACGGCTTCGCTGGCATGCCCGCAGGCTGGTGGCTGCTGCCGGTGGCGATCGGCTTGGCGGTCGCCGCGACCGATGAGCTGATTCGGCTGTTTGCTGCGGGTGGACTGCTGCTGCCGGGCAAGCTGTTGAGGCCAGGGGTCGCGCTGGTCGTCCTAGCGGGAGTTGTGAGGCCCCCGCAGGCGGATGCCTGGCCGGCAGCCTTGGTGGCGATGCCAGCGATCGTGCACGTTGTCCTTCTGCTGCTGATTCTCGCGGTTGCTGTGATCGACTATCGACCGGAGCGACAGGCTCTCCAGAGGCTCACCGCAGCCTTTTTCGTGGCCAGCTACGTTGGGGTTCTGGTGAGTTTCATCGTGGCCCTCCGATTTGTGGCCCGAGGCGAAAACGGGAGCCCGCACATTCTGCCGCTGGCGAGCCTGGTGGCGGTCGTCAAGGGTGGTGACATCGCTGCCTACTCGGTTGGCGTGCTCTTCGGGAGGTCGAAAATGGCCCCGTTGCTGTCACCGGGGAAGACCTGGGAAGGCACGTTTGCGTCGCTGGTGGGTTCCACGCTGATTGCTGGCCTGCTGCTGGAATGGCTGCCTGTGGGCACGACGACGACTCCGGTCGGCGGCTGGCTTGTCTTCGGGCTCGGTGTGGGCCTTGCGGGAATTGTGGGCGATCTGGCGGAATCGCTCGTTAAACGCGAACTCCACGCCAAGGATTCTGGCGGGGCCCTCGGCGGCCTGGGAGGTGCCCTCGATCTGATCGATTCGATGCTGGTGGCAGCCCCTGTGGCGTATATTCTTTGGACAAACGGCCTTGCTGCTGGCTAGACCGTGGTGTCTCTCCCCTGCTCGACGCTGGCGGCTGCAGGCTTGCTATACTTCTTGAGTCGGGGTGAGTGGCCAATGGCTGCATGGCCCCGTCTAACCACCTCTGTTTCACCGCCGGCTTGAGCCGGTGGGACTCAATGCCCCGCTCGACAGTTCCGGTCGTCGATACCCAGCGGCTCCTCACTATTTTCGGCCCGCGGGATCAGCACCTGCGGAAGATCCGTTCCACGCTCGGTGTTGGTGTCTCTGCGCGCGATGACTCGATCTACATCGAGGGTGATGAGCCGTCGCTCACGCAAGCGACCGAGGTTTTTGAGCAGCTCGCCCGCATCGCCGCCGAACGGGGGGCAGTGGAGTCGGTCGACGTGGCAAACCTCCTCGCTGCGGCACGGGGCGAGGGGCCAATGATGCCTCGCGAGCCGATCGAACTGCGGAATCCTGGCAAGCAGGTGGTGCCGCGGTCCGACGGCCAGGCGAACTTTGTGAAGGCGATCCGTGAGCATGATGTGGTGCTCTGTGCCGGGCCAGCGGGCTGCGGAAAGACGTTTCTTGCAGTGGCCATGGCCGTTTCGATGCTCCGCGCTGATCAGGTGCGAAAGATCGTGCTGGTGCGGCCGGCAGTCGAGGCGGGTGAGAACCTTGGATTTCTTCCGGGTGATCTGCAAGCAAAGATCAACCCGTACCTGCGACCGCTGCTCGATGCGCTTCGCGAGATGCTTGACTACGAAGTGCTCAAGCGGCTGACGGAGCAGGATGTGATTGAGATGGTCCCGCTGGCCTACATGCGGGGACGCACGCTCAACAACGCCTTCATCATTCTGGATGAAGCACAAAACACGACCCACTCGCAGATGAAGATGTTTCTGACGCGGTTGGGCATGGGCTCGAAGATGGTGATCTCTGGTGACACCACACAGATTGATCTGCCTTCGAATCGTCACAGTGGTTTGCTCGACGCGATGAATCGCCTCCAAGGCATCCCGGGCTGCGCTCGGGTGCGGCTTGGGGGCAGTGACATCGTGCGACATCCGCTCGTACAGCGAATCGTTGATGCCTATGACGACACGGGTGCTGAACCGAGACGGTCATAGCCCCCCGTTCCATCCTTTGAAATAGTTCGATGCCAGTTGCTCCTTCCTCATACCGACGCCGCTTGAAACGTGGTGCTTCTGTGGAAGCCCCAACAGGCTTCTGGGGCAAACTCATCGATCAGCTCGTCCGCTCAGAGACCATCTTTCGGCTCTCGATGTGCTGTGTCGCTGGTCTGGTGATGCTGGTGGTGCTACAGGGGTGGCGGCCACCGATGTGGGCACGCGAGGGGATGGTGGCACCGCATGGCATCGTGTCGCGAGTGCCCTTTGAGGTGGAAGACAACGAGGGGACGCGGCAGGCTCAGGAGAGGGCGAGGAGACTCGCGCGGGTTGTCTACACCCAAGACAAGGCCCCGATCGTGCAACTCCGCGACGGGGTGAAGAACCTCGTTGCCCAGATCTCAGTGAATGAGTCACTGACGGTGAAATCACAGGCTGCCTGGATGGCCTTTGCACCGGAGTCTGAGACGCTCATTGAGTTCTTGCCGCCTGGGACTGAAACCGAGCGGAAGCCACAGGCGCCCGTCGCTCCAGCACCCGCAGAAGACGATGGTGCAAAGGGAGCCGTCCGTGAGTCGAACGACGACACGCCGGCAACGGCGACGGATTCGCCCAACGGTCGTGTGCTGCCGCCAGCGATTGCCGACCAGGTGGCGGAGGCGGAGGCGGCCTATCAGGCGTTCCGCAGTCACATCGACACCGAAGAGAAAATGTTGGCCTTCGAAAAGGCTATCGAACGGGCATTTAGCGATGTCGAGCGGACCGGCGTGCTCGACAAAATCCAGCATGGCATCGATGACGGAAGTCAGACCGAGATCGATGTTCACCCGATCGGGAATCCCCAAGAAGTGGTTCGGGAGCAGGTGGCGACCGTGCTGATTGGTGAAGCTCGCGCACGACTGAAGACACGCCTCGAGGAAGAGCTTGGCGAGGGTGACTTCACCGGCAGTCTGGCCGAGATGATCAACACCAACCTGACCGGCACACTGGAACTCGATCGTGAATCGACGGACAGGGCCAAGGCGGAGGCGGTCGAGAAAACGCCGCCGCAGATGACCCGCTATGCCGCCGGCGATGTTCTGGTGAAGGCGGGTGTGCCGATCTCACCGAATGACATGGGCCTGCTGAGAGAGGAGTACAACGCCACGCTCGAGAGCACCGAGATCCAGCATTTTGTCGGGCGAGCGGCGGCTATCTACGGGCTGTTTCTGGCCATGCTGGCACTCGCAGGCTTCTACCTGCACCTTCATCACCCCGACATGCTTGAAGATCTTGGGCATGTGGCCACGCTACTGGGGCTGACGATGTTTACGATCGTGGCCTGCCTGATTGGAAGCGTCGAGGGCTGGAATGCCGAGATCGTTCCGCTGCTGTTGTTCTCGATGATCGTGGCGATCGCGTATGACGAAGATGTGGCCCTGTTGTTGGCTGCCGAAGCAGCCTTGATCGTGGTGGTTGGGCTCGGGCTGAGTCTCGCGGACTACGTCACACTGACGGCCGCCGCCGCATCGGCCGTGTTCTGGATGGGCCGCATCCGCAGTCGCAGCAAGCTGATCTACGTCGGACTCTGGGCAGGAGCGGTTGCCTTTGCGACCCATGTGGGGGCAAGCCTTCTCGAGGATCGTCCGCTGGCCGGCCAGCTGCTCTACGAGGCTGCCCGCACCGGCGGCTGGACGATTCTCACCGGTTTTCTGATGACGGGCCTCCTGCCCTTCATCGAGAAGACGTTTGGTGTGCTGACCGATCTGTCGCTGCTCGAGGTTGGGGATGTGGCGCATCCTCTGCTGCAGGAGCTCGTCCGGCGTGCTCCTGGCACCTACAACCACTCGATCAATGTGGCGAGCATCGCGGAGGCGGCGGCCGAGTCGATTGGAGCTCGCGGACTGCTGGTCCGTGTGGGGGCGTACTTCCACGACATCGGGAAGATGCTCAAGCCTGTGTACTTCATCGAGAATCAGGGGCCGCAGGGAAATCGGCATGAGTCGCTCGTGCCGGCGATGAGTACGCTGATCATTGTGGCTCATGTAAAAGAGGGGGCAGAACTCGCTCGCCAGTACAACCTGCCGAAGCCGATCATCGATCTGATCATGGAGCACCATGGCACGACGCTGGTGGAGTACTTCTATCATCGTGCTTCAGAGCAGTCTCAGTCTGATCCGAGCAACCCGGGCGTTGACGAGCAGACCTACCGGTATCCCGGTCCCAAGCCGAGCACGCGCGAGAGTGCGGTGATGATGCTTTCAGATGCGGTGGAGAGTGCGAGTCGATCGCTGACCGAACCAACACCCGCTCGGATCAAGAGCCTGGTGCACGACCTAGCGATGAAGCGGCTGCTCGATGGCCAGTTCGACGAGTGCGGCCTGACGCTTGAAGAGCTCAAGGAAATTGAACGCAGCCTGGTGAAGAGTCTCAACGCCGTCTATCACGGCCGCGTGAAGTATCCTGATCAGAGGTCAGCTTCGTGACAGAACGTGGCGTTGTGGTTGATGTCTCAAACCGTCAGCGGCGGCTGAAGACGAGTGCTTCATGGGTTCGTCGGCTGGTGCGAGAGGCGTGTGCTGCCATTGGGATCGAGGAGGCCGAGATCTCGGTTCTGCTGGTTGGTGATGCTGCCATGGCCAAGCTGAATGAAGAGTGGCTGGAGCACCAGGGTCCCACAGACGTGATCACGTTTGGGCTCTCAGAGTCGACGGACGAGGTCGACGTGTGGCCTGGCGGGCTCTCTGGAGACATCGTTGTCAGCACGGAGACGGCCTGCCGGATGGCTGCCGAACTGGGCTGGTCTCCGGAGAACGAACTTGCCTACTACATCGTGCACGGGCTGCTGCATCTGGCTGGATGTGATGACACGAATGCCGCAGCTCGGGTGAAAATGCGGCGAGAAGAGCGACGTGTGATGGTTGCCCTAGGGCTCCCTGCCCCTCCGCGTCGCTCGCATTCCCGGGCTCGTTGAGCCTCGACGTTCGAGTTAGTGACACCGTTTCCGAGTCTTATCTCCCTTTTTACTCCCCATGCTGCCTGCTGTGTTTTTGTTGACTGCCGTCATCGCTGCGAACCCTCCGGCCGCCACTGCAGGCACGATTGGGCTGTTGGCGATTGCCGCTGCGGCAGCGATCCAGGCACGGGCTGTTCGCGGAGCAAGACGCCACCGGCTGCAGGAACTCTGTCGCGAGCAGGGCATGCCAGAACGGTATGACGAGATCGTCGACTCCAGCGAAACGGTCGCCTTTCTGTCGGCGTCGGTGGTCACCGTGGCGACCGCCGGCGCGACACTGCTTGCTGCCCTCCGCTGGGTCGCTCCGTCTGAGACCCTCACAGAAGCCGTGCTTGCAGCAGCGTGCTTTACCAGTGTGCTCTGGATGCTACTGGTCGTGGTACCAATGGTGGTGACCCGCCTGGCCGGACCCTCGATCGCTGTTCGCTCGTGGGGGTTTTGGCGTGGTGTTGTTGGCATGGCCAAGCCGTTGATGGGCATTGTGGGGCGGCTGGCCTGGCTGGTGGGCCGGATTGTGGGCCAGCGTGAACATCCACCCACCGACGAAGAGTTGCAGGACGAGCTGAGGCTTGTGGTGGACGAGGCGCATCGCGATGGCCGTCTTCAGGCCTCCGCTCGCGACATGATCGAGGGAGTGATTGACCTGGGCGATGTGAAGGTCTCACAGATCATGACCAACCGGACCGATATGGTGACCCTTTCGGTCGGTCTCTCGTTTGACGAGGTGGTCCGCGAGGCTGCCGAGAGTGGGCATTCGCGGATTCCAATCTGGGAGGACTCTCCCGACAACATCATCGGCATGCTGCACACGCGGGAGCTGCTGACAGAACTCTCACGAAAAGATGCCGAACGTCCGGATCTTCGCACCCTGCTGCGAGCCCCGTTCTTTGTGCCGGAAAGCAAGAGTGTGCAGAAACTCCTGAGAGAGTTTCAGCAGACGCACACCCACATGGCCCTGGTGACGAACGAGTTTGGCGGCGTTGCAGGCTTGGTCACCATCGAGGACGCACTTGAGGAGATCGTTGGCGAGATCGCTGACGAGCATGACGAAGACACCTCCGATGGGCTGCGGATTCTCAGCGAGAGTGTGGCGGAGGCCCGGGCCCAGGTCCGCCTGGAAGAAATCAACGAACGTCTCGATCTGCGGCTTCCCGAGGAGGCTGATTTTGAGACGATCGGCGGCCTGGTGTTCCATTTGGCCGGTCGGATCCCCTCCATTGGTGAAGCGTTCGACTCCGACGGCGTGCGGCTGCAGGTGCTGGGAGCGACCCGCCGCCGTATCGACTGGGTGCGGATCGAGCGGCTTCCCGAGCCCGCAGCAGGCTGACGATGGTGCCCGAAAAGGCCCAGGCGATCGTGGTTCGCACGTATGCCTACAGCGAGACGAGCTGTATCACCACCGTTTTTACGCGTGAGTACGGCAAACTGCGGGCTCTGGCAAAGGGAGCGTGGCGTCCGAAGAACGCTTTTGACTCCGCCCTTGACCTGCTTTCGATCTGTCAGGTACTCGTCCTCCGCCGATCCTCTGGGGGTCTCGATCTGTTGACCGAGGCTGCCCTCGAACGACGGTTCCGCGTGGGCCGGTCCCTCGCGGGATTTCATGGCGGGATGTATCTCGCAGAACTCCTCGACGCGCTTACCGCAGAAGCCGACCCACAGCCGGAGATGTTTGATGCTGTCGAGACCGCACTCACCTCGTTGTCGCCAGACGCTGATGCCGATGCATCGCAGTCGGCAGCCGTGGTGGTGCTGGCAGCAGAACTCGCGCTTCTCCAGGCGGGTGGGCATGGGCCTGCCGTCGGGCGTTGCGGAGCCTGTGGGGAGCGGCTCGATCCAGCGGCTCGTACGGCCTTTGGCATGCTCGATGGCGGAGCGCTCTGCCCGAGCTGTCGACGTGGCAAACGCGGGCTCGTCTCGATCTCGACCTCAGCGACCTCGGCATTGCGGGCGGCAGCTGCCCTCGCGGTGGGCCGTCGCGCTGGACCAGTGGCAGTCGAAGGACGCGTCTTGGGGGAGTTGCGTGCCGTGATGAACACCTTTGTCTCCCACACACTCGGTCGACGCCTGAGGTCGGCACAGCACCTGACCAACGGGTAAGAGCCAACACCTATGAACCGAAGCGAAGGCATGATGAGGCTTTCCCACACACTTGCGTCGAGCTGCCTGCTGGCTGCGGTGACCGTGTCTTCTGGGTGCGCGACGCTGTCGGCACCGAGTTGGCCATGGTCGAAACCTGATCCAGCTGCTGCCGCGGACGCCGGCATGGAAAACGAGCTCGGTGAGAATGCCGAGGGCGATGTGATTTCCTCAGAGTATCTCTCAGCCGATCAGGGCACGCCGTGGGAGCTTCTCAAGGGTGAGAACATCAAGAAGCGGTGGAAGATGATGACCGGCCGAGGGCCGAACGAGCAGGTTGGCCGGCGGGCCCTCGCGGAGGGAGATGCGCTCTACCGCAAGGCGGACTACAAGGCCGCGATCCCGAAGTACAAGCAGGTGATTGACCGCTGGCCCGATTCCTCTCTCGAAGAGGATGCGATGTGGCAACTGGCGGAGTGCTACTTCTTCACCGATCAGTACCCAAAGGCTGAAGATGCCTATGACGAACTGGTGCGGAAGTACGCCAACACTCGGTATCTCGATCGCATTGCTCAGCGGCAGTTCGTGATTGGTGACTACTGGCTCAAGCTCGACCAGCGTCACGGCTACTGGACCCTCGTGCCAAATGTGGCAGATCGATCGCGGCCACTGTTTGACACGCGTGGCCGCGCTTTGAAGACGTTTGACCATGTGCGGATCAACTCACCGCGTGGACCGCTGGCGGACGACAGCCTGATGGCCCAGGGCAATGCCCACTTCCTGAAGCGGCACTGGCTCGATGCCGACTACTTCTACGGTCTGCTGCGGAGCGAATATCCCGACAGTGAGTTTCTCCTTGAGGCTCATCTGCTCGGGCTGCAGTCCAAACTCCGTAGCTATCAGGGGCCTGCCTACGAGGGTGGCGTGCTTGACGAGGCGGAGATTCTTGCCGACCAGACGCTTGTGCAGTTTCCGGATCAGCTCCAGGGAGAAGATGAGCAGCGGCTGATGGCGACCCGTGCCAGGATTGCGGAACAGCAGGCGAAGCGGCACTACGACCGGGCCTCGTTCTACGAAAAGGGGGAGCACTTTGCCGCTGCCCGGATCTACTACGGGCTTGTGGCCCGCGACTACTCGAACACGGCTCTTGCTCCAGAGGCGCTTGCCAAGCTGGATGGTATGAAGGGGCTTGAGGATGTCTCCGACAATCCATTCCCCATGCTCACCGCAGTGCTCAACCCGGACTCGCTGAAAGAGGCTGAGCTTGATGCGATGGCCGAGGCAGACCTGCAGACGGAAGTGGCTGACAGTGGAGATGGTGAGATCACCACAGCGGGCCTGCCTGGAGGCGTGTCACCACGATGATCGCGCAGCGTCGGGGGAACGGTCGCTCCCCGACACAACGCCGAGGCGGGGTGTGGCCGGGCTCTTCAGGAACCGGGTGGGAGGCAATGGCCGCGCTGGCTGTGGCACTCATCTGCCTGGTGTCGGTCGGCTGCGTGGGGTACCGCTTCGGCAACAACACGCTGTATGCCGCCAACGTCCGGACGATTTATGTGCCGGTATTTCAGTCGGATAGTTACCGCACAACGCCTTCGATCGACATTGGTGAGCGGATTACCGAAGCGGTCTGCAAGGAGATCGAACGGCGAACGCCCTTTAAGGTTGTTGGTACCGCTGAAGATGCGGACAGCGTGCTGACCGGTCGCGTCGTTGCAGACACCAAGCGGATGGTGGTGGAAAGCCCGACCGACCAGTCGCGGATGGTGGAAATGAACTATCAGGTGCTCGTCACCTGGGCTGATCGTGGTGGTGCGGTGCTGGCGAAAGGGGATGTGCCGCTTCCGGCAGCGAGTGTCGACATCGGTCAGGCGGCCGCGCTGGTGCCAGAATATGGACGGTCCGTGGCCAGCACACAGCAGGAAGCGATCATCAAAATCGCTCAGCAGGTTGTGGGTCTGATGGAAGAGCCGTGGTGAAACCACTCCCAACACACTGGCAGCTGCGTTCGCAAAAACTGGCACTGCCACAACCAGGTGCCGGCAGCCGACCGTTGGTGATGGGGATTGTGAATGTCACCCCCGACAGCTTTTCTGACGGCGGCCGGCACCGTTCTGCGGAGGCAGCGATCCAGCACGGTCTCGAACTGGTTGCCCAGGGTGCAGACATCCTCGATGTGGGAGGTGAGAGCACTCGCCCGTATTCAGCCCCAGTTGATGATCGCGAAGAACTGCGGCGGATCGAGCCGGTGGTTGCCGGACTCGTCGAACGGGCTGGAGTACCGGTATCGATCGACACTTCGAAGGCGGTTGTCGCCGAGCGAGCAGTCGCCCTGGGAGCTGACATCATCAATGATGTCACTGGGCTTGAGGGAGATCCTCGCATGCTTGAGGTAGCCGTCAGGTCAGCTGCCGGAGTGTGCTGCATGCATATGCAAGGCACGCCGCAGACCATGCAGGACGATCCCCGCTATGGCGACGTGGTCGCGGAGATCTATGGCTATCTGGCCGCGCGACGGGATGCACTCTGTGCGGCTGGCATTGCAGTGGAGCGAATCTGCCTCGATCCAGGCATCGGCTTTGGCAAGACCCACGAACACAACGTTGAGCTGATCCGCGGGGCAGACGCCTTTCTCGACCTTGGGGTCCCAATCCTAATGGGCCACTCCCGCAAGGGCTTCATCGGGAAAGCGATTCGCACGGCACTGGCAGGCGACGGTGAGCCTGTGCAGCCGGAAGCGATACCGCCCGATAGAGATCTGCTCTGGCGAGATGGCGGCACTGTCGGGGTCGCCTGCTGCTTCGCGGCAGCCGGCATCCAGATCGTTCGTGTGCATGCGGTCGGCCTCGTGCGGGCAGCACTTGAACTCTGGGCCACCTGTCAGCCGACGACGCCACCGACCGCTCCCGAGGCTGCGGGGCGGTGATCGCCCCACAGCCCGGAAGAGTCAAGACTCGCTTAGCCACCCTGGCTTACAGAGAACCAGAACAGGCCTGCCGAGATTCCCACGATGATCGCGGGCACGAGCCAGAAGAGGCCCCACCGCGTGGTGGCCACCTCGTTGCCGTCAGCATCCTGTTCCACGGTGGTGAACCGCTGGTTCAGCCAGCCAGCTCCCAGTGAGCCAAGGAACATGCCCAGGCCATACACAAGGAAGCCGTAGAGCTGCTGGGCCGTGGCTGTCAGACCTTCTGGCGAAATGCGGTCGGCATTAATAAAGCCGGCTGCGAAGAAGAAGTCGAAGCAGATGCCGTGAATCGCCACACCGAGCAGGATCAGCGCGAGTGGCTTGCCGATTGAGAAGAACAGGAATCGTGCAGCCCAGGCAGAAATGCCAGCCATCAGCACGAGATTCATGTTCTTGTTGTCTTGGCCGAGAAACCACGGCAGAGAGAGCATGAAGAAGATCTCGATCCACTGGCCGATGGTCATCACCGGGCCAACGGTGCGTCCGGAGATGCCAGACTTCTCCACAAAGAGCGCAGCAAAGGCAAAGTAGAGTCCCATGGCCATGGCGGCCACAAAGGTCACCCCGAAGAACACGGGGTTGTTCTTCAGCATCTCGATTGAGCCCGAGATGATCGACTGCTCCGCTGCAGGAGCAGCGACCTCATCAGCTCCGGCATCGGCGGCAACCTCGCCAGCCTCTGCAGTTGCCACTTCACCACCATTGGCCGCACCAGCTGGTGCCGTGGCCGGGAGGGTGAAGGCAAATCCGCCCAGGATCAGAGAGAGCACACCGGCGAGCACCATCGGGCGAGCATTGACCGGCTCACCCTTCTTCAGAATCAGCGTGTGCGAAAGGCCTGCCACGATCCAGCCGAGAGTGCCGAAGACGCGGATCCAGGGGAAGCCTTCGCCGGCCCGACCTCCGAAGATGTCATCGTTGTGGGCAAACACGATGGAGTTCACAAGGCTCAAGGTTGGCGAAAACAGCACCGCATAGAACAGGGCCATCCAGAAAAACGGCCAGGCGCGGTTCGTGCGGGCCATCATGAACAGCAGCACGCCACCGAGAAGGTGGGAGACCGCGATCAGCACTTCGGTGTTGAAGTACTTGTCCGCGAGCACCGCCATAAACAGCGGCGCGATCATCGAGCCGATCGGCATCGTGCTATAGATCCGGCCGATCTCCGTTCGGGAGAAGCCGCGGGCGTTGAGCATGTTGCCGAGGACGACAAACCAGGCGCCCCAGACGGCAAACTCCAGAAAGTGCAGCAGGCAGAATCGCCAGTGCGTTCCTGCAAAACTGACAAACTCCTTGGCCGATCCAAGAAGGTCCGCTGCGCCACCGCCTACTGCGGCGTCGGCCTGTCCAAACAGCGTCAAGGTTGCCAGGTCCATGGAAACTCCCGTTTGAGCGTGTGCGTGACTCTCTTGAGCGGGCCGCTTGCGTCGGCTCTCCGCTCTCCCCCGCGAAGACGCCATAAGCGCCCGCAATGCAGGCAGCGGTTGTCGGCACATTCCGGTGACGATCCGATCTCATGACGCAGGGCATATGATACTGTCGAGATGACCTGCCCCAAGAGTTTTCTAGAGACATGACAAGTATTTCTTCTCCCGCGGTTGAGCCGAATCTTGCAGCCCACTGCCGTCAGATTGCCGAACGGGCGCGGCAGGCGGCGATTGAACTGGCTGACGTTGCCGGTCCGGTAAAGCAGGCGGCTTTGAGGGCAGCCGCCGTAGCAATCCGCAGTCACACGGCGGCCATTCTCCAGGCCAACGCAATCGATCTTGCCGCTGCTCCTGGATTTGGGCTCACGGAGGCGGCCGTCGACCGGCTGCGGCTCGACGACGCTCGGGTCGAGGGGATCGCCGCAGGAGTCGAGGCCGTTGCTGGGCTTCCCGATCCTGTGGGGGAAGTGCTTGAGCAACGGCAGCTTGGCAATGGGCTCGACGTCCGAAAAGTGCGTGTTCCCCTGGGCGTGGTCTTCTTCATCTATGAGTCGCGGCCCAACGTGACCGCAGATGCGGCGGCCGTTGCGTTGGCCTCAGGCAATGCGATCATCCTCCGTGGGGGCAAGGAGGCCGCTGCTTCGTCGAAGGCGATCGTTGAAGTGGTGCGTTCCGCACTCGTCGAACACCGACTGCCTGCAGATGCGGTGCAGCTTGTTGATGTTGCCGATCGTGAGGCGGTGGGGCACTTCCTGGCGATGGATGACCTGATCGATCTGGCCATCCCTCGCGGAGGTGAATCGCTGATCAAGCGGGTGACCAGTGAGGCGCGGATGCCGGTGCTCAAGCACTTCTCCGGTAACTGCCATGTGTACATCGATCGCTCGGCAGACCACGCAATGGCCCGTAGCGTCACGGTCAACGCCAAGTGTCAGCGGATGGGCGTCTGTAACGCGGCTGAGTCGCTGCTCGTCCATGCAGGAATCGCCGACTCACTCCTGCCGGATATGGCGAAGGACCTCACCGCCCACGGTGTTGAACTTGTTGGCGATGCAGCAGCTCGGGCTGTCGTGCCAGCGATTGGTGAAGCGAGTGAGGAGGATTATCGCACCGAGTATCTCGGCCCCAAGATGTCGGTGGCGATCGTAGACTCACTCGACGCAGCCGTTGACCACATCAACCGCTATGGGTCACGACACACCGACGCCATCATCGCCAGTGATACCGCGGCCATCGAACGGTTTGCCACCCGGGTCGATACCGCAGTCGTGATGGTGAATGCCAGCACCCGGTTTAACGATGGTGGTGAGCTAGGCATCGGCGCAGAAATCGGTATCTCGACAGACAAGCTGCATGCCCGTGGGCCTTGCGGGACTCGTGAGCTGACGACCTACAAGTACATCGTGAGTGGTGACGGGCAGGTGCGGGGCTGACGCTGCTCCCTGCTGGCCGCTCGAGGGAGCCCAATGCCGCTCCGCCGGACGTTCGCTGCGGCCATCCTTGGCCTTCGCTTACTCGAGGCGATCTCGCTTTCGCCCTCCGGGCTTCGCTCACTCGCCACACCGGCAGCTCGGCATCGGGCTCCCCCTCGCTCCTTGTGCCGGGGCAACGCCAGGGCTGTTGGTAAACGGGGTTTCGGAGCGGGTGGGGATTGGGGAAGATGCTGACCTTGGCTGTGACGGCGTTGGCCGTGCAGCGAGTTTTTTGATTGAAACACGTCCTGGAGTCAAAGCCCCGATGTCAGAAACGCCCCTGGAAAATGTGGTCATCATCGGCAGTGGTCCGGCTGGCTGGTCGTCGGCAATCTATGCTGCTCGGGCGCAGCTGAATCCAGTCGTGTACGAAGGGGCGATCACCGAAGAGAATCGGATGGCGGGCACGCTGCCGCTCGGTCAGCTCGCGCTCACAAGCGAGGTGGAGAACTTCGCGGGCTTTCCCGCGGGCAACCTCAGCGGTTTTCTCGACTCCGCTCTGCCAGCGAACCGCCGCGGAATGATGGCTCCTCACGCAGGTGAAGGGGTGACCGGGCCGGAGCTGATGGAACTGATGCGGCAGCAGGCTGTCAACTTTGGCACGCGGGTGATCACCGACGACGTCGCAAAGGTCGATTTCTCGACGAACCCGTTTCGGCTGTTTCCGTCTGCTGGTGGTGAGGTGCAGGCGAAGTGCGTGATCGTGGCCACCGGGGCGAGTGCGAACTGGCTGGGGCTGGAGAGCGAGGAGCGGTTCAAGAATCGCGGCGTGAGTGCCTGTGCCGTGTGTGATGGTGCCCTCCCACGCTTTCGTAACAAGGAACTCGTGGTTGTCGGCGGTGGTGACTCTGCTGTTGAAGAGGCGACCTATCTCACGAAGTTCGCGAGCCGCGTGCATCTCGTGCATCGTCGTGATGAGCTACGAGCGAGCAAGATCATGGCCCAGCGGGCCATTGATGACCCCAAGGTGGAAATCCACTTCAACTCAACGCTTGAAGAGGTGCTGGGGGATGATGCCAACGGTGTGACAGGGGTTCGTCTCGGCTCAACCGATTCGGCGAACGAAGCGACCACGATTGAGGTCGCCGGGGTGTTTCTCGCGATTGGACATACGCCCAACACCGCCTTCTTGGATGGTCAGCTTGAGACCAACGAGAAGGGCTACCTGGTCTGGAAAAAGCACTTCCGCACCAACACGAGTGTGGACGGTGTGTTTGCTGCTGGTGACGTAGCCGACGACTACTACCGTCAGGCGATCTCGGCCGCAGGCACCGGATGCATGGCCGGCCTCGATGCGGAGCGTTGGCTTGCTCACGGCTAGCCGTTGAGGAACCAGTGGTGAAAAGAAAAAACCCGGCCGAGGAACTCTCCTCGGCCGGGCCTTTCTCGCAACGAACGCTCGCCACGTCGGGCGGAAGCGATTCGATAAGCCTTAGGCACCCACGTAGGTGACGCAGATGTCGCCGCCGTGCTTGAAGCGGACGATCACCGACACGCCGCAGCACCAGTCATAGCGGACCTGACCCTTGCCGATCAGCGTGCAGCGAGCCTTCTCAGCTGGGCAGCCTTCGCAGCAGCATGGGAGGCACACGGGGACGCACACCGAGCAGCAGGTCTCGGGGCTTGTCACGTGCAGAACCGTCTCGTACGTCGGCTCAGCACAGCAGCCGCGGTGCTTGTGGCCGCAGCCACGATGACGATACGTGATGCATGGGTTCGACGGGCAGCATGCCTCAGCGGCACAGCAGGTCGGCTCAGCAGCACAGCAGGTCGGCTCAGCAGCACAGCAGGTCGGCTCAGCGGCACACACAGGCTCGGCTGCACAGCACGTTGGCTCGGTGGCGCAACATGTTGGCTCCGCAGCACAGCTTGGCTCGCAGCCACGCTTGTGATGGAACAGACCGGCACTGGCGCTGGCGGCCATGACGGCAGTAAGGACAAGAGCAGCAATGCTGCTGGACAGGTAACGGGACATGAACAGCCTCCTTGGCATAAATGACCTGAAACGATGACGCAAACGTGGCGAGCGTTTGGGGCTGGTGGCATCGTGCCGCCTCGCCACGCAACTCTGGCACACGCTGTGCGCATGTCAAAACATGCCGTTCGCGTTGACTCGCCAGAACACGCTGAGGCTTCCTTCAGCGTTGACCTGCTCTCCTGCGTCGTCAGGCCGATTGGGGAGAATGGTAGGTCGCAGGCACCACATGGGGGCATCACCCATGTCGAGTTCGCCTGCTCAGCTCGGCATGCAGACGGCCGTCAGACAGCGTCGAGCATTGCGCGGAAGCGGTCGAAAAGATAGGCCGAGTCGTGCGGACCAGCAGCAGCTTCTGGGTGATACTGCACACTTGCTGCAGGCAGCGTGCGATGTCGTAGGCCCTCGATCGTGCCGTCGTTGAGGTTGCGATGGGTCACCTCGAGATCGGCTGGTAGCGACTCTTCCTCAACGGCGAAACCGTGGTTCTGCGACGTGATCTCGACGGTGCCAGTGGAGAGGTCCATCACGGGCTGGTTGCCGCCACGATGCCCAAACTTCAGCTTGAACGTTTTAGCACCACAGGCCTGAGCGAGGAGCTGATGGCCAAGGCAGATGCCAAAAATCGGCAGTTTGCCCACCAGCCCGCGGACTGTCTCCACCGCATAGGTCAGTGGCTCGGGATCCCCCGGACCGTTGGAGAGAAATACGCCATCAGGCGAGAGGGCCAGAACCTCATCGGCTGACGCGCTCCCAGGCAGGACCGTCACGCGGCAGTTGCGGCTGGCGAGATGCCGGGCGATGTTCCACTTCATGCCGTAGTCGAGCGCGACCACATGCTTCAACGGCTTCTCGGCGGCAGCGGGAGGGAGTTCGCCGCCAATGCTCGGCTGCGGCAGAGGCTCCGCCCAGGCGTCGAGCTTGTCGCTCCAGTCTCGCGCCGCCTCAGGCATCACTTCGCGAACCATGTCACGGCCCACGAGTGATTCTGCAGAAGAGGCCATTGCCACGAGCTGTTTGTGATCGTGAATCTCGCTCGAGAGGACGCCGGTCATCACACCCTGCGACCGCAACTTCCGCACGAGCGCCCGAGTGTCGATGCCCTGGATTCCCACGACGCCTGCCGCGGCGAGGTAGTCGTGCAACGTACCGGTGGAGGTGAAGTTGCTGGCAATCCGGCTCGCCGAACGCACCACAAAGCCGGCCATCTGCAGCCGACCACTCTCCACATCTTCCGCGTTGATCCCGTAGTTGCCGATTTCGGCCGCTGTCATCGTGAGGATCTGACCGCGGTAGCTGGGATCGGTGAGGATCTCCTGATAGCCCGTCATCGAAGTGTTGAAACAGACTTCACCGGAAACGGTGCCGGTGGCACCAAACGATTCACCGACGTAGACCGTGCCGTCTTCAAGCGCTAGCGCCGCTGATGCCACTGGGGTGCCGCCTCCGGGAAACGGGATCCGAACTGTTTTACTTCTCCCCAATCCTATCCAAACGTGGCGACGCTGATAGGGCTCGTGCGGAGGGACGCGGCGAGGGGCGAATTGCGGGGTGGGGGAGCCCAGTGCCGCCCAACCGGACGCTCGCCTCGGCCATCCTTGGCCTCGTTTCGCTCGATGCTGCTTCGCTTTCGCCCTCCGGGCTTCGCTCACCAGCGACGCCGTTTCGTCGACACTGGGCTCCCCCTGGAAGTGAAGGGAATGAGGAGTAGTGCCGCCCAACCGGACGCTCGCCTCGGCCATCCTTGGCCTCGTTTCGCTCGATGCTGCTTCGCTTTCGCCCTCCGAGCTTCGCTCACCAGCGACGCCGTTTCGTCGGCATTGGGCACCCCTTGGGGGTGGAGAGAACTAGCAGCAGGGCTCGGCGTGGGTGGTTTACCCACGGGGATCGGCGACCTGGCCGGCGAAGAGCATGCTGCCGGTGCTGGAGTCGATCACGGCCCAGAGGAAGGGACGGTTGGCGTTGATGATGAGTGGCTCTGCTGGTGGCAGGGCTGAGCGGACGCCGATCACCACGCCGGTGGCCGCGGCTGCTTCGGTGCCTTCTTCGCTGACCTCGACAAATCCCTCATGAACGACCTCGGAAACAAAGAGGTCGCGGGCCCCGTTGATCCCAGAGAAATCAGCACGCTCTGCATCAAAGGCCTGGATCATCCCCAGGTCTGCCAGCGTGGCCTTCAGTGACAGTGGTTTGCGGGCTGTCCACTTCGGTAGCGACAGCTGCACCGGCCGCTTCCGGAGGGCTCCGCTGCCACGAAGGCTGCTGAGCCACTGACCGTCGAGTTGAGCCAGCACCCCGCCCGCGCCGTCGGCACCGTCGGGATCAACGTAGTCAGGCACTAGGACCAGCATCGAGAGCCGATTTCCAGCGTAGGGAATCTCGCAGACGAGCATCTCCATACCATCGACTCCCGTTCGTCCAGCCCGCAGGCTTCCCGAGCGATGCATGAAGGGCAGCTTGACCTGCACGCCCTCACCGAGATCAAAGTGCTCCTCAGTGGTGAGACTGGCCTCAAAGGGCTCTGCCCATGCAGCCTTCATAAACACAGCGTTCGTGAGGACAAGCCGTGTGAGGGGCGTGATGGAGCCCGAGGGAAGTAGCTGCGTGATCCGGTTCTCTGTCTGGTCGGCCACCCAGCGATTGATGTCATCGCGGGCGGCCTCTGGCGCACGAGCAAAGTCGAGCAGGCCAGCTGCAGCAGCGTGGTCTGCAGCCAAGATTCCTGTGAAGTCTGCGGCAATCGGCTGGCCCTCCTGCAGCCAGAGCCGATTGGCAATGCTCAGGCGAATCTCCTCGCTGCGGATCTGCTCAAAGGCTTTCCGCATCGCCAACGAAGCCTCGGCGATGGCTGCTTTGTCATCAGGCATGCCCAGTAGGCGGGCAATCTCTGAGGCAGTCTCACCAGCCGCTCCCGCGTGGGTCATGGCCAACGCCTGCCACACGCTCACCGGTGACACGATGGCATTGCCTTCACCTGATCGAGCGACCAGCTCCCAACCAAGGGAACTCACCGCTTCTTGCGGTGTCTGTGTCACCTCGGCTGCCGTGGTGCACAGCGATGGCAAACAGAGACAGAGGATGCCAGCGGCTTGCATGGTCATGCGACGCTGGTGTGTTGGCAGTCGTGTCGTCATCAGAACTGGCTCCTGTAGGACGGCGTGCGGCGTGTCTGCCGATGAGTTGACGGTGAACGCACCCCGGCTACTCGATTTCAAGCGTCGCGATGTAGGCATCGAGTTCAGCCTGGGCTGTCTGCTCTTGCTCGACTCGCTCGGCAATCTCTTCTCGCAGGTCTTCGATCCGAGTTTCCTGCTCATCGAACTTCTGCACATACCGTGTGTAGAGGTCGCTGTTGCGGTCGAGCCGACCCATGTTGTCACGGATCCGTGACTGCTCCTCGCTGATCGCCGCGATCTCTTGCTCACGGTTCTCTCGCTCACGAGTAAGCTTTGCGATGACCTGCTTCTTCTCCACCACCTTGCTGAGCGCCTCTTTCACCGCGGGGCTGACTTCCTTGGCGCGGATGTAGACAGCGATGGCATCGTCGTTGAAGTTTGTGATCGCGAAACTTCGGTGCACAACCTGTTCCTCTGCAACGGTCAGGCTGGTCGGTTCACCAGGCTCGGCCTCGACAAGAAAGCGGTAGCGATCGCGTGTGGTCTCGGCAGGCTCGGCCGGTGCGGTCAGCGTCCAGGCCGCTTCAAGCGGATGCTCGACCAGCAGCGAGACGGTCTCATCGCCTGAGTTGCGAACGTCATAGACCTTCTTCCGGGCGAGTTTTCGGGTCTCGATCAGTGTGCCCTTGGCGAGCTTCACGCCAGTGAGCAGCTCTGGCGTGGGCTCATGCCGGGGAGCCACTTCAATGTTGAGGTCGACCGCGTAGGTCATGAGCCGCGAACTCTCTGGTGGCAGGTCTTCGATGCGGGCATCGCCGGCGTAGGCATCTGCCTCAAAGACCGTGAGCGGGCCTTGCATCAGGCTCAGGCCGGTCGTGTTCTTTAGACGCACACCGGAGAGCGGATGCTTGGCGAGCACCTGCTCGTCGTAGACGGCAAGTTTCTCCACCTCTGCAGGCCCCGAAACGATCGGCAGCATGGCCGACTGCTGGCGTGCGAGGGTCACCGGCTCAGTGATCGCATAGCGGAAGAGTTCACCAAGCTCACCCCCATCAGCCAGGCTCTGCGTCGCCGCGGCGGCCTCACTCATTGAGAGCTTCTGTCGGCCCCTGCCAAAGGCGAGGCCACTGCTCATGCCAGGGGCGGCCGGTGGTGGCATGCCACCCCTGCCCCCGTAGCCACCTCCCGCCATCGCTCCGTCCATGGCCATGGCGTCAGCCTGTGGTCCGCTACGGGCCAGCAACTCCTGGGTCGCCT
>Ga0075477_10000050_pt1 | contig 35689 bp, 30 predicted proteins | sample DEB08_DNA_FD_76338 | JGI IMG/M metagenome (GOLD analysis project Ga0075477, IMG submission 76338) | Aqueous microbial communities from the Delaware River and Bay under freshwater to marine salinity gradient to study organic matter... | ecosystem: Environmental > Aquatic > Marine > Coastal ...
CCGACGCGGTGGCGGATGCCGCTCGCACGCTCGACCGGCACGGCCTTTGGCGGTGGGAGGTTCGTCCGCACCTCGCCATCGCCCGCTCGATCGAGGCACTCGCAGCGGACCCGGTCGATCGCGTCGCGATCGATCGAGTTCGCGACCGTCCAGATCCGCATTCGCTTCCCGTGCCCACGGCGACGGTCGCCGCGATCTGGGGCCGATCCGACGACTCGATGCGGTCTTCGCTGCTGCCCTCGCTCGCGCGCCTCGGCGAACCGCAGCGCCGCTCGCTGCTCGAGCGCCTCCAACGGCCGAGGAACCCGACGGTGGCACGACGCCTCGAGGGTCTTCTGGACGATTCCGCTCTCGCCCCCTCCGGCCCCTCCGGTCTCGACGGCCTCGACGGGCTCGACGTCGCATGGGAGCTCGCCAGCGATCCGGCACGGCCGCGTGCGATGCGACGCCTCGCCTTGACGCGCCTGGCCCGCAGCGGTCGCCTCGAAGAGGTCCCCAGCACGATCCGCACCTCGGTCGAACGGGGCCCGATCGCCACGGCGGAGGGGACGGTGGTGCCGGCGGTTCTTCTGGAAGAGGCGATCGCCGCGGCCGAGGGCGGATCGGTCGCGCAGAGTCGGACCGGCACCTGGCTCGCGTCGTTCGATCCGTCGAAGCGGGCCGCCGGCGTACTGCTGCTGGCCCTGCGCGGCGAGCAGGCGGAGGGGACCCTGCGGCATCTGGCGACCTTGCGCCGGGATGCGGACGAGCGCCGGGTCGCGACCCTCGCCGCTGCGGCCCTCGCCCTCGACGATTCGGCGCTCCTGCCTCCATCGGTGTCGAATCGGCGGGAGTTCCTGTATCGGATCGCACATGGCGAAACCGGTCTCGACCCGGAGGTGCTGGCCCTTCGCCTCGCTGCGGGCGAGGAGTACGCCGTCGACGATCTGCTCGAGCGGGGTGTCGCTGCGGAGTCGCCGGAACTTGCCGAGGCCCTTGAAACCGCCCTGCTGGAGCGGTTCTGTCCCGATCTCGCCGAACTGGACCTCTCCGATCGGGACATGGCGATCGTGGCCTGGTGGCGGATGCGGTCCGAGTCGGACTTCGAGTTCGACGCGCGATCCAGGCGGTGGCGGCGAGCGATCCCGGAGTAGGCCGCTTGTGGTCCGTTCCGATCGCGAGCATCATCGCCGCACGAGGACCTCACGGGCCCGATCGCGCGATCTCGGCCCGTGAACACCGACTCCAAAGGAGCGTCATGCCCGAGCCCGGCTTCGTCACCTCGCTGCGACTCCTGATGACGCCGCAGGACACCAACCATCAAGGCACCGTCTTCGGCGGCGTCATCCTGTCGCGAATCGACCAGGCGGCCTATCTCGAGTGCCGCCGCCACGGCCAGCACCGCTGGGTCACGGTGAGCATGGATCGGATCGAGTTCAAGGCTCCGATCTGGACCGGAGACATCGTCGACTTCGACACCTGCACCGAGGCGACCGGTCGAAGTTCGGTCACCGTGAAGGTCGAGGTCTTCGCAGAGCGCTACTCGACCGGCGACCGGGTGGCGGTCACCGAGGCGACGGTCAAGATGGTGGCGGTGAACGCCGCGGGGAAGTCGATCGACTTTCGCTCGGCGCCCACCGTGGGAAGCGCCGTCCGTCCCGAGCGGACCGGCTGAGGACGACGCCGTGGACCGACCTCTTCGTCTGGGCCTGATGGTCTCCAAGGGAGGCCGAACCGCGGAGAACCTCGTGATGCGGATCACCGCGGGCGAGGTGCCGGCGGTGGCCGCCATCGCGATCGGGCATCACGCCGACGCACCTGCGGCGATGCGGATGCGACGCCTCGACGTGCCCTTCACCACGATCCCGTCGCCCCCGATCGGCTCGCTCGACGACGAAGCCGCGGCCGGGATCGCTGACCGCATCGACGAGGCCCTCGAAGCGGCCGAGGTCGATCTGGTCTGCCTCTGCGGCTATCTGCGGAGGTTCCGCGTCGGCCGACGCTGGTCCGGACGCGCGATCAACATCCACCCATCGCTGCTGCCGGAGTTCGGCGGGCCGGGGTTCCACGGCCTCGCGGTGCACCGCGCGGTGCTCGCGTCGGGAACGACCGAGACCGGCTGCACCGTGCACTGGATCGACGAGCAGTACGACCGCGGCGAGATCCTGCTGCAACGCCGATGTCCCGTCGAACCGGGGGACACCGCGGAATCGCTGGCGGCGAGGGTCTTCGAGCAGGAGTGCCTCGCCTTCCCGCAGGCGGTCGTCCGCATCGCCCGGGAGGATCTGCTTCCGACGACCTCCGAGGCTCCGCCGTCCTCGGCAGGCACGTGAAAGATCCGAATCCGCGGTTGCCCCGGACCGCTCGAGGGGTCACGATTCGTTCGGTGACCGAGGATCTTCGACACGCCCGAGTCGGATTCGCGCTGATGCTGGCGTTGGTGTTCGCCGCGACGATCGTCGTGGAGACGACGGCGGCCGTCTGCTCGGACGAGATCCTCGAGGATCGCGTGGTCGAGGCGTTCGGCCGGGGAGATCTCGCGACCGCCGAGCGTCTGCTGCTGGAACTGCTCGCGACCGATCCGCGGCATCCGGAGCATCTCTACAACCTCGCCTGCGCCAAGAGCCTCCAAGGCGATCCCGAGGCCGCGATCGGACGCCTGCTCGAGGCCGTCGATTCGGGCTTCCGCGACGCGCGCTTCCTCGGGGAGGATCCCGATCTCGCCACGGCCCGCGCCCATCCGGACTTCACGCGCGTGCTGGCCGCGGTCGACCGGGCCGAGGCCGGAGGCGGCCGACGGGGCGCGGAGACCGGACTGGCGGCGTGGCTCGATCGATTCGGCGCGAGCCGCTATCGGGTCGAGGACGATCCGGGGCGCAACCTGCTGATCGCGACGGCGCTCGAGGGCGACTCCCACGAGGAGATGCTCGCCATGCTCGACGCCCAGGCGGATCACCTGGTGACGACCCTCTTCGAACGCTACCCGCAGACCCCGGTGCTGCTGGTCGTCGCCCGTCCCGAGGATGCCGCCGCGTTCTTCGCCGACGGGACCACCGCCGGCCTCTACGAGCATGCTCGCCGTCGCCTGGTCACCCGCGACATCGGGGAGAGTCTTCGCCACGAGTTCACCCATCTGCTGCACCACGCCCAGATGGAACGGCTCGGACAACGGCACCCGATCTGGATCCAGGAGGGCCTCGCCAGCCTCTACGAGCATCACCGCCTCGACGCCTCGGGCAAGGTCGAGTTCCTGCCCAACAGCCGGCACAACGTCGCCTATCGCGCCGCCCGCGCCGCGGTGACGCGTCCGCTTCGGGAACTCGTCGGCCTGTCGCACCGCGAGTTCATGGACGAGTCGACTCGTCTGTACCCGCAGACCCGGGCGATCTTCGAGTTCATCGCCGCCGAGGCCGGCCTGGCCCGCTTCTGGCGAACGTACCTCGAGACCTACCCGGAAAGCCCCGACGGCACCGCAGCCCTTCTGGCATCCTTCGGCGAAGGTGATCTCGATGCCCTCGACCGACGATGGCGGCGGTGGGTGATCGACCGGGGACCGATCGACGACTCGGTGCGGCCCGGCGACGCCTCGCTGGGCATCGAGGGGAGCGATCGGCCCGACGGCGTCGAGATCGAACGCGCCCTGCCCGGCGGCGCGGCCCGCGCGGCGGGCGTGCGGCGGGGCGACGTCCTGGTGGCGATCGACGACATGCCGATCCGCTCGGGTCGGGAACTGGTGCTGACGGTCGCTTCCCGGCGCGTCGGCGAGCGCGTGCTGCTTCGCCTGCGACGAGGTGACGACACCATCGAACTCGAGGCGCACTTGCGTCCGCTGCCGGGCCGTTCCGGCGGAAGCGCCATTCTGCCTCGCGCGCCGATGCCCACGCGTCGGGTCCGTTGAACCGCCTCTCCGGGCGTCGTAGACTCCAAACGTCCCGCGACGCCACAGAGATCCCTCGATGCCGGCCACCAGGCCACGCCCGCCCGCCCACTCCTCCCGGAAGTTCTTCCTGCGTGGACTCGCGGTGCTGCTGCCGTCGGTGCTGACGCTCTGGCTGCTGGTGCAGGCGTACCGGTTCGTGGACTCCTCGATCGCCACGCCGATCAACGAGGGCATCCGGCTCGCGGTGATCCAGATCGATCGACGCACCGGCTTTCTGCCGCCGCAGTTCGATCCCGGCAGGGACGAGGTCTTCTCCGAGGTGGCGAGGACCGCGACCAGCCGAGAGCCGCTCGACACGGATTCGGCCCGGCAGCGGCTGCGGGAGCAGGCCTTCATCGAGTGGTGGAACGAGCGGTGGTACCTGAACCTGGTGGGCCTGCTCGTGGCGGTGGTCGCGGTCTACCTCGCGGGCCGGCTCGTGGGCGGGCTGATCGGCCGATCGATCTACCGTCGGATCGAACGGGTGCTGACCTCGGTGCCCATCGTGAAGCACATCTACCCGCATGTGAAGCAGGTCGTGGACTTCCTGCTCTCCGACGACCGGCCGATGAAGTTCAACCGCGTGGTCGCCATCGAGTACCCCCGCAAGGGCATCTGGTCGATCGGCCTCGTCACCGGAGACGGCATGCGGCCGGTGCAGGAATCCGCCGGCGACTCGATGACCATCTTCATCCCCAGTTCGCCCACGCCATTCACCGGCTACACCATCACCGTTCCCCGGACCGACACCGTCGATCTCGACCTCACCATCGACGAGGCGTTGCGATTCGTGGTGACCGCCGGAGTCCTCGTCCCACCCCGCCACGCCACCACGCCGACGCTTCCCGGGCCGGAGCCGTCCGACGGATCGGGCCCCGCCACCACGTAGCGCATCACCAGTTCGGAGCATCCATGCAGGTCAACATCACAGCACGGCACATCGAGGTCACCCCGGCGATCGAGGAGTACATCCGGCGCAAGGCGGAGCGACTTCCGCGATACTTCGACCGCGTGCAGCAGATCGACGTGGTGCTCGAGAAGCTGCCCCACGAGTACAAGGTGGAGATCCTCACCGACGTCGAGAAGCACCGGGACTTCATCGCGACCGGCAGCCACGAGGACCTCTACGCATGCGTGGACGTGGTGTGCGACCGAGCCGTGCGCCAACTGACCGACTGGAACCAGCGCATCAAGCAGCACAAGCCCTGACCGCCGCAGGAACCCACCGATGCTTTTCAAAGAGATCGTCGTCGAAGAGGCCGTCATCCCCGTGCTCGCCGCCACCAAGCGCGACGATGCCATCGCCGAACTGGTGGACGCCCTCGTCGCGGCGGGCACCATCGCGCCGAGCGATCGGGACGAGTACTACAAGAAGGTCCTCGCTCGGGAGCGGAAGGGTTCGACGGGCTTCGGTCACGGGGTGGCGGTGCCCCACGTCAAGAGCCCCGACATCCACGCCGTGGCCGTGGCGATCGGAATCAGCCCCGGCGGCGTCGAGTTCAACGCCCTCGATCGCAAGCCGGTCCACTCCATCTTCCTGCTGATGAGTCCCGAGTCGGACCCGGACGTCCACCTCCACCTCGAGGCGATGGAGTTGATCTTCGGCCACCTCCGCAACGAGCGATTCCGCAACTTCCTTCGCCAGGCGAACTCCGTCGAGGATGTTCGCACGCTGCTCGAAGAGGCCGACGCGAGCCGCCCCACGACCTGAGCCCCGTCCCGGTCGATCCGCCTTCCACCCTCGGCACCGACCCCGGAACCCGACGTGCCGTCGATCCGCGTGTCCATTGCGAACCGACTGGGCCTTCACGCCCGTCCCGCCACCGCCTTCGCCCAGGCGGCCGGACGATTCCGCGCGGCGGTCAAGGTTCGTCGCTGCGACGGCAAGGAGTGGGTCGACGGCAAGAGCATCATGCAACTGCTCATGCTGGCGGCGACCGCAGGCACCGAACTCGAGATCGAGACCGACGGCGCGGACGGAGCCGAAGCCGCGAAGGCCCTCGAGCAGCTCGTCAGGAGCCGGTTCGACGAGGAGTAGGCCGCGCCGCGACGCCGGACCGGCACCGGCCCGATCAGGCTTCTGCGCCGACCCGACGCTGCATCAGTCCTTCCAGGGCCGATCGCGGATCGAGCGATTCGAACAGCACCGCGTACACCGCTTCGGCAATCGGCATCTCGACGCCGCGATCGGCGGCGAGACGACGAATCGCCCGTGCGGTCTCGACCCCTTCGACCACGCTGTCGGTCGCCTCGAGGTGACGTTCGAGCGGCACCCCGCGGCCGATCGCCTCGCCGCAGGTCCGATTGCGACCCTCCGGGCAGAAGCAGGTGGTTGCGAGATCCCCGACACCTGCGATGCCCGCGAAGGTCTCCGGCCTCGCTCCGAGCGCTTCGCCGAGGCGGATGATCTCGGCGAGTCCCCGAGCGAGCAGCGCGCTCTTGGCGTTGAACCCGGCATCGAGCCCGTCGAGAACGCCCGCGGCGATCGCGACGACGTTCTTCGCCGCACCGGCGATCTCGACCCCGATCGGATCCGAGCTGGTGTAGACCCTCATCCAGGGGGCGAGGAACAGCGTCTGCACGTGGTCGACCCACGCCGGGTCCTCGCCGGCGGCCACCATCGTCGCGGGCCGATGCATGGCGAGTTCCGAGGCGATCGTCGGTCCCGACAGGACCGCCCGCGGCACGTCTCCACGCATCTCGGCGAGGATCTCGAGAGGACGTTCGAGCGTGGTGGTCTCGATCCCCTTGGAGACGCTGACGATCGGCAGGTCCGCCGAGGGGAGTCGGGACCAGACCGGTCTGAGGAACTGGACGGGAATCGCGCTGACCAACGCGCCGGCGTCTTCGAGGGCCCGGGCGGGATCCGCCTCGATCTCGATCGCCTCGGGCAGCGTGAATCCCGGCAGGCGCGGGGATCGGCGGGTCGCCGCCAGAGACGCGAGGGCGTCGGGAAACGGTCCCCACAGGCGAACCGCATGGCCCACGAGCGACAACTGCTCGGCGAGAACGAGGCCCATCTGCCCGTCGCCCACGATCACGATCCGCTGGCCCATGTCGCGATGATACGGCGGTCCCGCGCGAACCCCTCGCCGCCGAGCCTGCTAGTCTCTCAAGCCAACGCCCCTTTCCGAGATCCAGCGCCCGTGTCCACCGCCACCTCGCCAGGCTCTCTCGTTCCCGCCACCCACTCCCACCGCAACGGCCTGGCCGGCGGTCGAGACGAGGGTGCCGGCGGAGAGCGACTCGAACGTCAGCTCGTCATCGCCCTCGGTGGCGGCGTGCTGCTCCTGACCTCCTGGATCGCGTCCCTGATCGGCTACGAGGCGGCGGTGGCCCAGATCCCCGCGGCCATCGGAGCCATCGTGCTGGTGCTGCCGCTGGCCCGCGGCGCGTGGCAGGAGCTCAGAAGCGGCGGTGCCAGCAGCGACAGCCTCGCCTGTCTCGCGGTGCTCGCGGCGTTGGCGAACAACTACTTCCTCGCCGCTGGATTCCTCGCCTTCTTCCTGTGGCTCGCGGAGCTCATCCTGTCTCGGACCGCCTGGGGTGCCCAGCGGGCCATTCGAGACCTCATCGAGCTGACGCCAGACATCGCCCGAATCGTGTCGGAGGACGGTTCCGAGCGGGAGGTCTCGCAGAGCGAGCTTCGAGTCGGCCAGATCGTTCGCGTGCGCCCGGGCGAGAACCTGCCCGCCGACGGACGCGTGGTCGCAGGAAACTCGAACATCAACCAGGCGTCGCTCACCGGCGAGGCGGTCCCGGTGGAGGTCCAGCTGGGATCGGAGGTCTACGCGGGCACCACCAACCTGACCGGCCAGATCGATCTCGAGGTCACCGCCGTCGCAGGGCAGACCACGATCGGCAAGGTCGAGCAGTTGATTCGCGAGGCCGAACGGTCGCGAACCCGTCGGCAGGAGCTCATCGAGCGCCTCGCCTCCTACTACGTGCCGGTGGTCCTGATGGTGGCGCTGGTCGTCTGGTTCTTCACCAGTCGCAGCGCGGACGCCGCCGTCCGCGACACCGCCGCGGAGCGGGCCATCACCGTGCTGGTGGTCACCTGTCCGGGTGCGTTGCTGATCGCCTACCCGACGGCGATGGTGGCGGCCTTCGCCGCGGCTGCACGACTGGGCATCATGATCAAGCAGACGCGGACCCTCGAAGCCGCCGCCGAGGTGGACACCGTGGTCCTCGACAAGACCGGCACCATCACCACCGGTCGATTCGCGGTCAGCCGACTCGTCCCCGCCGAAGGTGTCGAGGGCGCCGCCCTGCTGCAGGCCGCCGCGGACGCCGAGCAGAGTTCCAACCATCCCCTCGCCAAGTCGATCCTCGAGACGGCGACCAAGGCCCGCCTGACGCCCCACCCGCTCCAGGGCGTGGAGGAGGCGCACGGTCGGGGCGTGAACGCGACCCTCGAGGGCGGACGGACCGTGTTGGCGGGCCGGGGATCCTGGATCGCGGAGCTTCATCCCGACACGGCCGCTGCGGTGCAGGAGGTCGAGCAGAAGATCGACGGCATGTCGAGCGTCCACGTCCACGAAGGCGGCCGCTATCTCGGCGCGGTCGGGCTCGAGGACAAGTTGCGTCGGCACGCGAGCGAGGCGATCTCCTCGATGCGGGAACTCGGCGTGCGCCGCGTCAGCATCTTCACGGGCGATCGGCTGTCGGTCGCGGTTCGCGTGGGTCAGGCCGTCGGCGTCGATGCGGTCGAGGCCGAGTGCCTGCCCGAAGAGAAGCACGAGCAGTTGCAGCACCTGATCCGCCGTGGCAGCCGGACGCTCGTCGTGGGAGACGGCATCAACGACGGTCCGATCCTCGCCTCCGCGGACGTCGGGGTCGCGATGGGCCTGTCGGGGTCGGACATCGCCACCAATTCCGCCGGCGTCGCGCTCATGAACGACGATCTGCGGCACGTGCCGTTCCTCATCGAACTCGCCCGCCGGGCCCGCGGCGTGATCGCCCAGAACATCGGCGCCAGCCTGCTGCTCGCACTGGTGGGCCTCGCCCTGGCCGCCAGCGGCCAGATCCAGATCTGGGTGACTCCCTTCTATCAGGCGGTGGCGTACATCTTCGTCATCGCGAACAGCCTGCGTCTCGTCCGCTTCGGCGAAGACTTCGCCGGTGCCGAAGAGGCCCGCAGGGCCGAGGACGCCCGCAGGGCGGCGCGGCCGACCCGCGCGGCCTCGCGGCGAATCGCCCCGACGGCCTGATCCGATCGAGGCCAGGGAACGTCCAGCACCCCGAGGTCGAGTTCGCCCTCATCCGCCGACCGTCCCCCGGCGAAGAGGCGACCATGCCCGAGCTTCCCGAAGTCGAACGCGGCCGAGAGATCGCCGAACGCCTCTGCCGCGGACGCCGGGTCGAACGGGTCCACTGCCCTCCGGACGAGATCGGTCTCGCCGGCTGCAGCGCCGCCGCGGTGCGGCGGGCCCTCCGAGGCGCGACGGTGACCGGCGTGGGCCGTCACGGCAAGCAGCTCTGGTTCGAACTCGATCGGCGACCTTGGGTCCTGGTGCACTTCGGCATGACCGGCGCGTTCCATGGGCGCGACGGCGGCCCGCGTCCGAAGTGGTGTCGCCTCGATCTCGCCTTCGCGGACGGGCGGCATCTGGCGTTCTGCGACCCCCGTCGCTTCGGACGAATCGGCCTGGCCGACGAACCTCGGGCGGAGCCGCCGGTGTCGCGTCTCGGTTTCGATCCGCTGCTGGAGATGCCCTCGCCCGCGGCGTTCGCCCGCCTCGTCGAACGGCGACGCGGCAACGTCAAGCGACTGCTGCTCGATCAGACCTTCGCGGCGGGCGTGGGCAACTGGATCGCAGACGAGGTGCTCTACCAGTCGAAGATCGATCCGCGCCGCGACGTCGAGGATCTCGACGATGCGGAGGTTCGGGCGATGCGCCGCACCCTCGGCACCATCGTCCGAACCGCCGTCGCCGCGAAGTCGGTCTCTTCGCGGTTTCCGCGAACGTGGCTCTTCCACCGTCGGTGGGGCAAGGATGCCGAGGCCCGGACCCACGACGGCCGCCCCCTCGTGCACGAGACCGTCGCGGGCCGAACCACCGCGTGGGTGCCGGACGTCCAGCGATGAACGTGCTCTCCTCCTGGTGGCCGCAGTGGTTCCCGCCGGATCTGCGGCTGCCGCTTCGCGAACAGCTGGCGGTGCACTGGCGGGCGAACGTGCTGATGCTCCGCTCGCCGGCGGCGATCCTCGGGTTCTGCGGCTGGAGTCTGCTTCCGCTGGTGCCGCTGCTCGGCGCCGCCTGGGCTGCGGGATGGATCGGCGGCGAGCCGCGCGGCCTCGGCAGCCCCTGGGGCCTGGCGACCTACGGGGCCGCGATCGTCGCCTACCTCCTCCTGCAGCATCTCGCGTTCGTGAAGGCGATCGACCGCACCTACCTCCCCCACGTGCGGCGGGCGTTGTGCGACCGCGGCCTGCGGGTCTGCCTGCGATGCGGGCACCGACTCGGTCCGGCGGCGGTTCGCTGCCCCGAGTGCGGCGCCGCCGAACCGGGCGAGCCGTGAACCAACCGCCCGTGCCGTCCCGTCCGACGCCCGACTACACTCCCCGCCCGATCGGCCCCGGCACCTCCACGTGAAGATCCGCAACTTCTCGATCATCGCCCACATCGACCACGGCAAGAGCACTCTTGCCGATCGTCTGCTGCAGGCGACTCGTGCGGTCAGCGATCGCGAGGCCAAGCAGCAGCTTCTGGACTCGATGGACCTCGAGCGGGAGCGGGGCATCACGATCAAGGCCTCCGCGGTCACGGTGGGCCACGACCTCGACGGCGAGGCGTATCAGCTCAACTTCATCGACACCCCCGGCCACGTCGACTTCACCTACGAGGTCTCGCGGGCCCTGTCCGCCTGCGAAGGCGCCCTGCTGGTCGTCGACAGCACCCAGGGCGTGCAGGCCCAGACCGTGGCCAACGCCTATCTCGCCATCGCCAACGACGTCGAGCTGATTCCGGTCGTCAACAAGATCGACCTGCCCGCGGCGGATCCCGATCGCGTGGCCATGGAGATCGAGCAGGTCCTCGGCCTGCCCGCCGAGGACTGCCTGTACGTGTCCTCGAAGACCGGCCAGGGCATTCCCGAACTGCTCGAGGCGATCTGCACGCGTCTGCCCGAGCCCCGCGCCGCAAGGACCGATCGCCTGCGGGCCCTCATCTTCGATTCGATCTACGACGACTACCGCGGGGTCATCGTCTACTTCCGCGTCTTCGACGGGTCGATCCGCACCGGCGACCGCGTCCGGATGATGGGCACCGGCCGAACCTACGCGGTGACGGAACTCGGCCGATACACCCCGCGACCGACCAGGGTCGATCGCCTCGGCGTCGCGGAGGTGGGCTACATGGTCGCCGCGATCAAGAACCTCGGCGACGTCCGGGTCGGCGACACCATCACCCTCGACGCCCATCCCGCCGAAGAGGCGCTGCCGGGCTACGAGGAGCCGCGGCAGATGGTCTTCTGCGACTTCTACCCCTCCTCAGGCGGTGGCGAGGGCGGCCGGCGCGGCGACTTCGAGAGCCTGCGGGACGCCGTCGAGCGACTGCACCTCAACGACGCCAGCTTCACCTACCAGACCCAGCACAGCGACGCCCTGGGCTTCGGATTCCGCTGCGGCTTCCTCGGCCTGCTGCACATGGACATCGTGCAGGAGCGGATCGAGCGCGAAGGCGGCGTCGAGGTCGTGCAGACCGCGCCCACCGTCAGCTACCTCGTCGACCTGAAGGACGGCGAGACCATCGAGATCCACAACCCCGCGGACCTTCCGGACCCCAACTCGATCGAGGCGATCCGCGAGCCGGTCGTCAAGCTCGAGGTGATCTGTCCCGACGAGTCGATCGGCGACCTGATGGGCCTCTGCGACGCTCGGCGCGGCATCTTCAGGGGACAGCGCTTCGTGAGCGACGGTCGCCAGCTGCTCGAGTACGAGCTGCCCCTCGCGGAGATCATCTACGACTTCTACGACAAGCTGAAGTCGATGACCCGCGGCTACGGAACCATGGACTACGAGATCGTGGAGTACCGCGCGGCGGATCTCGCCAAGGTCTCGATCCTCGTCAACGGCCAGCCGGTCGAAGCCCTCAGCCTCATCGCCCACCGCTCCAACGCCGAGATGCGCAGTCGCGCCATCCTCGCGAGACTTCGCAAGCAGATCGATCGACACCAGTTCGAGATTCCCCTGCAGGCGGCGATCGGCACCCGCATCATCGCCCGCGAGACGATCAAGGCGCTTCGCAAGAACGTCACCGCCAAGTGCTACGGCGGCGACGTCTCCCGCAAGCGCAAGCTGCTCGAAAAGCAGAAGGAAGGCAAGAAGCGGATGAAGACCGTCGGTTCGGTCAGCATTCCGCAGGAGGCGTTCCTCGCGGTGCTCGAGCAGGGCGACTAGGACCGACCCACGTCGCCGGGGGCGCCGCCGTCGGGATCGACGGCGAGTTCCCCGAGACGCCGCGCGAACGCCGCGGCGAGGCCTCGCTTCACCTCCGCGACCGAAGGCGCGGCCGCGCCGAGCTCCTTCGCAAGGCTCGTGACCGGCCGGCCCGCGAGGCCGCAGGGCACGATCAGGCCGAAGTGCGAGAGATCGCAGTCGACGTTCAGCGCGAGTCCGTGCATGGAGACGCCGCGCCCGACGCGCACGCCCATCGCCGCGATCTTCGCGGCCGTGGGCCCTTCGCCGATCCAGACTCCCGTCGCGCCGGGATCGCGGCGACCGCCGAGACCGTGCCGGTCGATCGCGTCGATCACCACCTGCTCGAGCAGGCGCATGTGGGACCCGACCCGCAAACCGAACCGCGGGAGATCGAGGATGGCGTACGCGACCACCTGCCCGGGCCCGTGCCACGTGACGTCGCCCCCCCGGTCGGTCTCGCGGAGTTGGACGCCCCGGGCGGCCAGCATCTCGGGAGAGGCCAGCACATGACTCGCCGCCGCCGGCCGGCGGGTCACCGTGACCACGGCCGGATCGTGCTCGAGCAGCAGGATCGCCATCCCTCCTCCGGAGGTGCGCTGCTCGACGACCGCGTCCCGGCGCCGCCGCTGGACGGCCAGTGCATCGTCGTAGGAGATCCGACCGAGATCGACGATCTCGACGAGCGTGCCGCCCGCCCGGATGGGGTCGAAGACGAGGCGATCGGCATCGGTCGACGACCGCTCGGAATCGGGGGCGGCTGGGCTCACGGGGCGAGCATAGGTCGTCCCGCCCCGGTCTCCGGGCGGAAGATCGCCGGGCGTTCGGGACATCGAGCCGGCAATCCGTACAATCCCGCCCATGCCTCAGGTCCACCCGACCGCCTGTCTCGGCAAGGACGTCGAGCTTGCGGACGACGTCGAGATCGGTCCCCTTTGCGTGCTGGAAGGCCGGATCCGCATCGGATCCGGCACCCGCCTCATGGGCGGGGCGTGGCTGCAAGGACCGCTGGAGATCGGCGAAGGCAACCTGCTGTGGCCCGGCGTCAGCCTCGGCCTCGCCCCCCAGTCGGCACGATTCGACCCCTTCGAGGACGGTCCGGGCCTGGTGATCGGCGACCGGAATCGGCTGCGCGAACACGTGTCGATCCACCGCGCCACCAACTGGGAATCGCCCGAGGGGCGAAACGACCCCACCCGGATCGGCAACGACAACTACCTGATGGTCAACTCGCACGTCGGTCACGACTCGGTCGTGGGGAACCACTGCACGCTGGCCAACGGGGCCCTCGTCGGTGGCCACGCGGTGCTCGAGGACCAGGTCCTGCTCGGCGGCAACGCCGCGATCCATCAGTTCTGCCGGATCGGTCGCGGGGCCATGGTGTCGGGACTTGCCGCGGTCACGCTCGACCTGATGCCCCACTTCACCGTCACCCAGATCAACTACGCCGGCTCGCTCAACATGGTCGGACTGCGTCGAAGCGGCGCGACCCCCGAGCAGATCGCCACGGTGATGTGGATCTTCAAGCTGTTCTGCCGCTCGCAGTTGCCGACGGCGCAGGCGGTCGAGCGTCTCGAAGAGCGACGCGGGGACCGCATGGTCGACACCTACCTCGAGTTCGTCCGGAAGAGCACCCGAGGCCTCGTGACCCGGCGTGGCCGGACGGGATCGGCCCGCGAGTCCGCCACTCAGGAATCGGGGGCCTGACGCCTCCCGCCGGCTCGTCCCGCCCGGGATGCCGCCGGCGCTTGCAGACGACGTTCGGCACGGAGGCTTGGCGGGCATGGTGGCCCTGATCTACGCGAACCTCGGCAGCGGCTCCTCGGGCAACGGCGCCGTGCTGGCGTGGCAGGAAGGCGATCGCCGCCGAGCGATTCTGATCGACCTGGGACTTTCGCCCCGCCGGACCCGGGCCGCCCTCGCCGAACTCGACATCGACCCGACGCATGTCGCCGGCGTGGTGCTCACCCACCTCGACCACGATCACTACGGGGCCCGATGGGCCCGCTCGTTGCTGGCCCGAGAGATCCCCGTCCACGTCCACGTTCGACACCGGAGCGAGGCCATCGAACGAGGTGTGCCGGAACCCTGCCTCGACCTGTTCGAAGATCGGTTCCGGCTCGGCGACGCCTTCGAGGCGGAGGGCATCCTCGCCGACCACGACGATGTGGGCTCGGTGGCGATTCGTCTGGACGGTCTCGGACGCCGGATCGGCCTCGCCACCGACCTCGGACGCATTCCGGATCGAATGCTCGAACGATTCGTCGGACTCGATCTGCTCGGACTCGAGAGCAACTACTGCCCGCAGCTTCAGGCGGCGAGCGATCGGCCGGAGTTCCTGAAGCGACGCATCACCGGCGGTGCCGGACACCTCTCCAACGACGAGGCCCTCGCGGCCGCGCAGGAGATCGCCTCCCGCAGCGATCTCCAGCACCTGGTGCTGCTGCACCTGTCTCGACAGTGCAATCGTCCGGATCTGGTTCGCGCGATCTTCGAGCGGGGCCTGCCGTCGCTGGCCGGTCGCATCTCGATCGCGGATCCCCGCCGCACCGTGGGGCCGCTCGAGATCGCCCCGGGTCAGGCGCGGGTCTCGTCGATCTTCTCCCGCAGCGAGAGCGAACCCGGCTCTCGTCCCGCGAGCGCCGCCTCCTGCATCGAACGCCAACGCTCGCTCTGGTAGGGCGGGTCGCCAAGGCGCTCGCCGTCGAGCGCCCGCGGCACCAGCAGCGGCATGCCCGGCGGCAACGCGTCGAGATCGACGACGAGATCGCCTTCGAAGCGACCGGCCTCGTCCAGTTCCCGGTACACCTGGAGCGGACGCCCCGCCGTCTCTACCCGACACACCGCCGCAAGTTCGGGCGGCAACTCCGGGCCCTCGTCGCCGGTCCACCACGCCACCGGCGAACCGGGAAGGACCAGTGTCCCCGCCGCCATCGCCGCGAACGTGATCCGCCGCTCGATGGCGTTCTCGAGCCACGTCTCCGCCTCGGGCCACTCCGGCATCCAGATCGGCTCGCCGTCCCGGCCAAGGCGAAGCAGTCGAAGGCCCGCGTACACGCTTCCCGCCACCGCCCGATCCGCGGCCTCCGCCGCCGCGAGCAGCTCCTCCGGCATCTGCCGGCCTCGCCAGATCCGGTCCAGTTCCCCCGCCGCCCGTCGTACCGTGACCGCTGCGAGATCCCGGGCAAGCGGTCGTTCCGCCGCCTCGAGGCTCCCCATGTTCGCGAGGGCATGCCTCACCGCCTCGCACTCGATGAGCGGCGCAACGGAGCGACGCCACGCGTCGCCTTCCGCGGTCCGCGGCAAGGCGGCACTGGCCTTGGCGAGTTCGAGCCCCTCCGCGAGCAGGAGGGTCCATCCGGCGGCGTCGGGCAGGCCGAGCGCCGCCGATCGGGGGGTCTGGTCGGGCATCGCCACATGGTGGTCGACTCGACCGGTCGGTTCAACCGCAACGGTCTGCTAGTCTTCGCGACCCATGAGCGAATTCATCGGCCACGAGTGCGGCGTGGCGATGCTGAGACTGCTGCGGCCGATCGAGTGGTTCCAGGAGACCCACGGCGATCCGCTGTGGGGGCTTCGGAAGCTCTACCTGCTGATGGAGAAGCAGCACAATCGGGGTCAGGACGGGGCCGGCCTCGCCACGGTGCGGTTCGAGATGCCGCCCGGGGAGAGGTTTCTCGCGCGGGCCCGCACCGCCAAGCGGAACCCCATCGAGCGGCTCTTCGACGACGCCATCTCGCCCGCATCGAAGTTCAGCGACGCCAAGTTGCGAACGGTGCCTCCGCTGGAACTCAAGCGTCGTCTTCCGATGCTCGGCGAGGTGCTGATCGGCCACCTGCGGTACGGCACCCACGGCGGCCGCTCGACCGACCACTGCCACCCCCTCATGCGGCGACACAACGTCGCCAGCCGCAATCTGGCGGTCGCGGGCAACTTCAACCTGACCAATGCCCCGGAGCTGTTCGCGCGTCTCGTCGAGGACGGCCTCAATCCCGTCGGCGACTCCGACACCATGGTGGTGCTCGAACGGCTCAGCTACTTCCTCGACCGCGAGCACGACCATCTCTCCGCGGCGATGGGGCCCGGCTCGTTCCGGGGTCTCGACGGACGTGTGCTTGCCGAGGAGATCGGACGCGACCTCGACCTCGCCCGCATCCTTCGGAAGTCCTGCGAACTCTTCGACGGGGCCTACGTTCTTGCCGGCCTCCTCGGCCACGGCGATGCGTTCGTGGCCCGGGATCCCGCGGGCATTCGCCCGGCCTTCATGCTGCGCAAGGAGCACTTCGTGGCGGCGGCGAGCGAACGGGCCGCCCTGGTCACCGCCTTCGACGTGATGCCGGAGGAGGTCGAGGAGATCCCGCCCGCCCACGCCCTCCTCGTGAAGCGGTCCGGCGAGGTGTGCGTCGAGGCGTTCGCCGAGCCTGCGACGCTTCGACAGTGCACCTTCGAACGGATCTACTTCAGTCGCGGCAACGATCCGGACATCCACCGCGAGCGGAAGTCCCTCGGCCGCAACCTCGCCCAGCCGATCGTCGATCGACTCGGAGGTCTCGACGGCGCCGTCTTCGGCTTCATCCCCAACACCGCCGAGATCGCCTACCTCGGTCTGGTGGAGGAACTCGATCGGATCGCGACCGATCTCGCGGCCGAACGCCTTGCGGGCCTTCTCCAGAAGGGGCCGCTGGACGAGAAGGCGATCCGCTCGGCCATCGACCACCGTGCCCGCACCGCCAAGATCGCCCACAAGGACCAGCGGCTGAGGACGTTCATCACGCACGACGCGGCGCGGCGGGATCTCGTGGGGCACGTCTACGACGTCACCCATGGCGTGCTCGAAGCCGGCGACGCCCTGGTCGTGGTCGACGACTCGATCGTCCGCGGCACCACGCTTCGCGAGTCGATCGTGACCATGCTGGCCCGTCTGCGGCCGGGCCGAATCCTGATCGCGAGCTCCTGCCCGCCGATCATGTACCCCGACTGCTACGGGATCGACATGAGCCAGCTCGGCCGCTTCATCGCCTTCGAGGCGGCCGTCGCCCTGCTCGAGGAGCGAGGCGAGGGCGAGCGAATGGTGGAGGTCGAGCGAAAGTGCCTCGAGCAGGAGCACCGCCCGGTCGAGCGGATGAGGAACCACGTGGCCGAGATCTACGCCCCGTTCTCCCTCGAGGAGATCGCCGGCAAGGTCGCCGATCTGGTCCGCTCGCCGCGGCTGGAGGACGAACTGGGCTGGACGGGCCCGATCGACGTCGTCTACCAGTCCCTCGAAGGCCTCCACGAGGCCATGCCGGGGTTCACCGGCGACTGGTACTTCACCGGCGAGTACCCCACCCCGGGCGGATACCGGGTTCTCAACACCGCCTACCTCAACTGGCGGCGGCGGAACGACCGGCGGGCCTACTGACGTGCAGGATCCCCGATCCGGAGCGAGGCGGGACCTTGACGCGGCCCGGACCGTCTGTTGCAATGGTCGATTCGGTCCTGCCGGTCGTCGGAGCGTGCGCTCCCGCACCGGCGCCTGACGTCCGCGCCGGTCCCGGCTCCTTCAGGAACACGCTCGCATGGCTCGCTATCTCGGTCCCAAGGTGAAGTTGTCCCGCCGCGTCGGAGTTCCCGTCGCGGACATCCCCAAGCACACCGCGAAGCGGCAGCTGACCCCGCCGGGAATGCACGGCTTCCGCGGACGCCGCCTGAAGGAGTACGGCATCCGCAAGGACGAGAAGCAGAAGCTTCGCTACCACTACGGCGTGCTCGAGAAGCAGTTCCGTCGCTATCTCGCCGAGGCGGGTCGACGTCCGGGCAACACCGGCGAACTTCTCCTGCAGTACCTCGAGCGTCGTCTCGACAACGTGGTGCGTCGTGCCGGCTTCACTCGCACGATCTGGGCCGCGCGGCAGATGGTCGTCCACGGCCACGTCCTGGTGAACGGCCGCAAGGTCGATCGCCCGAGCTTTTCGATGTCCGTCGGCGACGTGGTGAGCCTGCGGCCCGGGATCCACAATCTCGCCCGCGAGAACATGGAGTCGCTCGCCGGCCACATCGTCCCCGGGTGGATGGTGCTCGACCCGTCGGAGCTCACCGCGAAGGTCGCGGCGCTGCCGACCTCGGACCAGATTCCCTTCGACGTCAACACCAACCTGATCGTCGAGCTCTACCGCTGATCGACATCCGCCACCGCCGCCTCCGCCAGGCGGGCCCCGCCCACTCGGCGTCGGGAACCGGCTGACGGCGGGCGCCGCAAGGGTCCGCCGCCCATGTTCAAGTTCCTCCGCAAGTACAAGGGCTGGCTGCTCGGGGTCTTCGGCAGCCTGCTGCTGATCGTGTTCCTCGTTCCGCAGGCGATTCAGGGGATCAGCCAATACACCGCGACCCAGGGTGGAGCCTGGGCCCGCGTCGGGGCGGATGCGGAGAAGGTGACCTACGGACTGCTCGATCGCCTGCAGCGCGAACTTCGCGTGGTGCAGGCCGTCGGCAATCCCACGCTGCAGGCTCTCGGAGCCGACAGAAGTCCCGAGCACTGGTACCTGCTGCGGCGCGAGGCCGAGCAGGCCGGTCTGCACGGCGGCGCCGGCGACGGCCGGTCGATGCTGCAGACGATGGCGTCGCAGATCAACCAGCAGCGGACGGCCACCGATCCGTCGATGCAGATGCTCTCGGAGGACGACGTCCTGGGCATCCTCTGCCAGAACTCCGGCTCGAGCCCTCAGGACGTCCTGGAGACGCTCGGCCGACTCTCGGGCGTGATGCGGCTCACGAACCTGTTCGCCGGTCTCGACCGGTTCTCCGACCGACGCCTCGAGCAGGCGGCCGCGGAGATGATGCTCGGAGTGTCCGGCGACCTCGTGGTGCTCGATCCCTTGAAGGGACCGACCGGCGCCGCGACGCCGAACGACGCCGAGGTCGAGGCGCACTTCGCGGAGTACGCCGCGGACGCCCCCGGCGAAGGCGAGTTCGGCTTCGGCTATCGCCGTCCGGACCGATTCAAGCTCGAGTGGATGTCGATTCCCGCCCAGGCGATTCGCGATGCGGTCGCGGTGGGCGGCGATCTCGACATCCTCACCCTCAAGCGGCGCTTCGCCGAGGATCCCGCGGCCTTCGGTGTGGCCGCGGCAACCTCGACGGGGCGGCCCGACTTCGACGACTACGCGGCCCAGGTGCGGGCGGTGGTGCTCGAGGAGACCACGTCGCGGCGCCTGTCCGAGCTGGCCAAGTCCCTTTCGGACCGGTTCGCCGCGTCGCAGCGCAGCCTTGCCCGAACCGGCGACGGCCGCTACCTGATCGACGAGACCTGGTCCGAGCGGATGCCTCCGCTGCTCGAGGTCGCCGAGGAGATCTCCGCCGACTACGGCATTCCCACGCCCGAGATCGGCTCGAGCGGCGAGGCGTGGCTGGAGTTCGCCGACCTCTCCTCCATCCCCGCGCTGACCCGCGCGACCACCGATCGGTTCGGCACCTCGCCGATGCGGACCGTCGATCTGGTGCGAGCGGCTCGCGAGTTCGATCCGGCGCAGCCCCTCCCGATCCAGGTCGGCATCGCCGGCCCCGTGCTCACTGCGCCCAACGGCGATCTGGTGGTGTTCCGCCTGCTCGCGGCCGAGGCGTCGACACCGGAGACCGATCTCGAAGCGGTCCGGGACCGGGTCGTGGAGGACCTCCGCCGCGTGGTCGCCTTCCGCGATCTCGAGGCCGAGCTGCCCCGCCTTCGCGAGCGGGCGATTCAGGAGGGTCTCCGCAGCGTCGCTCGCGAGTTCGACACCACCGTCGAGTTCGCCCCGATGATCCGCGAGGCCGATCCCCAGTTCCTGCAGCAGGGATTCCGGGTCTCCAGCAGCCTTCCCGGCGGTCTCGGTCGCGACACCGAGCTGGTGACCCAGATCGTGCGAAAGGCGATGGAACTTCCCGTCGACACGGCGGTCCGAACGCTGCCCGAGGACGAGCGGACGATCGCCGTCTCGGATCCGAACAAGCTGGTGGCGGCCCTCGTCCGCATCACCAACCTCGCCCCGCTGACCCGCGAGACGCTCGAGCCGCTCGCCGCGAACCCCCGGTTCCAGGCGACCTTGATGGGCAGCGAGTTCGGCCAGGATCTCGTGACCATGTTCGGTCTCGAGGAGATGGCCTCGCGGCATCGCTTCGAACGGGTGGCCTCGGCGAACACCGATGACGAGTTCATCGACGAGGAGCCCGCCGCGAACTCCGACGACGGCGACTCTTCCGCCGGCTGAGACGCGAGGGACCGCCGGGACCGGACCGAGGGGCGGCAGGCGTCCACGATGGACCGCCCTCGCGAAGCGAGGCGTCGACCCGGGTTCGCATCAGGCGCCGGCCCGAACCACGAGGCGGTGCCCGCTCCGACCGTTCGGAGCGGTCCGACTTGTCCGACACGCCCGCTGCGAGAACGTCGCCCACGGGCCCGTTCCGACCGGTCAGCTGACCTTCGAGCCCGGCGGCACCGGCTTGTCGACGGTCAGCACCATCACGTTGCGCTCCTCTCCGTCTCCGGGAAGCACCTCGCTCGCGGCGAGGATCATGCCCTGACTCCTCTCGCCGCGAATGGTGCGGGGTTCGAGGTTCGAGACGATCACCACCTGCTTGCCGACGAGACTCGCGGGCTCGTACCACGCCTTGATTCCCGCACAGACCTGACGTCCCTCCGGCGTGCCGTCGTCGAGCTGGACCTTCAGCAGGCGATCGGCGTTGGGGTGGAACTCGCACGCCTTCACGGTGGCGACGCGAAGGTCGAGCTTGGCGAAGAGGTCGAAGGGGATGGTGGGAAGGGCGTCTGGGTTGGCGGTCTCGGACATCGGCGACTCCGGGGTCGAATGGAACGTGCGAGCGAGCGGAACGGACGGGATCCCGAGCGGATCTCGCCCGGGGGCGACGAAGGCGCAACGAGTCGCGACGGCGACGCCGAACTCGCTTCGCTCGTTTCGATCATGGTACGCGCGAGGTCCGCCGGGCGCAGCTCTCCCCGGCCGTCGCGAAGGGACTCCGCATGGACGTGAGAGCGCGGGACGAAGGCCCGCGACCGACTTGCGAGGCCCGTCCGCGACCCGCCGCTCAGACGCCGACCGCCGCGGCGTCCCGATCGCTGAGCATGCCCCCGTCGGTCCGTTCGCGAACGGTGCCGTCGCGCTTCCAGCTTCGCTCGCAGCGGGGTTCGCTGCGCAGGTCCTCGATCGAGATCGAGGAGGCCGACGCGTCGAGGCGAACCCTCGACACGCCAAGCAGATCCGCAAGCTCCTCCGAGAATCGGGCCAGCGATCCGTCGGCATCGGGCAGCACCACACCGGCCTCGAGGGGGTTCTCGATGCCGGCGGCCTTCGCCTGCTCGAGCGCCTTCAGGGCCTCGTCCCGCATCGCCATCGCCTTCGGCCACGCATCGTCCGCCGAGACCGACCCGTCGCGATGCGTCAACGTCGCCGCGGAGGCGTCCTCCGCGACGCCCGGCAGGCACTGCAGCGCCTCGTCGGCGGTGTGCGGGAGGATCGGGGCCACCAGCCGCACCAGCACTTCGACGATCTCCCGCATCGCTCGCTGGGTACGACGACGCCGCAGGCTGTCCGGGCGATCGCAGTACAGGCGGTCCTTGACCGCGACGCAGTAGACCGCCGAAAGGGTCTCGTTGCACAGGGCGTGGATCGCCAGATGCGCCGCCTTGAAGTCGTAGCGCCGATAGGCTTCGCGCACCCGACGTTCGCAGGCGGCGGTCTCGGCCAGCGCCCATGCGTCGATCGAGTGCGGCTCGATGCCGTCGACGCCGGACCGCAGATCCTCCGCATCGGCGAGGTTCGACAGCAGGAAGCGAATGGTGTTGCGGACCTTTCGATAGGAGTCGCCCGCGACCTTGAACAGCTCCGGGTCGGCCTTCACATCGCCGTCGTAGGAGATCGACGAGACCCACCAGCGACAGACCTCGGCACCGAAGTCCTTCAGCAGGTCGTCGACCGAGAGGGCGTTGCCGCCGGACTTGGACATCTTGCGACCGTCGCGATCGACGATGAAGCCGTGGGTCAGAAGCGTCCGGAACGGAGACTCCCCGGTGGCGCCGAGGGCCGGCAGCATCGACAGCTGGAACCACCCGCGATGCTGGTCGCTCCCCTCGAGATAGAGTTCCGCGGGGTAGCCGATGCCGCGGGCCCGAAGCACCGCGTTCCAGCTCGACCCGGACTCGAACCACACGTCGAAGATGTCGTGGAGCTTCTCGAGTGCGGCGACATCGAGGCCTTCGGGCGCCTCGGGATCCTGCGAGGGGTCGTAGCCGGCAAGGAGTTCCGCTGCGGATCGGGCGAACCAGGCGTCGCTGCCCTCGCGACGGAAGACCTCCGCGACCGCTCGCACGCTGGCGGCGGTCAGCAGCGTGACGCCGTCGGGCGACTGGAAGGCCGGGATCGGAAGTCCCCACGACCGCTGGCGACTGATGCACCAGTCCGGTCGCGACTCGACCATGCCCCGGAAGCGGTTCCGCCCCCACTCCGGCACGAAGCGCACCGTCTCGGTCGCCGCCAAGGCCGAGGCCCGCAGCGAACGGCCGTCGCGGGAAGTGGGTCGATCGACGCCGATGAACCACTGCTCGGTCGCCCGGAAGACCACCGGCGTCTTGCTCCGCCAGTCGTGGGGATAGCTGTGGCGAATCGTGCCCGATGCGGCGAGATGGCCGCTCTGCTCGAGACTGGCGATCACCGCCTTGTTCGCCTCGCCGAGATTTCTTCCCTGCAGCCACTCCGGCACGGACTCGTCGAAGGTCCCGTCCTCGCGGAGCGGGCAATAGACCTCGAGGCCTTCCGCGAGGCCGGTGAGGTAGTCCTCGCGCCCGTGCCCCGGCGCCGTGTGCACGAGGCCGGTGCCGTCCTCGAGGCTGACGTACGCCGCCGGAACCACCGGTCCTTCGTGGGAGGTGAAGGGATGTCGGTACCGCAGGCCGACGAGCGCCTCGCCGTCGCAGGCGGCCAGCACCTGCGGCGCCTCGCACCCGATCTCCTTGGCGACCTCCTCCAGCAGGGATTCGGCGACCACCGTGTCGCTTCCGTCGAGCCGCGCCAGCACGTAGCGCAGCTTCGGGCCCACCGCGATCGCCCGATTCGCGGGCAAGGTCCAAGGCGTCGTCGTCCAGATCATGAACGTCGGCGTGACCTCCGGCTCGACGCCGAAGGCTCGTCCGACCGCTTCGCGATCGATGGCGTCGAACTCGACGAACACCGAGGGATCGTCGCGGTCCTCGTACTCGAGTTCGGCCTCGGCAAGCGCCGTGCGATTCGCGATCGACCAGTGCACGGGCTTGCGATCCCGATAGACCAGCCCCTGGGCGACCAGTTCGGCGAAGACCTCCAGCACCTCGGCCTCGTAGGCCGGATCCATGGTCAGGTAGGGATGGTCGTAGTCGGCCAGCGTCAGCAGGCGCTTCATCTGGCGCGACTGCAGCTCGATGAAGCTCTCGGCGCTCTCGCGGCAGCGACGGCGGATCTCGATGCGTCGCTCCGCCTCGGGCAGGGCCTCGATCGCCTTGGCCTCGGCGCTCTTGAGCAGCTCCGTCATCACCTTGTGCTCGATGGGAAGGCCATGGCAGTCCCAGCCCGGGACGTACGCCACGCGGTCTCCCTCCATCAGGCGGCTCCGGACCACGAAGTCCTTCAGGGCCTTGTTGAGCAGGTGCCCGAGATGGATGCCGCCGTTGGCATAGGGCGGTCCGTCGTGGAACACGAAAGGCGTCGCCGACTCGCGATCGCGCTGAACCTCGGCGTACAGGCCCTGCGACTCCCAACGCTCCACGGTGCGAGGCTCGTTCTCGGCGAGCTTGGCCCGCATCGGGAAGTCCGTCGCCGGGAGATTGAGCGTCGACTTGTAGCGATTGCGATCGGAGGATCCCCCGGTCGACTTGTCGTTGGTCTGGCTCATCGCGGATTCATCCGGGATCCCACGGATCCGTGTTCAGGGCTTCGGCACCTCGTCGCCGTCCTTCACGGTCTCGTCGAGGTACTTCTGGAAGTCGCCCATCTTGTAGCTGACGAAGCAGAAGACGTGATGCAGCGTGAACCACTCCAGGTCGGTCGGATCCTTGTCGAGATCGCTGCGGAGGCGGTTGAGTTCGGCGAGCAGGGTCTCGGCCTTCACGGCACGGCTCCTCTGGGCGGGGCGGGACTGGAACGAGCAGGGTCCGGCGGCGGCCCCTCCGCCGACGCCGGTCCCGTCATTGTCGCGATTCTCGGCGGAACGTGGAGATCGACGCGCCCACCTCTCGATCGCCCACCGGACTCAGTGGTCGTGATCGTGGTGGTCGTGATCGTGGTGGTGATGGTCGTGTGCCCCGCCGTGGCCATGGTCGTGGTCGTGGCCGAGTCCCTCGAGGATGCCCGTGCCCCACGCGATCGCCACGCCGAGGATCAGCATCGCCGTCAGCTTCAGGCGATCGTGGTCGTGGAACTTGAGCTCCGGCAGCAGATCCGCCAACGCGATGCACAGGAACGTGCCCGCGGAGAAGGCGAGCGCCAGGGCCGTCCACGCGGCGGCGTCGTCGGTTCCGGAGATGCCCAGATGGAACAGCACGATGCCTGCGGGAACCATCATCGCAAAGGACAGGTTCGCCAGATGAATCCGCCACCGCGAGACCCCGGCGCCCCGCATCAGCATGGTGATGGTCATCGCGTCGAAGGGCTTGTGCAGCACCACGCCGAGGAACACGCCGAAGCCCGCCAAAGCGGTCCCGTGATCGTGCGCCGCCGCGGCCTCGACGCTCGCCGCGAGAGCGATCCCCGACAGGAGCGTATGAAGGGCCAGTCCGGTCATCGCACCAACCCAGGTCATCCGATGCGAGGTGCCGGCCGCCGGCGATCCATGGTCGTGCCCGCATGCCGAATCGGCCTCGGCGTGCGACGAGGCCGACTGCTCGCCATCCACCGGGACCGGTTCGTGCTCGTGGAAGGACAGGAACCGTTCGAGCAGGAACATCACCAGGAAGCCCAGCAACAGGGCGAGCATGATCGGATCGAGTCCGCCGTGCAGCTGGGGGCCGCCCGCCGTGGCCGCGGCCGCGGACTCGCCCCAGATCACGATCGCGTGAGGCAGCATGTGGATCACCCCGACCCCGAACATGACGCCGGCGACGAGCGACAGCGCCAACTGCATCCGAGTGTGGTCGAAGCGGATCAGGGTCGGCAGCAGTCCCCCCGCGAGGGACGCTCCGAGAATCAGCAGGCAGTAGACGGCGAGGGTCAGGGGAGGTCTCCCGAAGAGGGCCGACGCCCCCGATCGTCTCGAGGGGCGTCCGGGGGCACTGGACCGGCGGAGAACTGGGCCGGCGGAGAACTGGAACGGCGGGGAATGGTACCGACCTGCTCCACGCCGGCGGTGGCGCGACCCCACCGGTCCGTCGATATACTCGTGGTCTCCCGTTGGGGCGGTAGCTCAATTGGGAGAGCGCCTCGGTCGCATCGAGGAGGTTGTGAGTTCGATCCTCATCCGCTCCACTTGGGCAACGCCCCGCCACACCGGCGGGGCGTTGTCGTTCCTCGCGTTTCTTCAGGGCCCAACCGCCCACCCGCCCACCCACCCGCACGCCCGCCCGCCCCGGGTCGATGTGAAAGGCCGGCCAATGCCCGCAAGAAGTTCGCGCGTGGATCGACCTCCGACCGGGATGGCGGGCTGCGGACCCAAGACGCCCGACTCGTATACTCGCGCCGGTGAGTTCGCCTGACGCGACGAGTTCCCCGGAGTTGGATGATCCCGCCGCGACCGACGCGGCGCGGGCCGATGGCGACGCGCTCCTCCACACCCTCGACACTCCGGCCATGCGCCAGTTCCGTCGGTTCAAGGAGGCCCATCCGGGCTGCCTCCTGTTCTTCCGGATGGGCGACTTCTACGAGCTCTTCGGCGAGGACGCCGTGGTCGCGCACCGGGCCCTCGACATCACGCTGACCGAGCGGACCCGAGGCGTCCCGATGGCGGGCGTGCCCCACCACGCCGCGGAGCAGTACCTGAGGCGTCTCGTCGAACAGGGCTTCCGGGTCGCCATCGCCGACCAGATCCAGGACCCCAAGGACGCGAAGGGCGTGGTCGACCGCGCCGTGGTTCGCGTGGTCACCCCGGGCACGCTCGTCGACGAACATCTGCTCGACGACGGCGCGAGCAATCGGATCGCCGCGGTGGCGGCGCCGACGGCCGAGGGCGATCGGTGGGCGATCGCGACCATCGAGCTCTCGACCGGTGTCTTCAGCGTGCTCGATGTCGATGCGGACGAGATTTCCGACCGCCTGATGCGTCTGCGTCCGCAGGAGCTGCTCGTCCCCGCCGACGCGCACGGCGACCGCCCCGACTGGCCTTGGCTTGCCGAGGGTGTCGGCTGCCCCTGTCCCGCCACCCCGCGGCCGGGATGGACCTTCACCGCCGCCAATGCAGCCTCGGAACTGCAGACGACCTTCGCGGTCGCCTCGGTCGAGGGGTTCGGCCTCGATCCGGCCTCCGCCGCCACCGGCGCGTGCGGCGCGGTGCTTCGCTACGTGACCGAGATGGCGGCCACCGACGCCGAGCTCGGCGCCGGTCGGCTCGGTCATCTGCAACCCCCCCGCTGCGAGTCCGACCGCGGCCGCCTGGAGATCGACGCGGTGGCCCTGCGAAGCCTCGAGGTCGAACGGACGGTCCGCGGCGGCGATCCCGACGGCAGCCTCGTCGGCTCGATGCGACGTTGCCGGACGCCGATGGGGCGTCGCCTGATTCGCGAGTGGCTCTGCTTCCCGAGCGCCGACCTCGAGGTCGTGCGCCGTCGCCATCGTCGGGTGGCGACGCTGGTGGACGATCGTCGCCTCTCGGGCGAGCTCCGGCGGCAACTCGACCGGATCCAGGACGTGGCCCGGATCGGTGGACGACTCGGCCTTCGGCGGGCGACCCCCCGAGATCTCGCGGCGCTCGCCCGCTCGATCGAGTCCGCCGCGCAACTCCGGGACGAACTCGCCGACGTCGCGGCGTTCGACGGCGATCGGAGCGACCTCGCCGCGGTGCTTACGAACATCGAGGATCTCGCGAGGGAGACCGCGGCGGTCGTCGTGGAGTCGCCTCCCACGCATCTGCGTGAAGGCGGCGCGTTCCGCGACGGCGCCGACGCCGCGCTCGACGGGTACCGTCGCCTCCATCGCGACGGCGGAGGCTGGCTCGAGGAGTACCGGGAGCGCCTGGCCGAACGCACCGGCATCGCCAGCCTGAAGATCGGATTCAACCGCGTCTTCGGGTTCTACATCGAGATCGGCAACGCCCACCGCGCCGCCTCGCTTCCGGAGTCGTTCGTTCGCCGCCAGTCTCTGAAGAACGCCGAGCGGTACTCCACCCCCGAACTCGCCGACCACGAGACGAAGGTGCTCGAGGCCGAACGCCGAAGTCTCGAGCGAGAGCGCGAACTCTTCGAGGAGCTCGCAGGCCGGTGGGCCGAGCATCTCCCAGCGCTCTCGGGACTCGCCGTGGCGGTCGGCACGCTCGATGTGCTCGTCGCCTTCGCCGAGACCGCCGTCGCCGGCCGCTGGGTCGAGCCGGAGATGCGCGAGGAGCCGATCCTCGAGATCGTCGCCGGCCGGCATCCGGTGCTCGATCGGCTGCTGCGCGACCGTTTCGTGCCCAACGACTGTCGGCTGCGGGCCGGCGACGCCGCGAGCGATCCCGCGGAATCGGCTTCGCTCGCCCTGATCACCGGTCCCAACATGGCCGGCAAGAGCACCTTCATCAGGCAGGCGGCGCTGATCGTGCTGCTCGCGCACGCGGGAAGCTTCGTTCCCGCCGAGTCGGCGGTGATCGGCCTCTGCGACCGCATCCACACGCGGATCGGCGCCAACGACGAACTGCACGGCGGCCAGAGCACCTTCATGGTGGAGATGACCGAGACCGCGAGGCTGCTTCGCCAGGCGACCGAACGAAGCCTCGTGGTGCTCGACGAGATCGGCCGCGGCACCAGCACGTTCGATGGTCTGAGCCTCGCGTGGGCGATCGCGGAGACGCTCGCCGATCGCGGCACCCGAACCCTGCTCGCCACGCACTACCACGAACTGACCGAACTCGCCGAGCGTCACGCCGCGGTGCGCAACCTGAACGTCGCGGTTCGGGAGTGGGGCGACCGGATCGTCTTCCTGCACCGCATCGAGCCCGGCCGTGCCGACCGAAGCTACGGCCTGCACGTGGCCCGACTCGCCGGCGTGCCCGAGGCGACCGTCGCCCGAGCCGAGGCCCTGCTCGCCGGACATGAAGCCGCGGCGTCCCGACGAAGCGGCCGCGACGCGGCCTCGCGCCGACAGCCGACGCTGTTCGACGCACTCGCCGCGGATGCGGAGGGGAACGTGCCGTCCGCCGCGACGCCGCAGGCCCCGCTCGCCCCACCGCCCGCACCGGTGGAACATCCCATCGTCGAGATCGTCCGCGACACCGAGATCGATCGCCTCAGTCCGCTCGAGGCGTTCGACCTGGTGCGCAGGCTTCGCGACCGCCTCGGAGCCTCCGACGCACGGCCTTGAGTCCGATCCGCGTTCATTCGTTTCCTCATCCCAGTCCGGAATCCCCATGACCACCACCCCGATCCTCGACGCGAACAGTCTGCACGAGACCTTCGAAGCAGCGCTCTCATGGGAGGACTACCTCGCCACCGACGAGGATCGAGCGAACCGCTGGAGGGAGTTCCACGAGCGAGTGGGACTGGACGAGGATCAGCGGACGCTGATCGGCGGGTTCGGACGTCGGATGCCGGTGCTCTGCGTCTCGGGGATCTGGTGCGGCGACTGCGTGCAGCAGGGCCCGATGCTCCAGCGCATCGCCGAGGCGAGCGATCTGATCGACCTTCGCTGGGTGGATCGCGACGAGCACGCCGAACTCGCGGAGCATGTGAAGATCAACGCCGGATTGCGCGTGCCGACGGTGATCTTCATGGCCGAGGACTTCGAACTGCTCGGCTGGTTCGGCGACCGCACCCTGTCTCGCTATCGGGCGATGGCGGCGAAGAACCTCGGACCGGCGTGTCCGGTGCCGGGTGCCCCGCTGCCCGACGACGAACTCGCCGCGACGCTTCAGGACTGGATCGACGAGTTCGAACGATTCCAGCTCATGCTGAGACTCTCGCCTCGCCTTCGCCACCGTCACGGCGACTGAGTCCGAAGCCTCGGCCACCGCGCAGGGCGCCGGCGGCGGTTCAGAGCGGGAAGTCCGCAGGCCACCAGTCGGGGCGGGACAGGCCGAAGTGCCGTCGAAGCACCGCTTCGGTCGAGCCGAGCGTTCCCATGACCCAGCCCTGGAACTCCGCGGTGGCCTGACCGATGCAGTAGAGCGGGCGATCGGCGAAGGGCTTGCGACCTCCCGAGACGATCTCCCAGGACCGCACGCCCGGCCGCCACATGTTCCATCCGTAGCCGACGTGGCCGCCGTCGAAGAGTCGAGAGTGGATCTGCGTCGGCCGCGGCACGTCGATGCCGTGCAGTTCGCCCAGTTGTCGGACGATCTCCCGACCGGCCAGACCGTTCGGATCGAGCTGGTGGTCTCGAATCGGCTCGGCGATGCCGGTCCAGAACCCGACGGCCCGCCGCCCCGAGACGTAGGGCGACAGCGTCACGCCGCGTCCCGAGGGATCGGGCAGATAGAAGCACTGGCGCATGGGAAGATCGGTGATCGACCGTCCGCGATCGATGCCCAGCGGCCTCCACCATTGCGTCTCGAAGCTGCAGTAGGTCTTCATCGCCTCGACGTGGGCGAGTCCGCCGAGCATTCGGGTGAGGCCGTTGGCCCGGCGAAGCGGACCGTCTCCGTCGAGCAGGCCGTATGCCGAGTCGGGGATCGCGAGGACGGCGCTTTTCGCCTGGACGACGCGTGCGGTGCCGTCCGCCATCTCGAAGGCGAGCCGAACCAGACCGCCGTCGTCGAAGCGAACGTCCCGGAGGCTCGCGCCGAACGTGAGCCCCACGCCGCGACCCATCGCTCGCTTCGCCAGGGTGTGCGGCACCTGGTCGTACCCGCCGCGAACGTGATGGAACTCGCTGATGAACATGTCCAGCGCCGCCTCCTCCATGAAGGCCAGGTCCTGGATGTTGGGGCGGCCGTAGCCGGTCGTCTCCGCGATGAACCTGGCGCCTTCCGTTCCGAGCACATTGAGGAAGACGTACTCGTACGGCAGGTCGTAGAGCGGACGACCTTGGTATGTCAGCGAATTCCGGGCCTTGTCGAACGCCTCGCGTGTCCAGTCGACCCGTCCGGTCACCGTGCCGAGCAGATGCTTGAAGACCTCATCCGGCGTCTTGCCGAGCAGTTCGGCCCGGGGCCGATAGCCGAACTCCGGGCTGCATCGAAGTTCGCCGGCGCGGGTCCGGATCCCGCGGAGGTAGTAGAGGTCGCTCGCGACCGTCGGCGGGAACAGCTCGAGTTCGAGACCCAGCTGCTTCACCAGATTGAGCAGCGGCGTCTGCGTGCTGGCGATCCGCATCCCTCCGAGTTCGGCGATCTGGCTGGTCATCCCGTCGGGCTTGATCGACAGGAGTCGTCCGCCGATCCGATCGCTGCGCTCGAAGATCTCGATGCGTGTCGGCGAACCCGCGCGGGCGCTCAAGCGCCACGCGGCGTAGCAGCCCGACACTCCGGCGCCGACGATGGCGACGTCGAGCGCGTCGTCGTCCCGGCGACGCACCGGCTTCGGTCGCCGTGCCAGCGCGGGACCGGCGAGGGCGGACGCGGCCAGTCCGCCGATCAAGGCACGTCGCGAGATGTTCCCCCGCGGTCCCGGTGTCCCGCTCGAGGATTCCTCCGTTTGCATCGCGGGGGCTCCGGGGGGCTCTTGTTGGCGCATGGGGGCTCCTGGTTGCTCCTGGTTGCTCCTGGTTCAGGATGTGCGCGCCTTCGCTACTCCGACGGCGTCGACCAGCCCAGATCCTCGAAGAGGCGATAGCCGGTCGGGTCGTCGGGGAGATAGGCGTGGAACCCCGCCAGCGCGAAGACGAGCACCGCGTTCAGGGCGGTGATCGCCAGCAACACCAGCACCACCACCCGGCTCGCTCCCTGCCACGGGAGGCGCTCCTCCTTGGCGGGCATCGCGAGCATGAGGTGCAGGCCGCTCACCAGCAGCACCACGACGAAGACCACGAAGGCCCAGGTGTAGAGGTGCAGCCCGAGCACCGCCTCGCCGTAGCCCGGGTCGCCCGGTTCGATGTGGAGCAGAACCTGCCGGGCCGACACCGCCGCGCCCAGCACGGCGCCGAGAACGCTGGCGCCGTAGCCCCGAGCGTAGTCGTCGGGCCCCACACGACGACGCAGCGACAAGGCCAGGATCCACGCAGGCCCCGCGGCGCAAAGCACCATCGCCATCCGCTGAAGCATGCACAGCGGACATGGCAGCACCGCGCCCGCAAACTGCTCGTAGAACGCGCCCAGGAGTACGCCGCAGACCGCGAGGGTGCAGAACTGGGCGATGCCGGTCCGCAGCGCGGTCACAGGGAAAGTCCCAGGCTGTCGGTGATGTGATGGTTGAAGAGCAGCGCGACCGCAACCAGCGAGATCAGGAACAGGATCGTCGCCAGGCCGTCCTTGCCCTTCCACATCGCCACGAGCATGGCCGTCAGCAGGACAAAGATCAATGCCGCCATGTGTCGGCCATCGACTCGCAGGCCGACTCCGCTTGAAACTCGCCGCGTCGCCGCGTCAGCGTCGACGACGGCCCGTTCGACCGGCCGCCGCGAGTCCGAGCATCGCCACCGCCACCGGCGGCGCGGGCACCACCGTCGAACTGAACGACGTGGACGCGTAGGCGGTCACCAGCAGCGTTCCCGCGAGCGTCTCGATGCCGTCGTCCTGGATCGCCCGCAGGATGCTCTCGTCCCCGACCGCGGCGCCCGCGAAAGAGGCGGTCATGTTCCAGCCGAGCGGACCGTCGTAGCTGCCGCTGGTGAAGCTCTCGAACGGGTCGTAGATCCCGAAGCCGATCCGAAGGCCCTGCTCGTCGCTGGTGTAGGTCCAGACCGCGGAGTTGGCGATCAGCGCCGCGCCGATGTCCGTGACGACATCGCCGACCGAGACCGTCCCCGACAGCGGCGTGACGTTGAAGCCGCGAGGCGAACCCGGCTGCACGTCCTCGGTGTCGGCGAAGAGCGTGTAGGAGACGTCCGCAGCCTCGAACGACGTGTCCCCGAGGGATCCCGTCGCCCCCGTGAACGAGAACGTGTAGCTGACCGCATCGGCGGCCGACTCCGCGGCAGCCACGCCACCGAGGGCCACGGTCAAGAGCAGGACGGCGGGACGGGTGAACTCGGGCACGGGCACTCTCCGGCAAGGCTTCGGAACACCGACGCCCTAGGAGGCTGAGCCCCGAACCCCCCCTCGTCAAGTGGCGAGTTCGAAGATGGTCGACTCCCGACCGAATCGGGAGAGGTTCATTCCCCAAGATCCGCGAGATCCGCCCCGAACGGCTGGCGGCCCGTCGTTCGCCTTCTACGTTTCGCGGCATGAGACACACCCATGTCCAGTTCCCACAGGGATCGTTCCGCAGGCCTTCGCAGTCCTCGCATCGAATGTGCCGACAACGGTCTCGCCCCGCGAAGGCGATGCTGCCCGCCACGGCTGCGGCGACGTTGCTGGGCACGTCGACGCTTGCCCAACTGCCAGCACCCGACGGGGTCGCGGCAACCGACGGCACCTCGACCATCGCGGTGGACGTGACGTGGTCTCCGGTGGACGGCGCGGTCGGCTATCGGGTGTACCGCGCCGGCGAGGGCGTTGCGTTCGAGGAGATCGTCTCGACGACCGAGACCCTGCATCGGGACACCGGAGCCGCGATCGGCGTGCCCTACCAGTACCGCGTGGAGGCGTTCGACGCGGCCGAGACGTCGGCGCCAAGCGACACCGACGGCGGCTGGCGCAACACCGTTGCTCCGGCGCCGTTCGAGGCCAGCGATGGCACCGTGCCTGGAGGCGTCGAGCTCTCCTGGCTCGCCAGCGAGGGCGCGGTGTCCTATCGGGTCTACCGAATCAACGGAAACGGAAACGCCCCGCCTCAGCAGATCGGCGAGACCGAGGAGACCTCGTTCCTCGTCGAGTCGCTTCCGCCCGGACAGGTTCGCACCTACACCGCGCGGGCCGTCACCCCCGCCGGGCTCAGCGACTTCGCGGAACCGGACAGCGGCTTCGGCGGTGTTCCGGCACCACAGGATCTGCGAGCTTCCGACGGGCAGTTCTCCCGCTGGGTGATGCTTCGGTGGCGTCCGGTCCCCCAGAGCAGCGTCTACCGCGTGCTGCGGGCCGCCGAAGGAGAGGACGAGGTGGAAGTCGGCACCTCCAACGGTCCGGTCTACAAGGACCAGACCGCGACCCCCGGCACGATCTACACCTATCGCGTCGCCGCGGTGCTCGGCGACGGCGTGTCCGAGACCTCCGAGCCCGACACCGGATGGCGGGGCCTCCCCCGTCCGGTGGGCCTTTCCGCGAGCGACGGCACCTCGACCACCCAGATCGACCTGTCGTGGCCCGCGATGCCGGGCGTCACCGGCTACCGCCTGCTGCAGCGGATCCCGGGTTCGCCCTGGCAGGTGCTGGCCGAACTCGACGCGACCTCCTTTGTCGACACGGTGTCGCCGCCCGGCGTCCAGGTGCACTACCGGCTCCTGGGCCTCGTCGGAGAACTGGAGTCGCGACCGAGCGCTCCCGAGACCGGATGGCGAAACGTCGAGGCGCCCACCGGATTGTCCGCCAGCGACGGCACGTACGCCGACCGCGTCGAGGTCGTGTGGAACGCATCGACGGAGGCGGCGGTCTTCGCCTACGACGTCTATCGGCGCCTCGCGACCGATCCGGAAGGCCTGCTCATCGCTCGGGTCGAGTCCGAGGACGGCTCTCTCTTCGAGGACTTCGAGATCGCGCCCGGCGTGATCGGCACCTACTGGATCCGTGCCGTGACCCGTCCGGGCAGCTCCGAGGGCAGCGACTCCGACACCGGATTCCGCGCCGGCGAGAGCGGCCTCGGCGCCAGCATCGACGGCGGGTCGGCGGGCGCCGCCGATCGGCCGAACGTGTTGGGCACGGGCCCCGTTCCTCGGGCGGAAACGCTCGGCCCTGCCAGGGGCGGGCGTGCCGACATCGGACCTGAACGTTCGGCAGGTTCGAAGGGTGGTTCGCCGAATGCGAATCCGACGCCCACGTTCGTACGCCCCGACGCGCCCCAAGGTCGGGAGAGCCACGTCGTCGAGGACGCGGCGATCGCCTCGTCGTCCGCCGGCGCCGACCCGGACTGTGAAGAACTCCGCTGGCGGCTCGAGGTCGTGCTCGCCTTCGAGGCGATGGGACGGCTCGGCGACACTTCGGCGGAGTTCGGCGTCGCCCTCTCGATCGAACTCGGCAGCTCGACCGCTGCAGACGCGCCCGACCCGTGTGCGATCTGGCAGGGCGACCTCGACGGCGACGGCCTCGTCGACGCGACCGATCTCGAAGCGTTCCTCGAGGCGATCGAAGTCGGTGATCGGGGCCGAGGCGATCTCGACCGGGACGGCGTGATCGGGCCCCGGGATCTCGAGCGCATGCTCGAGCGATTCGACGCGTCGCTGGCGACCCGCTGAATCGATCGCGACCGTCGTCCCGCCGCACCCATCCGACCCCCACCCTGGACTCGCGGCCCGCCGCGTCACGCCCGCATTCGCCGCCTCGAAGTTCGGGGACCGGTCGGTCGGGGCGTCTCCGGCCTCGATCCCCCGCCCGTTCTTCCCGGATCGGCGTCGAGTTCCTGTGGATGCCCCGCCGGTGGACGGGGTCACCGCTCGCAGCGGGTTCGGCGGGACGAATCCGCCGGGGTCGATCGCGAGGTGGCCTTGGGCCGGCCCCGCTCCGGCGACCTGCCCGCAGATTCTCGGGCCAGAAATCCCTGCGAGTTCGGGATTTTCCGATTGATCCCGGATGAAATCGGCGGCATTCTCTCGAAGTCCGGTTTCCGCGTTCTGCGACCGACCGGCGGTGGCCTTCCCAAGCCGCCGCCTCGTTCCCTGCCCTTTCCCTTGTCACGAGTATCTGGAGAAAGACCAATGACAAAGACCACTCCGTGGATCGGAATGGCCTCCGTGCTGGCTGTGGCCGCGCCGTCGTTCGGCGACATGTTCATGGACGCCACCAACGACCTCTTCGACAACGGCTTCACGAACCTCGACATCATGAACGTCGAGCTCACCAACGACGACACCTGGCTCTACATCTCGGTGCAGCTGGGCGCCAATCTCGACGACACCAACTGGGGCAAGTACGCGGTCGGCATCAACAACAACATGGGCGGCCCGGAGTCCAACTCCAACGCCTGGGGGCGCAACATCGACTGGATGCGCGGCATCACCCACTGGTCCGCGACCTGGGCCGACGACGGCGGGACCGGCGTCGGCGGCGAGATCTACGAGTTCGACGGT
>Ga0075477_10000064_pt1 | contig 33784 bp, 30 predicted proteins | sample DEB08_DNA_FD_76338 | JGI IMG/M metagenome (GOLD analysis project Ga0075477, IMG submission 76338) | Aqueous microbial communities from the Delaware River and Bay under freshwater to marine salinity gradient to study organic matter... | ecosystem: Environmental > Aquatic > Marine > Coastal ...
GGCGGTGCCATTGATATTCAGAAAGTGAATATCACCGCCGCGCTCGTTGGCCGACGCTTTAATCAACGGGCGTAACCTCGGGTAAAATCTAGTGCAGCACCGCTGCGCTAGGAATCTCTCGAGATTCCGAATAATCAGCGTGAAGAATGTCGGCCCGCTGAACGAGGAGCAAATCGTTCGGCAGGAGTTTGTCATACTCCTCTGCGGCTGAATCTATGGCCTGTACATCAATTTCCTCTGTCAAGACACACACCACGTCGTCATCATCAACATCGACAACAATCGCTTGCTTAAAGCCGACTATCGTATTGAGCGAGGCTTTTGATCCGATATCAAATCGATAAGCCGGCAAGAGCGCGGATGGCGATCTGAGCAGGCCAGTAGAGGTGAATGCCACGCCAAAACCCGCCGCTGCAACAATATTAATAATTTCGATGACGTCGGGGTCCGAGAGATCAACCCGCAAAGTTCGCCCCTCTGGCGGGACCGATTCGAGTTCTGCTTTTGGCTTTTTCTGGCTGAGCAGACGCAGGAAGAGGCTAATGTCTTCTTCGTTCCATTCGAGCGTCTCTTCTTGCTCAGAGCGCAAACTGTCCGATGCCAAACTCAGTATCGTGGTTTCGATAGTGAGGTCTGGCACTTCGTTCTCTGGCGGTCGAGGCACCACGAGAGAGACAGAGCAGTAGCCTTCACTACTCTCGGGACTTAGCCTCCAAAGAAACGGAATTTCGGCGTTGAGTTCGATCATAAAACGAAGGTGCCTTGCGAGTCTGCCTAGAAACGGATGGCGAGAAAAAGTGACCAGTGAGTCAATGTGCACGTGTGCAGCGATCGCCAAAAACTGACGCTAAGATATCACAAATGCCCAGGGGTATATATCGATCGATAGCATGCAATAGGGAAAGCCTAAAAGAGATAGTTAGCGCCAAGACCTAACTGATTCTAGACATTCTTGCCTTAACTTCATGTTTTTAAGTATATTTTCAGAATATGCAAAAGCAACCGCTTTTTCCACAGAAACTGTGGATAACTCTGGGGGTAAAATGGAAAAAGCGCTCAAAAGGCGCTAAATACGCGCTTTTTTGCTTAAATTGATTAATTTTTAACCATCTTATAAATTTCATTAAAATCAATGAGTTAAGTAAAAAATTTACCGACTATTCAACTAAACACCGAAAAAAACAGTGTTTTGTGACGCAAATGTAGCGCATGTGCATAAAATTACGAGGTTAACGCGCCTTCGACAAACAACTAAGTCGCTACTCATTGATTTTTATGGTTTTTTCCGAAAATAGAAACCGTTCGTTCCGGCATGCTTGTCGTATTCACGCTGCAATCCTAAAACCGTCTGTGCGACAATGCCTGCCAACCTCGCCATTGGCACCACGGCTATGACACCCCTATTTTACTCTTACAAAAATTCTCTCGCGCTGCGTCTCGTTGCGCTAGTCGCGCTAGCAGCCATTCTCGCAGTTTTCCTAAACGCTATTTTTTCCCGTTGGTCGGTGAGTAAGGAGGCTGATGCGCGAACGCTAAACCTCATTCAGGACGTATTCGCGGCCGACAAGACGTCGAGCCTTCTGCTCTTTGCGCATCCTGATCTATTTATCACCACGAGCGAACTCGAGTGGCCGAGAACGATTTACTCGCTACGCCTTAGATTAGGCAAATTGGCAAGCATCGATGCCCTAAGCAGCACGATAACCCGTCCTTTATTAAACCTCGGAGGCGGAAATACTCGCGCAAGTTATGAGGCGCGCGTTACGTTCGAAACAGGCCCTGCGCAAATCAGTGTAGACTACGTGCTCAGCGACAATGAATTGCTTGTGACAGAGTTTTCGGTACTCTCGGGCGCCCTGTCACGCTAGCGTTGCCGCCGCTCATTTAACCCAACCCAACGCCAACTACCTGGATAAGCTGGCTGTAGTCACTGTACCCAGACACTATTTTTTCTATTCCATCTTGGCGCATGGTTCGCATGCCCTCTTTAACCGCTTGATCGCGTAGCTCATCGAGACCTGCGCGCCTGTTGATTAGGTTCCGCAGCCGACTTCCACAAATCAGCATTTCATGAATCGCCAGCCTCCCCTTGTACCCTGTACTGCCGCATTCAGTGCAACCAACAGCTCTGCAAAGTTTCCACTCCTTGACGTCAAGACCCTGCTCAACAAACGCTTTCTCGCCATAAAAGTGGCGCAATCGCTGCTTTTCCTCCTCGTCTGGTTCATAAGGCTGCTTACACTTTGAGCACAGAGTTCGTATAAGCCGCTGAGCCAAAACACCGAGCAGCGCATCGGAGAAATTGATCGGGTCGAGACCGAGATCCAATAGCCGTGTAATGGTTTCCGCCGCCGAATTAGTGTGCAGAGTCGACAGAACGAGATGCCCAGTAAGCGAGGCTTCAATACCAATATTGGCCGTTTCCCTATCTCTCATTTCACCGATCAAGATGACGTCAGGATCTGCTCTGAGAAATGCCCGCATAGCCATGGCGAACGTAAAATTAATGTTAGATTGCACCTGCACTTGCTGCAGACCGTCTTGCGTTATCTCTACAGGGTCCTCAGCAGTCCAAATTTTCCTTTCAGGAACATTGAGCTTGCTCAGCACTGCATGCAATGTTGTCGTTTTACCAGAGCCTGTTGGACCAACCACTAAGAAAAGCCCGTGAGGCTGCGTCGCAATTTTCATGATTGCGCGCTGATTCGCAAGACTCAAACTCAAGTTCTCAAGCTGCATGGGCGTCCCCGGTGTCAATAACCGCATAACCACGCTCTCGCCATAGACCGTAGGCAGCGTCGCAACACGCATCTCTACAGTGCGACCGGCAAGTTTTAATTTGCATTTGCCATCTTGAGGAAGCCGTCTTTCAGCAATATTTAAGCGCGATATCACTTTGACGCGGGCAATCGCGGCCGAACAGTGCTCCTCTGGGATCTCTAACAGGCGGCGGCAAAGACCATCGACACGAATCCGTACAGTCCCGGATTCTCCTTCCCTGCTGGGCTCGATATGAATATCGGACGCGCCAAGTCTGTCGGCTTCGGCGATTATCCTATTAATAAGCTGAATCATGCCCGAGGCTTCGGCCCCATAGTCGTCTTCGGCTTCACTCTCTGGCTGCACAGCCCTTCGCTGAGACGCGAGAACTGAGAACAGGTCCTCGAAGCCCGTGTCGGCATCGGTAGTCGAGTCATCGCTTAGGAAGAGCAGAATATGTTCAGGCAAGCCAACTTTTAACGTGCAGTGCTGAACATTAAGAACGCTGTGGATCTCTCTTACCCGCTGGTGATCTAAAGGATCGTCGATAAGAATCACCACAGTGCTTTTATGTCTACCGATGGGCAGCCAGAGGTTCTTGCGTAAATAGCTTCTGCTTATGTTGCTTAGCAAAGAAGAGGGCAGCGTTAGCTTGGGGTCATAGACCACAAAAGGAACGCGATAATACCTCTCCAGCAATTGACCAATCCTCGCAACCGAAAGGCCATAATTATCCATTAACACCTTTGCTGTAGATGCACCATGCTGCCGCGCATACGCCGTGGCTTCCATAAGGTCTTGCTTGCTAAGACTTCCCTCTTCGACTAACTGGCCGAATGGACCCGTTTCTTTTTGCTGCTCATCGTTAAACTCGCGGGCAAGCATTTGGCTAATCAGCGCCGCTCTTTTGAGATCGATTCCGTCGAATGGCGCATCCTCGTCGAAACGAAACAACTGCAAAACACCCAGCAGCATTACGCCTTTAATCGGCAAGGCGATAGCCGAGCTAACAGGCCAACCTTGTGTAGCACACAACTGCCCATCGAAACGAAGCTCCGGGTGAATACTGCAAAGCTCTTCAGTATCATTGGTGTCGGGAAGCAATACCGCACGTTGGGTTAAAGCTACATGGTCGGCGAGCGATGTCGCAGTTCTTAAAACATGACTCTCATCACCGATGCTGTCTTCAAGGTCTACTCCGCAATAAGTCGCATTGAGCTTGCGATCATTCTCGACACAGAGATAAACAATAAGTACGCGCGCGCCTAACAATTTTCTCAGCGCGTCACCAACCGAATCTAAAGCGGGATCGATTCTTTCAAATTGTCGAATCACTTTGTAGATCGTTTTCAGCTCCGCTAAAAACGCATGATCCGAAAGCCGTTTGTCTGCTCTTTCGCGCTGCAACAAGCTAGCACTCCTTAAGTCGAACAAAACCACCCTGCCCTCTGCCGGCAAGGCGCGCTATACTGCCAAGCGTCGCTGTCGATTGCATTGGCGAGGATTTCCCGAATGCCTCAAATTACCCGTTTGCCTCAAATTAAAAGAAGCCGCATAAAAAGCTCCAATAATTTTGTGCTTGCAGCTTGTCTAATGCTGCTTAGCCAAATTGCTTTCGGGCAAGCCAGTGCACAAATCTTCCTACCCAAACTTACCGCCTCGCAGGCGCATTGGCTGGGCGAGAGGATTTTCGCCAACGAATGCGCCTCCAAGCGCGCATGCCTGACTAGCTGGAACGAAGGCGAAGACTTCCCCTCCCTCGGTATAGGCCATTTCATTTGGTATAAACAGAATCAAGACGAAATTTTTACTGAAACTTTCCCCGACCTGCTAGCTCATCTCCATGAGACCGGCGTCACGCTTCCGAGCTGGCTACAACCTAGTCATCTGCCCGGGATTTCTACGGAGCAACCAATGGGGCCTGCTACAAACGGCCTCGGCACAGTTAGCGACCGGCACAACCAAGATATTCGTGCAGGAAATTTCTCACAAAATGGAAAGCGACAACCCGCCTATTCAGAAATTGACTCTCCATGGCAATCCCGCGCTGACTTTTACGCGAATATCAATAGCGATCGTATGGAAGAGCTGAGGACGCTCCTAGCGACAACCCAGCGTGAGCAGGCCCGGTTTATTATCGCGAGACTAGAGAGCAGCATTAGCGCGATAATCATGCAGTCGCCAGAAGCAGAGAGAGAAAGCATAAAATACCGAGTTGAAAGACTCGCGCACTGTCATTCGCCCGCAGGGCTCTATGCTCTGATCGACTACGTGCACTTTAAAGGGACAGGACTCTCCGAGGGTGAGCGCTACGCCGGCCAAGGGTGGGGGCTTCAGCAGGTACTCAACGCCATGGACGACAGCCACGCTCCCTTAGAAAGCTTTGCTGCAGCTGCGAAGCAGACTCTCACGCGCAGAGTAGCCAACGCGCCTAGCGAACGACGGGAACAGCGCTGGCTCAAAGGCTGGCACAACCGTATTGATACCTACTTGGCTACGGCAGCCCTGCCAATGGCCGAAAGTACATGCGAGTAGCGACGCAGGAACAATCATTGACCTTTAGCTGTAATCGCTTACTCTTTGCAGCCGTGAGTTTCCGATTCAGATTAGTAGCAGAGCGCGTAAAATGACCCTCGAAAGATCTAATATTGCCGCCATGCAGGGCTATGCGCCCGGCGAGCAGCCGCAAGACCCTAATACGATTAAGCTCAACACCAATGAGAATCCGTACCCACCTAGCCCAGAGGTAGCAGCGGCTCTAAGCAGCTTCGACGTAGCGAGCCTGAGGCGTTACCCAAATCCTGTTGCGAACGAATTTCGGCAAGTCGCAGCCGACCTTCACGGACTGTCTCTCGACAATATCATTCCGACAAACGGTGGAGACGAATTACTGCGTTTAATGCTTACTACCTTCGTCGCCGAAGGGGAGGTCGTGGCGACGACTAAACCGACATATTCGCTCTATCCTGTGCTTGCCGCAATACAGGATGCGACGCTTCGTGAAATCGACCTCGACGCGCAATGGAAACTCCCCGGCGATCTGATCCAACAGCTGCGTGAGATAAAGGCAAAGGTCTTTATTCTCGTCAACCCTCATGCCCCAACGGGCAGCTTGGTAACGAGTGCAGTAATCGCCGAGATCGCCGAAAATTTTGACGGCCTGCTCGTCGTCGACGAAGCCTATATCGACTTTGTCGATCCAGCCCTCGAACACGATTGTGTACCTCTATTGCACCGCTTCGATAACTTGCTAATTCTGCGCACGATGAGCAAAGGGTATTCACTAGCGGGACTGCGTTTTGGCTACGGCCTCGCGGCTAAAAATCTTGCCGCACCGATGCTCTTTAAAACCCGAGATAGCTACAATACCGATGCGATTTCCCAGCGACTCGCCGCCACCGCCCTCGCCTCCCAAGACTACGCGAAAAGCACTTGGGACAGAGTCAGGCAGAGCAGAGAGGAAGTATTCGCCGCACTCAATGTACTAGGCCTCGCCTGTTTGGCCAGCCAAAGCAATTTTTTGTTGTGCACAATACCCGATTCTATAGGCGCGCCTCGTGCTTATACGGCGCTAAAACAAGAAGGGATATTGGTACGTTACTTCGACCAGGAACGGCTGCGTGACAAACTGCGAATTTCTATTGGCACCAAAGAGGAAAACGATCGTCTAATTAAGGCGCTAACGACGATTTGTAAAGGTAACTCGAGCGCGCGGTAGGCTCGCCATGGCAAGTCTTATTGAGTGAACGATCCGAAAGTATAACAATGGCAGATAATTCGATGCCAGAAGATAAGACAGTGACAGAAAAAGGAGACAAAGAGACTACTAGGAGGGCTCATCCCTGTCCTACGTGCAAAAAGCCGATGCGCAGAATTGACGGTCGCATGGGACCTTTTTGGGGATGCAGCGATTTCCCAACATGCAGGACGACGCTTAACGAGGTCGATGGCCGTCCCAGTGCTGATATCAATCCCGATTACCGCTGCCCCCTGTGCACGCGAAAACTAGTACGCGCCGATAAAGCAAAGGGTGAATATTGGTTTTGCAGTGGCTACAACAAAGGCTGCAAAGTCACCCTCGACGATCACGAAGGCAGACCCAAACAAGCCCATCGCTGCAAAAAATGTGGGCAATTACTCGTTAAACGAGAAGGGAAGAACGGGGCTTTTTGGGGCTGCAGCAGTTATCCTGTGTGCACAGCAAGCTACAGTGATACTGAGGGTAGGCCTGCATTATGATTTTCTCATTTTTAAAATTGCGAAAGAAAACCGCGGCTGCATTGAGCGGGATCCTGATAGGTGCTGGCAGTTTATGGGGCCTCTCCATGTGGCAAGACATCCCGTTAATCGCGCTGGCAAGAGAACTCGGTGCTCTCGTCATACTCTTGGTAGCTATACTCGGCGTTGCCGCGCTACTCGGTTTCTTGCTGAGTAAATTTCGCCGCTAATGGTCTGTTACTTCATTTGTGCCTGGCTAGTTACTGTCTAATCCCCGTCTAGCCAAGCCTCTTCCTGTGTCGACTCACTGCGGCCGACATCACCACCGCATCTTCCCTCTCAGCTCCGTCCTCGCCAAAACCATCAGGATAGTAACCTCTACGTTCTCCTATCTTCATAAATCCAAGAGATTCGTAAAGGGCGATCGCGGCGCTATTCGAGCGCCTGACTTCCAAAAAGCAGGTCTCAGCGTCGAGCTTTTCAGCTTTCTCTAGCAGCAGCTTGAATAACCGCTTACCCAACCCACGCCTTTGAAATTCAGGTGCGACACAGAGAGTGAGGAGGTGACATTCGCCGATAGCGACGGACATCACGCCATGCGCAACTATCTGATTTTTGCTGGCGAGAACCCAGCATTGGTATCCGGACCTCAGACAATCGACAAATATCCGCTTACTCCAAGGCGAAACATAGGCCGCCGCTTCGTTTTTAACGACGAGATCAAGGTCGCTAGACCTCATCGCTCGGGCGAAAAATTCGTTCTCTGGAGTGTTGGGTAGCATTGGGAGAATGTACTTCCTAGTCTTTCTAAACGGCACGCGTGTCAGTTACAGCTTTCTAACTATACGCACCTTTTGTACGCGCTATTACTGGCTGCAGATCGGCCCACACTTCGCGCTTTAGGGACGCTAGGGATAACAGAGCAGACAGACTTGCCAGCAGCGTCTGCTGGTACGGCATGCTCTGGCCTATCTCTGAGATTAGCGGCTCAACTACGCCGCCGAAAACGATAAGCTCTTTGAAGCGATCGCCATCGTGACGTCGGCGGATGAATCCTGCCAACGCAGCCGCAGCCGCCTGATCACTGCTCGACAGCCCAAGATCGTTTTCGAGCGGCCAACTAAATGCCTCGTGAGCCGGGCTTGCACCTCCCGCTGCAGGATTTAACTCGCAGGCAAGAAGAATCGACGACAACAGCTTTTTCGCCCGCGCCTTATCCTCTTCTCTCGCAACCGGCGGAATTTCGTAAAGTATCGCAACGCCCTCTGAGGTCACAAAATAACCAAGGTCAAAGCGCAAACTGGTAGTCGCCGGTCCCGCTTCGATATTCCTCCCTCTCTCCAGTTCGACCTCTACCACGCCACCCGGCGAAGGGGGGGCATCTGCAGACGCAGATGCGCCGCCCGCGGAGGCGCTTCTGACGCGCCCTTTGGCCTGGTGTCCAATGTCGATAACAGGTCTGTCGGGATTTTTGCTACGGAAACGCGGTATCTCTTGGTGAGTAGAAGGCACACTCGGCGCCGTCGCCTGCGCTGCGGCCGAGGGAGCCCCAGACATAGGGGCTAATGGCTCAGATAAAGCGGTAGAGAGTTCAGCTACGCTAGAAAAGTCGTACTTCGGAGACGCTTTAGCGCCTGCCAAAGTAGTGCGAGGAAAATAGACTTGCACGCCCATCGCGCGCAAATAGGCTTGTCGTCTCGCCTCTTCCATTTCGTTTAATCTGCTCTAATAAGTGATAACCGAAGAAAAATGATCTATCGCAGATTGAGCACCAACTCTGTTGAGAATCTGGACGTGTTACGTGTCATTTTCGTAGGGCGTAACAATAACAGTTCGCCACGCTATCAACAACGCGATACAGCCGCTCCATGCCTCATTCAGAGATTTGAAGTAACCGCCTTTTCATGATTGAATCCGGCATGTTTTCTGCGTCTCCGCGCCCTAATCGCCGAGCCAGTGCTTACCCTGAATTCACCAACCCTATGAGGCAGTAGTAATGCGAGCAATACTTTGTAAATCACATGGACCGGCCGAAAATCTTTGCCTCGAAGTGGTCGACGATCTTACCCCTGCGGCAGACGAAGCAGTAGTCGAAGTCTACTCGGCGGCGCTCAATTTTCCCGACGGGCTCCAGATTCAAGGTAAATACCAATTTCAACCCGACATGCCTTTTACTCCGGGATCAGAAGTTGGGGGCGTGATCATCAAGGCGGGCTCATCACTTTCAGGTTTTGCAGTAGGCGACAGAGTCATGGCGACACCTGGTATTGGCGGCCTCGCCGAGCAAGTGAGGGTGAAAGCCGAAGGCTTACGCAAAATTCCCGACAGCATGGATTTTAAGAGTGCTGCGAGCTTCGCTATGGTCTACACCACCTCTTACCACGCGCTCAAGCAGCGGGCCAATTTACAACCCGGCGAAACCCTCTTAGTGTTGGGCGCTAGCGGCGGTGTCGGCCTCGCCGCCGTTGAGCTTGGCAAACTCATGGGTGCACGTGTCATTGCTGCCGCAAGCTCTGATGAAAAACTCGAATTTGTGAAAGCAGCTCAGCCTGATGAACTACTTAACTATGGCGACGGAGAACTGAAAGAGAAGGTCAATGCGCTTACTGGTGGGAAAGGGGCTGATGTGATCTACGACCCCGTCGGAGGCGATTTATTCGATCAAAGTTGTCGCTGCATCGCTTGGAACGGGCGCTTACTTGTAGTTGGCTTCGCCAGCGGACGCATCCCTGAATACAAGGCTAATCTTGCGCTGCTCAAAGGCTCATCGATGGTGGGTGTCTTCCTCGGCAGATTCAGAAAAGAAGAACCCGCCGCCTACGAGCAAAATTTTGCCGAACTATTCAGTCTCTACGAACAGGGCAAGCTTAAGCCAATCGTTACCGAATCGTTTGCATTCGAAGACTATGTCGCCGCGTTCAACGTGTTCACCGAACGCAAAGTCATGGGCAAAGTGACGCTAGAAATCAAAACAGAAGCCTAGCTCTAGACCTACGACTAACAGCCAGCGATCGTTAAACAATACGACAGTACGGTACCGCAGACTACTCACGTACCGTGATAATAATTCCAAATATAAAACCAAGGCCAAAGCATGCTAAGCGACCAGCAAATCAAGGAAGATCTAGAAAGACTCAAAGACATAGCCATTGCAACGAAAGCAAAGGGAAGCGAATACGAAACTCACACTGAGAACGTGATGGGTGTTGAACTCGACGTATTCAGCAATATCCCCTCCAATCTCGGTAAGTACTACGCTCTGGCTAACGATTTCGAAGACGAGTGCTTTCTCGTCTATCAAGATGAGCGACTAACCTTCGGCGAATGTTTAACGCTCTCGAGACGCTTCGCGCGCGCATTGGTCGAAAAATACAACATCAAAAAAGGAGACCGCGTAGCCATCTGCGCGCGCAATTCCCCAGAATGGTGTCTCGCCTTCATGGGGATTACGCAAATCGGCGCCATTGCCGTGCCGATGAACTCTTGGTGGCAAGGGCGTGAAATTGAATATGGCCTCACCGACAGTGGCAGCAAACTTGTTATCACGGACCCGCCGCGCCTTGCGCAGATGCAAGACTCACTGACGCGCCTAGGTATCGATGCGGTCATTGCGAAACCTGAAGACGAGTCTCATTACCCAGAATTTTACTCAGTTGCCAGAGGTTTTGAACCTTACACAGAGGCTGATATTGCTGGCTTCGATGTAGAGCCAGATGACCGCGCCACAATTCTCTATACCTCTGGTTCTACCGGCAATCCGAAAGGCGTGTTATCAAGTCATCGTAATACCTTAAGCGCGCTTTACACATGGAAATTCGTAAAAGACATCACCGAAACTCTGCGCCCTGAGTTGGTCGATGAGAACCCTGAGTTTCAGCCCGCACTGCTGGCTAACGTGCCTCTTTTCCACTGCACAGGGAGCCACGCTCAGTTCCTGTCGAGCTTCTTATATGCGCGCAAGTTTGTCATGATGTTTAAGTGGAACCCAGAGGTTGCATTAGAGTTAATCGAAAAAGAGCGCATCTCAATTTTGCATGGTGTCCCCACAATGGCCTGGGAGGTTATGCAGTCAGAGAAATTCGCTACCACCGACCTCTCGAGCCTTCGCAGTGTGCAGGCAGGCGGCGCTCCAAGACCCCCCGAGCATCTCAACTTAATCACAAAGAAATTTCCTGAAAAAGCGATTCCGGGTCTAGGCTATGGCCTGACCGAGACGAACGCAATCGGCGCGATCATTTCAGGACCGTTCTATCTCGCTCGTCCGAATAGCACGGGTCGACCCACCCCGCCAGTCACAAATGTGCGCATAGTTGACGAGGCTGGAAACGAACTTCCCCCAGGTGGTATCGGCGAGGTCTGCATCAAGGGGCCCACCGTGATGCATGGCTACTGGAATCAACCCAAAGCAACCGCCGAGGTAATTAAGGACGGCTGGTTCCACACTGGCGATATTGGAATGCTCGATGAACTCGGATTCCTGATCCTTCTAGACAGAGCGAAGGACATCGTGATTCGAGGCGGTGAGAATATCGGTTGCGCAGAAGTTGAGTACGCGATTGCCGAGCATCCAAAGGTGAGCGAAGTCTCTGTTTACGGCATCCCTGACACACGACTCGGCGAAGTGCCCTGCGCCACGGTCATGCTAAAGAAAAACGAAGTGCTAGAGGAAACAGAGATTCGCGCATTCCTACGCGATCGCCTCGCCGCATTTAAAGTGCCCGCTCGCTTCTTCTTTCAGTACGAACAACTGCCGCGTATCGCGACAGGAAAAATCGCCAAAAAAGAGCTACGTGCGCAAACGATTGCGCTGCTGGAGTTAGCCTAATCGACTCTAAAAAAGATCCAAAATAATACTCGACTGCCACTCAAAGCTTGATTAGAATCCGCCGAAATTGGTACACCACTTTGATCCCAGAGACTTCAGAGAAGCGTATACCAAGACGATAGTAATAGTAGTAGTGAAGCGTTCACTTTAAGTCAAACTTTTGATTGTGAGGGTGCCATGAAAGAAGAAGAGTGGGACAGCGAGGCCGACGACGAAGTTGAGTCTTTTGACTCTACCGATGAAAGCGCCGAATTAGAGGTCGATGAGGATTCTGACGCGACGCTTTCGACTAAAAAACTTAAACCCGGGGTGACTGATCTCAGGCGCAAGATAGAGGACCGACTCGAAAGCAAGCGCCTGCGTGAGGCATTTGATTTTGACGATGACTTCGACTTCGACGATGAATTTGACGAGCCATTAGGCCGATTAGGCTAGCCCGCCAGAGGCCAAGCCAGAAGCAACAAAGGTATAGCTGCCGCGACGATTACCACTTCAAGTGGTAATCCGACGCGCCAATAGTCACCGAACTCATATCCGCCAGGTCCCATAATTAACGCATTGTTCTGATGCCCGATGGGCGTCAAAAATGCACACGATGCACCTACCGCCACAGCCATCAAAAAAGTGTCGGGATTGAGGCCCAGTGTCGTTGCAATATTGTAGGCAATCGGCGCCATTAAAATTGCGGTCGCTGCGTTATTAAGGACATCTGACACCGTCATTGTGACAACGAGGATGAGCGTCAACAGTATGACCGGCGAATACTCCCCTGCCACCCCCAAAATTCCGCCGACCATGACCTGAGTCGCACCCGTAGTTTCGAGCGCGTTCCCTAACGGGATTAGCGCACCTAAAAGAACCACCACAGGCCATTCCACACCGTCATAGAGCTCTCTCACGGGGACGATAGAACGTAGCGCCATAGCGACACAGGCAAGTCCAAGCGCGAGCTGAATCGACATAAGGCCCACTGCGGTCGCGACGATCGCCGTGACGAAGATAATTAATGCTGGCAAGGAGTTCTCACCGCGTTTGAGATCTAGCGAGCGCGTGGCAAGCGGATAGCATGCGAGTTTTGCGATAGCCTCTTCCAGCGCCTCTTCCTCACCGTGCAGCAACAGCACATCGCCAACACGAATGGCAAAATCGCGCAGTCGGCTGCGATGGGGTGTCCCCGACCGAGACGCTGCGAGCAAATTAATTCCATAGCGACGATTAAACCTAACCTCGGCAGGCGTTCGACCCACGAGAGGTGATCGCGGTGTAACCACTATTTCTAACATTTGGGAGTCAGCCGAGTGCAGCAGTTCACGCGTCGAATTTTCGGCACTCACTAACGCAAATTTATGTTCTGTGGTAAAGCTGTCGATATCTTCCTGCGACCCCTGTAGCACGAGAATATCGCCCACTCTCAGCAGTTGCTGCCTATTCACAACGGGCGAAACCTGTCGTCTGCTCTGCAGAGTAACGAGATCCATCTTCTGCGCCTCTAGTGCGTCTTTTAATTCGCCGACAGGCTGGCCAATAAAATCACTGTCGTCAGCAACCTTCGCTTCGAATAAATAGCGCTCTATATCAAAACCTTCACTGCCGGCGGCTTGTTTTCTTATTCTCACGAGCTTTGAGCCAAACACGAGCATAAATAAAATACCTGCAACTGCCACCCCGCCGCCGACCGGCGCAAAATCGAACATAGCAAACGCTTGCCCCGAAACCTCTTCACGGTAGTTTGCAATAAGTATGTTCGGCGGCGTTCCTATAAGAGTTACAAGCCCGCCCAATATAGACCCGAACGATAGCGGCATAAGCACACTCGCTGGGGACCGCCCGGCCTTATTGGTCGATTGAATAGCGATTGGCATTAGCAGCGCGAGTGCACCGACGTTGTTCATGAACATAGAGAGAAACGCGGCGATAAACGACAGCACCGCGATATGGAGAGAGGGTCGCGATGACAAGGGCTCAATCGCGCTAGTCACAAATTCGACAGCACCAGAGCGGGACAGCCCGAAGCTCACGATGAGTACGAGAACAACAGTGATCGTCGCTGGGTTACCGAAGCCTGCGAACAACTCCGATTGTGGTACCAAACCGAACAGAGCGGCAGTAAAAAGCGCACCGAGAGCTACCACATCATAGCGCCAACGCCCCCATACCAGGAGAATTAGCAATCCGACCAACACGAACATGAGTTGTAATTGATCGAGCGTTTCGGCGTCGAGCATGCGATCTCCGCGGTTAGATTATTTCAAAATCAAGTATGCTCAGCCCGCTAATTTCCGCACACAACTTATCGCCTTTTACCACCGCCGCGACACCGGCCGGCGTGCCAGTATAGATTATGTCACCGGCCTTTAGCTCAAACAGCATCGACAGCTGCTGAATTATCTCAGCAACATGCCAAATCATTTGCCCAAGCGTTGCCGATTGCCGCGACTCACCGTTTACGGAAAGACTGATGACGGTATCGGTCGACGGCGCGAAATCCGTCTTGGATGTAAGCGCCGAAAGAGGCGCTGACTGATCAAAGCCTTTCGCCGTATCCCATGGACGACCGTGCTTTTTAGCAATTGCTTGTAAATCTCGCCGGGTAAAGTCGATACCAACTCCATAACCAAAGATACAGGCAGCAGCCTCTGCTATCGATAAGTCACGCCCACCGTCTGCGAGCGCTACGACTAACTCGACCTCATGATGCAGGTCGGTTGTGGCCTGCGGATACCGCACTGGGTCGCCGTCTGTCACGAGTGCCGACGCGGGCTTTGAGAAAAAGACAGGAGGCTCGGACTTAGGGTCACCACCCATTTCGGCAACGTGATCGGCATAGTTGCGGCCTACGCAATAAACGCGGTGTACAGGAAAACGTGCTGCTAAGCCCACAACGGGAATAGAGACTTGGGGTGGAGGCGAAAAGATATATTCCATTAATTTATTCCACACAGCCGAGCGCTAGGCCCGGCGCTACTTGTTGATTCTTAAACACAGTAAGCTGCGCGCGACTTTCGATCTCCGCGAGCGATGTGAGCGACGCGCAAAAGTGTCTATGACTTTGCGTTGACGATGGGAAGGCGAAGGCCGCGTAGCGCCCGTCTAGGACAGCAATTTTGAAAAAACCTTCCTCTTCAGACTCCGTCGCGGGCAGCGGTCCGGACACCACAAAAACCGCCGCGCTGCGTCCATCTGAACTGACTAATTGCCTCGCTGCAAGTTCGTTTAGTGTCTGATCTAACAGAGACCATGGCCCCTGTCTTAAATCGCTAGGCAACCGAGCCCTATTCGACAGAAGGTTTAACTCGTCCCAAAACGGCGTTGCGGAAAAACTCGTCATCGGCGCGAGCCTTCCCTGTTCGGCTGCAAGCAGCGTGACCTCGGTGAGGCGGTAGTCGCGATCTTGAGAATCAGTTAGATCCGGCTGCTGCAGCCTCATCTGCGCATTGGCGGCGAGTTGCTGTTCACTGGAACTCGCTAGCAACGATTCGGCCACCCACTCGCGAGGGAGAAGAGACGCGACGCCAATGCCCTCGCCTAAAACGCGGTAGGCGACCCAGCGTGGCAGCTGCCCGTCGCCCATAGAGTCAACCTGAGACGCGAAAAGCTGGCGTACGACAATCTCGTCTTCCGCGTCATCGCCATGCCAAACGGGACACGAGCCATCCAGGCAATGGACGATTATGGGCTCTATATCTGCGGCAGCAACGCCACTGCTTAGAACAAAAAAGAGAAGCGCGAGCTGCCTCACTGAACGTCACCCCATCGGATAAGGAATAAGTTTGTGCACTTCATCGCACTGTCTCATCACTTCGTCCGATAATGTCACGTCGAGCGCCGCGAGAGACTCCTCGAGTTGCGCCGCCGTGCGTGCACCGATAATCGTCGAGGCGACAAAATCGAAATTCATGCTCCAAGCTGTTGCAAGCGTGACTGGTGACATGCCTGCCTCTTTCGCTATCTCGAGATATTTGGCTGTAGCCGCAAGCGTACCCTCATTGACGAACCTGTCTGCCATCGCACGCTGACGGGGATTGTCGTGATAATGATAATCACCGAAGCGACAGCCTTTTGGTACCTCAGGCACATTATATTTACCACTAAGCACCCCGCCGCCGATCGGCGAATAGGGCAACAACGAGACGTTTTCTTTGCGACACGCATCGGCTAATTCATCCAAGAAACGTCGGTGTAGCAATGAGAAATTATTCTGGATCGATTGGAATTTGGCATACCCCTCATAAGACGCAATCGTGTTCGCCTTAGTGAGTCCGTAGGTAGTCTCGTTCGAAGTGCCGAGATACCGAACCTTCCCGGCCTGAACTAGACGATCAAGTGCGTCCATCGACTCTTCAATCGGCACGATCGGATCTGGCCAATGCACTTGATAAAGATCGATATAATCGGTGCCGAGCCGACGCAAACTGCCTTCGATTGCCGTCTCGATATGAAACCGATCGATAGCGGTCATTCCATGTCGAACCGGTGGCACAAACCATCCCGCTGCCGCACCAGCAACCTTGGTCGCAATAATCAGCGAGTCGCGCGGTTTAGTTTGGATCCATTCCCCAAATATCTTCTCGGTAACACCAACGGTTTCCGCATTCGGCGGCACGGGGTAGACCTCGGCGGTGTCGAAAAAATTGATTCCACGATCGAACGCCGTGTCGAGAATTTTAAATGACTCTTTCTTGTCACTCCAACTGCCAAAGCTCATTGTCCCCATGCAGATAGGGGTGACGCGAAGGCCACTCTTGCCGATATAACGGTATTCCATAGTGTCGTCCTTATTCTCTTGTATAAATTTAGTCGCGACGCCGACGCATTAGTCGCATTGATCACCGAGATAGCCACCGCCTCCACAATAGCCGGCATCTTGTATCTGAATGGCAAGACCATCGGGATCGCTGAAATAGACTTCCGGCGTCCCACCCTCTGCGCCGCCCCTGTTAGGCAGTCGCAGGCTCACCCAATGCGTTAGCGGACGCGGCGGCCGCTGCCCTTCAACCGGTGTCAGACCGTAGTCCGTCAATCGAGCTCGCATAGCTTCGACATCGAATGCAGCCACGCTGAGACTAACATGATCGGTGCGGCCGACAGCATTAGGGACAGCGCTATCAGTGCCGCCAACATACATCAGAAACTGCAGCCCATCGCCAAGACTCACAGTCGGTGAACTTGGTCCTTGATAGGCGAGTATACCGAGTCCGAACCCTTCAAAAAATAAGCGATTTGCCCGCTCGTAATTAGCGACAAAATTGGTGAAATGATTGATGTCTAGAGCCGTAAACAATCCCTCAGAGGCAGCTTTAAAAGGACAAGCACCGCAATCCTCTATCGACATCACGCGAAACACGATACCTTCAGCATCAGCGAAGAAAAGCGCGTCTTGCCCCCAGCTTTCGTCGATCCAGAATCGCATAGCGCGATCCAAGGGCGCTTGGTTAAGTCCCGCGGTGAGTGTAAAACCACGCTGCGTTAGCACATCACTGGCAGCGTCTTTATCGAAATCGCGAATTCCCAGACCAATCCAAGCAAACCCAAGCGACTCACCTTCATCAGCCTCCAAGAGGACAAAATGCCTGTTGCCCTGACCGACTGAATAGGTAGCCCGCTTAGCATCACGTACGGGCGCCGTGCCAAACATATCACTGTAGAACCGAACCGATTGCTCGATGTCGCTCACTCGTAAAGCAAACGCTTGATAGCCCACGAGCTCGAGTGCTGGAAAATTTTTGTGCGACTGGGCGTGAGCCGTATTCATAACAAATACAACAAGACCCAGCAGGCAGAATAGGCGCGGTGGCACCCAAACCCGTCTCAACAGATTTCGCATCGGCTTTGCTCACTCTTTGTTGTTGCGCAATTCACTGTTGCGCGATCAATGAGGCACCTGCTCGATTGCCCCGCCCTGGTTCTTCCAAGCCTCCATGCCGCCCTGCATGTGCACGACACCTTCGGCACCCATTTTTTTTAGCGTTTGCGCGGCAAGCGCAGAACGCCAGCCTTTGTTACAGTAAAGTATTAGACTATCGACCTCTTCGAACTCGCGTCGATAGTAAGGGCTCTCGGGGTCAACCCAAAATTCGAGCATGCCTCGAGGCACGTGTAACGAGCCGGCAATGCGCCCTTCTCTTTTCACCTCCCGTATATCTCGCAGATCGACGAGCAGTAAGTTGCCAGTGGCCGAGTCGAGCGCTGAGCGAACCTGCCCAGGACTCAAGACTTCGATTTCCTTCTCAGCCTCTGCAACAAGGTCTCGAAAGCCTTTCGTCAGTTTATTCATGACACAGCTATCCTTTCATTCTCACAAGCGTTCGATGTTCAACGAAACAGGCACTTACTAAGCCCGTGTATTGAACGTCACAGAATTTATTTTCCTCAAACCGAGTCCCAGAGCCAGAGATCCCCCTGCTATCGCAAGCAGAATAAGCTGGCTGATCCCAAACAACCCGCCGGCGGGGAGTGCCAGAGTGATACCCGCAACGCCGATAAAACCCCGTACCACTAGACTTAGCGCGCCGCGGCCCAAGTCACCCAAACCGATCAAATAGCCCTGTAATGCCGCAGAGACCAAAGCCACACCCACTAGCGCAGTCGACAGTGCCTGAATATTTTCTAGCCACGATCCCTGCAATAATAGCGCAGGGTTAAAGACGAAGAAGAACGGCACAAAGTAAATAATTGCGCCGAGTCGCATGGCTTCGAATCCTGCACGCATAGGCGACACTTGTGCGACAGAGGCCGCAGCAAAGGCTGCCAGCGCAACGGGTGGAGTAATAAAACTAAGCATACCCCAGTACATAACAAACATATGGCTTGCGAGGGGATCAAGTCCCGAGTTTGTCAAAGCCGGAACCAACACAATGGCTAGGAAGATATAAGCAGCGGTAACCGTCATGCCGATACCCAAAATAAAACTCGTCAGCGCTCCCATCAGCAGGAGAACAAGCACATTGTCACCGGCTAAATAGACAAGGTCGTTCGCAATCGTGCCGGCAATACCTGTTACGGCCAAACCGCCAATGATGAGGCCAATGGCGGCGAGAATACCCGCAAGCTCGGCCAACAGTTTTCCCATCGTCGCGACCAACTCGAGTACCTTATTAACATCGAGTCTATGCTTGGTGAACTGGTTGATCACGAGTAGCAACGCAGTTGCATAGAACGGAGCAACAGCTTCTCGTTGCATGAAAACAAGCATCCAAATTAGCGCGGCAAACACAGCGATAAAATACCAACCGTCACGGAATACAGCGCCTACCTTAGGCAGCTCCTCTTTCGGCAAGCCTTGCAGGTTATCGCGAGCCGCGTGGGCATCGATTTGCATGAAGAGTCCAAAAAAATACAAAAGCGAAGGAACGATCGCGGCGATCGCAACTGTGACGTAACTTATGTTTAGAAAGCTCGCCATGACAAACGCCGTAGCACCCATAATCGGGGGCATTAAGACGCCGCCTGTCGAGGCGCACGCCTCCACGCCAGCGGCATATTCGCGCGTGAAGCCGATGCGCTGCATAGCCGGTATCGATAGCGGACCGGTGGTGAGCACGTTACTTATTGGCCCACCGCTCATTGACCCCATTAGGCCGCTGGAAAAAATCGATACCTTAGCGGGGCCTCCACGCTTGTGCCCAAGTAGCGCGAAAGCGAGATTAATGAAAAAGGGGCCGCCTCCGGTGTATTGCAGCGAAACTCCAAACACTAGAAAGCCAAAGACAAGCTGAGCAAATACCTGCATCGGAATGCCGAACAGGCTTTCTTCTCCCATCACATGAAACATCGCAACGTCTTGCACGGGAATGCTTAGCGCGGCCATCACATCGGGCAGTGAGTCGGCGAATGTCGGGTAGAGCGAAAAAATAGCGACGATCACAAATACAGGCCAGCCACCAGCGCGCCTACCTGCTTCCATAACGATGACCCATGTTACTAGCGCCAGCCAAACACCAATCGGCGGCGCCGCATATTCCCAAGCCTCGAGCACGATACGCTCTGCATAGAAGGCAAAGTATGAAAACACGCCAGCAATCACGAGCATGATAACTATGTCATACCAGGGCACATGGGTTGGGCTGTGTTTTGTCGCTGGAAATGTGACAAAAACCATACTCAACATGACGCCCGTGATGAGATACATGTACCGGCTGTCGAGCAGCACATAACCAACGAAAAAGCCTAAATTGAATACTTGGTTAATCGCGAGCAAAATAGATGCGCCGGTAAGTATCGCCATCACCGTACGCCAGCGAACAGAAAGGGCCCTGTAGCGAATGCTCGGTGCGGGCGCATCCGCTTTTAAGGCAATGGCGCTGCTTAGTTCTGAGGAATTGCCCTGTTGAGGTGCTTGTTTCATATCGCTCCTATTTTTTTGTTCACTCTTATACTCCTCACTCTTAACCCCAAACTCTTCACAGTTAACCCGTTATTAGACACTGAACGCTATCAGCTACGAAACTCAACGCAGAATGTAAGGAATTGCCGCTAGAGACTGTCGGCAAGCGTCACAAGTCCCTCTGCTTCGAGCGCTTTCAGGCGAGCGGCGAGCCACGCCTTTTCGAAGTCATCGTAGTCGTCTGGCGCAGTGGGTAAAAATGCATCCCAGGCCCGTTTTAGCACAGCCTGTCGATAGAGGTTCTTCTCGTTCTGAGCGGCGGCTTCGGGAGTCCATTCTCCGCTTTCCTTAAAGTACCGAATCGCGCCCTCATGGAAAGGCAAAAATGCCTGTTCCAACTTCTGCCGCGCGAATGTCCACCCCATCGCACCAGGCGCACTGTCTTTATATTCTTCATAGTGACGATGCATGATCTTGACGGTGCTGTACACCATCGCCTCCTCTGATGTATCCAGACCAACGAGAAGCGGATAGGCGGAGGTGAATACCTCGAGCCCCTCGTCAGGCAGAGTCGGCCCTTCGTAAGCAACGTGCGGCACATACCAAGGGAGGCGCTGGCGCACGCGTGCAATCGCTTCGGCATCGTTATGAGGCAGGGCGGGGAATCTTAATCCTCGCGGCGAGGCTTCGACGCGCAAAAAAGGCGGCGAGTTGCAGGCGCCGCCAGCGGCGTCCGCACGATTATTAAGAATCGCATCGATAGATGCATTGTAGCCGCCCACCTCGACCCGAATCACGTCATCCCAAGTCAAGTTTGCATAGGAGAGTAAGGCAGCCGTTGCGTTATTGAGTGACGGTGCGCCTTGCACGAATGTCACTCGCTTGCCTTTGATATCAGCGACACCGTAGATATTGGCATCCGCGGCAGTAGCGAAAGTGAAAGAGCAGCTATCGGAAAAGTTAGAGAGAAGCGCGCGTACTGGCTGGGGTCCCCAAATTTTTGAGGCAAAGTTAAGAATCCCCTCTTGCGCATAGACTGCCTCAGAGCCGCCGGCAGAGAAATGCACGCGACCCGCTCGCAGAGTTGCGAGTCGGGACACATCATTGCGACCAGGAATCACTCGCAGGTTAACGCCATAAGTCCTCTGCAAAATATTTCCAAGCGCTACTGCCTGACTGTATCCGCCAGTGCCTGTCGGGTAGGCAGACCATGCCATCGTGCGAGGTAATTCGATACCAGCTTGCGCAGGTACAGAGCCTACGCTCGCGGCGAAGGCGCTGCCGATCGAGAAGAGTGCGACGATTGCAAATCGGAAAAAGGAAGCACAGTTAGGGAGCAAGGACAAAGTGCGAGCGGTCATTGGGCGACTCGTCTCCTTTAAAGAAAGATCGATCATAGAGATACATCAAAACCCTGAGCTCGAAAAACCTGAGCCTGAGAAAGTGCCAAAAGAAAGTGCCAAAAAAAGTGCCAAAAAAAGTGCCAAAAGCAGGCTCATCGAACGCTCTCGAGCATAACCTAGCACCTGCGACATTGCTACCTACTCAGTGCTGAGTAATGAAGACTGATGCCGTCCTTGCTCCCTCGCGGTAACAAACTAGAAACGACGTCGCGCAGACGATCCTAAGCCTCAAGAATTACTCCCTATCGCGCGTTGCGCACTCTCCATGAATCCTTCTATACTGCTACAAACTGTAGAAAAAACGAAACCCTAGCGTCTGGATCAACACTTAGAATTGCTGTCTGCTCAAAGTGAGATACAAACAAAGGGGTACCGAAATAACGCGTCAATAGGGGTCACTGCAATGCCAAGTCGCAACTCACTTCGCTCAACAATTCGCCACATCACCCTAGGCACGGCGTCCGCGCTGATAGTTGCAAGCTGCGCTCCCGACCAACCCGCGCTACCTGAACTCAGCTTCGAAGAAGCGCTGCAAGAAAAGCTCATCATGGCGCAACCGGGCGATGTCATCGAAATTCCCGCGGGCGTTCACGAAATGACTCGCAGCCTGTCGCTTAATGCGCCGGGCGTTACCATTCGCGGAGAGGGCATGGATGTTTCTATTCTCTCCTTCAAGAATCAAGCACAGGGTGCCGAAGGACTGCTCGTCAATGCGAATGATTTCGTGCTCGAGGATCTCGCATTAGAGGACACTGTTGGGGACGCACTCAAGATCAATCAGAGCGAGAACGTCGTTATTCGCAATGTCCGTACAGAATGGACTGGCGGCCCGCTAACCACGAACGGCGCCTACGGAATTTACCCAGTACAGTCTAAAAATATTCTCATCGAGGGTGCAGTAGCCATCGGCGCCTCCGATGCCGGAATTTACGTCGGGCAGTCTAGCCAGATCATCGTGCGTAACTCTCGTGCCGAATATAATGTGGCTGGCATCGAGATTGAAAACTCTACCTATGCCGACGTATATGACAACGTGGCAACTAATAACACCGGCGGCATCTTAGTCTTCGACCTGCCGAACCTCCCTGTTCAAGGCGGCCGCAACACTCGCGTGTTTAACAACGACATCGTCAATAATAACGTCGACAATTTCGCGCCAGAGGGCAATATCGTTGGCACAGTCCCTGCGGGTACAGGGTTGATGGTCCTCGCGAACGACAGCATCGAAATATTTGGTAATCGTTTTGTCGACAATCAAACGGCTAACGTCATGATCGTAAGCTACCTGATCAACGGATTGCCGATAGATGATCCAAATTATGACCCGTTCCCCGAGGCAATTTATATCCATGGCAATAGCTTCGAGGGCGGCGGCGATAATCCCGACTCTGAACCCTTAGTTGCCCTTAAGGCCGCAACGGGGCAGCCCATTCCAGATGTAGTTTGGGGCGGCGCTATTTTGCCGGATGCTAACGGTCAGCCCACGAAGAGCCCCGCGGAAATTCTATGTCTCGGCGAGGGTGGAATGAGCTTCGTAAATTTGGATGCAATGAACGGTTTTACCGCGCCTTCTTTCGACGCTGCTCCACATCGATGCGAACAGCCACGCTTAAGCAAAATCGTCTTACCCGGAGATGCGGGTAGCGCCGAGTAATCGCATTAGAGACTTGAGTTACAGATAGCAAGAAAGATCAGTAAAAAACTGAAAGAGAATACAGAAAGACTAGTAAAAAAGAGGAAAAATGACGTGGCTCACCCAGCAGTTAACGCCCGTTTCGCGCTGATAATTGTCGCAGCGCTGTCGCTTTCAGGATGCGGTGAGGATCAGCCGAATTTTGCCGCGGATGCCCGCCCACAAAGACTTTCGGAATGGAATCTGTTTGACTTAAGTGCCTCTCGATTGCGACCGCTGCCGACGGTCGAGGTCGTAAGGCCCGCCAATCCGCTTTTCACAGATTACGCACATAAGCTGCGCACCCTATGGATGCCGGATGGAACGCAGGCGACTCTTATCAACGACGAGATCGACTACCCAGTCGGCACAGTGCTGAGCAAAACCTTTTACTACCCAGTTGATGCGACCGGCAACGTCATTCGCGTTGCCGATGAGGGGGCTCGTGAGATAGACCTTACTGACTCTCGCTTAATAGAAACGCGCATCCTCGTTCGGCAAGAGTCTGGTTGGGATGCCCTACCCTATGTCTGGAACGAAGACGAGACAGAGGCATTTCTCAGGGTTGCGGGTGCGAGTCAGACTCTTGACATGATCACTGCGGCCGAACTCGAACAGCCCGCAACGCGATTTGCTTATTTCGTGCCGAACGAAAATCAGTGCTCTGGCTGTCATACCACCGAACATCCGGACGGCGGCATGCATCCGCTTGGAGCGATCGCAAGTCAGCTAACCGCTTCATCACATTCGGCGAGCGGCGAATTTCAGCCGCAAATCGACACCCTCGTTGCACGCGGATGGCTCGATAAAGCACCTCAAATTCGAACGTTAGACTCATATGAAGACACAGACCTCCCGCTCGACAAGCGCGCGCTCGCTTATCTCAACATGCAGTGCGGGCACTGTCACAACCCAAAGGGCGCTGCAGATACTTCGGGGCTTATTCTTACTGGCAAGCATAAATCGCTAGTGAGTATGGGCGTTTGCAAACCACCCGTAGCAGCGGGCGGCGGCGCAGGAGATTTACAGTACGGCATCGTACCTGGGGATCCCGACAACTCAATTCTTCACTACCGCGTTGCCTCGACTAAACCTGATGAAATGATGCCTGAATTAGGTCGCTCTCTGGTTCATGAAGAGGGTGTTGCGTTGCTTCGTGAGTGGATCGACACCCTGCCCGGCAGCTGTGATAACGAAAATGAAGTTGCAGACCAGAATGCTGATTTTCGAGGCGTAGACACCGCCGGCTAATCGATTACTTGATCAAAATAAGACTCTGGATAAGGCTCGTCATTGAGCGTGAAATGCCACCATTCTGTCTCAAGAGATCTAAAATTCTGAGCAATCATTACACTCCGCAGCAGCGCCCGATTCGCGCGCTGCTTGGCGCTAGGCTTCTTGCTGGAAGGCCACGAGGTAAGGTCGAAAAAATCCCAAGGAGTTCCCATATCGAGTTCCCTCCCCGTATCTAAATCAACAAGCGTCAGGTCTACTGTACTGCCTCGAGAGTGCCCTGAACGTTCAGCGATATAGCCGTCGCTAAAGAGGTTGGCTTTGTCTACGCGTGGATAAAATTCGTCTTTAGTCTCTGTGTCGTCAAGGTCACGCGCCCAGCGCACGAAGTGATCCACTGCCCGCTGCGGGCGATAACCATCGAATACCTTCAAGCCGAGTCCGAATTCAGCAAGACCCGCCTGAACTGACCGTAACGCCTCGATTGCAGGTTTTGTGAGCAACACTTTGGCCTCTAAATAGCCATCGACCGGGGCCCCGACAAAATTATGCGAACCGGCATAGCGCGCATCGACAACGACGGTTGGCACCGCCGAGGAAATATCAATAAGGGAGGCCTCTTCAGCATTGGCGCTGAGCCAGCTTGCTAAAAATAAAAAGAGACTGATTCGTCGCCAACTGCCCAGCCATGAGCGATTATTTCTTGTTTCGGTTACCATGCTTCCTCCCCACGAGAAGTATTGATCGCTATAGGAGCTTAATCCGTATAACGCTTCAAGAGTTAAAAATGCAGCAAATGCTCATTGCTCGACTCTGATGCTAACAGTTTATCTACTCTCAGAAGCACCCAGGTTGATGCCTCCTAGACATAGCCTCTCCTGCGAATAGCGTCTAGAATGCTCGTCGAGAGTAACAGCATCAATCGACTACCAAGCTCGGGCACATCGATAAGGGCTAAACCCAAACAGCGAGCCGAACTTATTTAACTAAATCTCCGGAGTCTACCCCATGACAAAGCGAAACCGATCTAACCGAACCGTTGCGAGTCTTGCCCTCGCAACCGCAATTGCAGGTCTTGCCCCTCTTAGCGCGCTCGCACAGGGCGACACCTACAGGTCAGCAGCACACGATTTCGAAATCACGACAGTCGCAGAAGGATTGGAAGTGCCGTGGTCAATGACATGGCTACCTAATGGCGACATGCTAGTGACGGAGCGTCCTGGACGCCTTCGCATAGTGCGCAATGGCTCGCTACTGGCTGCACCGGTTGAAGGTGTGCCCGAAGTCCATGCAGTAGGCCAGGGTGGATTATTTGATGTACTGCCACATCCCGATTTCGAATCGAATAAGCTCGTCTATCTTAGCTTTTCAAAGCCATTGCCTGATGAGTCCACGACTACGGTTATCCGTGGCACATTTGAAAACGACAGACTAAGCAATGTCGAGACCATTTTCCAGGCCGATACTGCGGGGCGCAACGGCCACTATGGCGGCCGCATCGCGTTCGATAACGACGGTTACTTATTTATTACCATTGGCGACCGCCAAGCCCCACCTTCTGGTAATCTGGAAGCGCATCCGGCACAGGACCTTGCCAATCATAACGGCACTGTCATCCGCCTACATGACGACGGTCGCGTGCCTAGTGATAACCCTTTTGTCGGTCGCCGAGATGCCTTGCCAGAGATCTACAGCTATGGACATCGCAATCCTCAGGGAATCGATATACATCCCGTCACTGGCGATGTGTGGACAGACGAGCATGGGCCTCAAGGTGGCGATGAATTAAATATAGAAGAAGCTGGCAAGAATTATGGCTGGCCAGTCATCGGCTACGGCGTGAACTATGGTCCCGGTCTCCCTATTCATAGCTCGCAGCAAAGTGAGGGCATGGAACAACCAAAACATTTCTGGGTGCCTTCCATCGCAACAGCGGGGCTCATGATTTACAGCGGTGATTTATTCCCGAATTGGAAAGGTGATATTTTCGTCGGCGGACTTCGCGGCCAGCAACTCGCGCGAGTCGATCTGAATGACGAAGGCAAGATGACGATGATGGAGGAGACTCTCTTAAACGGCATTGGCCGAATTCGCGATATTCACCAAGGCCCCGAAGGCGCGATTTATATCGCTACCGAGAACCGCGGTATCCTGCGTCTAACGCCGAGCAATTAATACCCACTAGCTGTTCACCAAAGCCCGCCTCTGCGGGCTTTGTGCTTTCTAGGCGCGTCTGCGCTAGCATTGCAGCTCAGAGGAGCGCTTCAAGATGAAAACAATCGGAATGATCGGCGGCATGAGCTGGGAATCTACCGCAAGCTACTACCGCGCAGTCAACGAGGGAATAAAACGCGAACTCGGCGGACTTCACTCCGCCAAGATCTGTCTCATCAGCGTCGACTTCGATGAGATAGAACAGTTGCAGCGCGAAGGAAATTGGACTCGCGCGGGCGAATTACTCGCAAAGGTTGCAGTCAATGTGCAAGCCGGCGGTGCCGATTTTCTCGTGATCTGCACAAACACTATGCACAAAGTCACCGACGCCATTCAATCTGCGATCGACATCCCCCTCCTACACATTGCCGACGCCACGGCACAACAGCTTGTCGATGATAAAATTCATCGCGTAGGGTTACTCGGCACTCGTTTCACAATGGAGGATACCTTCTATAAGGCACGTTTAACGGATAAATTTGGTATCGAGGTATTAGTGCCCAGCCCAGCAAATTGTGCTCGCGTGAGTACAATAATCTACGAAGAACTGTGCCTTGGCGTGATAAATGCCGAATCACGCGCGTTTTATGTCGAGCAAATCGCAGAACTGGCAGAACGCGGCGCACAGGCGGTTATTCTTGGCTGCACAGAAATAGCTCTACTCGTTCAGCAGCGCCACACGGAAACTCCTCTGTATGACACCACTTCAATACACGCAGAAGCCGCCGTTAAGATGGCGCTAACCGATCGATAAACTATAATAGAACGCTCCCAGTCACCCCCCCTTGGTTTTATAAATTTGTTATGGACGGATTAATCCTCGAAACGTTTACCGTGGGCCTCGCGACATTTTTTGCGACCATTGGACCACTCGATGTCGCTGCTGTTTTCGCCGCGCTAACCGCCGGAGAGGCTCCGAAGCACAGACGCCGCATGGCTGTGCGCGGCGCACTAATCGCTACAGGCATCTTGATCACGTTCGCGCTTATTGGCGAGTCACTGTTATTCGCTTTAGGGATTTCAATAGCCGCACTTCGCACAGGGGGCGGCATTCTGCTCCTTCTTATCGGTATAGACATGGTGTTCGCGCGCTCTTCCGGGAGCACGTCGACTACAGATGAAGAGGAACAGGAAGCACTGGGAAAGCGTGATATTTCAGTGTTCCCGATCGCCACTCCGTTAATAGCTGGCCCTGGCGCCATGGGCGCAGTAATACTGCTCATGGCCAATACCGAAGGAGAACTGATTCTGCAGGCGGCGGTAATCGCCTCGCTGATGATAATTCTTGTGCTCACCTTCGGCATGTTGCTATTGGCCAGCAAAATTCAACGTCTTTTCGGTGTCACCGGTATGCATGTAGTGACACGCATCTTCGGTGTGCTCCTCGCTGCACTCGCCGTGCAGTTTATTTTTGACGGTATCGCTCAAAGTGGACTAATAAACGGTTAGGGGTGTTCTATACGCGGCAAGAAAAAAATGACCTGAACCTTTCTCTAAAGCACAGGCAAAAAAAAGGCCGACAGCGTCGGCCTCAAGCTTCTAGGGACTAACTGAGTTACAGCTAGAGAGGACACTTCAGGGAATGAAAGCGGGGGGATGGCGCCTGCTTTCGATTGATCTCGGGAGAGAGCCCCTGTCCTGATAGCGTAAACGCCGAATTTTTAAACGCAGATCACTCGATCTATCATGACTTTTCGCCCTTTACCGTTCGCCCTCTAGCCCCACACATTTGCTCTGCTTTAGTCAGATTCAACCTCAATGGTCTTCCGATCGGGTCTTTCGATCGCGAGACCAGACGCACTTAAAACCATTCCTACCCGCAGAGCGTAGATCTGGTTATCAATTCTTACATTGGCACACTCCAGAGAAAGTGAGGAATTTGGAACGATGATTAGGTCACCACGGTTATTCAGACATGCCCTGGGGAAACCAGCGTATAGCTCCCTACACCTTTTGAAAGGGGCATTGCTTTGCCTATTCCTTATCGCGGCGGTCGACAGCTACGCTCTCGAGCAGCCTAAATATGAGGTTCTGTTCGCCGACGGCGATATAGAATACCGCCGCTACGACGCCTATGTAGTCGCCGAAACCGCGATTGCCGAGGTGGGTGACTGGGGCAAGGATACGCGCGACGGGTTCATGCAGCTCTTCGACTACATCTCTGGCGAGAACACCCTCGAGACCAAAATTGAAATGACATCGCCCGTGGTTCAGAGGCAAAGCATGAAAATAGCGATGACTGCGCCCGTCGTGGAGTCCTCAAGCGGAGGCCAAAACCGCTTAGCGTTTATGCTACCCAGTAAATTCAACCTCGACAGCGCGCCACGCCCGTCAAACTCCTCCATTACAATCAGAGAAATGCCGGTGAGACTGATTGCCAGCATTCGCTATTCGGGCCGCTGGACTGAGAAGAACGTGAAGAAATATAAGGCCAAACTGGAACAGCATCTCTCGGAGCGAGGCGTTGAGACTGTCGGAGAGTATTCGACGGCCGTTTACAATGCGCCATTCACGCCGCCCTTTATGCGCCGCAACGAAATCCACTTTGAGATAAGCGCGCTCCCTGAAAACTAGTGGCGCCCAATTCGCATGAGCAAGGAAGCAAGGCAATGCAGCAAACAGTATTGATTAGCGGCGCGAGTGGTCTAATCGGCACAGCGCTTTCGGATCATCTTCGCAAAGCCGGCTTCGCCGTCCATAAACTCGCAAGAGATAATCCTGAGGCCCAATTCAATTACTCATCAGAGTCTAAGCGGGTAACGCTGGACGACTCTATTCACCTTGATGCTGTCGTCAACCTCGCCGGTCCGAGCATCGCCGATGGCCGCTGGACCGACAGCCGTAAGAGGGAGATAGTTAACAGCCGCGTCGACATCACCACCGCGCTCGCCTCAGCCCTGGCGACGAAGACCAAATCTCCTAATATCTTCCTATCAGCCTCTGCAGTGGGGTTCTATGGCGAGTCGGACGACCCTCTCGACGAAGACTCGCCCGCCGGGAACGATTTTCTGGCAGCTGTCGCCACGCGTTGGGAACAAGCGACGGCGCCCGCAAGGCTTGCAGGTATACCCACAGCCCATCTTCGCTTCGGCGTCGTACTAAGCACTAAAGGCGGCGTGCTCGGCAAATTAATGCTGCCATTTTCGCTCTGTATGGGAGGCCGGCTTGGAGACGGCAAACAGCCGATGAGCTGGATTGCCCTAACCGATGCTGTGGCTATACTCACAACGCTGATTCAGGAGCCAGAGTCACTTGCCGCCCACACTGACCAGCAAGGCGCCTGCGCGCTCAATCTCGTCGCCGGCGAACCCATTACCAACGCTGATTTTACCAAGTCACTTGGTCGCGCAATCCGCCGACCCACACCGTTCCCCTTACCAAAAGTCTTCATTCGACTCTTGTTTGGCGAAATGGGCGACGCACTGCTGCTGGGCCGTTCGTCGGTCGTCTCTAAGCGCCTTTCAAACCTAGGCATCGCGCTGCAATACTCGAACATCGATCTAGCGCTTGCCTACCTCATTGAGAATAAGGCATGAGTACAATTGACTCTGTCATCTAATGGGGTAGTCTGCGTAAAATCGCGGAAAACGCGCACCGACCCAGAATGAGGAACCCTGTGAAAACAACCTGCTTTGATGTCTCGATCGCCGACTATATTGCACACATCGTGCTCAATCGTCCTGAAAAGCGAAATAGTATGATTTCCGCATTCTGGGACGAACTGCCCGCTGTCATTAGCGAGCTCGAACAGGACGACAGCGTTCGCGTCATTGTGATTTCCTCGACGGGCCCACACTTTAGTGCGGGTATCGACACAGCTGTGTTCGCGAGCAGCGAAGCCTCTACGGATGACCCGCGAGAGCTGGAGCATCAAAAAAGACGGCATGGCGCCCGCTTCTATGACAATGTACTGCGCATGCAGCGCACGTTCAATTGCTTAGAGGAGTGCCGCGTACCTGTACTCGCAGCGATACAGGGCGGCGCAATTGGCGGGGGTGTAGATCTGATCACCGCCTGTGACATGCGCTACATGAGCAAAGACGGTTTCCTCACTATTTTCGAAATCAACATCGGCATGACCGCCGATGTCGGCACATTCCCACGCATCACCAAACTCATTCCCGAGGGTATTGCACGGGAACTCGCCTACACGGGGAGACGAATGGGTGCCCAAGAAGCGAAAGAGATAGGACTGGTAAATGCCGTCTTCGATACCCACGAAGAACTGCTGGCAGGCGTAATGAGCGTCGCCCGCGAAATCACCAAAAAGGCGCCGATCGCAATCTATGGCAGTAAACGCCTGATCACCTATTCCCGAGATCACAGCACAGCGGATAGCCTAGATTATATTAGTATCTGGAATGCCAGCATGCTTAGCTCGGCCGAGGTTCGCGAAGCTATGGCAGCTGCGGGTGAGAAGCGCGAAGGCGATTTCGCATCACTACCGCCCAAAAAACAGACGATGTCAGACACCGTAGCCTAGCAAAGCGACTCTTAATATTTAATAGGATTAAACCGAATGAACCGCTAAGCCGCAGCTTAGCGTTATTGATAACAATGAGAGGCGCACCAAGAAAGATGTGCCCGGAAAAAGGAAAGGACTATGCTCAAATCGATAATTGGTATCGTTGTGGCCGTCACCCTCAGCACGCTCATAGCACTCGCTGGCAGCAGTAATAGCAACTTGTTCAATGGTATGCCCATCTTCATGCTCTGTGCCTCTGTAGGTTTCATCTTGCACTGGCTAGGCTTTATTCCCGCCTACCTGTTTCAGACCGAGCATTATTTTGACCTGATTGGCTCCATTTCCTATGTCGCGACAGTTGCCCTCGCGTTCATACTCGTGCCCTCCTTAGATGCGCGAGGACTCGTGGTTGCCACGCTCATCTGCGTGTGGGCTGTGCGGCTTGGCAGCTTTCTTTTCATCAGGGTCAAAAGAGCCGGCCAAGACCGCCGCTTCACACAAATAAAAACCAAGTTTTTTCGCTTTTTGTTTACGTGGACTGTGGGTGGAACCTGGGTCTTTATGACCATGGCCTCGGGTCTCGCAGCAATGACTTCGCAGTCACAATCGCCGGTTGACGCATTTTTGATAATCGGCGCCGCAATGTGGGCACTAGGCTTTGTCATCGAGGTCATTGCCGACCGGCAGAAAACAACATTTCGCAAAGACCCTGCTAATGCCGAGAAATTCATCAGTAGCGGACTCTGGTCGATTTCTCGCCATCCCAATTATCTCGGTGAAATTATTCTGTGGATCGGCATCGCCATCATCGCTCTGCCGGTACTCTCAGGCTGGCAGTGGATGACACTGATCTCTCCTGTCTTTGTCATCTTTCTTCTATTAAAAGTTAGCGGCGTGCCGTTGCTCGAGCAAAATGCCGAGTCACGCTGGGGCAACGACCCCGAGTTCAGACGATACAAGGCCAGAACCCCTTCCCTAATCCCCTATTTTGGTAAAGGAGATTTAGGGTAAACTTTGGCTCGTTAAATTACTGAGATCAATGAGGATCGAAATCATGTTACATCGACTATCCATTGCCTTCGTGGCAGTCACTTTCGTCATAGCCTCGTTCGCCTTGAACGCACAGTCTATCGACCTCGGACGCGGCGAACTGCCGATCACTGTGCCAGCAGGATACTCAAGCGAAAATCCCACTCCTCTGATAGTGTTGCTGCACGCCTACACATCGAGTGGTGCGATGCAAGACAACTATATGGGCTTTAGTAAGCTAGCTGATCAATATGGGTTTCTGCTGGTAGCCCCAGACGGCAACCGCGAGCCGGGAGGCGATCAGAATCGCTTCTGGAATGCTTCGGACGCCTGCTGCGACTTCTTCTCCACTGAAGTCGACGATTCGGCCTATATCGCTGACATCATCAAAGAAGTGAAGTCTAAATTCACTGTCGACAACAATCGCATCTACCTCGTAGGGCACAGCAACGGTGGATTCATGTCCTATCGTGCCGCCTATGAGCATTCCGATACTATTGCTGCCATTGCAAGCCTTGCCGGTGCAAGTCATTTAGAGGAGCGTGAGCCGCCCCAAAGCCCCGTACACGTGCTTCAGATCCACGGCACAGCAGACGGTACAATTGCATACGAAGGCTCGCATATACTGCAGAATTACTACCCGTCGGCATTGGATACTGTAAAGCGGTGGGCCGAGTATAACGGCTGCAAAGCCGAAGGTGAGGAGCGCGAATTGCGCGATCTGGTGAGCACCCTAGATGGCCATGAATCGTCAACCGTCGTGTTTAAAAAAGGGTGTAAAGCAGGAGGCTCTGCCGAACTGTGGACAATCGTGGATGGTTCACATGTGCCCGCGTTTTCGCCGACCTTTACGGCGCAGGTAGTCGAGTGGCTTTACGCTCATCCCAAAACTATTCCAAGCTTTGCTGACTAACAGCCTTTAGCAAAAAAACGGGAAGCAGCGCTTCCCGTTTTTTTTAACGCGGACTGTTTTACAGCAGCGCCTCAATCCTATCCATCAGCGATTCCATTCTTCTTAGCACCGGCCCATAAGCCTCGGCCGAAGTCATATCAAGTCCCGCTTCGTCCCGCAAAATAGTGTGCGCGTAATCCGAACCACCAGCGCTTAACACCCGAATAAATGCGTCGCGTACCTGCTCATCACCTGCCAAAAATTGCTCCGCAAACCACGCTGCCCCTGTAATCGATGTTGCATACTGGAAAACGTAGAAGTCGTAATAGAAATGCGGAATAAACGCCCATTCGGCGGCGTATTCATCGTCGATTGTCAGGACACCGAGATCATGGCCATGATAACGTTTCAGAAGCTCGCCATACATTTCAGACAATTTGGGCCCAGTAAGGGGCTCGCCAGCCTCCACGGCTTCATGCATCGCTAGCTCGAACTCGGCGAACATCGTTTGGCGAAACAGTGTGCCGCGGATATTCTCGAGCGCTCCACCCAAATAAAACAGCTTCTCTTCATCGCTGCGTGCGTTTTCAATCATATATTCTTGCAGCAAAATTTCATTAATCGTTGACGCCATTTCGGCAGTGAAGGTTGAATAGCTTGCGGTCTCATAGGGGTTTTGCGCCTGTGCTAGCAGGCTGTGAACCGCATGCCCCCATTCGTGAGCGAACGTCGACAGCGACTCATAGTCAT
>Ga0075477_10000071_pt1 | contig 33072 bp, 53 predicted proteins | sample DEB08_DNA_FD_76338 | JGI IMG/M metagenome (GOLD analysis project Ga0075477, IMG submission 76338) | Aqueous microbial communities from the Delaware River and Bay under freshwater to marine salinity gradient to study organic matter... | ecosystem: Environmental > Aquatic > Marine > Coastal ...
TTTCTCTTTTATTTGTTACAAATATAATTATTTTATTTTAAATCATTTTTGGCATTACCCCTTGCAATGCCTTGTAAAATTACAATAAATTATCAAGTTCGGTAATGGTACACGCTCGCGCTTCTGTGCCTCCGCCAAGTAACGCGCATCGGTTATTATATACGTCAAATAAACGCCTTGCATCGTCTGACTCCGGGATTGCATCCAATGCCGCTAATAAACACGCAATGGCCTCCAATGATCCACCATCTGCCGCAACACGCAACTCAAATAAATCTACATATTCGGCATCGCTTAAATTACCACCGGTCAAGTTTTCCATTTCCGTATCTGACAAAAACTCATCAAATACAATTACCGCGGTTGCCTTGCCGAAAAATTCATTTAACCCTCCGCCATCATCAAAATGCAATGTGTTTAAGGTATTGGCACTAAATACGGATCCGCTATAATCCCAACCGACATTCTCACCATCAACCCATAACCCAAACTCGTTATTTCGGTATTTTAACGCGCATTTAACGGCGTTTGTGGCATTGGATAACGTATAAGTCAATTGCGCTTGTAATATGCCGCTTACGCGCACCCACGCTTGTAATTCATTTGCCGTTGATGAATATAATAAACTCACCACGTTTGCACTTGTGCCATCTGATAATGATATAATGCGGTTTGTGCTATCGTTATATAATGCGGCAATTTCCGCGTACAATGCGCCTTGTGTGCTATCAATATAAAATTGACTGCCGGCATTATTGCACTCGTCTTTTAATCTTGTAACCGCGGAGCCGCTTGTTTCTACTAAACTTGTGGCATAAGGCAATGCCTCACGCTGAAATCCATAAAATGAAATATCCGCTTTTGACTCTCCGGCAATCCCGGCATATCCGGTATTAGTTGCCGTATATGTATAATCAAATCTTTGCCAACGATCGGTTAATTTAAAAGGCGATACAATTGTACCGGTTGCGCTATTGACAAAAAAACCAACGTTTTGCTCACCGGTATCATTACGCTTGGCCCAAACTGATATTGTGTACTCTGTTGATGCCACTTGTGCATCATTATTGTATGCGTACCCATTGGCGGTAAACAACAAACGATTGGCATTAAAATCACCGGTTGGCGAATAATCATAATTGGCGGTTGCCGTTACATTGGATAAATTTGACCAATTATCAACGTTGCTCGATTCGGTGCAAAGATTGGTTGATTGTGGCTCAAGTAGTAATGCGCCAAAACCATTATCATAATTTATGCGCGGTATGTCTGCGGCTATTTCTTCGACCAATGCGGCCTCGTTTATTCTTGTGCCAACACTTGATCGCGAAAATGTAAAATCTGTTGCGGTTGCTAATTTAACCGATACGTCATCAATAGCCATTGTATTGCTTATTGATGTCCCCTCAAAATATATTGTTGATGATCCGGCGCAAGTTATGTATTCGATATATGTGCCATCATTTGTTCGCGTTTGCCCAGCGGCCGATCCTAACTTAATGCGTACACCTCCCAATGCATATTGCGATATGGTATATTGTACTTTGTAAGTTTTGCCAATTACGATGCTTGTGGCTTGCGATGCGGTATCTGAAGATAATGTGCCAACGGAATTTAATTTGCCTCCGCTAATTGACCATTTTGTGCCTAATGTCCAATCTAAATCATAATCAAATGTGCCATTGGTTACCTCATTGGCTGGGCCAATAACTTGTTGCGGCTTGGCATTATTATATGTCCCCTCATCGTATGCAATGGGGATTGAAATTATGCTTGCCTTGTCGAGTAGACTCATTTGTTTAAATTAGTTATTTACCTTTAAAATACCATATCTATTTTTAACTCGATTTGCTATCATATTAGAAATAGATGATTCTGATAAATTTAATGCCTTTGCGCATTGTTTCATAGAATCAAAAGTTTTATCTAAATAAGCACAATAAACTTTTTTTTTATTACCATCCCATATTTCTTGCATCTTATGATCTCCAATATAAAATCCCAATTTGCTTTGGCTTATCTTTTTTTTAGAATCATCTGTATGTGATTTGCCGTAAAAATGATTTTTAAATCCGGTTCTGGATTTAGACATTTTTATTCTTGATTCAATGGAATGCCTTTTACCTAAATTTGCTAATCTCAATTTTTCTTTTTGAGATTCAGACATTTTTTTGCCCTTATTAGCATTAGCCACTTTTCTAATATGTTCTGGGGAATTTTTATGTCCGCTTCGAGTATTTCCACCGATACTTGTATTCTTTAAATTATAAGATAATTTATCTTTTTTGGCATTTAAAGTTTTTAAAATAAACTCCTCTAATTCTCTGAAATCTTTGCCTTGATATAAAATATCGCGCACAAAGTTATTTGGACTTTTTTTATATGCTCGTTTAAAATAGATTCCGCTTCCAATATAACCATCATCTGGCGATCCCTTATGACTGCCAATGTAATACATATTGTTTGAAAGATTAATCCATCTGTAAACAAATCCTATCATTAAGGCAAATCTACGTTTTCCTCTGGATCTGGGAAATACTCCGGATGTAATTCTTTAACCTTTTCCATATATTCGGCAATTGCTTTTGATGATCCAAAAACGTGAACGCCAAGAATATCTGGATTTGGCCACACCATTTGAGCATCCCAATCTGGGTTTGGCTCACCATCCCATAAAACATCAACGTGATAGGTATCTGTTAAAACGGCTTCGGTAATAACATTGCCTTCTGCGTCTATCTCTGCTGGGGTAACTACAAGATTCCCTAATCTTACGATTGCGTTGTTGTGTGTTGGGTTACCTTCCTCATCAATACCTAATGCATTGATTTTAGTTGTTGCGGCACTTTTAGAGCCAAACTGATATTTTCTAAATACTTTCATAATTATATTGTTGTTAAATCTGCGAGTTCTTCATTTGATAGTCGAGTCTTAAATAATATAAATTGCTTTACAGAATCATCTAAATATCTGTTACTAACCAAATCGCCTAATTCAATAATGCTCGTTGATGGAATACCGCTTGATGTATCAGTACCAACGCTTGAGCCATCAACATAAACTTGAATGTCATTTGATGCATACGCAATGGCAATTTTATGAATTCCATTATTTATGCCAGTATCTATTAAAGCACTTGTCGTTCCGCTTACATTGATATGAGTAAAGAAATTAGAACTACCAGACCTTCTTAATCCGATATAATTTGATGTAGTTCCATCATTCAAACTAAACGCCCAAGAACTTGGCAAAACCTTTGTGCTAACATTTATCTCACACAATATAGTCCCCTCTGTTTGCCCAATTAAATCACTTGCACTTGTTTTTTCACACCCATCACTTGCGAATGTCACACTCGCCCCATAGGTAGGGATGTAACTTGTTGGGTAACTTGATTCTTCGAGTTGGAATCCGTATACTTCAATAACATCACCAATATTATCTACTAAAACATATACCCGCCCAATATAATCAACCGCTGTTTTTGTTACTGAAAATCTTTGCCATTCAGTTGTAATGTTTATAGTTTGTGAATTATTATCTATATCGGTTATTGTCGCAGTATCACTACCGCTTATTTTTCTTACATATACCGAACCAGTGTATGTTTGCCCAGTAACCGCTGAAAAAGTTGCAATTCCGACTCTTAAACCACTTGCCGTTCCTTCTACTCTCCAACAATTTTTAACACCTTCTGGCGATAAATTTGTACTTAATGTAATATCTGCGGTATTTTGTCCATAATCCAATACATACTCCGAATTCGTTACCAAGTTAGTCCTCTGCGGCTCAAGTTTCAGCGATGGACAAGAAGCATCTGTATAGTCAAGTCTTGGGATATTGTCTGTAATACCTCCATAAACTGCCGTTGTGGTTGTTTCTAAATATGAGTCTGCTACTAACCCTTGATTAAGTTGGGCATCTTGGATGTAGATGCTTCCGCTTGTGCCGCTTACATCACCATCGCCATCTGCTGGGTAAATCCTTAAACTACCAGAAAATCCATCAATATAAGTTAAAGAACAACGATACCAGCCACCACCAACACTTGTAATATTTGCGTCAATAGGCGATGCACCAGCACTGCCACCTAAAACCCCAGATGCAAGATTAAAATATTGACCAGAATTACCGCCTTTTAAAATATAAAGCCAATTTAATGAACCCGCTTTAGCATATACGCTTATTGTGCGTAAACCACTACTTACATTTTGATATGTGTATGCGTATGCGGTTGATTTTGTCAAGAGCCAAGCATCCGAATTACCATCATAGCCACTTTGACCGCTTGTGGCTGAAATTGTGCCACTTGCTATCCAAGTAGTATCAAAAGTATTACTCTGCAATAATAAATTCTGCGTTTCCTTTTCAATTAACCCATCTGAATTAACCCTTGTCGCTGAACTTGCTCTTGTAAATGTGAAATCCCCATCTCCATTAGTAGGTTTTTGCGAAAACACAATCCCTTCTTTTGTTCCACTTGGAATTAAAACTAAACTTGCCTTGTCGTATGTACTCATATTATAAAGTTGTTAGTGCGATACATTCGCTATCAGTTAATGCCGTTGGGAATATGATTAAAGAATTAGTATTACTTGCTGCAAACGCTCCAGCAACTGGGGGGTAATCCCTACCAATTACTATTTTTTGAAATGCTTCAGAAAATCCCGCATTTGCGCCCGAACTTGCTACCTCAACTCCATCTAAATATATTTTTATGCCACTTGTTAAAAATTTAACTGCCATTTTATGTCTTCCTACGTTTGTAAAAGTAGGATTATAAGATAAAAAAGTAACACCGCCCCCTCTAACGTCACACCTTACACTTTGATTTGAAGCAGTGTCTTGAGTCCCTAAAAAAATGTAGTCTGAATAAGCGTCGTTGAACGCTACAAACCTTGCAGTTTGTTGATTTTGCGATAAATCAAAATCCATAAACATAGTAATGCCGCTTATAGGTGCTATTGTTGCTACTGCCGCAGACGTTAACGATACGTCTTCCGCCACTCTCGTTTGACTTGTCCCATAGGTAGGGATATATGAGGTAGGGTAGCTGCCTTGTTCAATTTGCACTCCGTATATTTCTACATCGCTTGTTGCAGTAAATTCTATTTGAATATTTGTAAACGCATCGGTAAATGAGTAATCATATCTCGCCCATTCTGATGTAGGAGATATATTTAAACTATATGTTCCAGAGTTATCTCTTAGTCGGAATGTTCCGCTACCTTTTGCATAAATAGAATAAGTATATGTAGAAGAACTACCGCCTATTGATAAATAAATCCTATTACCGCTTACGGCTTGTATTCTTGTGCTATTTTGTACTCCTTCGGGACTTGCTCCATAGTTTGTTGTTATTGTTGGACTTCCGATTTTAGTCCAAGCATCAAAATACTCTGAATGTGTTACCAAGTTCGTTCTCTGCGGCTCAAGCAACAAACTTGGACAACTCGCCCCACCACTATAATCCAATCTTGGTAAATCCTCTGTGATACCACTTACCGCAGTTGTTGTTGTGGTTTCTATATAATCTGTGGCTACTAAACCAACCTCTAATTGTGCGTCTTGGATGTAGATTGTTCCTGTTCCTGTTCCTGTATAATTAATACTCGCATTATAATTACCACTGACAAATGTTTGGTAAGCACCTATTAGAAAAGTACCAGCCGACTGAATTGTTACGCTTAAACGATACCAATCTCCACCTACACTTGTAATGCTTTGGGCAATAACTGCACCTGTAACACCTTCAACACTTCCGTTTGATAAGTTGAAAAAAACACCAATTCCGCTTGAACCATTTGAAACATAAAACTTACTTAAGGAACCCGCTTTAACATAAATTGAACCAGTACACACAGAACTAGTCCATTTCCCATACTGCGCTAATGAGTGTATATTAGTTGCATTATTATCAGTAAATGCCCAAGCATCATTAGTGCCATCGTAACCACTTTGTCCACTAGTTACACTTGCGTTTAGAGTTGCCCAAGTCGTATCAAACTGATTAGACTGCAACAAAAGATTCTCTCTACCCTTCTCAATTAAACCATTAACATCAACCCTTGTAGCCGCTAAATTAGAACCTCTTGAAAACGTAAAATCTCCGCTTCCATCACTTGGTCTAATGCTATATAATTTCCCATCCTTAACCGCAGATGGAATCATCGCTAAACTTGCGTCATTGTACAAACTCATAATAAATCGTTTAATTCGTTAATGGTGCAAACTCTTGCCTCTGTATCTCCACTTGCCGCCTCACATCTTGCATCGTAAGCATCGAATAATTGTCTGCCTAAATCTGCTTGTGGGAAATCCAAGATCGCCTCAACAACACAACCGAATGCCTCCATAATGCCGCCATCAGCCGCTACCCTCTGCGCGAAATAATCGTCATCGGTAACCGCTAAAACTGCGATTGGGTTTACAACTTTTAATCCTAATCCAAACATATTATCTCAAATACGCAATGACCTTACCGCTTGTTACGCTAACGTTGTCGAAATTGCCATAGATAATTGTACCGGCAAACAACGCAACACTCGTTAGTGATGCATCACCTCCAACGGCATCAATATCACAAGAAATAACCGCCGAATCAATAACTTGAATCGCACCGAAACTCTCACCACCTACGCTTGTATCGCCGGTTGCTAAATAACGCAATCCATTATCACCGAAACTTAACTTTTGGTAATCTGCCGTATAATATAAATTTGATCCCATAATATTTATTTTTTACAAAAATATGAATTTTAAAATTGACTCACCGGCCTTGACCGCGGTATGGTTTTTTGTATTTCTTGCTCGTCTTTAACTTTGACGATTTCGTTTTTGCGTGTACACCCTTGCGTTTTATCTTGGGCGTTTCCTCTTTTACAAATTGCGTTTGCTTTTTTGCCATTACTTATTTTGTTTAACTGCTGAACCAAAGAAATATCCGAATATTGACAACACAATACCCTCAATGATGCCAATGGTGTGAATCCATACCTCCTTGTTGTTTTCCGGGATATTTAAATACACAATGGCATAAATAATAAAACCAAAAGAGCCGAGGCCAACGATGCCGGATAAATTAAACATAAAATCAAACCTTCCGGTCTTGGCAATTTCCACCTCGCGTTTTCTTGCCGAGTCGCGATCAGCTACCTCCAATTCATACATCTGTTTTAACTCGTTATGCAATTGCGCTTTTTGCTCGGCAGTCATTTCGGGATCCGAATCAATTAAATTTTTGACAATACCCAAAACGCCTTTATCCGGTAAAACGCCACTCACAAAATCCGGCACTTTATCCAATATGAATTTGCCAACGGCGGTATCTTTAAATTTCTTTTTAGTCGGCATATATCTCGTAATGTGTTTTGCCATCCACGCGAACGGCTTTTAATACTTGTTTGCGGTTGTTACGCTTTGACAAACTAACGTGAACCCACGCCGGGTTTTCATCCGTACCAAATTCCCATATCAATTGATCAAATTCCAAGTTGTTTTTTATATACTCAAATATTTGGGCGTTGGTTACGCCTTCAAATACATCGGCATCCAAATCCATTGCCTCGCCTTTAATATGTGTTGATGATGATGAGCCGCGTACGGCCTTATTTAACGCCTCCGATCTAAAAAACGATGATACATATATCGGCACGCCAAAATGCTCTCTAACCGGCTGAAAAACGTTTTCAGCGACATATACCATATTACTAAACTGCTCGGCGTTTGGTGTGTTGTCAATTCCTAATCGTTTTGCCGTTGTTGAATGTGTTGCCTCCTTGTAACTTATATTTTTACTGACCATTGTTCAATTGATTTATAAATGCTTGCAATTCTTCTTCGGTTACATTTAACCGCATTCGCAATCCGCCTTGATATTGGCGCACAATATGCCCATCCTTTATGACGTACAAAAATGGCACGCTTTTAATCTGCCCTTTTATATTGTCGCTTAAATCTTCTAATAACGCAAATTGATATTGGCAATTCTTTAAATTCAATTTTAAATCGTTTTGCCGATTCCACGATGAATTAACTTGGATCACTTTAACTTGCCCAATCATCGTCATTGGCATAAACATCAATATGAAAATTAAAACCCTCATTGCATTTTATATAAACGCTCCTCTATTATATCTAATTTTCTGCCGTTGTCATCAACTTTGTCCTCAATATTAATAATTGTTTCGCGTATTAACTGATCCTTTAAATCATATTCGGTACGGCTTACCTCTGATGGCGGTAAACGCTTTGCCTCATCAATATCCGATTGCAATGCGTAATACATTCCAACCAATGTAGTAATTGCCGCCGCCAAAGCAATTATCGTTTCAATGCTCAAGGAAAATTTTGTATCCTTTGACAACTCTTGGCTCATTTCTTTTTGCGCTTTTCTTGAACCATAAACCACCATTTGTTGATGGTGTATCCAATGGCTACGATGGTCAAAATTATCTTTAGGCCCAAATCAACATTGGCAAAATTAATTACCATTGCGGTGGCGTTTAATGCGTATATTTTTAAATCGGTGATTGATAACATTTTTTAGAAACTTAAAACAGAAATTAAAAACCCATTTACTTTAACCGAACCGGCACCGCTTGACTGCACTTGTATTTTCACATCCGATGTCTGGATATTTGAATCAACATAAAACATTGACGTATTAACAAAATGATGCTCTCCGTGTTGGCTTCCTACATCAGCGTGTAAAAAATGCAACTCTTTTGGTACATCCGGGAAATACAATCTTGCATCAATATGTTGGTTTGATGATGATGGCGTGTATTCAAAATCTGTGCGAATAATAACCACTTTGCCATTTGGCAACTCATCCAAATCAATGGTATTGGTTGCCGTATCCCATAACTCACCGCTCACATAACTCGGTTTATATGTGGTTATTGTACCGCTTCCGGCCTTATCATTGGTCAAATCTGTCCAAGTATCGGCAACGATTGCAATGGGCGTTACCGCCGTTGTGGCATCCTCATAAAACGCAAATCCGCCTAATGTATCATATATGGCATTAACACTCGTTTTAATCTCGTTCATATTGGCCGCGGTTACCTTGTTTATTTCCGGTAATGCGGTTGTAACGTTGTCGCTCTTTGATGAATATGCAATTTTTGCCATAACTTATGATTGTAAATTGTTTTGTAATTCGCTTTGTAAACCACCACTTGGCGGCACTTGTTCTACTCGATTTGATAACTCAATGACCGCTCTGAAATATGTGCGATCACTCAAATCATCTTGCAGATATGTTACGCCTTCGTTTACGCTTGTATATACATTAAAACCAACGGCGGATAAATCAAAATATCCGGCTGACCTTGTACGCAATAACTCCAAGCATTTTGATGCCATAAAATTAACATCGGTTTCCCCCCCATCATCGCTGGCATATCTTGTGATGCATTCAATGCGTGTTAATATTTCCATTGTGTACGTCTGCGCGTTTTGGTCTATCTCGTTATTGCTTACGCTATAAACGCGGATATGTGGAAACGTGGCATCGTTTGGCACTCTACCATAAACCGGCACCGCTGAACCATTTACCAAGACTTGCCCATCTAATCGTTGCAATATTGCTCTGCGTATATATTGAATTGCCTCAAGCATTATTTTAAATTTCTGTTTATTTTTCTACCTATGCGTTCCAATAGTTTTTTGTACTCCAAACGCACCGAACTAAAAAAGAATGGCCGCGCTGGTAAATTTACCTCGCGTTTGCCTTCACCTTTAAACTGCATTGCGTATGATTCCGGGATACCTAACTCGCTCATATCTGTAAATTCTACCAATCCACCGGTGCCAAATTCGACATATGGCGCATACTTCGCATTGGCATAAACTGATATTGTTTTGCCGTTGGCTTCATAATTGATGCTTTGGCGCAAATTACCGGTATCAACTACCACGCTTTTTTTTGCCGTTCTGACAATATGGGCCGCAGTATATGCCAACTCTTTGCTCAACTCCTTACGATCATAACCCTTGAGATATGCCAACTTTTTATTGAGTTGGGCCAAATCCCTCTGGTTAATCTTCATCGATGCGTTTACCCCGGCCATTATACTATATTGGTTGCGATTATCGTTGTGTAAAAATCCAACTCGGATTGATACATATTGTTTATTTTAAATTTATCTGCTTGGCCATCAATGTTAATTGTATCGCCTATCCTCACCTCATCTGCGGCCTTCTTACGCAATATTAACTCGGCGGTGATCCTTCTTTGCGTCATTCCGTTTTCCGCGCTCACATCGCCTTTAATTTCCTTTAAATGGCACCATACGTTTTTGAGTACCGCCTCGGTTGATGTATACCCACCAAAATCATCGGCAACCTTTGTGTATCGGTTTACACTTATGCGTGTATTTAATTTGCCGGCATTCATTAAATAAACATTGTTTTATATGATGATAATATCACTCGTACATTGGTTGGCACTTCACTCACGCTACCCTCTACAAATTCGGCTCTATTATCGTAATATGTCGAAATGAGTTGCAACATCGCTTGCTTTAACAATGAGTCATTTAATCCAGCGGTGATATATGTAATCTTTACACGCTCGGCACTCCCTTGATCCAATTCGATTGTTTCGTTGTCCAATCCGAGTATCTCATAAGCCGTTGTTGCCGTTCCATCGATAGTGATTTGCTCAACGCTTGTAATTGGCCCAAATGGCAAATCGAACAATCCGTTTGCCGTTGTATCAATGTAATATGTGCGGTTTTTACTTACGATGTCGCGCGAGATATAATTCTCGCACCAAATGCGCGCTTGTGAAATCATACCGCCCAACAATGCATCGTCTGCGCTTGTATCAATACGGACATAATCCTTTACCTCTTGAACTGACAATATCTCATTGCCTAAAGTCGAATTAATCTTGATCTGCCTCATCGTCTTTGGTATTAACTTCGACCTTAAATTCTTTTGTTTCGCGTTTTGCTTTCACCTCTTTGGCATCAACCTTTATCTCATTAACTGCGGCAACCTCATCAGCGGCCCAACCCTTTGCGATAAATACGGAAACTTTTGCCGGATCAACTTTAATGGCATCACCCTTGCGGTACTTCTTGCCCTTATAAATTAAATCCGTTAAACATACTAAAGCCATAATTTTATTTTTTGTAAAGATAAAAAAAATGCGCCACAATAAATTTGCGGCGCATTCCAAGACAATGAAAACAAAGAATTAAACAAGAACCCCAAAGTTATTGAAATTATTTGAATATTTTTTTCCATTAATGGTGAACTTAAAACGGCGTTGCGTGCCGTTATTTGGGATGATATAAAACCCTTTAAAGGCATCAATCCAAATGGCGAAATAATCAACGTCTGCCAATGAATATGGATCACCGGTGCGCTTTATTGTAAGTGCCACCCCATTATTGACAATCTTTTGTGCGGTGCTTTTAATCTGAATCTTACGCAATCCATTTGGCGTTTCAACAATGGCATCATAAGGCGATGAATCCAACAATGGCATCGATACGCGCAAACCATTCTCCATTGCCATTACGGCAAATCTATATTCGGCGGTGCAACCAACAATGTTGATGTCCATACCATAAAAGTAATACAAAAAAAAATGGGCCGCTTTCGCTAACCCATTTCCCTCTGTAAAAACAAATAACTAACCAATCAATTTTCTGATATTACCAAAGATAGTAAAATCAATGTTAAAAACAAACAACCAAACCAATCGCCAAGCAATAAGTATTGGCGCAATGCCATAATCAAAAATGACATTTGTAAAACTAACTTTATTATTTCTCGTCTATTCATCTGATGCATTGGCACAATTACTCGAACAATACCCATCGTAATGTTGGGGCCGCCCACACTCTGGGCACTCATAATCCGGTCTGTTATACGGATTCAAAAAATCTAAATCTATTGACATAACTCAAAAATTTATATTGCGGTCAAACCATCGCTCGATGCGGTTGCGCAATGTAGGTTTAAACAATTGTTTCAATTCTTTTTCTGTGTACACATTAACGCGCTTGCCATTGCGTATGATATACAATCCGGTGTTAGTCTTTTGCATAATCTTTGTCGCTTAATAAATTATATACTTCGATGATTTGATCCCTCAATAAAATATTCTCACTCATATAAGGGAAATAATAAAGCAACTTTTCGAGCCGCTTAATTGCCTCTTGTTTTTTCTTGTCTTGTGCCATTGGTAAAAGGTAATGGCCGCGCGAGGCGGCCATTATATTATTTTTTAAATAAAATGTAATCTTCAATTCTCCAAATCAAATCAGTCATTTGCTTTAGCGTTTTGATTCGCAATTGACTATCTAATGCTTGATAAAGATTTGCATATAAATACCCATCGAAAAGACCAAAAAGCATATTTGCAGTTTCGCGATCGTTTCTGTCCTCAACCTCATTAATGGCATTGAAAACAAGTGTGCGATCTTCTGATGTAAAAATTTCGTGGCGGTTAAATCTTTGATAATTCATAACTTGTTGTTTTTGATTGTTGTTACTTGATTAATACCCTACAAATATAAAAGAATTTTTTTAATTACACCAAACAATTTTAAAAAAACTTTCAATTTATTTTTTCTTGGCACAAAAAAAAGAGGCCCGGAGGCCTCTCTTTAAATCACTATGCCAATGATTATGGTGTTTCCAAAGATGCAATTGCAGTTGAGAACGTTCCGTATACAAAAGCATTAGGCAGATAATTGGTAAGTGCCACACGTTCAGAAACGCGGACAGTTACGAATCCATCGCGTACGTTAGTGCCATCTTCTCTGAAGAACTCGACATTTACGTTATCACGAACCCATAGTTGAGTACCTTGTGCAAAGTTACCTACCAAGAAAGTCCCAGATGTGATGGCAGTATTTAATACTACACGCACACCATTGAATTGTGGTTGCAATCCTTGATAAACATCTTTTTTGATATACTCGGCGGTGCTATCCTTCAATAACAAGATTTTGTGAAAATCTGTTGGGTGGAGCATAATCGTATCCGCTGAATAATTAGCGATTGCCAATTGGTTAAGAGCGGCAATAAGTACGTCAAATTCATTTGCAGAATCAACTGAATCAGCAAACTCACCGGTAAGATCAAACGCGGCGGCATCAGTAGTAATACCACTCAAGTTTGCACCAGTACCACTTCCGCTGATGATTTGAGTATCTTCAACCTCCAATAATTTCTCTGGCGCACGCGCAGAAAGATATGATGTAAGTTGAGGCGTATCAGCCAACATCTCTTCTGAAATACGGAAATATGTACCAATCTTGCGAACGTTAGCATCGCTTGCGGTCATATCGAAATCAGATTGAGTAAGGGTTACACCTTCAGCAGTTGCGGCGGCACCATTTGAGTATCCACTTTCTTTTACGAAACGAACAACGTCAGATGCAGTTGATCCTTGAGGAATCAATTGACGAACGTGTACTGGGCGCGTTGGATCGTATTTGTATCCGGGTACGCGATCGGCTGGGATAACTTCCCCGGTGAAATCGGCTCCGGTGGTCATATCGGCCTTGACAACCAATGATGCGCTACGGCTATTTCCTTTTAAAAGTCCTTCGATTGCTCCACCTTCTATGGCTTCTTGCAATGCGCTTTTAAAATTCATTTTTTTCCCAGCGTTCATTTGCTTTTTGTTTGCAACTTCCATTGCATCCATACGCTCGTTAAATTTAGCAACAACGTCAGACACTTGCTCTTTTACCAATTCGGCAGATTTTTGAGAGGCAAGTTCAACGGCTTGTGCGTTGCTCTTTTCGATTTTTGAATCAATAGCACCACTAATGGCATCTAATTGATTTTTTACATTTTCTTCCATTTGATTATTTTTTTATGGAATTAAACAAATAATTTAAAATTTCGACATCATTATTTTTTGCCTCTACGTTCGGCAAAGTATCTTCATCAGATGGCTTTGTGAACTCCACAAATAATGATTTTAGTTTTAATATCTCCGCCTCTATGGCATAACCCATATCATCAGAAATATTGCCCTTACGAATTAACTTCGCAAGATTATCGTAACGCTTGGTTAATTTATCCAAGTCAATGTTTCCTTTAACATCTAAAATTTTGGCTTGATCATTGGCCGCTAATGTTACGGCACTAATCTCGTACAATTTTACTTCGGTGATTTCGCGATAATCGCTTTTGTTTTGTTTTTGAATTGGCATAATACCAACGCTATTCTCGGTAATTACTCCGGATTTCATTAACTCAACAACATCGCGGCCCAATTGCGTTTTGGCGATTTCTGCCACAAAAACCAATCCTTTATCATCCTCATACAACTCGCGCATTTTACCAATGGGTTGCATCATATCGTGTTGATATAAATACTTTACGCGCTCGCCATTCTCTTTTATGGTTTTAGTGTATGCCCCTTTAGTAATAACATCCATATCGGAATCTTTATTGCCAAAGTATGATCCGTACCCCTTAACAATACCAGCGGCCTCATCGGCATCCAATAACTCACCAACTGGCGATGCCTTATATAAAATTGTACTCATAATATATTTTTTTCAAAGATAAGATTTTTTGATTTTATCAAATGCTAAACGATGAACCGCCGCCAATGCCAAAGCCAATATCTGTATAATCGCCTTGTACTGCAACCGGTGCCAATGGGAAATATGCAATACTGCAACGGCAATTAATAACCTCCGCCGCACCTCCGGCTGGATCACCGGGGTACATCATCATATTGCCGCCAACCATAAACGCCTCGTTTTCTTTTATTGGCTCACCGGCTCCGGCCTCTGCGTGTGTATCTCTTGTCCTATCGTCAAACGATGCAATCCATTCCTTCATTAATTGTTCACCGGCAAATATTGTTTGAGCCGATACACCGCTGGCAAAGTTAGCCGCCAATGTTGATTCGGTACGCACTAATCGCTCGGCTTGGTATTGGGTATATGTGCTGAATTGTCGGCGCAGTATCGTTGCCTTTTGTCTTGTGCCAAGCATCATAAAATCCGGATCCTCTAATAAACCCAATGTAATGCGTTGCAATGTCTTTAATGCCGTTCCCCTTACCAATGTAACCCTTTGGCCAGCAATGGCATCTCCAAAGGCCGCAAATCGCACCTCCCATTGGTCAAGAAATTGCTCAATGTCAAAATTCTTTTTAAGTAAGCGATCATAATTTTTAGGATACCACTTGGCGAAATGCATACCAATGTCGGTATATAAATCGCGGTACATCTTCAGCAATTCGGTAACTGGAAACAATAAACTGAAATCCGTTTGGTTGCCACTTAAAAATGACTCGATACCCTTGTTGTAATTCTCGCGGTAATATCTTTTGACTTTGGCAATATTACGCCGCTCAACAATATCCAATTGGTTTTCAAATGCCCTTTGGTATTTATCTTTGTCGAACGCCATTATTCATCGTTAAGTTTGTCCATTGTTCTGATGGCCCAATCCACCCCGGCAGTACCGCCCCATAAATTCCACGCTACATATCCGCGATCCTTCCAAGGCTCACCCTTATATTGCGGATCAATCTCGGCGTTTTCTCGATGGCGATTAAATTGTGCCATACGGCTAACAACATCCAATGATAACGCCTCTCTGTTGGCTAATTGGTTTGCTCTACGCCATCCAACCTCTGTCCCTCCTTGCACAACATCGCGCCCATACTTCTCACGCCATTCAATCATTCTTTTGGCGTTGTTGCTTGCGCTTTGTGGGTAATCGCTAAACGTTACGGCTTTTTTTTTTAGACTTTCGTCAGTCATAAACTTTGAAACATCCAAATCAATTGGCGCATTGGCAACGGCATCCATATCCATCTCTGCGGCTTTCATTGGAATTAAGTTTGCCGGTATAAAATAATCATTTAGTTGCTCGTTTTCCTCATCCATACCATACGACATTATTTCACGCTTTTCGTTTGGCGTAATCCACCACGCCTTTGATAACTGATCAACCACCTTGTCAGTATCTTCTGACATTTCCGGTATCATCGAGAAATCAAATTCAATGCAGATATTTGGGCCGTATTGTGGTGCTAACCATCGGTTTAATTCATCGCGTACTTTTACCAATTCTGGAATCACCGCGTTTTGATACAACGCCTTTTTGGCCTCCTTCATATTGTTATAAGTCGATGAATCAGTATTGTTTAATAATTGCACCGGTACATTGTAGATATTACATAAGTCTTTAATCGATGCATTGTATTGCTCAATAAGGGATACATCCGAGGCGTTTAATCCGAAATTAACCCAACTCAATTTCTTTGGTGTGATGATCACATCACCAGCATTGTTTGCGCCTTGATGTTGTTGGCGGAATTTATCTTTTAATTGTTGCGCTTGTACCTCATTCAAATCACCCTCCTCACTCATTAAGATACCACGTGCGGTTTGATTCTGTAAATACTTAACTCCGGTTTGCACCGCCTCGTTGTTTGTTGTTAGCATTCTAAGGCCAGCACGCAATGGTGATTGTCCGTATAAATGTGATCCGGTACCATCGTAGTAAGGATTAAAATCTTTAATGTGGCAAATATGCTCGGCTGGTATTTCGTACGTTCCGTTGTACTCAATCTTGTACTTTTGCACCGGTTGCATAATCCCACCGCTGACGATTTCCATAATCTGTGATGGCATTACATATAATTCGGTGTATTTATTGGCATTCATTCCGGTATCCGGCCCTATACCATAGATATATCGGTTTCCGGTTAATTTACCAAAGGCAATTAATTCAGTAAGCCAACTCGCATAAGATTGCGCCGGGTTTGGTCTATCGAGTAACTCGTGTAATGGCGTTGAATCCAATTCAACCAATGATCGGTTTTTGTATAACTCGGCCTTATGCATCACATTGGAATCAAATGTGCCGCTTGTGATGGCCTTATATCTTTTATAATCGTTTTGGTTTTGTATCTCGTAAACTTGAAATGGGATTGTGGTTGCCGCTTTGGTTATGATATTAACCAATGAATAAATTGTGGCGTTCTTACGATACCCCTCGGTGATATATGAATCATCATTTTCTGGATTCCAAACGATTGATTCCCCAAGCCAATTATATATGGCTCTATTGTACTGCTCTGATGTTTGTTGTGCGTTTTTAGAAACAAGGAATTTCAGCCGGTCGAGTAATGATGCCATATCTGCTTAATGAAATTTTGTGTAAAAATACAAAATTAAAAATTGTTTATTATACCACGAAGAAATCATTGCGATTGCGATATTGGGAATAAACCGCATATCTAATGGCATCCATTAAATGGTTGTTTTTATCGATTGGTTTGTTAATGATTGTTTCATCTTTTAACTGATGCCAAAAATACGTTTGTTGCTCTCGCTTTATGTTTTTGGATTCATCGCTAACTATGATTTGAAACTCTTTTAATAACGAAATACCGGCATTAATTGATCCGGCACCTTTTGTTGCGCCTTTGGCCCATATATCCATTTGGCGCAGTTCCTCAATACTCTTTGGCTCTGCTGAATCACAAAACGCCAATACATTGTTTTTGCCGATTGATTTTAAAAATTCGGCAATATCTCGATTGGTCATTCCTTTACGATAACATAACTCATTGATGTATATTTTGTCTTTTACTTTGGCAATTTCTACAATTCCACAACTATCGTTCGAAAATCCGAAATCGATGCCAATGGTGGTATCGTCAAAATCTGGGAAATCCTTGAGCGGAATATATTGCCAACCTTTAAATATTTGGCGATCACTAAATACGGCCCTTTGCCCCTCACCATATACCAACCAATAATCCGGGTCTCGCTCTCGGATGCGCTCTATCTCGCGCACCAACTCCGATGGCAAAAACTTGTTATCCTTATATGTGGTTATAAACAAATCACAATCATCGCGGTCAATTATCTCCTCATACAACCAATGCACCGGATCCGATGGGTTAAAGTCAATTATTATCTCGTCAGTTGTTCGCATTGACAATTGTCGGAAATCCTCATAATTTAACTCATTGCCCTCATTAATAAAACAGATATTGCGCTTTGCTCCGCGTATCTTTTGCGGCTCATCAGTCGATAAAAACTCAATGGTATGCCCATTGTATTTAAAAATGTTTTCGCTCTTGTTATGCTCGCCTAGATAGTAGATGCCGAGTTTGTCCGCTATATTAATAAAATCACGCATTACCGAACGCCTTAACGCTGGCAATGTCTTACGCACAATGGAAATGGTTAATGGCTCTTGTGCCGTTGTGATTCTGTAAATTAAATACTGAACAATGGCGTAAGTCTTACCGGATCGCGTACCGCCTTGATGTACCTTTATCCGCTTTTTAGAATTAAGCGTTTGATAAAATTGGATGTTGCAAAATTCTTTTACTCTTCTTTTGCTGGTGTCCATTCAACCACTTTTGATTCAACTGCGCCATCAACTTGGATTTCTTGACGCTCAACATATCCGCGTTTTTTGCCTTTGGTTTTAAGATAAAAGATTGTGGCGGTTGTATTACCCTCTTTTATTTGCTTATGCAATTGACTCTCGGCAAAGTCTAATGTCATATTTTGTAACTCATCAACTGCCGCTTTAAATTCCGGATCATCTGCATAATACTTATAATACGTTGATCTTTGGCATCCGGCTAACTTACAAGCGGTTGTTACAACTCCCAATGATTGCTCAAGTGCCTCAAGCAAATTATTTTTTAATATGTCCGATTTCGTTGTCATAACGCAAAATTAATCATTTACCGCACATTGGGCAAAGTTCCTTTTCTTCTTGCTCTTTTTCTTCTTTTGGCTCATCATCCATTGGCATATCAAATACCGGTAAATCCATCCCCCAATCAATCAATTGTTTTGTATCCCAAGCATTTGCCAATATATCCCAATCCCACTCACCAAAGCCAATATTATCTTTAATAATAAATTCTCGTTTTTCTGCATCTGTCCATCCTTGCGCGATGTCCACCCACACTTCAAATAACCCAGCGGATTTGCACGCCTTTAAACGCATATTGCCACCAAGAACAACCATATTTTCATCAACCACAATAGGCCGCTTTTCAAGCATTTGCGGAAATTCCTTAATGGATTTAACAAGTTTTTTAAACTTGCCATCTTTTATAAAACGCGGATTTTCCGGGTTTTCTTTTACCTCGGCAATATTTACAAGTCTTTTTAAAATGATCTTATTATTTCAATTAAAAATAAAGCAATGAATGCCATCATTGCATAAAACGTAATCTTGTACGAATCTTCTCTTTGTCTGTCTTTGTTTTTCATTACTGATAAAAATTAAAATTAATACCTACCACGAACAATTGCACGCAAATGGTTTTTATTTCCCAATCACGCTCGTCATCGTGTTCATTGTCAAAATAATCTATTCCAACGGCGCAACCAACAATGGGATAAAAATGTATTTCAAGATTCATTGCAAAACTTTTGATAAAAATACAAATATAATTCCCAACCTTTTACCTCCATTTCTGATTTTGTGTAAACAACCGGTGATCGTATTATCTTGCCGTTGTCATTTACCTCCATAAAGTATCCATTTATGGCAACTTTTGGATACACTAAAATTTTATTTTTAATGCACCAACTCATTGCCAAATGATGCTCATCGGTTACGATTATGCTCGTTGATTGTTTCATTATTTATACAATTTGCATCTGTTTTGTTTCATTATAGGCTTAAGTTTCGATTGTATTTGTATGGCTATAATCTTAAAATGGTATATTATTATCCTTTATTACCTCAAAGCGTTTATTGTTTTGGTCAATGGGTTTATACACCCCACCATTATAAAAATCCGGTGCCACTTCAAAATCACCTAATTGGCCATTTTCTTTTCGCTTTACCTTCTCAATGTATATCTTGACGATGTCTGATTTATAACTTGACTTTTGCCCAATGCATCGGTAACAAATTATTCCATTATATGTTTTATTAAAAAAGTCAGCGGAGCCGCTAATATCATACAATGTTGGTTTTTTGTATGTCCCCTCGATTGATTCAATTTTTCTTGGATGCGCCACCAATAACAAATGCACATTGGTTTGTTGGCAAAATTGCGTTATCTCTGACAATAACCGCCCAATGTAGGAATAATCCTTTTGCGCGGAATGGTCAAGCATATTCCACGGATCAATCACGCAAATGTTTATCCCCCTTTGAAACACTAACTCTCTGAATGCGGTTAAAATACCTTTTAGCGTTAAGTTTTCCAAATCAATCTTTACCCAATGGAAATGCTCGCTAATAAAATCTTTGGTATTATTCAAATCGTCATTGTTACAATTCTTTTCGTTTAACTTATTGGCAATGCGTTTTATGTGGCCCTCGTATGGGAATGACTCCGGCGAAAACATCGCACTCCTAAAACCATATTTGGTTGCCATATTAACGCAAATCTGATCCACAATGTCGCTCTTGCCGCTATTGGGTATCCCGGTAATTACGGACCACTCACCAAATGCCATTTTAAAATAATCATCCGATTCACCAAGTCCAATGCCATAATTGACAACACCCTTCTCGTTGTAATTCAGTACGTTCTGCCAAATGTTATCAATATTTAAAACACCCTCTAAAGGAAACGATTTTGCCTCATTAACAAACGCTCGTAATGACTTTGTGCCTTCGGCCATTAAAACCTCATTGGCATCTTTATACTGCCCAAAATCAACGTATTTGCATTTATACCGCCCAAACCTACGCGCCAACTCATTGCGTAACATTAGTCCGGCGTCATCGTTGTCGGTGCAAATAATTATTTCCTTTTTGTCTTTGAAATATTGCCAGCAATTATCTAAATACTCTAATTTTTGATTGCCCTTTGATGCGCCATTGGGTACACTACAAACGGAATAGACGCCGGCCTCGTGTAAGGATAAAGCATCCATCTCACCCTCAACCACATAAACTTTGTCCAATTCTCGGATGTTATCCAAACCATAAAAAATTAACTCCGCGCCGCTGACCATTTTAAAATTCTTTTCTGAATCGCGGTATTTGACATTGATAAGTTTATTATCGCGGTAATAATTAAAATTAATTACGCGGCGATTCTTTTGCACTTGCGGCATATACTCCAACGATTCGCCTACTTTCCAATGCACCAACGTTGGCTCGCTTATGCCTCGTGATTCAAAGTATTTTAACACGCGCTCCGATACGTTGGCATTTTCTTTTTCTGGAATCGTGTACTCTTGCCTCGCTTTAAATTTAACGCCGCCACTCCATCCGCAATTGTGGCAATTGTATAACCCTTTATCGATGTTTACCGATAGGCACGGATCCGATTTTTTCTTGCGCTCGTGTGAGCATTTTGGGCATTTGGTTTTTGTCATACCAGCATTGCCCTTGACAATTATGCCAATTTGTTCTAATTCTTGTCTGTACATTGTCTTGTTTCTTGTTCGGCTAAATTAAATAAAAATATATTTTAAAAAAAATGATATTTGTAAAAATATGCCGGTGGTTTTACAAGTTCATAACACGCTTTTGTTTTCTTCTCAATTATCTCTGCAATTGTCTTTTTTGGTAATTCCAATGTAATTACTTTTTGATGATCAATTGCATCTGCGGTGTATATATGGCAACCCTTTGAATCAATTACGACATAATAAATTTCATCAACTTTGTATTTGGTCAAATTATTCCATTTCTCGCATTCTAATATTTTTGTCTTGTAATAATCTTGGCGAAACTTAAACTCTAAAATGCAACTCTGTCCTTTTGGATTTGTGCCATACGCATCATAAAAACAATATTTATCCTCTGATGGCTTTAGTTGCCAACCATCAAGGTTCAGTAAAAAAATTAATTCTTGCTCCCAAATTTTCACTTCCTTATGCGTCATAATGTTGCCTTTATTTTTTCAATTTCTTGATTAGTTAATTTCTGCTCAATTATCTCGTGTGATAAATCACCGCCTTTTGTTTTTGCGCCAATAACAATCTGACCACTCGGCGTTGTGTATTTATAAAATCTGATGATGCCTTGTATTTTATTTTTTGCCGATTTTAAATAATCCTCTTGACGATCCATAAACCGGTCAATGTACTTCACGCCATTTTTATCTGTGTTGCGCAGTTTTAAAATGCTCAAAAAATTACTTTGCCAAAAATCATCTTGTCGCATTTTCTTGACCATCAAATAAACCTCACGCAAATCATACCCATCTATGCGCTGAACTTTGTCAAGGCAATCCAACCATTTGTTTTTTTGTGCCTCGGATTTTGGTTTGTATTTATCCGGAAACAATGCCACGAAATGATCAAATGCTTTAATGGTGCCATCTGAAAATGCAGTTTTTTCATTTCGAGGAAGAATATTGTTTACAATATTCTCTAAATAAGGTTTAACCTTATTATCTAAGTTTATATTAGTATCTAAGTTTATATTATTATTATCTAAGGTTTTATTATTATATATATTATTATTATATATATTATTATATATCCCTCGATTTAAATCATACGTATGCGGATTATCAGTATGCGGTTTTTCCATATACGGCAAATCCGTATGCGGTAAATCAATAAACGGCTCATTAAGCAGTAAATAATTCACACCGGAAAACTTGCCTTCATTTCGGGCGTTCTCACGCACTAAAAATCCGCAGTTGATTAATTCCTTCACTCGACCATAAAACGCGCTTAAACCTATCTTAAAATGCGTTAAAATGGCATCCTTTGATATTTCTGCCGATGGCGGTTGAGAATATACCCAGCAATACAACCCAACTGCGGCCATTGAAACATCGTTATTTTTAAATATGGCGGTCGGAATCATTGACCATTGCTCGGTGTGAGCCGGTCTGATAATCTTGTTAATCTTCATTGTCTTGTTTTTTTACTTGTCTATCAATCTTTTAATGTCATCACAAAACTCGCGAATCTGTCCGTAATACCGCAAAAATTCTTCGAGCGTAATATCCGAGTCATCGAATATTTCCCAAAGAACCTCCACAAGCAAATCGAACTCAACGCGCGACATCGAACCAATGTAATTGTATTGCACCGGTACATCTGCCGTTGTTGATTGTGTCCATCTGACCTTTTGATTGATGTGATCAAAATAAACGTTTTTATGCTTCATCTCTGAAATATTTATCGATTAATGCACAACACTCATCGAAATCATTAATCCAAACGGCAAGCCAATTATTTTGAGATAACTGCTCAAGCCATTTTTTTTGGTTTTCGGTTGGTTTGTTTTTCTTATATTTTAATTCAATGGCCAATCCATTATATTTTTTATTTGGCGCAAATATCATAAGATCCGGCACGCCACTTTTTGCACCCAAGTATTTTAATTTAAACCGCTCAAATGGTGTGCGCCTTCCCTCGTTTGGAATGTGCGCCCATAAAACTGATGGGTATTGCATCTGCAAATATAATATGACATTGTGTTGCAATTTATCCTCGCCGGTTAGATATTTATAAAACGCATTTGCCACACTTACAAGTTTTTGATTCGCCTAATTTAATTTTTAATTGCTCATTCTCGACCATTAGCGTATTGTATTTTATCAATAACTCATCCAATGTGATGCGCTTTTTGACATTCGGAAACATCTTTGCCTCCAATAATGCCGCCTTTATGAAATTATAATTTTTCTCAAAACCTTCAAAAAAACGCACATAAACATCCCATTGTTTCATTCCGTGTATTAATGTAGCGTGATTTCTGCCGATGCTTTTTGCGATATTGGTTTGATTTAATTGGCTAAATTCAATACACAATTTATAATAAATTAAACGCGCTTGCACAAATCTTGACTCGCGGCAACTATTGGTTATGTCTACTTTATAAACTTGCTCAACCAATTCTCTAATTTTTTTATCTGCCATCATTTTCTATTTCCTTTTGCAAGTTAGCCAATGCCCTCCACGCTACCTTTGCAGAATGTCGAACCCCATCTTTGTCTTTTGTTCCGGCACTTATTAAATGCCTCATTAATGCATCCAATTCATCGGTTGATTTGTTGCGATCCCAATGCAACTCTTTATCTGGATGATGTTGCTGATTTCCCATATAACTCACATACGCTACCTCCATAATGGCATCGGGGAAATATTTTAAAACGCCGCTATACACCGGCCTTTGTTTTCTATCTTCTGCCTTCATAATACCTTGCTCCCATCATCATTAAATTCAAACCAATTGTGCTTGCTTACAATGCCGGCCTCTTTATACAATCTCCAATCCGCAAACGCTTGTTTCCACGCTTGGCGGCCTTGCTCGATCATATCCTCACTCAATGCGTAAACCTCAACGCTATATGGATAATTTGTTTCAACGGCAATAAATCTAAAATTATCAATGCCAAGCATATCCATATAAAACGCCGCTTGTAAATGATAGGCGTATTTGTACACATCTCTTTTGAATGCTTGCGGTGAGTTATCTTGGCACGTCTTTATATCTGAAATCCAATTCTCAACGCGATTTAAACAATCCGGTCTAACGCGCACCTCTAAACCTTCATACTTGGTGTAATGCGATAACTCCACAATGCCTTTGCAATATTTTTGTGCCAAATCATCATTGCGGAAATTAGTGAGTATTGACTCAATGGTATCGTAATCATCCGATGATATAAGCAACTTGCCTTCGGCCTTTTTTTGCTCTATCTCATACGCCTCTTTTCCGGCCTTTGTGCGGCGATCCATTCGCGGCATAATGTGATATTCATCAAAGAACTTTTCCGGCTCCAGCATCGCGCAATGCACCGCTGAACCAAGTGCCATTGCTGACGATTCAAATGGTTGTTGCGTTAAATAATGATATACTGATTTCTTGTAAATCTTTTTTAATCCCGATGCGCTTATGCCGGGTTGTGTATGATACACCTCGTTTGAATCTTGTTTTTTAATCATTGCTAATTAAGTTTTTAAGTCTTGAAATAATGGCGGCATTTACCTTGTCTGTGATGCCAATAATTAACTCGTGATGATCTAATATGGCTTTAACGATTTTTTCGATTTCCTCATCTCTAAAATCAACGCCTCTGCGTTCTCCGCGCAACTGCGCTCGTAATGATTCGTTTTGCGCTTGTAATGATTTCACTTGCTTTTGTAACGCCTCAATCTGATGTCGATATAAATCGTTTAACTCTGCCATAATTCGATATATAAAATTCTTGCTAATTGTCCCACAACGTACATAAATGAAAACACCAAAAATGTAATTTGTGCCTTCTTGAATAACTTGCCTAATCTTGCCATTGTTTAAAGTTTATGGGCCGCTTGCGCGGCCCGGTTAATTTATTGTCTATAATGCAACTTTTTTGAAAAATATCGACATCCCAAATTATAATGATCTGGATTTTCGTTATTGGAAATTAAGTGCTTCTTGCGCAATTGCTTTAAAACATTCCACTCATCAAATGTTAAACCCTTGTAGACTTTTTTTTCTAATTTTTGATACTGCTGATTTTCTTGTGTTGTCATTATCTTATGCGTTGCTCGCCAGCGTTAAGTTTATGGGCCGCTTGCGCGACCCGGTTAGTTTATTTTAAAGGAATTGTATTAAACAACACTTTAGCCTCTTCGTATGTTCTAAAAGATTGCGTTTCTTGACCTTCATTCCATACGAAATAAGTTACATCGTAAAATTGACCTCCATTAATTACATTCAATACTGGATTGTACTTGTAGCGATTGATTTGTGCTTTCATAATGTTGTGCGTTGCTCGCCAGCGTTATTTGTTATTGTTTTACATTGGCTAAATTAAAAAAATATTTTTAAATAATCGCAATAAATATTAAAAAAAAATGCGGCCCATTTCTGAACCGCACTTTTCCTACTATGAAAAAAACTACTAAAATGGCAGATCGCCACTATCTTCTGTGCTTGCTTTTGCCTCGTCTTTGACGTATGGCGCACTTAATTTTAAACTGAAATACTTGCCTTTGGTGCCATCTTTAACCCACGCGGCAATTTGTTGATCCGTTCCATCTGGCAACTTAATTGTGCCTTGATAATCCGGTTGTGCATCTGATTTCTTGTACTCGTTTTTGAATAAACTACCATTACCGTTTTTGTGTTCGTAACTCATTGCTTGAATTTTAAATATTAAACTTTTGATTTATTTTCTCTCGGTATTCTTTTTTCATTTTGAATGCGCCCAATACCTTTTGCGCTTGTTCCGCCGTTCCTTTTAATGTGGCATTTAATTGTTGCTCTGTAAGCCATTTTTTATCGTCTTGGTTGCTTACCGCATTGCCCACCTCATTGGCACTTGCAATACTGACATCAATGCCAATACCTAAATAACCCAATGCGCGGCCCAATGCCGATGTAAAACCATTTTCTAAAAATGACGTTTTGTTAATATAACTTGAATCGCGGTACTCTTGGGAATGTGCCGAGGCAATCACAACGCCATTGTTATCGCAAATGGTTACTTTAAAAATACCCTCGTTGTCATTAACGCTGACAACCTCCTCGTGAATCTGCCACATCTTATAATCATCGCTTGATCTAAAATGCAACAAACGCTCATTGACCGGGATGTACTCCTTGCCTTTGATGTTAATTGTTTTCATTGTACTGAATTTTAAAATTGAACATATCGTTTAAACTTGACATATTAAACCCTTTATCCAATAAAATGGATATTTCGTTTATTGTAAAGTTTTGCGGATTTTGTAATCTTGATTTAAGCGTTGGCATTGTGCATTCTAAAATACTGCAAACATCATAACGCTTTAAACCGAGGCGTTTCATTTCGCCCTTAAAATGATTTTCAAACATTGTTTATCTTGTTTAATTAATGGCAAATTTAAAAAATATTTTCCTAAAAATTGCCTAAAACAAGAAATTTATTTTTTGAATTGATTGGTTTCAACCGCTAATTGGTCGCTATCAATGTTCGGCAAGTGCATATTTATTTTGTACGCATTGCGCTTCAAATTCGCTTCTATGGTATCAATGATGCAACTATCTGGCAACTGCATTACACTTGCGCCAAAGTTAATCCAAAGGCGATTGAGCATCGATAACGGCTTGTAATGATTGTTTTTAAACGTACCCTCATAACGATGAATTGACGTTCTAAAATCGTTCATTATCTCTTTATTGATGACTTGCGCTCGGTTTGTTTTAACCCACGTTTGATAATTATCTCGCGGCCTTTTTGCCAATTGTCCGTTGTCTACATCAAAATTTGGAAATACACTAAATCCGGTAATATGCTCAACGCTTGTTCGCTCTTGCTCATATACCTTTGTATTGTCTGCTTGGGTTATTTTATAATTGTGAATTTTACGCTCCGATTGATCAACGGCTTGCAATGACACCTCGCCAATATATAATGCGTTGTAATTACCTCCAGTTCCGGCAATATATGGGCGATAAATAATCACTTGCAATTCGGTAGAATCACCAATTGATTTAAAATCTAAACTTGCCGATTCCCATAATTTATTGACGTTTGTTCGTGTTGTATTTACGTCAATATAAATTGGTGTAAATGACCAACTCTCGGTATCTGGATCATACCAACGATCCGATGATGTGCTTGATGTGTATTTAACACTATATAAAAAATTGTAATTTATGGCAGTTGCATCACTATCGTATAAGTAACTTATATTTAAAGACATATCTCTATTATTTCTCACAAACTCATTTTCATCGGTTTGCAAAAAACTTGTGCGCATTGCTTCAATATAACTGCCTAAACTAAGATTGTACAACCCCAAACGATACGAATATTTCGAATCGCCAAGCGTATAATTCCATTGCCCAATTACACCATTGGTAATATCGTAACCGGTTAAGCCGAAATTAAAAAACTGATTGGCGTTTGTTTGGTATCTTCTATGATTATATGACTCAATATTGTAATCAATACTTACCTCTTTATATGGTGGTAAATATTCCACAACAAAATCATTGCCTATGTTCTGAACATCCGATGGCATTGCGATATGGGCATCTTTTGACTCGGTGCCAATGTACGCGCCTCTTGGATTAAACTTTTCAAATACTACCACCTCGGCATTGTTTGTGGTTAAATATTGGGTTTTTAAATCGCGAATATCTGGCGGCTGATAACCTAAAAATGCCGTATAATTTGATATTGATGTTGTAAACCCACTCGCCTCATAACAACTATTAGGAATAATACACCAACGCCCATCTGATTGAAATATCCTTGAATTGGTTGATTTTAAAATGGCCGTTAAAATTTCTTTTGTTGATAGTTGATTTCCTTCAAATATAAAAGAATCAAATGCCGCGGTATTTGATGGTATAAATGTTTGTTGCTCATATTTCACCCATTCGTGAGTTGCAATTATATCCATACCCAAATCAATATTGCGCAATATGTCGGCAATGATTTTTATTTGTAATGGGTAAATATTCTCAACGCCAAATTGCGGCTGATAAGCGGCCGGATTTATCTCATAATCATCTATTGTACCGAGGCAATCAAAAGCCGTTAAAGTTATCGGATATGGCGTTGTGCTAACTAATTCCTTGAATGTATCGGCAACAATCCACCCACGCCAAATTGTGTTCCAAGTTAATGGGCCACTTCCAGTACCATCATATCCATACCATTGAACCAATACTTTATATGTTTTTTCCGGTGCCTCGTAAAAATTGTCATAAGTTACCGAATCGGTAACCATTAAATTTATGGTGCATTGCGATCCTTTAATTGGCTCATAAAAATCATCATCTCCCTCCCATTTTATAACTACCGGATCACTACCACCAACCATTGGCAATACTGCGCCGATATACCCACGCTCTTGAATAATTACGCGGTATTTAAAATTGTCATAATCATCGCCAAATTCCAATAAATATTTATTGCCAAATTCCTCACGCAAACTGCTTAATAAGCCATCAGCATTAAGTGTATTTTCAGAAAATTCTGATCGGCTAATTAACTGATCATTTAAAGTATATCTACTCATAAGACTAAATTAAACGGCTTTTGTTTTTATTGGCGCGTTCTAAAACCACAACTAAATCCGATCCACGCATTACAAATTCACCGCCCACATTTACATCTTGCCCTCTGCCTCCGCCAATTAATGATTGCAATTTATTCAATGGCGCAATAACCTCCGGATTTGACCTTGCTCCGGGATATTCACCCATCAATCCTAATGTCGGGCCGCTTACAATACCACCATTTGCAAATGCTGGGATGCCTCCGATTGTTGGCGCACCTCCGCCGGGCATTGATCCAGCACTTCCACCATCTGCAATTCCAGCGGCACGCGATTTTAAGAATGAACCAAGCGCTACAAGTGCAACCCCGGCCGCAATGGCCACCGCTGGGTTTAATGTTTTTAATGCGGCTTGTATCGATTCCAATCCAATACCAATTCCAATGGCAAGTTTACCAAGTTCGACCGCCATATTTCCAATTGTACTCAATAACGTTTCGGCCAATGCTCCGGCTAAATTACCGCCATTGGCAAGTGCATTTCCTAATGCCTCACCAATACCAACGGCTAAATCGTTTAAACCTCCGGTAATGATTTGCGATACACCCTCATTGAACGCTTGCGCCCTTGCCATATTGGCTTTTTGCCATTCGCTTAATACAACGGATTGCTCTTCAAGCGCTTGTTGAATCTTTGGTGTTTCCGCGCTTATTTGCTCGGACAAACTGCCGCCATCACCTCCGGCAAACATTCCACCGCTAAATAAATTGCCAACCTTGCCGGCAATACCTTTTATAAAACCGGTTGCGTTATCTAGTGCGTTGGTTAATCCGGCTTGTATTTGCTCCTCGGTTTTATGCTCTAATTGACTTCCTAAAGCGTTAGCGTAGGCATCTGAAAATTCTTGTGAAATATCCTTCGCGCCATCTTTTGCAATCTGTTTGCCATTTTCAAATCCTTGCTCTATTATATCCCCAAATGCCGCATCCAATCCATCTTCGGAAAATGCCACGATAACGGCCCACATTGTTTTAAACAAATTAACCACTTGGTCAATCTGCATTTTGACACCAATAAATGCGCTTTTAAATGCCGCGCCCATTAATGCAATTGCCACTCGTAATGTTTCACTTCCGTTGTATAAATCGACAAAACGATTATATAAGCCGGTTATTACCGGCAACACTTCATTCCAATTTTTATAAATAACATAAGCAACTGCCGCAAGTGCCGCAGCAACCAATCCAACCGGCGAAAGCAATGCGCCCATAATCGAAACAAGCGTGCCACCTAAACTTATGATGGTTGGCAATACAATTGCAAAACCGCCAAGTCCAATTAAAAGTTTTTGCGTTGCTGGCTCTAAATTGGTAAACGATTGATATAAATTACTTACAAAATTTGCCGCCTTTTCTAATATCGGCACAACCGCAACAAGTAATTGTTGCCCTAAACTTGCTAATGATTCTTTCGCTTTGTTTATGGACTTGGTCATTTTAAATGATGCAGATTGAGCGTTTATACCCATCGCCTCGTTTGTTGCGCCCAATGAATTAGCCAACGCATCATTAATTCGGATATTGTCCTCCATTGATGCACCGGTCAAATCAAGTAAACCTTTTATGGCGCGAACATTTGGAAATAAATCTTTAAATCTTAAATTATTAGCCTCAAGTTCTCCTTTTAAATTTTTTAAGGTAACAATTAGTCCATCCTTACCAACAGATTTTTCAATATCTGTGAACGTCATACCCATTGTTGCTAGCAAACTTTCTGCCTCCGACGTTGGTTTTTGGATGCTCATCAATATGGCATTTAATTGCGTTGCCGCATTCGCCGCGTTTGTTCCAGTTCTTGACATACCAGCCATTGCCGCACCAATCTCGTGAAATTCCACACCCATACTTGATGCAATTGGAATTACTCCACCCATTGCGCCGGCTAATTCACTTGCCTCAAGTTTACCCTCGCGTACTGCGGCAACAAGAATATCAGTTGCATTTGATGCGGATAATGTATCCGATCCGTATGCGTTCATCGCTGATGTTGCCAAATCCGCAATCGTCTTGGTTTCACCCAAACCAACTGCGGCGGCTTTTAATGATGCCTCCAATGTTTGCATCGCCTCATCGCCACGCAACCCAGCCGATGTAATAAAAAACAAAGCATCTGCGGCCTCTGCACTACTTATGCCAGTTGCAATTGCCATTTGCTTAACTTTTTGGCCCATTGCATCTACCTCATCCCCGGCAACCCCTACCAAAGATTTTATTTGAGTCATCGAGCGGTCAAAATCAAACGCCATTTTTGTGGCCGCACCTCCAATGGCCAATAATGGCAATGCCAATCTGGTTTGCAAAGACGATCCAATGGATGACATCTTTGACCCGAATGATTTTAATTTGCCTTGCGCGCTGCTCAATGCGGTGGTTAAACCGGAGGCATCCCCTTTGATATTAACCCTTAAATCTTGTTGTGCCATAATCTAAAATGTAGTGAAACAAAAATACAAAAAAAAAGACGCTTATAATTTAAACGTCTTTTGCGGTACGGCACTCTGATATTTCTCTTTAAACGCCTCAAATTGCTCTTGCGTTGATTTTGGTTTGCCCTTGTCCGGATTTCTCTTTTTATCCGATGGCAATGGGAATAAATCCTCCGGTTTGACCATTTGCGATTTCTTCTGACAATTGACATTGTAAACCATTGTTGCCAAATATCGCGTTTGCTCCCAATTAAGATTTATTTGATTGTGATGTGCCTCGGCCATTAGTGCATTTTCTCGCCAAGTTTGCCGCCAGAAAACATCGGGCATTATGCCAATTTGCCCAATATAATAATCTGTAATGGACTCAAAATTTAATTCTGTGCTTTCTGCGGCTTCGGCTTTTTTGGCGCGTTAGAATCGGCCAATGAGTTGCCTAATATCTTTGATTCCATCATTACCGCAACAATATCATTGATTGCCTCGGCTTCTAAATCCTCAAGCCATTCGCCTACGGAATAAAGCGTATAATCAATCGGATTGCCTTGCTCTAAATCATTGGCACGAACCGCTGAATAAATTAATGCGCGGATGCCGCTTAATGACATACCGCCATTAAATACCTCTCCGATGTCCGTTAATGATACGCCGAGTTGCTCTGTAAATTCAACCCAAAAATTCATTGAAAAGTGCAAAGTACGTTTTTTGCCCCCTAATTGGATATTAATATATCCTCTTTTTTTGTTTGCCATTGTGTAAATATTTTTTGTAAAAATAGCACAAAAAAAAGCCACCGCCAAATTAATGACGATGACTTACCCTAGTAGGTTAATCCCTTAAATTATGGGTTGGTTGATTTGGTGATTGCACCGGTCAATGTAATCGATCCGCTATATGATACCGGTGATTCCATTTCGGCTGATTGCTCAACGCTTGAAAGATACCCTTCGGCGGTATAAATCGCATCACCGGTTTCGGCAGTTCCGAAAACACAAGTGATTTGCGTACGCGCTAAAAGATAATCGGCTAATTCAATCGCGTTAGCGGTATCGCTATAATCAACAAGGCCATCAAAAGATAATTCTCCGGAAATCACACCGGCGATCACTTCTTGAAAACCATTTGAATCTTTAGTGGTTGCCTCTGGCAAATCATTTGACAAAGACAAACTACAAGATGTGGTGTGGCCTAATACATTACCCTCTACTGAAAGCAATAAATTAGTTCCGTTAAATACTGATGTTGTTGCCATAATTTTCTCTTTTATTTGTTACAAATATAATTATTTTATTTTAAATCATTTTGTGGTTAAATACTCCAATTCCGTATCGCTTAATGCCTCCGGGTAAACAATTACCGCGGTTACTTTACCATAAAAATCACCGCTTGCGCCGCCATTATCAAAATGTAATGAATTTAAAGTATTGGCACTAAATACCGATCCACTTACATCGGTTGCCACCTCTAAACCATCTACCCAAAGCGCAAAGTCATTTAAAGCGTATTTAAGCGCGAATTTTGTATCTGTGGTGCTATCACTTAAAGTATGGGTTAATTGCGCTTGTAAAACGCCCCCAACGCGCACCCATCCTTGTATTTGATTTGTGGTTGATGAGTACAATAAACTTACAACGTTGGCACTTGTGCCATCGGACAATGATATATATCGATTTGTACCATCATCAT
>Ga0075477_10000078_pt1 | contig 32269 bp, 18 predicted proteins | sample DEB08_DNA_FD_76338 | JGI IMG/M metagenome (GOLD analysis project Ga0075477, IMG submission 76338) | Aqueous microbial communities from the Delaware River and Bay under freshwater to marine salinity gradient to study organic matter... | ecosystem: Environmental > Aquatic > Marine > Coastal ...
CTACTACCTGTTAGTGTAATAGGGTTATCTGTTGTGTTTTGTTTTTTAAGTGTTTGTACAACATTTTTATAAGAACTATCACCAAACAATGCTGTTTCACTGTTTGGCACACCACTTGCGCCAAGTCTACTTGGACTAATAGTACCTGAAATAATATTTTCAGCATCAATGTTTGTAACAGCAAGTGTGTTCCAGTTAGCAACTAATCTACTAGAAGTATTAATAACTGCATTAACTTGTACGTTGTTTTTAATAACGTTTGCACTACCTACACCAATACCGTCGATAAGTTTTGGGTTAGTTACTAGATCGTTGATACTACTCAATGCGTCACTACGTAATGCATGAAGTGTAAAGCTGTTGAGTGTTACAGATCCTATAAAGAATCTACTTCCTGATGTTACTGCTTCTGCATTAACACTAAACAGTGCATTCGACGAACTACCATCTGATAGTGATTCAAATCTAACAGCATTACCAGTTGAAAACCCGTGTGCTTGTACTACAATACTATTATCAATTATATTAACTGTTCTTCTTGTGAGTGTGTGGGCATTGTTAGCAGGAGTGCTTGTAAACTCAATTTGATTTATTAATGCAAATCCTGAATATAATTCAAATGTATCTGCGTCAATCTTTTTAGCATAATAAACCAATCCGTTTACTAGGCCTCCAATTGCAACATTACCATTGGTATTGTAGGTTACAGGGTCGCCGTTTTCAAATCCATGATTTGTTACAATAATACGAGAATCTGTATAGTTAACATTACCACCACTGCCGCTAACACCAGCTAGGAAGTTGTTTTCAATAAAGTCGTCTAAGTTGATTATTTTACCGTTTTGTGTTGCAGTGTTGTCTTCAACAAAGTCAATACTCGATGAACTAGCAACGTAAAGCTCGCCACCTAATATATTAACATATGCACGTTTTTCAAAACTTGTAACTTCAATTTCAAAACCACTACCTGTTCCGCCAATGCTTGATGCAGCAACACTAAGTAGATCGCCGGTATCATAACCAGTACCGCCAGTTTTAATATCAACATCAGTAACCTGTCCTGCTGTTACAGTAATGTCTGCTGTTGCGCCTGAGCCCGATCCTGAGTTGTTTGTAAATGCTACGTCTGAATATACTTTTGTTCCGTTGGTTGGAGTATACAAACTGCCGCCTGAAATAGAACCGTTATCTACACCTGTTAGTATACCATAGCGTACTTCTGTTACAGCACCCTGAGCGTTTCCGTCAGCTGATGTAACAATAGTACGTGCAGTACCTGCTATTGTTTTCGAAGCTTCATTATCGCCAGTGTTGGCAATAGTAAATGATGTTGCTGTCGGTGTGCTTAACACAAGTGTATTTTCATCGTATGTTGTATCATCTGGAACTAAAACTTGTACATTGTTATCAACTTGTAAGTTGTGAGCACCGCTTGTTGTGATTGTAGCAATGTTGCTTGTACGTTCAACATCTGTAATAACTGCACTAGTAAATGTATAGTCGACATCTGGATCAAGAACCAAATACTGACTGCTGTTTGAACTACGTAAGAAGAAGTTGTCAACAATCTCTGACACTGCACCTTTTGCAGTTGGGCGTACTCCAGAATCAACTCCATTAACAAACAAGTTTGGTGCTGTTCCGCTTACATCCCAAGGATCGCCTGTACTATCATCTTCAGTGTTCCACGCTCCTGGAACACTAGCAATAAGTATGTTTCCGCTCGATGCATATGAACCTTTTGCATATGCAATAGCGTCGGCAATGCCGGGTTGTGTAATCACATCACCGTTACTAACATTTGTAATATTTCCACTAAGTGTAAGTTCAACTTGCTCGTAGTTTTCTGTAGCAATGTCACCAGCTTTTAGATCTATTGCCGGAATATCATCAACTTGTTCTAGTCTTGATAGGTAGCCTTGTGTGTTTGTGTTGGTAAACTGACGTGTTGCCGGAATCAAATCTCCGTTTAACTGACCGTTGGTATTAAGCTGAACAATAGCACCCGGAACGGCAGCTGTACTAACTGATTTGTCAACAAATCCGCCTAGTCTGTTGTTAATAAACGAACGTACTGCTAACTGTGTTACCATTCTCGAATTACTTGGACCGCCAAGTTCGTCGTCGCCTAAGTTAACACTGGTTGAGATTTCTTCAATAGCAACGTCACTCAAACTCAAACGCAACGCATCAAGCTCGTCCACTTGAACTTTGTTTCTAAATGTAATGTTACCTGTTCTGTTGAACGCTGTAATAAAGTCACCAACTTTAAAGTCACCAAGTTCGTTTGTACCTGATGAGTAAACACGTCCTGGAAGTTCTTCAAACTGTTCAAACTCACTTCTTGTGTTACCACCGTTTTGTGGAAGTGCGTTGTAGTCAACACCCGAACCTGCGTATTCCCAAGTATGAGAAGAACTGTTAACAATCGACGGTCTGTGGAACCAAAGTTGTTTCTCAGGCAAGTTAACAGTGTTTGTTAAACTACTGCTACCGTCAGTAGCAGTAAGCGAGAATGTTGCAGTACCTAAACCTAACTTTGTAGCTGCTTCGTTAACACCAATGGTTGAGTTTGGCGAACTAGCATGGTCTTCTGCAATAATACTTGTTTCGTCAAACTGTACTCTAAGCACACTAGAACCAACTGCAACTTGTTCAATACTTACAACTAGTCTACGCTCTCTTGGTTCCCATTTTGTAACAATAGCACTGTTATTATTAACACCAGTTGTACCTGTAATAGTTTTACCAGGAGTAAATTCATAACTTTCAGCTCCTGATTCTAGTATTAGTGTTTGATATGTTGTATGAGAACTTATAATTTCTTCAACAAAGAATTCAATAACGTTTGAGAAGAACTTGTGAGTGTTTGAACTTGCTTCAATAAGATTAACATCAAAATCTCCTGATTCGTCAAATGTTAAACTAAATTCGTCATCATTAATGATTTTAATATAATAAGTCTGTTCTGCATCAAGTCCTTTAATAGGAGGATTGCCATCTGGATCATATATAACTTTTTGACCATTTGAGAATCCGTGATCTACAATTGTAATAACATCTGCTAAAACATTAACGGCTGTAGCAGCATTAAATGTAGTTTCAGTTGGCGTAGTTTTAAAGCTATTTGTAATATCGCCTTCACTGCTCACTTCAGTTGGATCTGGAAGGTCGTCTGGATCATTAATAATAGTTTTTACAACATCAAACTTTGCACTTGCAAAATCTTGTACGGCTGCACTAACTCCAGTAAGATATGCTAATGTTTCTGTCTTTGCTCGCTCAATAGCAGCAATAGTTTGTAGTTCTTGACCACTAATACTAATACGCGAACTATCTTGTAAGTTTTGTGTATAATAAGCCAAGCCAGCACTACGTGAATATCTGTTGCCTGTATCCCAAACATCGTTGGCTACTGCTTCGACAATAAGTTGTGTGTCTCTATTACATTTTGATTGATTATAATTAAAGTTATACCAAATATTTGCTTGTATTTGTTCGTTAATAAACTGAGTAACATTCTGTGCAATATTGATTTGACCTGTGATTCCTACTTCATTGAAGTCTGCTTGTAGTGCTGCACCAGTCCAAGTTATATCTGGCTCAACTCTAGTTGGCTCTGTAGCACCATTACTAGTTAAATAAGCAATGATTTCGTCTAGTCTAGCTGCTGCATAATCAGCTGCTGCTTCACTACCTGCTGTACCTGATACATCTTGTGTTTCTGTATTTCCTGCGGTTACAACAACTGTTTGTTCTTGTATGACTTGTTGGATTATTTCTTTTAGTCTACCATAAGCAGCAATAGTTTCTTCTTGCTGACCTGCGCCGTATTGTGCTACACCGTCAATAAAATATGCTAGTGCTGCAACTAGTGTTTGTAAGTTTCCGCCATATGTTAAATCATACGATAAAGCATCAATAATAAGTCCAGTATCTCTTTCACACTTTGCTTCGTTGTATGCAAATCCTGGCACAAACGGTGAGTTTCCTGCGGCTATTTCTGCATTTAACCAAGCAGTAAGTTCTTTTTGTAAAAATGTTTTGTTTGCATTTATTTGCAATACTGCATTTTCAAATCCTGCATCACTAGCGTTATTTGTGCCGCTTGTTGGCAACGGACGAGAATATGCGGCTGCAACACTATCACCGGGTACAGTATTTGCATCACCGTTGGTTACAATATCAATAATCTCATCCCAAAGTGCATTTGCTCTACTAGTTGCAGTAGCATCTGTAAGAGCATTTGCTGTGAGTGCTTTAGCTTGTGCAAATGCTGCAATGTGTTGATCTTTTTGAGCAGCAAATACATTGCCTGCAAACGATCCGCTAAAATATCTTAGTGCAGCACTAACACTTCTGTGATTACTATTAAACAAGAAATCATAACGTACAGCATCAATCAATCGTTGAACATCACGTCTACATTTATCTTCGTTATATGTAAATCCTGCCCATATACTTGGAGAAGCTGCTGCAACTTGTGCATTGATCCAAGTTACCACATCATTAGCAATAATATCTTTATTAAGTTTTAGCAAGTCGTGTGCTGTTTTATAGTCTGGATCTCTAAAACGTAATACAAATTCTTCAACTGGTGTATCACGATTAATACCTGCGATTGTGATTGTTTGTTTACCTTCACTTTGACCTGTTGCTGTTACAAATGCTCTGTCAAACTGGAATGCTTTTGGCGAATAACCACTACTTCTCAACGCATACAACCCAAAGTTTGTAGCAGAGTTGGTAATAGAACAATATCCGCCACTTTGTGTATAAACACCGTTGAGTAGGAAGATTTCAAAGCAAGACACGATCTGTGCATAAGCATCGTTGGTTAGTCGCCAAGCAGTACCACCAAAACTCAAAATAGTAAAGGCGTTAGCAACCATTGATTTACCTTGCTCAGGTATTGCGCCAACTACTGGATTTTCTGCTTCAATCTGGTTAACCGGAACGTTTGGAGATTCAACTTTTGAACCATCAATCTTAGCTCCGTTCATACCTAAGAACGAAATAATACTTGCGTTTTGAATATATGGTGAAGTTGTAATAGTTGGTTTTGTGTTTGGCAAGTTTGGATAGCTTGCACGATCAGGAACATCAGTTGCTGTTGGATCATCAAATGCAACAGCATAGTCAGCTGTGATAAGTGGAACAAAGTTTGAGTCAACACCGTCACGGAATGTAAATTCACCAAAATAACAAGCGTTACGAACACGTAGCATGTCCAAGTTAGCATTCTTAGGACGTATAATACAACCACGCAAACCATCACCTTTGATAACTGTGTTGTCTGGAACAATAATAGGATTGTCTTCTGTATAGTCGCCAACAGCAACTTTGACGTTAATACGTTTAAAGTTAATAGTGCCATCAGCGTTGTATACTTGTGCGGAGGCTAGTTGACAAGCACGTTTAACTGTTTTAACTGGAGCACTTTGACCGTCATTTGCATCATCGCCTTGTTCTTGAGATACGTAAATAACATTTCCGCCGAAGATATCAGCGTCATTAAAGAATAAGTTACCAGAAGCATCGACTGACATTAGCTGACCAATAGTACCTGAAGTTGGAGGCAGGGTTAGTTGGTAGCCAGCGTCTAATGTATTTGGTGCTTTAATACTAACACCATCTTCACCAGAAGCAGTAAGTTCTCTAAATGTTAAAACACCAGCGTCTTCAATATCAACATTATCTTTGATGTTGAATCCAGCATTTGTAATAGTCATCTTGTCAACATCATTAACTGTCATTGTGATTGCTGCTTCTGTACTGTCAGCTAAATCGTCAATTTTAATTTCTGAGTTGCCTTCAAAAATACGTTTAGTAATATCTTGAACTGTATTATCGTCACGTAGTAAATATACTTTACCGTCTGCTGTGTTTAGTGCTAATTCACCACTTTGAAGTTGTGCTATAGTTGGTTTCTTACCAGCGACCGCACTTCGCTTGTGTCTAATTGTTGTTGCCATTTGCAACTGCCTCCTATTTAGGTACGGGTCAGGTCCGAAGACGCCCATTGTAAAACGATAGAAATCGCTACTAAGTTATTTATCAAGTTTAAAAAATGGTTACTGTATTCGTAAAAAAAGGGCCATTTAAGGCCCTTTAGTTTTAGTTTTTATTGTTTTCAGTAAACTTAGAATGTGCCACCATCTATAGTATCTGTCCAAACTGGTGTATTATCGCCGCCGCCGACTACTGTTAGTACTTGGAACGATTCGCTAGTATCACTTGTGCCTGCTGCATCAGTTACTTGAACATCTGTATCTGCATTACCATAAAGTATACCATCTGTGGTAAATGTGCTTACACCCGTACCACCATGTGCAACTGCTAGATCATTAGTTAAACTTACTGTTCCAGTTACATGGAAGTCATGATTTACAGTTAATGTACCTGTAGCATCACCAATACTAATAGTTGTTGCTGCGCCACCAAAGTTGATAGTTGTAGCAGTATCATTTAACAAGTTAAATGTTGTTTGATTTGTGCTCAACACATCGTTGTTGATTGCTAAGTCTGTTGTAAAGGTTGATATATCTTCACTTAAACGTAGTTTCTCAACACCAGATGTTCCACTGATCATAGTGCTAAACACCATATCAAAGTCTTCTTGCAGTCCGGTGATATCTTGTGCTATAACATCAATCTGACCCGATGTTTCAAAGTTATCATTTGCTGTTTCAAGTTCAAACTTAATACCTGTACCACTTCCTGCTACCGGTGTTCCGCTTATACTATGATGTGCAAATGTCATCGGATATACAATATCATCTGCTGCACTATCTGGTGCATTAGTTATAAGTTTCAATCCATCTTGTGCAAGTACTGTATTTGCTCTAATATCAATAGTATCTGTTGCTAAGTTAGTAAGTTGTAATACACCACTGTTGTTGCCACCGATGTACTTTTGTACATGTAGTTCTTCACCTATACCAACTCCACCTGCAACAACAACTGCACCACTTTGATAAGTCTGACTTGGCGTTGTGTTGTTGAACGTTGTTATTACACTGCTATCAATGTTAAAGTATGAGTTTCCAATAATAGCACGTTGTGATCCATTTGTAAAGAACTCAAGTTCATCGTTGTTAGCACCTGGTGATGTTTCAGGACGTATAAATGTATTTTGATCTACATCTTTTACTCCGCCTAGTGAACCCCAAGCAACGCCGTCGTATCCTTCAAATACTAACGTATCAGTGTTGAATCGTACTTGTCCTGTTGCTTCTACTGGACGAGCTGCTGTATCACCAACTGGTAGCTGTAAACTTGTAACACTGTCAATAATAACTATTTCATTATTGATAGTAAGTGTTCCAGATATTGCACCTATGTTAATATTTGTAGCTGCACCAAATGCATCAATGCGTGTAGCATTAGTGTTGAATACATTAAAAGTACCAGTTTCGTCTGTAATAATGTTAGTACCATTAACTTGTATGTCTCTATCTGCTATAATATCTCTATCAGCAGTAATATCAACACCAGCGTGTATGTTTCTCTGTGTGCTTAGGCCGCCTGTGATTTGTACTGCGCCAGTAACATTATCTGTAGCATCATCGTTGTTTAGTATAATGATATTTGGAGTTGTTCCAAACTCAACTACTTCCGATCCGTCAGTTGTATCTATTACAATATAGTCACTAACATTTTCGTGTATTCTCAATACATTGGTATTGTTGTCTGGTAAGTCAATATCAGTTGCGCCGTTGATGTCAATAGTATCAACTGCTCTATCACTACCTAATACAACACTGCCGTCTGCTGTAAAATCAATGCCAACATTTAAACTTTTAGCAATGCCAACGCCGCCGTCAATAACAACCGAGCCTGATGTGACACTTGTTGATTCAGTAGTATTTTCAACAAGCAATCCTGGGCGTATACCAAATGTAATAAGTTCTTCGTCTGTACGTGTGTTAATACTAATAAAGTCCAATGAACCTTCTGTACTAATACTATATGCTTGTAAACTTTCATCTGGAATATTTAAACTAACATCACCTGTGAATACAATATCACCGTTAACTGTTAAACTACCTTGCACAAGCAAGTCAGGATTAACTGTAAATGTACCTTCTGCTGCACCCATAATAATCGAAGTAGCATCACCAAACGCATTAATAGTTGTAGCACTTGTGTTCAACAAGTTAAATGCACCCGATGTATCTGTACTAATCACATCACCGTTAACATCAAAGTCACCGTTAAGTGTAATATCTCCTTCTACAGTTCCGCCTGTTAGTTTGTTTAGATATCTGTTTTCAACGTATGTACTAACAGCTTTCTGTGTTGGTGCAGTATTAAAGTCTTGTGTACCAATACTTGAAATCAAGTTTGCATTGTCACTAACTTCTTTAAGTTCTACACCAACCGGAATACCATCTCTAATAAACGGTCCAACACTGGTTAGACCCTTAAGATCAATTTCGTTAGCATTAAGTGTGATGCTACCTGTTAGTGCGTTAACACCAAAGAAGTTACCAACTCTAAAGTTACCAATTTGGTCAACTGTACCGCCTGCAAATACTTTACCATTACTTCTTTCGATAATCTCTTGTTCAGGAACTGCTGTGCCACCGAAGAACGGAAGTGCATTATATGTAACACCGGCGCCAACATATTCAAACGCATGTCCTGAAGTACTAATAGTTGAAACATTATACAAGTATGCTTGCTGTGTTGTTTCAACACTTATGATACCCGGGAATACTTTAATAGATGCACTACCACCGTATGTTGCATTTAGATCGTTGATTGCAGTTTCAACAATAGTTTCTGTTGCTCCAACAATAACATTTCTTTCAGTATTGTATATACTACTACCAAGTTCGTGATTATGTCCTACTTCGTGCCAGCCTGTGGTATAACCTTGTATTATAGATAAGGCAACTCTATCAACTAATAGTTCAATGCTTTGTCCTACTGTAGTATCAGCATCTGGAATAGTTGTAATCTGTGTTGCTGTGTTTCCAAAACTTTTAGTAACAACTTCGTTGTTTGCAACTTGACGCATTAGATCGCCTAGTTTATAATAACTATATGCACTAACCAATGTTTGATCAACATTGCCTACTTTGGCTGCACCTAATATAGTGCCGCTGTAGTATGCTTCGGCTGCTCTACGAGATTGTTTGTTACCACCGTACATTATATCATATAATACAGCGTCAATAACATATCCAGTATCTCTTTCACAAACTTCAATGCCATATTCAAAACCTATTATGTTGTCTTGAATATATGTAATAACACCATTTTGTATATTTGTTTTTTGTGCAAGTAATGCACTAGCTGCCGATCTTGTTGTTTGAGGAAGCCAACTAAAGTCTGGATTAACTTCTCCTGGAACACCGACTAATGTATTGTTATCAATAGCATTTTTAATAATACCTATCAGTCCAACTGCTGTCGAACTTTCAATACTTGTACCATAAGCACCACCTAAAACTTGTGATTCTGGATTTCCAGCAGTTGGAGTTACACCAATACCTTCTATACATTTTAAAGCAACATCTTGTAAGTGTGTATATGCTGCAACTGTGTTTGCTCGCTGACTTTCAGGAATATATGCTACTGCTCCTAAGAAGTATGCATTAGTAGCAATGATTGTTTGTATATTACCTGTGTATAGCAAATCGTATGCTACTGCATCGATAATAAGACCTGTGTCATTTCTACAACTTGTTTGGTTGTATGAGAACGCATCATAGTTGTCTTGAAGTTCAGTTATTGTGTTAGCAACAATAGTATCTTTTGCTGCTTCTAAACTTGCAATAGCAGTTTGTGCGCCAGCAGTTGCCCAAGTAGTATCTGGGTAAACTACAGTTGGAAGATTATCAACACCGTCAGTGATAACATTTTGGAATATTGTTAATAGTTCATCTGCTCTAGTTACTTCAGTTGCTGTTGCAGCGCCCGCAGTTGTATCTTGTACTACACCTGTTTGTTCAGGATCATCGTATAATGTATCAAGTAATATACTTCCAAGTAACGTGTTTACCCATCCTAATGCTGCTGCTGTTTCTGGCTGTTGTCCTACAACTTGACTTACATATCCAACATAGTATGCTTGTGCTGCTTGGTAAGTAGCACTATTACCGCCATATAGAATGTCATATGTAAGAGCATCAACAATATAACCTGTATCTCTTTCACACTTTGCACTATTAAATGTAAAGCTTCTTGTAAATGTTTTATTAATAAAGTTAATAACATCTGTTTTATAAAACTCTACTTTTGTAACACCATTTAGATCTGCAAAGTCTGTTTGCAGCTCTGCGGCTGTCCAAGTAATGTTTGTAAGAATATCTGCTGGAATAGAATCTATATTGTTGTTGTTAACAACGTCTTCAACTATTTGCAATAGATCTTGTGCTTCACCTGCTGTACCAGCATCGGCTCCTGGATTTGATGTATTTTGTGTTACGCCTACTTGTTCTGTAGATCCGTGTGTAATATTTTGTATAACATCAGATGCTACATTTGCCAGTTCATTAAACGCTGCAACTGTAGCTGCTTGTTGTCCTGCTCCAAGTTGAGAAGCTGCGCCAACAAAATAACTTTCTGCTGCATTTTTAGATGCCAGGTTGCCGCGATATATGATATCATAACAAATAGCATCAATGATGTATTTGGTGTCTCTTTCACATTTTGCTGCATCAAATACTAGAAGTGGAAAGTTATTAGTAACATATGCGCTAGTTTCTTTTGCTAAGAAGTCTCTGTTTGCTTGTAGCTGAGTTACTGCCAACGGATAGTTAGCATTTAATCCACTATCTGGGAATGTTAACGCATCTGCCGAAGCGTCAGTACTTACAACACCATTGTTAATAATATCAAGTATTTCATTAAATCCTGCAAGTACACGACTTCTAAATGTTCCCGACAACTGTGTTTCGTTGGTATTAATAGTGTCTCTTAGATATTCAATAGATTTTACTGTTTGTAAAAGTTGTGATCCAACCGCTACCGCAGCATTTGCTCTTTGATATGCAAGTCCTGCTGTTACTTGATTGAAGTTGGTTCCTATTGCTGCGTCATAACACACAGCTTCAATCATAATACCTACATCTCTAGCACACTTTGCTTCATCATATGTAAAGCTCTGGAAGTTATTTGCAATCCAAATAATAACAGATTCTTTTACATCATCTTTATTACCTTTGATAGTGCTATATGCTTGTTGTAAAACACTAGTTGACCAAGTAACTGATGGTAGTTGTACCGATGGTAGTCCAGCAATGTTTCCTGCTGTAATAACATCTTCGATGATCTGTACCAGTCCTGATAGATCATCAACTTCTGTTGAACTTGCTGGAGTTCCGCTAGTATCTTGTACTAAAACGTTGCCTGGGCTATTTTCAACAACTGCCTCAATAACAATATCGCCAACAACTTGTCCAAGTCTGTTGTATGCTGCTGCTGTTGCTTCTGCTTCGCCTGCACCTAACTGACTTGCTACTCCAACAAAATATGATTGTGCTGCTATTTGCGTTGCGCTGTTGCCGCCATATAAAATATCGTGACATAATGCATCAACAATATATCCAACATCTCTTCTACATTTAGTTGCATCATAGCTTAGTAATGGATAGTTAGCAGTAATCCATCTAATGATTTCTTCTTGGATATATGCTTTGTTGGCAATCAACTGATCTTTTGCTTCAACAGCGTTTGTTGATGGTAGCGTTCCAGGTGTTGGAAATACTAATGCATCTGCTGCATCGTCAGTACTGATATTTCCGTTTTCTAAAATATCAATAATCTCATCCATTGCAGCTTCGGCTCTTGGTTCTGCTGTGTCGCTTAATCCAAGTTTTACTATTTCTTTTTTAAGTTCTCTTAGTGCGCCTGATGTTTGTATTAGCTGATCATCTTGTAAATCTGCGCTACTTGCTCTTTGATATGCAAGACCAGCTGTTACACTGTTATAGTTTGTTCCTAGTGCAACATCAAGTGCAACAGCATCCATTATTAACCCAATATCTCTTTCACACTTTTCTTGATTGTATGTAAAGTCTTTGTAGTTATTTGTAATAAATGTTGCTGCTTCTTTTTGTAAGAATGCTCGGTTTGCTACCATTTGATCTTTTGCATTGATCTGTCCAGTAGTTGCACCAGTTGGATTAGTCCATGTCAATGTATCTGCAAACCCAATGCCATTTGTGACAATATCAACTACTTCGTCAAATGCTGCGCCAACTGCTGTTTGTGCTGTTGCATCACTAGCTGTTGCTGTAGTTGATTCGCCTTTTGCAAAGTTAATAGCTGCTAGTGTTTCTGTTAGCTGATCCGATAATACTGCTCCGGCATTTACTCTTAGATATGCTAGTCCGTTGGTTACACTATTATAGTTTGTTCCAAGCAATGCATCGTATCCAGCACCTGAAATAATCAGTCCTGTGTCTCTTTCGCATTTAGCTTGATCATATACAAAGTTGTTAGCATTAATGTATGCAATAACTTCTTCTGTTAAAAAGGCTTTGTTTGCAACAAACTGCGAATGTGCGTTAATAAGTGCATCAGCTGCTGGGCCTGGTTCAGGATATTCTCTGCCTTCACTTGGTAGTTGATTAAACTCAATAATATCAAATATATTATCAAATAAGTCAGATACCTTATTCTGGAATGCTGCTTCACCGTTTGCTGCTGCTACAGTCAAACGCTTTGCTTCTCTTAGTGCAATAATGGTTGCAGGCTTTTGTTCGCCATTTAAGTAAGCAACATTTGCACGATTGTAAGCTAGTCCTGCTGTAATACTGTTTTGGTTTGTTCCAAGTTGTGCGTCTCTATATACTGCATCAACCATATATCCAACATCTCTTTTACATTTTTCTTCGTTGTAGGTTAGTGTTGGATTGTTGACTAAGTTATATGCTATTGCATCTGCAATAATAGTTGAGATAACTGAAAGAAGTTTATTCGAAGCATTTACTTGTCCTGCTGGCTCATTTTCTGTGTTCGGATAAGATTTAGTAGGTAAGCCAGCAACACTTTGTGCATCAATAACACTTTCAACTATTTGCACTAATCCGTCTAATAATGTAGCTTCGATTTGTGTAGCATCACCGCTTGTAAAATCTTGTGTTTCTGCATTACCTGATGTTTTTGTAACACTAAGTCCTCTGATAATACGTTGTACAATAAATCTTACTCTTGCAAATGAATCTTCAAATGCTTGTTGATTTGTATTAGTAAAGTTACTCCAAGTTACACTTTTAAAGAACCATGTTGTTTCTTGTACTGTTGCATTGTTACCACCATATAAAATATCATATGAAAGAGCATCAACAAAGTTTTCAACATATGCTTCCCATTCTGATGCAGTATAAGTTAGTGTACTATCAAGAGTATCTAGGTAAGCAATAAACTCTGCAACAATAAAATCTTTGTTTGCTTGTAAATGATCTTTTGCATCAATACCGTTTTGTGTAACACCAACACTTTCTGCATATGTAGGCAAAATACCTGTACTATCACCATCGTCAACTACATTAATAATAATATCAAATGCTTCATTGACTCTAGTTACCGAAGTAGGATCTGTGTTAACTTCTGTATATCCTAATACTAACGATCTTAAATAAGCAAAACTTGAAACATAAAGATTTTTAAATCTTGTTCTTGATCTAAATTCTTTTGCTTGTCTAACTATAACATGGTCGCCACCTGTAGCAACATAATAAGAAAGAGCAGTTAAGAATACTGTCATATCTTCGTCAAACCAGGCTTGATTATAACTTAGTTCTGTAAACTGATCATTAATATAAGCAGTTAGTTCTGCAATAATAAAGTCTCTATTTTCTAGAATATTATTTTTTGCTTCAATGATTTCGCCATCTATACTACTTAAATCATTAAACGAGGATTCGATCTGATCTCCAACAAATGGAATGCCAGTACTATCACCTGCTGCAAGTGTGCTAGTAACAATATTAAATCGTTGATCAAGTTCCTCTTTCATTGCAAGATTTGAAGTTAACGCTTTCATTTCGTCACGTGTTGCTTCTAATGCATATATAGTAGGAGCAAGTTGATCAAGAATAACTTTAGTAGAAGTAGCTCTTAAATAACTTTGTGCTGCTGTAGTTGTTTGATAATATGTACCCATAACAATGTCACTAGTTAGTGCATCTATAATACGTCTAACATCGCGTTCGCAGGTTTCTTGATTGTATACAAAAGGTTGTTCTGCAATAGTATTTGAAGTAATATAATAAAATGTGTCGTCGCCGTCAAACTTAATAACAGAACCAGTTTGTGGTTTGTCTCGCAAACTTGAAATAGAAATCGTAGAGTTTGTTCTTAGATTTACTGTTCCAGTTGCCTGTAGTGTGGCACCGCCACCTGTAAATGTAATAGTTGGAACACTTTTGTATCCACTACCATTGTTGCTAATACTAACTGCTGCAAGTTCGCCTGTGGTTAAATCAACTTGTGCTGTAGCAACTGCTGTTGTTCCGCCTACTGCTTCTGGCGCACTAATAGTTACTGTCGGTGTACTAGTGTATCCAGTTCCTGCAAAAGATAATGTTACACTACCTACTGTTGAATAATAGTTTTGATCAGCTGTTGCAGTAGTATATGCTACCGGATAGTATCCATCTGCTACAACACCATTTGTGCCAAAGTCACTAACACTGTTTGAAATACTTAAATACCCACCTTTGGTGGTTAAGAAACCTGTGCTACAAAAAACCGAGAAGCAACTAACAATCTGTGTATAACCAAAGTTAGTAACGTGGAAGCCAATGCCCCCTTGTGAAATCTGTGTAAAAGCATCTGCAACAAAACTGAATACAAGTGATGCTGGGTCATAATCATCGCCATCGACTAAAAGGCCGCCTCCGCCGCCGTTTGGGTTAATTTGTTTTTCTAGTGGAACATTTGGGTTATCTGCCAACAATATTGGCTTTGCACCTGGTGTGATTCCTTCGATTTGAACAGTTTCAAAAGGAATAAATTCAGTACCATCGTTCAGCCAAGGACCGTTCATATTAGTACAGTTTTGTACATATGGTGATGTTGTAACAAGTGCGCCTGGGCGTATTCTTGCACACCAACCTGGCGCACGTAATCCTCTAAATGTTATCTGATACAAATAACACGCATTGCCCATAAGGAAGAAATCCGATGTAGGATTCTTCGGAAACACTCTAGTATTTCTAAGTTCGCCTTGTCCAGTAACAGTAACAAAATCTCTCAATGTTATTGGATTGTTTTCATAGTAGTCGCCTGGCGCAACAATAATAGTTGAACCAATCGGAGCTACTTCTGATGCACGTTTTATACTAGCAAATGCGCCATTTTTATCTGCACTTCTACCATCATTGTCGTCATTTCCATCTTCAGTAACATAATATACGTTAGTAACCTTTGGACCAGTTGTATCACCTGTGGTGATCATATTGGCATTTACACGAAACTCCTTGCCCTCGGCAAGGTTCATTTCCATGTCGCCATCAGATGTGAGAATAAAGGTTTTATCCCCTATTTTTCTGCTATGTATCGACTGTCTTTTAATATAACTCATTTACACTTCCAAATAACTTAATGTTGCTGATAGATTTGTTGGCGCTGCTCCTATTAGCATAACTCTGTCTCCTGCTTCCAATATTAATCGTTCTGCCGAGAATGTAAACGTATCAGCTGCACCAATTTCTAAATCATTTAATATTAAGTTATCAGTTGTTTTGACTGCACCATTAGGAATAATATGAACATCAACTTTAGTATCATTACTACCTGTTCCGTCATTGAGACCTGTATTACATATTAGCAGAGTTGTTAATGCAAACTTCTTTTCTGCTGGTACAGTTAAAAGAGTTGTATCTGTTGTTAATATTGCTGCATTTACTATCGCCATTGTTTCTTCCTTAAAAAATAATACTATAAAGCAACGCTTTATTTCTGCTTACAAGTTCGTCTTCGGTACCGTCTGCGTTTATAAAATATAAACCAGTACCGCCATCACCAAGTGTTTTACTATATAAAGTACTACCTGCACTTGGTGGGCTTGCTGGCGTTACTTCTTCTGTAAAGTTTAACCAGCCATCAATTTGTACTCTTCCTGTTCCTGATCCTTTTAAGATTATATCACTATTAATACCTGAGGTAGTAACAATATTATCATCAAATCTTAAATCTTCAAACTCAACTCTAGATTGGAAAAACGTAGCAATAACACTTTGATCAACTGCTATTTCAACTCGACTAGTTCCGCCACCTTGTTCTGTGTCAAATACTTGAACACTTGTCGGATCTAATGTACCTGTTGTTATCTTATCCTGGAAGTTGTATGTAAAATATCCATCTACAAAATCAATCAATCCTCTAGCATTAACCAATGCATCGTCATTTGTAGGGACACTAAGTCCGTTGGTTTGAGATACATCCGGAGTAATATCACTTCCGGTATAAGGCCATATTTGTTGTTCGTAATCAGTAGTACCAGTAACATCAACGACACCAGTACCGCCGCCTATCAAATATAAGTTTTGATCTTCAGTAGAAATAACACTACTAGTATGAATACCCGAAAGATCTCCACTATCTAGTTTGAAAATATACGCACCTTCATTAGACGGTTGTGCGCCATTTCTTATGGTTTTTAATGTTTCATCATACAAAAATCTTGCATTAAACGCATCTGGGCCACGATCAACGATAATACCAGAGCTTCTGCCGTTACCATCGCCAACGTCAGTGATCCCGCCGTCTCCGCCAGGATCGCCATTATTAATAGTGATAGTTTTATCATCAACTACTAATTCTGCCGACCCAATACTAGTTTGATCGCCTAGTACATCTAAGTCGCCATTAATAGTAACCTTACCTGTTAACCCAACGTCAAGAACAATCTCTCCATCAGGATTTACAGATATGGTATACTTGTCAGTACCTATGCGATTAAAACGTTCAGCCATTTAAGTTTCCTTAAACTGCTGTTAGTACAATGTAATCGTTTGTCGAATCGTTTTCTAATGCCCAAGTATATCTATTACCTGAGAAGTCAGTAGCAACACGTTTTGTGATTTTTGCAAGATTAACTTCGGCGCCTGAGTTTGAACCTACGTAGCCAAACATACGCATTTCGCCTTCAGCACTTGGTGCACCATTTTTAAGAACACAAGTTGTTGTACTTGTTGAATCTTTAATGTTCGGCGAACCTACGTTTGCATCTTGTGTGCAAACAAAAGTTTTTGCTCCACGCTGCTTAACTATAGCACCGTCTGTTCTTAATGATGCATCGTAGAATTCTACTCTTACACCAGTGTTGCCATCAGCATCGCCGATAACATCAACACCGTTAATATCTTTTTTTAGTGGACGTCCCATTTTGTTTCTCCTTATGACGTTCTAGGTCTACACAGATGGTATTCTGCGTAAGTCCAGTTTTTCTGGCTCTTTTATACCTACACAAGTATTTATCTAAAAGAATAAAATGGGTTATAATGTTCATAAAAAAAGGCCTACCGCATCAGTGGGTAGACCTTTTAATAATAAAGTGATAGGAAGGGCTCAGTTACACCTCCAACAACCTAGTAAGTACTTTCATACGTTCGGTTGCGCCTAGCATCAAACAGTTACGTTCGAAATACACATCTTCGTGTCTCCACGCTCATGTGCTGCCACTACAGCTACTAGCCAAGTTATCGTCCTTACAAAACGACATTTCCTTGCACTATCTAACTAAAAGACCGTCGTCTTAGTTATGTATTTAATATAACATATACAAAAAGAAAGTCAACCAGTTTTTTGTATTTTTCTAAGATTTGATGCATATTTTTTTCCATTTGATAATATTTCGTCGTATTCAACTACATCACCTAATAATGCTTTAAAATCTTTTGTTTCAAAAAGAACATCGTACAATTCTGGACCCCATTCTTTAGGTCTTATTATACTATACTTTCTTTTTTTGTTGTATTTTATTATTTGTCCTATTGGCATATCATATTACTCCATGCAAATAGTTATCATAAAAATAGACCCCGTAGGGTCTATTTTCGTTTTAGTTAAGTTTAAACTTACGAGAAGCTTAGGTTGTTTGCAGTTACTTCTACTTTTTCCAAGTAGTCAGCTGCGTTACCTAGAGACGAAGCAGTGTTCGATAGCTCAACATATCCATAACGTGTCATGAACGAAACTGTTGGTTCGAATGTACTTGGATCTAGGACAACACCTGAAGACATAAGTGGGATGTATGGGCAATAGAATGCTGCTGCATCTGATTCACTTGTACCTTTGTAACCAACTAATACATCATCATCTGATGCATATGTGTTTACATAGATCTTCATTGCGTTGTTCAATGTACCAACCATTTTAGTGTTAGTTGGTGCTTCAAAAGTACCTTCAGTTGTACGTGCAAATGCTGAAGTTGTAGCACTTTGTAGAACTGTTAGGATTGCTGGAGATACAACTGCCCAGTTACCTGCGCCACGGCGTGTACGCTGTGCAATGCGGTTAGCTGCACGGTTAACTAGTACTGCAAGTGCAGCATGTTCGTCACCAACAAAAGTTGCTGTACCACTAACTGCTGCTTGGTCAAATGTATCTGTACCTGTACCAGCTAGTGTGTTTAGAGATGCTAGGACCTCTTGGTCGATCTCAGCAGTAATCTCTTGAGCAAGTGCTGCCATGATTTCTGCTTCAACGTCGATGCCGTGCTGCGACTGTGCGTCTTGTGCGGCTTCGAATGTCCAACGTGCTGATAGCTTACGTGTTTTAGCTTCAACAGTTTGCTTTAAGATCTGAATTGACAAACGGTTACCCGCTGCGCCTTCAAGTGCTGCTGTTGCATCTGCTTTTGCAGATGTAGCGTTACCTGAATATGCTTCAGCAATCTTAAATGGACTTAGTGCTTCTTCACCAGCTACTGCACCGCTTGCGCCTGTGCCTGCTGTGTCGCTATAGCGAACACGTAGCGTGTGAATCTGGCCAACTGGGCCAGTCATTGGTTGTACGCCTACAATCTCGTTTGCGATGACTGTTGGCATAACACGTCTGATCACTGGAAGGATCACACGGTTTAGTGTTGCGATGTTACCGGCAGATGTAGCACCCGCAGTTGCAGTTTCAGCCAAATACCTACGGGTATTTTCTAGGGTTGAAGCCATTACTGCTTTCTTATTGCCTTGAAGGCCTTCAAGAAGTGCTGACTTGGTATCATTCCAACGACTCTCTAGTAGTTCTGACATTGGTATCTCCTTATTATAATCCAGCTAAACGCTTGAGATCGACTACGTTTGAGTCGACTGCGTCTGCTTTGATGTCATTGTTTTGTGTTCGGTTGCCTGTTACTTCTTTTGCCTCTGATAGTACTGCCTTCTTCTTCGCTGGAGTATTACCGTCTATTACCGCCGGCAGGTATTTGTCAAACGATGCTCTTAAACGAGATGTTTGAACTGATTCCAGTAAGTCTGTCATAATGTCACGTTGGTCGTTGCTCAATGGCGAAACCAATGCATTAATAGTGTCTTTGCGGGTGTTTGATTCGTTAATCGATTTAACTTCGATTGACTTTGCTTCCGCAAGTTTGATCGCTTTAGCCGCTGCTTGACGTGCTTCTACAATTTGTTTGTTTTTTGTATCTACAACTTTAAGCAGTTTTGCTGTTTCTGAACTTTCATTCAAATAACTGTGTTGATATTCGTTAGCAAATGCTTCGAATAGCTTACGGCCAAAATCATTTTCACGTGCTTGATCAATATCTTCTTTTAGTGCCGAAATTTCTTTCTTAAGTCCTTTTGACACTGCTTCTGATACTAATGCTGCACTTTTCTTAATAAAGTCAGTTTTAACTTTATTAACATGTGCTTTGCCTTCACGTACTAAACGTACTTTTGTTTCGGCAAGATCTTTTTTATCTTCATAAAACTCTGCAAGTTCTTTTGCAAGCGATTCAACTACAAACTCTTCTAGAGCAACAAACTTGTCTTTTGTTACTTTTTGATCTGCGTGTAGTTCCTTGATTTCTTTTGCTAGTTGTTCACTAACAAATGATTTCATTAAATTAGCATTTTTACGCTGTGCAACTGCAAACTTAGCTTTTGCTTCTGCTAGTTGTTTGCGGTCATCGTGGAACTCTGCAATTTCTTCTGCTAGTTTTTCACTGAGCATAGCATCAATAGCTTCCACCATTGTTGTTTTGTCATGTGCATATTTTTTAGCAAATTCTTCACGTAGTTCCGCAGTGGCTTGAAGTTTATTTTCTTCAACTTTAGCGTTCCATGCTTCCTCTAGTTCTGAACGCACTTCTTCCGATAGTGCTGAGTTTTCGAAGAGTGATTTAAGTGAGTCTAACATATGATCTCCTCTCCTAGTTAGCGGAGTTTGCTTATTACATCTAATAAGCTCTCTTTTAAATATTTTTGTGCCTGTTTATCGCCTTGAACTTCCCTGGATGTTAGGAACGCCTTATAACCGCCTCGGGTATTCATAAGGTGTTCGTAAATCGGTGTTGGGTAGGCGCCCGGAGCACTTGGCTGGGCAACTACATCTACTGTTATAATCTCAAAATCGGAAACTTCGCCATTGCCACTTTCGCTGACATTGCCACTACCTCTCGATGAAACACCTAGTTTAACACCTGCTTCAAGCATTGTTTTAACTAGTTGTCCCATCGGAGTTGGTAGTATTTTTAGTTTACCGTAACCGTTTGGGCCATCCATCCACATTTCTGTAATCATATGGCTTACACGGTCAATGTTAATGTTAAGTCCTTCTGGATGATCTACTTCGCCTAGTACTGAGAAACCATTGCTAATCTGCTCGTTGAGCGTGGTGACAGCCCTGCCAATTTCGTTAACGGGATATACACGTTGATTTGCGTTGCGTACTCCGCCTTGAATACAAATACCTTTCATGTAAAGGTCTTTGCCCTCATTAGCAGACTCAACAATCACTTTAGCTTGGTCAAAACTCAAACTTTCACTTAGTAAATTCATACTTCAGTCCTTACTTCGCTCTTTTTGGAGCGCCATTTAAAGGTGAACCTGCGCCTGCGTCTTGGTCAGGTGCAGCACCTTTCTTCTCGGCACCGTGGCCGGGTTGGTTTGACATTTTTGTCGCCCCTTTAGCACCAGGAACATTTACGTTCTTGGTATTCATATCTTTTGCTGTTGGAGCTGCTAGACCACCTTGTGTTCCGCCTGTTCCGCCGTCGCCACCTGCAACTATGTTAGCACTTGTGCCACCCATGTTGTTTGGTTTTGCTGTTGGTGATTTTGCATTTGCGCCATTGTCGCCCATTTTGGCTGGTGCTACTTTGTCTGCATATTCACGCATTAGTTCTGAATTTGACTTTGGAAGTTTTGATTCTTCAACTTCGTCTGTTGCTTCTTCAACTTCTTCGTCATCTGATTCAAAAGCATAGGCTTCTTCTTCTGGTTCTTCTGCATCCATATCCATTGGCATTTCGCCGCCGTCCATGTCCATGTCGCCTGCTTCGTCGTCATCTTCGTCGCCTTCGTCACCCATCATATCTGCAAATTCTGCTTTAAGTGCTTCTAGTTCGTCTTCTAGGTCTGCAACACGATCTTCAACGTCACCGTCTTCGTCGCCCATGCCCATGTCATCAGCGCCTTCTTCGTCGCCCATGTCCATGTCCATGTCCATATCACCATCGTCTGCGCCTGGCATTTCGATGTCCATTCCTAGTTCGTCAGCTGGATCGCCGCCTTCGTCAAACATGCCTTCTTCAACTTCTTCATCAGTTGCTTCATCTAGGTCTTCGTCTGACTCGTCAACTTCTTCATCAGTTGCTTCGTCTAGGTCTTCGTCTGATTCATCTACTTCTTCATCAGTTGCTTCATCTACTTCTTCATCAGTTGTTTCTTCAACTTCTTCATCTTCGAGTAGTGATTCATAAATATCTCTTGATTTTTCCACTACGATTTCGTGGAATAATGCTTCTGCACCTTCTTTGTCTTCGTTTACAAGACGCTCAAGCATTTCTTCAAACTTGTTGCGATCAGTCATGTCATTCTCCTTTATTGTCAAGGCTGTCTATTATATTTACACTTTATTTAAAATATACGCTGAAAATGGGCTCAAAACGACCCATTTTATTTTTTTATTAAAGAATTTTATTAAATTCCTCATATGTTATATGCGATAGATTACTTAAATCCTTCAAATGATCCGGTATATAATCTTCTATTGAGCTTAGTACTCGGTAGTATTTAGTCTTTGGATGCTGATTTATACACATCATTGTTTGTCTTTGCCAGTTTCCATAATACGTTGCTCTGTCGTTAACGTTCTTATAGTTTCTACTACCTGCATATATATTATTAACTAGCTGATTATCTTTTCCTAAACCTACATAGTCAAATCCTAGTATATATATTTCTTTATGATCGTGCTGACTTGCTAGTAGCAATGCTGTTGGACCACTACTCCAACCTTTGTTTGGATTCATAATATTAATATTAGGTGTTCGTTCCGTTAGTTTATTTCGGTTTGAATGAACATTATATTTTAGGTGATATTCAGTTTCACTAATTTCAATAATCATTTTAGTATCAACACATACTAAATGATCTGGTACAAATTCTCTATATAATCCATTACAACCATAGGTTGTACCTTTTGCTTTTAAGTTATGTAAGTTGATTACAGAACGGCTAGTACCGTTTCCAAGTACAAAAGCTATTTTATTTGACATTAGATCCCGCCGGCGGCTGCTTGTGCTGCTAGACCGTACATTTGTCTAACATAATTAAGATCCTTGGCTTTTTGTTCAGTGTGGGTATCAGACGCTTTACGAGCACGATTGATATCTTTTAGAGATAATCTACTTTTCCTATTGTCATCAATTTTAACAACACTGATATCATCCTCAGCATTGTAGGTATTGTCCTCAGTAGGCTCCATTGTTTCTCTGTCAAAGTAATATAGTTCTCTAAGTATCATATTGTATTTATATCGTTTGTGCTGGATTTGGTTCTGCGCCGCCACCGCCAAGTTCGTCTCCTGTATTTGTTTCGGGTGCAGTATCAGTTCCGCCGTCAATTCCACCTAGGTCGTCACCTAACTCATCTTCGAGGCCGCCAAAGTCGCCTGCAAGATCAGCACCACTTAATCCAGCACCTCTCATTTCGCCGGCCATATCGTCTGTAACTAGATCAGTTAAGTTTTCATCGTTTTCTTCACGCCATAAACGCTCGTTCTCTGCTATTTCTTCTGTACTCAACCCTAAGAAACGTTCAAGTGCAAATCTATTTGAAATATACGGAACTGCTGCCATACTTGTAAATGTACTAATACGGTTGTTATCAAGTTCTGCTTGTCTATATGCTGCAAAGTTTTGCGGTGGAGTTAATCTTAAATCAAACATTGCATAGTCAATGTTTGCACCCTTGCTTTGTAGGAAAAGTTTAAACTCATTGTTAAAATCTTCAGCTACCATATCCTGCAAACGTTCGCAGTATTTGTTAAAACGAAGTTCTTGAATATATGCAGTGCCTACTCTGCCGTCGTTGTACTGGCTTGCTCCGTCATCGGCGCCTGTAGGAAGATAGCTGCTAGGAATTCGTAGACCGCGTACGAGCTTATTAGTAAAGTATCTAAGGTCATCAATTTCGCCTAAGTTAGTTCCGCCTGGCAGTGTTTCAACTTTTGAGCCGCGTCCTTCAGCAGTTTGTGGGAAAAAGTAATCTTCGTTGATTGACAATGGATTATAACTACTGTCTATAACATTTGTACCTCCACCTGTCTTACTTGGGATACGTCTTTGATGTATTTCAGTTTTAACACGTTCCACAAACTGCATAGCAAGGTGTGAAGGCATGTTGCCCACATCAACGTAGAATACTCTTCTTTCAGGAGCACGTTGTACACGATAGATAATAATCGCATCTTCTAATAACTCCTTTTGCTTGTATACTTTAAAAATACTCTCAAGCAAACTATTACCGAAAGGATAGTTTTGATCTAACCCTTCGCTTAAACTTAAATGTAAAACATGTTGTGCATCAATATATGTTTCGTCGTGTTCTTGTGCAAATCTACTAGTGTTGCCGCTCGGTGTATGATTATTTCCTACACCTGTTCCTCGTTGAACTTGTTGATAACCATTTGTACCACCAGGGCCATAACTGTTTTGTGTGTTAAGAGGTGTTGCTTCTAATGCGCCAAATGCAAAATTTAGATTTTTTACAACATACTGCTCGGGTTTTTTGCCTTCGCTTTCATTAACAATAATTTTTGTAACTTGACTAGGATCAACATGAAATAGCTTTTGTGTTTCTGGATCTCTAATAAAAAACTGATCGCCATATTTAAATGCATTACGTATAGTTCTAAACATACGTGTTTCAAACTTGTTTAGTTTACACCATTGTTGTAGATACTGCCCAATAACTTGTACTTCGCTGTTGGTTGGTTGACCTTTAAAGTCGAGTTGAAAGTGTGTGTTATTTTGTTTGTTCTTCTGTGTACAAAACTCAGCAAGAATATCTAGTGCAGCATTTACTTCGCTATCACTATCCATAGTATTGTATTGATTATAACGTTCGATACGATTTGGAGAGCCAACATATACATCTGGCAAATGGCTTGAGTAGTTGGCCGCAGCTGGACCTATTCCGTTGTTGCCTTTTAAACTAAAGGGACTGTACCCTCCGTTTATATTGTCACTCGTCGGAACTGGAGTAAAATGTTTTTTCCAACTCATATTGTACCTTTCAGCATATTGCCCTGTAGCCCTTTTGTAGCTCTAAATGTTTTTTGTTGCGCACTCACTGAAGATGATTCTATAGTTACAAGTGTTTGCAACTGTTGTATCATTGTATCAAACTTACTTGCCATTAAATTACTCATTTGTTCTGCAACATTATTATTACTTATCGTATTTTGTCCATTTACACCATTGTTTTGAACAGTAGCATCAAGACTTTTAATACCTTTCATAAGATTTTGCATAACGCCCATACTAGTATTTGCACTCATAACATTTGCTGGACCTGATATAAATTCCGGTCCAGCTTCGCCTACCATACCGTACTCACCTGCACCAATGCGGCCACCGTTTGCAAATCCTCCACTATACCTTGATGGATTAGCTTGATATCTTGCAACTTTACTCAATGTTTCGGCTTGTATATCTGCTAATCCTTCAACTGAGTTTATTATTACATCACTCAGGTGTGCTTCGGCTGCTGCAACTCTATCAACTGCGCCAGCTGCAATTGATGGTATCTCACTTAATAATTCAGCTTGAGCAGCTTCAAGCGATGCACGAGCAGAAGCAATGTCATCTTGTGTGGTTGTAGCAGTTTCGCTAACATTTGCATCAGTGGTTTCTCCAGTTGCAGTTGTAGTTGCTCCTAAAGCCTCAGCATCTGAAGTTGCTGATCGCATCAGTTCTGCCAGTTGGTCTACTATATTTCCATGACCTTGTCTTATTACTTCGCTATTTGTATCAAGAAATTCGGCTGCATTAAATAAGTTGTTGATGCCGCCTGCAAGTTCGTTGGCAATTGTTTGTGCGCTTGGCATCACCTCTGATATTTTATCTAATGCGGCAACTGCAACATTCTCAATGTGCGGAATAGTAGTTTCCATCACTGTTGTTGTTAGTGTGCGTAAATCTTCTTGTATGCCAATAGTTTTGTCAAATATACCTGTAGTCTGTTCCATCTGACGAGCTTGCTCTTGTAGTATTTGATTGTTGAGCGTTTCTCTAGCCTCTTCAGCAGTCATAGTTCCGTCTTTAACACTATCGACTGCATTCTTGTAGTTGTATCCAGCAGCACTTGCGTCTGCAAATGCACCTGATATATTAGACATACCACCTAGCATTGCAGTTTGTCTAAACTGTTCTGTGTCTTGGTAATCCATTGCAGCACCAGTTGCTGCTTGTAAACTATCTTGGAAACTACGTATATCGCCAGCGTTAAACTGTTGGGCAGCAGCATACAAGTCATCGGCGCCGCTGCCCATAGCAAGCAATGCAGCTCTTGTGCTTTCAGTTGTAGGAGCTCCTCTAAGTGCAACATCTACAAATGCGTCAGCAGCATCTTTACCTAATGTGTTTTGCAGTTCTACCAACTTGGTGGTAAATGCAGTTTGTTCTTCAGCAGTTTTATTTGACAAAAATGCATTAACATCACCTTGACGTCTGCGTTCTTTCATTTCATCTGCAAGATCGTCACGCTGTTTGCCTGTGAGTTTTGACAATCCGTCTAGTTCAACCATTAGATTTTTAGCAGCAGCAGCTTGTTGTTCTACACTTGCTCTATCTGTTCTACTGTTAGCATCACTTAGTTCGCCATAGAGGGCAAGATTTTCATTTATGTCAGCTGTTGTAAATCCTAACTGTCGAAGTTTGGTGCCTAGTTCTGCACTATCAAGTATTGTAGTTGATACTGCTTTGAATCTAGAAATAGCTAGGTCTGTTGTACCGCCAAATGCTCTTAAAGATTCAGAATTCTTTTTCAAGAATCCTGTCATTTCTTCAACACTCAATCCAAGTTCGGCAGCAGATACTTTTACATCTTTTATTTCTTTGCCAAATGTAGCACCTACATTAGTAAGTTGTTGATATTCAGCAAGACTAGCTTCGGCAAACTGCGACAACCCATCAACTAGTTTGCCAACAGTTTTTCCAAACAATCCAGTGTTGGCTGAAATAGCGCCACTGTATGCACTTAGTTGTTGCTGTCCAGTAAGAAGTGCGCCGCCCAGGCCAACCGCAGCTTTGGCAGTACCCGATAGGGCTTTCCCAGCTGCACCTGATGCAGTACCAAGAGTACCTAATAATGTATTTAAACCACCGCCGGCTGTTGTTTCTTCTGCCAAAACGTTAAACTCCTACTTAACTATAGAATAAATATAGCTAGTAGTATTTACCTTATAGGAACTCCCATGGAAAAAACAGAAAGTCCACTAAAAAAATATCGTAGACAGCCCAAGTTATATTTTAATATTCCTAGCAACGGAAAATGGTATAATGAAAAAGTATTAGCTGAAAATACATACACTAATCTAGCTGTGTTTAGTATGACAGCCAGTGATGAGATATTGTTCAAAACACCTGATGCACTTATCAACGGAGATGCAACTGCAAAAAATATCAGTAGCTGTATTCCGGCTATATTAGATCCGTGGGCTATAAAAACATTGGATCTCGATGCAATACTAATAGCAATACGAATGTCTTCGTATGGCGACACAATGAATGTTTCTGCCAAATGTAAAAAATGCGGCTCTGACAATCAATACGAAGTTGGACTACAAAAATATTTAGATTACTTTTCAACAAAAGAGTTTGAAGATAAAGTATACTACGAAAACTTTGTTGTGCATATCGAGCCATTGAGCTATAAACAATGGACTGATATACAAAAACAACAAACAGCATACCAACGTGCATTAAATTTAAATGTCAGTAGAATCAAAGAAGAAGCCGAAAAAGAAAAGTTTATACAAGATGTTATTGATAAAATAAATGTGTTGGTTGCTCAAGCAATACTTGATCAAGTTGTTGCTGTTGAAGTTGACGGGCAAGTTGAAACTGATAGAAAAGAAATAGATGATTTTCTCGAGCAAGCTGAAGTAGGTTTATTTCACGAACTTAAAAGAGTGATTGAGAAAAACACATTGGAATGGCGTCTTGAGCCTGAATCAATAAAGTGCATTGAATGTGAGCATGAAGATAGTGTTAGGATATCACTGGACACATCAGATTTTTTCGTACAAGGCTAACGAGCCTAGAAGACTCTGATATACTTTCGTTAGCCAAAGATTTTGAAAATAATATCAAACAGATAAAAGACAACGCATATCGACTTAGTTGGTACATGCGTGGCGGAATTTCAGTTGACCAAATACTTTACGATACCGATTTAGAAGATCACGATATCATTAGCAATATTATAAAAGATAATATTGAAAATACTAAAAACTCAAAGATGCCGTTGATTTAGTTATTGAGGCCCTGGCACCGCATCTGGATTCGTAGGCATACCTGGTTCGCTAGTTTGTGCAGTAGGTTCAGCAGGATTCTCAGATGCATCTATAGGATTGAGACCTAACGTACCTGTTAGCAGTGTTTCTCGTCTACCCTCAGGTATGTAAGGAACCAATCTACTTTTTTGACTTGGCGGAAACAATAATGTTCCAAACACTAACTTGGCCCATTCACTTTCGCCGTAGTACTCTCCTGTAACACCTTCGGTTTCTTTTGGATCAAAACCTGATATTGCTTTAGCCAGAGCGCCAGTGCCAAACTTTCCATCAAGAGCAATAGAAGCTTGATTGGCAATATTTTCTAGACTTCTTCCTGTATTAACAAAAATATCTTTGAATGTGCTATCAACAATAATTTCTGCCAACCAGCGTTGTATACTTGATGTACTTAAAATTAGTGGTATTACTATCCACAATGTTTCACTGACAATCATGCTTAAAAATGCAGGTATTGCACCTGCACCTGTGAGTGCAACAGACAGTTGTCCGGCTCTAACTACTGATCTTATTGGTGCCATAAGTGCTCTTACAAATCGAATTTTTGTAAGTAATCTTGCACATTGAGCTGCATAATAGGCTACTAGTTGTCCTTGGAGTATGTTTCTAATATCTTGTAATCTTTGAACATCCCCACCAGATTGTTCAGCTTGTTCAATTTCTAGATTTATATTTTCAATTTCTACCATCATTCCCCAGAAGGGACCTACAATAGATGCTGTTGTTCCAAGTAATCCTATTACAACTTTAAACATTCGATTTTGTAGGAGGCGGCCGAGTCTACTACTACGAGCTTTTTGTACATTTGCGTAATCTTCTGCTGTTGCATTTCTAATAGCTCTACCAAGAGAAAACGATCTTTTAAAATCGCCTTTGAGTTTGCCATCTCTGATTTCTGTATCGATTGTGTTTGAAATTTGTGCAGGAGTTCTACTGCTTAAATCGTCAACTCTTGCTTGTATTTTTTCTGCATCTGCTAGAGTTGTAGTATTAACTACAGTTGTTGTATCAGGTAGAGTTACCATAAATCTATCGTCAGCAAGTCGTTGTACACCAGGTGTTAGTTTAAATACACCTCGACCAACTGGGTTACTTGTTCTCCACTGAGATGTTAGTTGTCTGCCAACACCAGTTGGTGCAGGTCTTCCATTACTGCCGTCAGGTTTGACCTCAGTCCACATTTGTCCGCGCCACTTGTACGTTGTACCATCAAGATCGGTAGTAGTACCAACTTCAGGAACTCGTGTATCAGTCTCATCTTCGAATATCAGATGTGTTTTTTTTAATGTTACTTCACTCAGTTTCATAGATATATTCCAACTATCATAATGTATTTATATATTATAAGTTGAACTACGTTCAACTGTGTTTTCGTTTGCACTCAACACATTTATATTTTTTTAGTAATATTTAAATAAGGCATATGCAAAGCATATGCATTTAATATTATGTAGATTGATCTGGTCAGACGGAACCTGTTTAAGGGTTCCATCTTCTCAAACATTATGTGAGTATCACCAGCCGAGATCGGAAGTAGGTATTAGTTTATACTGCTACACAATGGGCTCTGACCTTTCCCAACCTACGTCGACATTGTTGTTTCCAACTACCTCTCGCTTCGTTCCTGTGCTAAAGAGTTTTTATGTGTAATGTGCAGTTTTTCGACAGCCAACATGCTATCTATATCAACTAGTGAGCCCGATTTGTTTGGTGGCTTCCTACCTCTGGGTAGTCAATCAATATGTACGTGTGCTTCTATACGAGAGCTTTTTCCACAGCGGTATTAGTAAACTGGCCCGCCAACCTTATGTGTTGGATTGTTTTGCCTGGATGTGGTGTTCTAACAATGCCTGTTTGAGTTTGTCTGATCCGCCTACTCTAACATTGATGATACCGTTGTAGTATTCATCTGTTTCAAGCACACGCCTGTCAAACTGTTCTCTTGCCTCTATGTAGGACATTTCGCCCCTACCTTTACATAGGTATAATATTTCTCTTGTGAAGTTTTCTTCGCCTAGTGCAGCTACATCTGCGTTCAGTCTATCACTGGAACCCCAGTAAGTTTGCCAGTCGCTTTCTTTGTAGCCGCGTCTTTTGTTCTTCTTGCCTTTGAGTGGTGGCTTAGTAGTTTTAAACTTTGCTAGTTTTTTGCCTATGTATTTTTGATTGTTAGTAAGATTGGTGATAAGATAAACAAACCCTTCGTACCCATCTGGTATTTCAGTTATTTCTTTACCTTGATATGTCCAACTCATATAGTGTTTATATTAATATCTTTATGCCTGTGTCTTTTTTGAATTGTTGATATGTCTGTTAATATATTCGCTCCCAAACATTTTACTAAAGTAATCAGTTGGCCATTTGTGTAAACCTTTATTGTGTTCATTAGTATTATTATACATTTTCATAAACATGTCAATTGATTTTTTATTATTAGCTGATTGTATTTCGTGTAATAACTTTTCATTACGCACCCTACGAATGTATGCCGACTGTTGTTCAGGAGTTGACTTACACGGCCAATCATCCAAATCTTGCACCCAGTTATTAGCAATATCCAGCCAGTTTACATCTGGAAACGCTGTAACATAACCTACAACACTGTCCATACAGTTTGCTTGTTCGTAATATTTTTTCTTAACAAGTCCTTTATGATTGAGTTCACGACCAATACGTCTCATGTCTTGCCAAAAATGATTATCGCCACGTCTGCTTAGTGTATAATGCACTGCTGTGAAGTCTGCTATATCGTCAAAATAATATGTAACTTTGCGATTATAGTAATCTTTATCATAGTCACGTTGCAGCATCCATGCAAGTCTTTTCATACATGATATCGAACTAACAACTGCATTTGCTTCTAACGGATCGATAAATCCTGCTGCCATGCCTACAGCAAATGTGTTTCCTACATTTGGAGTTTTTAATCTTCCAGGTGTCCATTTTAATTTTCTTGGCTCTCGTATTTGTCTTCCTTTGATAATACTATGCCAATATTCTAATGCTTCGTCATCTGTAAAATATTCATCACTGTAAACTAATCCAGTGCCTATTCTATTAGTTAAAGCAATACTAAACTGCCATCCCATATCTCTTCTAATACTTCTAGTGTAGTTAACTTGTTCCGACTCTTTATCTTCATAGTTGATAGGACATACCCATGCACTGTTTACTTTGTTTGCTTGGTAAGTGTGCATATCTTTTGTAAGTTTGCCAATCAACACTCGAGATAGTCCAGTACAGTCTACCCAAATATCACTAGTAACCTCACGACCGTTATCCAATACAACACTAGTAATGCCCTCGTCGCTGGTATTTACTTTTTCGACATGTGCTATTGTTTCAACTACACCATATACACTACAAACATTTTTTCTAATCCATGGTGATGTCTTTTCTGCGTCAATATGATAAGCATACGTTGCTGTAGCAGGAAGCAAATAGTTTCCATTGTCGTCAAATGGCATTTTTAAATCTTTGCAGTACTGATATCCTTCTGCATTATGATGATATACATCTAAGTCAGGCGCCTTGCCACTTTTAAATACATCTAGCCAAACATCAGTTGTTTTTATTTCATTTGGAAAGGTACTAGTTACGTTTTCCCAAGTGAAATCTTTGTCTAATCCGTTGCTCCAGTAAAACATTCGTAAGACATCTGGACCATCAGGAGTGTCTGTCCAGTCTTCCATATTGTTTCCGTATTTGAATACTGCATCTGTTTCACGCATAAACTTTTTTTCGTCTACACCGAGCCCGCCTAATAGTCCAGGTAAGTGCGGTGTAATACTTTCACCAACACCGATAATACCAACTTTCTCGCTGTGAATCATTTCAACCGTTGCGTTTGGAAATTCTTTTGCTAAAAATGCACTTGTTAAACTTCCTGATGTTCCACTTCCTACAACGGTTATTTTCATTTATTTTTTTCCTTTCGAAACTCAATCATGTGTGTTTCGTATTTGTTTATGATCTCGTCTTGTCTCTGCTTTGCTAAACTCATCAAGTTTCTTAACTCACGACGAGCAGTACGCTTGGTGCTTTCGCTAGGTCTACGTTCAAATGTTTCACTTGCCTTCAAGTATCTTAATACTGTTTGCATTATCTGATCGTGTGTGTCATCCATATTTATTCTACGATGTCAATATCGTTTTCATAATTTGTAAATCCATTTTCCTTAATCACTTTCATGACATGATTCACTCTGCCTATTAGTTCGTCTTTGTGTGAGATTAAGAAAACATTTTTACTACGTTCTCTACCCATTTTCTTTAGTACAGCA
>Ga0075477_10000083_pt1 | contig 31716 bp, 24 predicted proteins | sample DEB08_DNA_FD_76338 | JGI IMG/M metagenome (GOLD analysis project Ga0075477, IMG submission 76338) | Aqueous microbial communities from the Delaware River and Bay under freshwater to marine salinity gradient to study organic matter... | ecosystem: Environmental > Aquatic > Marine > Coastal ...
ACCAAAACAATGAGTCGATTCTTCAGATTCTATGGTAATAAACCTGCAGAACCTGAAGTCAATGTAGAGGCCTTAATCACCGCATGTAAGCATCTTAGTCAGCAGCGTTTGGGTGCACTAATTGTGATCGAGAGAAATAGTAGTTTAGAATTTTTAAAGGCTTCTGGAGATCGAATGAATATTGAAATAAATGCACCCATTTTAGAAAGTATCTTCTACAAAAACAGTCCACTTCACGATGGAGCTGCGATTATTCAAGGTAATCGCATAACCGCTACCAGAGTTATTCTTCCAGTGAGTAATGCTTCTGATATCCCCGCTCATTACGGTTTAAGACATAAAGCAGCCTTAGGTATTACAGAAAACACCGATGCGATCTGTTTAGTCGTAAGTGAAGAACGTGGAGAAATCGCATATGTAAGAAATAGAAGCTTTATCAACTTTGATAGTGATCAGGTACTTGCCGCCAAGATCAAAAGAGATTTAGCGAGCTAAGCTTCAGTAAGCACCGCGAATTGGGCTTGATACAATTGGTGATAAATTCCCTTCTCAGACAACAACTCCTCATGTGAGCCACGCTCAACCACCTGGCCTTGGTCCATTACAAGAATTACATCTGCTTTTTGTACCGTGGCTAATCGATGAGCGATGATAATCGAAGTTCTACCCTCTGTTATCTTTTCTGTAGCGCGCTGAATAAGCTGTTCAGCATAGGTGTCAATAGACGAAGTTGCCTCATCAAGAACTAGAATACTAGGGTTAGCTACATAGGCCCGAAGAAAGGATATGAGTTGTCGCTGACCACTTGATAATGTACTACCACGTTCATTAATTTCGAAATGATATCCGCCCGGGAGAGCACTTATAAAATCGTGTACTCCAATAGATTTAGCCGCCTCAACGACCGATTCAAGGGTAATGTTAGGGTCTCCTAGGGTGATATTCTTTTCAATGGTATCTGCGAATAAAAACACATCCTGAAGTACCACTGAAATGTGTGAGCGCAAGCCTTTCAATGTCATTTGACGGATATCCAGATCATCAATCTCGATAGTTCCTTTCTCTATTTCGTAAAAACGATTGAGCAAATTAATTAGCGTTGATTTACCAGCACCAGTAGCTCCAACTACAGCAATGCACTGCCCAGGTTCGATATTGAAATTGACTCCTCTTAGGACAGGCTTCTCAGGCTCGTATGCAAATACGACATCTTTAAAAGTTACCTTTCCTTGTACTTCATCTAACTCTGTATCACCTTCCACTTCTAATTGCTCAGTGTCGTCTAGAATAGCAAATACTCTCCCAGCAGCAACCATACCCATCTGAAGAACATTAAACTTGTCTGCAATATGTCGTAGAGGTCTAAAAAGCAATGAGGATAAAAGAATGAAAGTAAAGATATCTCCATACTTCTCGGGTGAAATACCCCCAACATTTTGAACTCCACCGTACCATACAATTAAACCAACGGTTATGGATGCCAATAATTCAGCGATAGCAAAAAAGATAGAGTTATACCATACAGTTTTTAACCAGGCATCCTGATGCTTCAGATTAATTGCTCTAAATGCTTTAGCCTCTTCAGCCTCACGGTGAAATAGCTGCAACACTCTAATACCAGCAAGGCGCTCTTGTACAAACGAATTTAAGGCAGCGATCTGAGTACGAACCTCAACAAATGCAACCTTCATCGATTTTTGAAACCAACGAGTAGCATAGAGGATTAATGGCATGATTGAAAATACCAGTAAAGCTAATTTCCAATTCATAACGAGCATAACGGTAGCAACGACAAGCATCTTGAGGACATCGGCTATAATCATGAAAAATCCTTGACTAAAAATCTCTCCGATCTTTTGCATATCTGATACTGCACGGGTTACCAAAATCCCAACAGATGACTTATCGAAATAAGTCATTCGAAATCGAATCATTCTAGAAAACAGATGAGTCCTTAAATCCTTAATAATCGACTCACCAAGTAAATTTGCCGTGTAGGTAAAAAGTAATTGAAAGAGAACTTCTCCAAATAAAACGGCCGCCATCGCGATAATCAGCTGAAGTAATAATTCAGCATTTTGCTGGGTAATCGCCTCATCAATCAGGCGACCCACTAAGGAAGGGGTTAAGACCGAAAAAGCGGAGATCAAAATCGCTGAAAGTACCGATATTATAAAAATTCCCCGATAAGGCCTAGTGTACGAGAATATCCTCGAAAAAAGGTTTACATCAAAAGATTTCTTAGCCGAAGCCTCTTTTTTACTCATTCCAGATTGAATTGGGGTAATTCACAGCGGTTAAAGATAATCCTTTTGCGGGTGCGGATGCTCCGGCCTTCGATCGAGATTTAGACCGAATGAGTTCTTGGATCCATTCTGGAGACCGCTTACCTAATCCCACCTCTAACAGTGAGCCGACTACAGCGCGCACCATATTTCTTAGAAAACGGTCGGCGGTAATTTCAAATCGAATCAAACTTCCTTCTTTCGAAAATGATGCCGCTTTAACATCACAAATGAAAGTTTTAACATCGGTATGTGTTCGAGAAAAACATTCAAAATCTTGCTTACCGATAAGGAATTCGGTTGCTCGATTCATCTGATCAACGTCTAGGGGTAGTCCTACAAAGTGTGTAAAATCAGTATTGAACGGATTTTTCTCAGTCTCAATCAGGTAACGATAAGACCTTGAAGTAGCATCAAAACGTGCATGTGCTTCTTTTGACACTTTTCGAATATCTCGCACGGCAATACTTTTCGATAAAAAACGATTGAGTTTATGAGTTAAATCTGCCAAATCAAGAAGGTTCTCGTAATCAAAATGAGCATAAATCTGTTCGGCGTGAACTCCGGCATCGGTGCGACCCGCACCTACAATAGAAATTTCAGAAGCTAGCAGCGCACTTAAAGCCTCCTCCAAAGCCTCCTGTACGCTAAAAGCGTTAGGCTGCCTTTGCCAGCCATGGTATTCAGACCCGTTAAATGCTATTTGAATGAAATAACGCAAAGCAAGAATTATCTTTGAAGGCAAAGATACATTACCATGACCAGAATCTTCTTGCTATCCGACACCCATTCTTACTGTGATGATCGGATACTTCACTACGCCAGCACAGCAGACGAGACCTGGCATGCAGGAGATATAGGGAGCACCACAGTGAGTGATGCGATCAAAAAGGTATCATCATTTAAAGCGGTTTATGGAAATATTGATGATCACCTTCAACGCAGCCAATATCCTGAAGATCTAATATTTCAGTGTGAATCTGTCAAAGTATTAATGACTCATATTGCCGGGTACCCAAAGCGATACCACCCAAGAGTCAGATCTTTAATAGAACAACACCAGCCACAGCTTGTAATCTGCGGACATTCTCACCTTTTAAAGGTCATGAATGATAAGCAGTACGGTCATTTACATATGAATCCTGGAGCTGCTGGAACGCACGGATTTCACAAAGTTCGTACCGGCTTACAATTCGAAATAGAGAAAGATCAAATTCAAAACCTACAGGTGATTGAATTTGGCACCCGAGGAGCGGTCAGTAAATAGAAAAAGCCCAGGTTTCCCTGAGCTTTTTCCGCACTAATACTACTAAGATATCCGGTTTTAACGCAAACGATCAGCAGATTTTACGAGATCTTCATCCTTTTTGATTGCCCTGTTGGCCAGGACGAGAAAAACGATAGAAAAGATCGGAATCAACATCCCAATACCCTTCTCAGAGGTGGCAACCTCTCCGGATACATTTAGCGATCGATAAACGAAAAATCCTAGTAAAAAAAGTTGTGAAATCAGATTCAATCGATTGATAACGAACTGATTTTGACGATTTCTATACCAAAAAATAGATCCAACGGCTAAAAGCGCACTTAATATTCCTTCACCAAACACTAACATCCCTAAAGAACCTTGGAAACCAAGACCTAGGGTTGACCACTGTACCCCGTAAGCTAAAACTACTGATAGCGAAAGTACAAGCGTTAAATAGAGCGTTTGTATACGTTGAATCATAATTCAAAATTAGGATGGTTTTTTTTAATAAAACAGTTGCTTTTAATTTTTATTTGTATCATTGCAATGTAGTCAGCGGTTACTACCTTACTTCATACAACCGCTCTTATCTTTTGATTTAACACTCTCTTTTATTATACATGTTTGAAATTGAAACGCTTAAAGCGAAAAAGCTAGCTGATTTACAAGAAATTGCAGCAACTCTTAAAATTGCACGTTACAAGACCTTAAAGAAACAGGATCTAATCTATCAAATACTAGACCTTCAGGCTCAAAAACCTGAGGAAGTAGTTAAACATGAGATCAAAGAAAAAAGCTATAAAGAGGAAAAGAGCACTATTGAGGCGGTAAAAGAAAATCAAAATACCAATACAAACAGAAGACCTCGAGCTAGAACTCAAACGACTCCTGCTGAAGGCGTAAGTGCTGAAACAAAACAAGAAGTCAAAACAGAGAACAAAGAAGAACAAACAACTGATAACACTCAAAGAGGATCTAGAAATCAACCGCGAAATAACGAGCGCCGAAATAACGACCGAAACGAGCGCCAAAATGATCGTCAGAACGATCGCAGAGGTAACGACCGGAATAAAGGACAAAATGACAAAGGTGTCAATTACGACAGACACAATTTCGATAAAGAATTAAAAAATCGCTATAAGCAACCTGAACATGAATTTGAGGGACTTATCGATAGTGAAGGCGTATTAGACATTATGTCTGATGGTTATGGATTTTTGCGCTCATCAGATTACAATTACCTCGCTTCACCTGATGACATCTATGTTTCTCAATCTCAGATTCGTTTATTCGGATTAAAAACGGGAGATACCGTTCTAGGAAGTATCCGTCCTCCAAAAGAAGGTGAGAAATACTTCCCACTTATCAAGGTAAATAAGATTAATGGTCTTGATCCTAATGTAGTAAGAGATCGTGTTTCCTTCGAACATTTAACACCGCTTTTTCCAAAAGAAAAGTTCAATGTAGCAGGTGCTAGAAGTACAGTTTCTACTCGTATCATTGACTTGTTTTCGCCTATCGGAAAAGGTCAAAGAGGTATGATTGTTGCCCAACCAAAAACGGGTAAAACAATGCTATTGAAGGATATCGCCAACGCAATTGCAGCGAATCATCCTGAAGTATATCAAATCATCCTGCTCATCGATGAGCGTCCTGAAGAGGTCACCGATATGCAACGTAACGTGCGTGGAGAAGTTGTAGCGTCAACATTCGACAAAGAAGCTTCTGAGCACGTTCGTGTTGCCAATATCGTTATTGAAAAAGCCAAACGTTTGGTAGAGTGCGGTCACGATGTAGTGATTTTATTAGACTCAATTACACGATTAGCCCGTGCCTACAACACAGTCCAACCTGCTTCAGGAAAAGTATTAAGTGGTGGTGTCGATGCAAATGCCCTTCACAAACCAAAACGATTCTTTGGTGCAGCTCGTAATATCGAAAACGGAGGATCTCTTTCTATTATTGCAACCGCTCTTACGGAAACCGGGTCTAAAATGGATGAGGTAATCTTCGAGGAATTCAAAGGAACAGGTAACATGGAGCTTCAATTGGATCGTAGAATCTCAAACCGAAGAATATTCCCAGCAATTGATCTAATTTCATCATCAACCAGAAGAGACGACTTATTACTAGACGACAGTACTATTCAGCGCATGTGGATTCTTCGCAAGTATTTAGCAGACATGAACCCTGTTGAGGCTATGGAGTTTATTGAACAGCGCATCAAACAAACTCGAAACAACGAAGAGTTCCTACTCACAATGAACGAATAGTAGGCAAAAACATAAGCATTAAAAAAGCGCACTCCAAAAGAGCGCGCTTTTTTAATATCGCTGAACTACTATCTCCTAAAAGACAGTAAATTATAACTCCGCAACTAAACGAGTAAGTTTACTCTTTATGTTAGATGCTTTGTTCGTGTGGATAATGTTCTTCTTAGCTAATTTATCGATCATACCGATAACTGAAGGAAGTTGCTTTTCTGCTTCTTCTTTGCTCTCTTCTCCACGAAGTTTCTTAATCGCGGTACGAACCGTTTTGTGTTGGTAACGATTACGTAAACGAGCTGCTTCGTTACGACGAATACGCTTCAGTGCTGATTTATGATTTGCCATAATTCTATTTAATTCTTTATTTGTAGCCCGTAGGGGAATCGAACCCCTGTTACCAGGATGAAAACCTGGCGTCCTAACCCCTAGACGAACGGGCCATTAAACCCTTATTTCAACTTTGTAGCCCGTAGGGGAATCGAACCCCTGTTACCAGGATGAAAACCTGGCGTCCTAACCCCTAGACGAACGGGCCATTTCTAGCCTAAATTGCGGACGCAAAAATACAACTATTTTTAAGTCTCGCAAACCTAGTATTTACTTTTTTAATAAGCCTTAGCAAATAGCACTCTTCTCTTAGACGGTTGGCCACTGTAAATACAAGTACCTTCTTCAATTTTTTGATCCAAAGGAATACAGCGAATGGTAGCTTTAGTCTCTTCTTTTATGCGATCTTCAGTCTCTGCGGTACCATCCCAATGAGCCGAAATAAATCCACCCTTTTGTTCTAGCACTTCTTTAAAAGTCTGGTAATCTTCAACATTTGTAATGTTTTGTGAACGATGATGCAGCGCTTTTGACCAAAGATTATCTTGAATTTCATCTAACAGCTTAACCACAAGATCACTGATTCCTTCAGCAGCAACCGTTTCTTTCGTCAATGTATCGCGACGGGCTAGCTCGTAAGTTCCGTTTTCAAGATCTCTAGGGCCAATAGCTATTCTTAAAGGCACTCCTTTTAGTTCGTACTCATTGAATTTAAAGCCAGGCTTGTGAGTATCTCTGTTATCATACTTAACTGATATACCCTTCGAACGTAGCGCTTTAACTAAACCATCTACATGTGCATTCAACTCATTTAACTGTTCTTCACCTTTATAAATAGGAACAATCACTACTTGAATAGGCGCTAATTTCGGTGGAAGAACTAGACCATGATCATCACTGTGAGTCATAATCAGCGCTCCCACAAGACGCGTTGAAACCCCCCAAGAGGTTGCCCAAACATATTCTTGTCCACCTTCTTTAGTTGCGTATTTAACATCAAAAGCCTTTGCAAAATTTTGACCTAAGAAATGTGAAGTACCCGCTTGCAAAGCCTTTCCGTCCTGCATCAATGCCTCGATGCAATAGGTTTCCTCTGCTCCAGCAAATCGCTCACTTTCAGATTTCAAGCCTTTAATTACCGGCATCGCCATAAAAGATTCAGCGAATTCAGCATAAACATTATTCATTTTCTCCGCCTCTGCAAGGGCCTCTTCACGAGTGGCATGAGCAGTATGACCTTCTTGCCACAGAAACTCAGCAGTTCTCAAAAACAATCGCGTTCGCATTTCCCAACGAACCACATTGGCCCATTGATTGTACAAGAGTGGTAAATCACGATACGACTGAATCCACTTGCGATAGGTATCCCAGATAATAGTTTCAGAAGTAGGTCTAACAATGAGTTCTTCTTCAAGCTTGGCATCTTCATCTACCACAATTCCACTACCATCCTCTGCGTTTTTAAGTCGATAATGGGTTACAACGGCACACTCTTTAGCGAACCCTTCAACGTGAGATGCTTCTTTCGAAAGATAAGATTTTGGAATGAAGATCGGGAAGTAAACATTCTCGTGCCCCGTATCTTTAAACATCTGATCTAAGGCTTGTTGCATTTTTTCCCAGATAGCGAAACCATAAGGTTTAATTACCATACAACCTCTAACCCCAGAATTTTCAGCAAGGTCAGCCTTAACTACTAATTCGTTATACCATTTTGAATAATCTTCTGCTCTAGAAGTTAGATTTTTCCCCATGCGATTTTTTTTGGCACAATCATTGCCTTTGTATAGGCGGGTAAAACTAATTAAATTTATAGATATGAAAGTGCGTTTAGACAAAAGTACCGGCAGAAAAGGAGGTTATCAAATGATAATTGGATTAATTGCGGTTGTAGCAAACTTGAGTCTAAATTCTTGCATTGCCTATTACCCTGTTTCCTATTATCAATCTGAAAGACCTGAGATCCGCGTTCAATATGCGCAATCACCTGACTCACAGGCAGGACAATTTTACACCTCTTACTTTGCAGATAAAGCTGCTGCTCTCGCAGAAGATTATGAATTAACCGACATAGATTCTTACCAAAGCGGCACAAGTAGTTATGCTGGATGGGGTGAAAATACCGATCGTGTTCAAATTACCATCAACCAGTGGGGTTCATCAATGAACAATCCTTATTATGACTTTTATTGGAACCCTGCTTGGAATATGAATTGGGGATGGAACAATCCTTGGGCGTTTAATAATTGGAATCGTGGATTTATTGACCCTTGGGGAAATTGGAGATACCAAACCTGGGGTTGGAACTCTTGGAATCTATGGAATCGCCCTTATTACTATGGATATCCCGTCTATGGTGGATATGTTTATGTTCCCAATCAACGCTTCTACAAAAGCAGTCGATTCTATCGAGTAAATAGCCGTAAATACCGAAATGAGAGAAGTACCGTTCGCACTCCGAGTTATATCGTAGATCGAGGGAGATCAAATCGAAATAATTTAAGAAGCGGCATTTTAAATACATCCTCTTCCCCTAACCAGAGAACACAGGTCAATCAAGTAAGTAGAACGCTTCGAAGTACAACATCAGACAATGTTCGAAGATCAAACAGCTACAACCCGAGCCGCACGTCGACGCAGAGAACTTTTTCCCGAACTAATGTTAACCGCCCATCTAGTAATGTTCGTACCACAAACATGCGCAGTTCAAGCAATGTGCGAGCGAGCAGACCTGTAAGCAATTCAAATAGTAGCTCTAGAAGTAGTAGTTCAAGAAGTTCATCTGGACGCTCAAATTCGAGAGGGAACAACTAATTTAGCGGAATGATTTATCGAATACTTTTTATAGCGCTGCTTGCTACCGGTTACGCTGCAGCTCAAACCAGTGATGATGTTTACAGATATCTTCAGAATGGATCAATGGGATCTGCCAGAGCACAAGCTCTAGGCGGTGCCTCAGGTTTTCTGAAAGGTGATTTTTCTTCGGTTTTAACCAACCCGGCAGCAGGGGCACTTTTTGATTATGGCGCATTTTCTAGTAGTCTATCTCTTGGAGCAGTTAGCAACACGGCAACAACGGGAGATTTAACAAATCCCAAAAGAAGAGGAGAAGCATCAATTAATCAAGCCGGAGGTCTGTTAGTTTTTGTATCCGAAGAAAGTGACTGGAATAAAATTGCATTGGGATTTACCTATCAACAAGAAAACAGTTATTTCGGAAATTTAAAAGCGGCAGGTTTAGCAGATTCTGGTATGGATAAGTATTTCACTGCTTTAGCCAACAATCAAATCGCTGAAAACATTCTTGCCTATCAAAATGAATACATTGAAGATGCCTATCTGAGAGTAGGCGCCGAAAGTGGTTTCGCTGCTCAACAAACGCTTTTAGGACTCTATGGAGGGATATTAGGCCTTAATGAAGGTGCTTTTTCTTCAAATGCGCAATACACTTCAATTTTTCAAAAATTCGAATCGCGTAGCAAAGGCAGAAAGGATGCATACACCATTCACGGCTCGGCTAGTTATAAAGAAAAATGGCTACTAGGTGCTAGTCTTTCAATTCACGAATTATCATTTGAGAGATTTACCTATTTAGATGAAGAAGGTTATTCTACAGAATCAGCGGTGACTTCAAGTATTTTCGACAACTATCTCTTTACTGAAGGTATAGGTGTATCTGCAAATTTTGGTCTCATATGGCAGCCCCGTAAGCAATTCGGGTTAGGAGTAAGCTACAAAACCCCTACTTGGTTTACAATGAGTGATCGAAGCGCTCAACGTTTTGATACAGACAACCGTCTTGAAGATATCTCTTATATCAATTTTGGAATCATCAATGTTTATGATGACTATACCATGAAACTACCGTCGTCATTGACATTCAGCTCAAAAGTAACTTTGAGTGAACCACTCACTTTTTTACTAGATTATCAACGACAGAATTACGGGGATGCACAATTATTACCTAATAATGATCCTGCATTTAATACCCAAAATATAGCTTTAGCTAGCACTTTTAGTACGGTTGAAAGCTACCGAATGGGGCTAGAGTATACTACCACACGTTACAGCGCTCGAATAGGATACGGTAACACCTCATCGCCATACATCAACAGTAATATGGGTGAGCGTAAGGATTACGGTTTAGGTTTAGGTTTGAATTACGGACCTAGTCACATTGATTTCGGATTGTCTTATTCAAGCTTAAACGACACCATTTACTTCTTCGATCAAATTCTACCCAATGCGGCTGAAGTGCAAAACAATCGATTTAGAGCGAATGTAACCTATACCTTCTCGCTTTAGGGCCTAAATAGCTATCTTTGCTGCCTTAATTTTATTTGAAAATGAACGACGAGTTGAACGATCACGATCATTTAAGTACTTCTAGACAGACGCCACTAAAATCAGGTGCATTCGCACTTTCAGAGGACGAAAAGATCGAGAAGATCCAAGAACATGTTGCGGCCATTTTAGACATACTAGGAATGGATCTGACCGACGACAGTTTAAAAGGTACTCCAAAACGCGTTGCAAAAGCTTATGTTAAAGAGATTTTTGGAGGTTTAAATCCTGATAGAAGACCAAGTGCATCGACTTTTGAAAATAAGTACGAATACGGTGAGATGCTGGTTGAAAAGAATATAACACTCTACTCAACTTGCGAGCACCACCTTCTTCCTATCATCGGTAAAGCTCATATTGCCTACATTTCGAACGGAAACGTGGTTGGCCTTTCAAAAATGAATCGAATTGTAGAGTACTATGCGAAGCGTCCGCAAGTACAAGAACGACTAACCCTTCAAGTAATTGAAGAATTACAACATATTTTAAAGACTGAAAATGTAGCCTGCATCATTGATGCTAAACACCTTTGCGTTAACTCGAGAGGAATTCGCGATGTTGCGAGCAGCACCGTTACCGCTGAATATGGAGGTGTTTTTAAAACCAATGAAACGTTAAGAAAAGAGTTCTTATCTTATATTCAATTAGAAACCGAATTCTAATGCAACCCTTATACCACAAACATTCACTACAAGTTTTCAACTCTTTAAGCAGAAAAAAAGAGGCTTTTAATCCTATCAAAGAGGGTTATGTAGGCCTTTATGTTTGTGGACCGACCGTATATAGTAACGTACACCTAGGTAATTGTCGAACATTTATGTCGTTCGACACCATTTACCGTTATCTTCTTCATTTAGGTTATAAAGTACGATACGTTCGAAATATTACCGATGCGGGACACCTCGAAAACGATGCAGACACTGGTGAGGATAAAATTGCGAAGAAAGCCAAATTAGAACAGGTTGAGCCGATGGAAGTGGTTCAAAAATACACGGTCGATTTTCATCGCACCTTAGAACACTTCAATCTACTTTCACCTTCTATTGAACCTACAGCTACGGGACATATTATTGAACAAATCGAAATCATCAAAGAGATTCTTGAAAAAGGGTTTGCCTATGAAGTAAATGGGTCGGTTTATTTTGATGTTCAAAAATTCAACGAATCGAACGACTACGGTAAATTAAGCGGAAGAAGTATCGAAGATATGGTAGCTAATACGCGAGCACTTCAGGGTCAGTCTGAGAAGAAGAATCCTCAAGACTTTGCTCTTTGGAAGAAAGCGGAACCTACCCATATTATGCGCTGGCCTTCACCCTGGGGTGATGGGTTTCCTGGATGGCACATTGAGTGTACGGCAATGAGCACCAAATATCTTGGAGAACAATTCGATATTCACGGTGGTGGTATGGATCTAAAATTTCCTCATCACGAATGTGAAATTGCACAAGCAGAAGCTAGCAAAGGGAAATCACCAGTAAATTATTGGCTTCATGCAAACATGTTGACCTTGAATGGCAAGAAAATGTCGAAGTCAACAGATAATAATATCTACCCAAGCGAACTCTTCAGCGGAGAGAACAAACTATTCTCTAGACCATTTTCAGCTGCTGTTGTAAGGTTTTTTATGTTGCAAGCCCATTACACAAGCGTGCTTGACTTAAGTGAAGAGGCTTTAGATGCAGCAGAGAAAGGATACTTCAGACTATTAGAGTCATTCAGTACTCTTGAAGGCTTAAGCTCAAAAGAGGGTATAGAAGATGATCAGTCTATCCAGCAATGGGTCAATCGTTGCTATGAGGCAATGAACGATGATTTCAACACACCGATCCTTATCGCCCAACTTTTCGAAGGAGTAAAACTCATCAATCTAATCAATGACCAAAAGAAAACGGTTTCGAGTAACGATTTGAGTCTGATCAGTCAAACAATGAAAGCCTTCTTCTTCGATGTATTGGGATTATTTGATAGCCGAAATTCAGACGCAAAGCAAGAAGGGCAATTAAAGGGACTGGTTGAATTATTACTTAAAGAGCGTTCAGAGGCAAGGGCACGAAAAGACTTTCAGCGCTCTGACGAAATTAGAGATGCTATAGAAGCACTGGGAATAAGGTTGAAAGATACCAAGGATGGCACTACATTTAGTCTATCGTGAAACGCATATTAAGTCTTCCCTTTATTCTAATTATTCGAATATATCAGTTACTCATCTCTCCCCTAACTCCGGCGAGTTGTCGATTTACTCCAACTTGCTCAACTTATAGCATTGAAGCATTAAAAAAACACGGACCAATTAAAGGCGGATGGTTAGCTATCAAACGTATATCTAGTTGTCATCCATGGGGAAAAAGCGGATACGACCCTGTTCCCTGAGCCATAGTTTTGGGCTATATTAGACCAAAATTAACTTATGACTTTACTTGGTATTATCTGGAACCCCGAGGATACACTATTCACACTAGGGCCCATTCAAATCAAATACTACAACTCGCTTTGGATCGCCGCATTTATTTTAGGGTGGAATTTAATGAAGGTTGTTTTCAAAAAGGAAAATAAACCCACTGAAAAACTCGATAGTCTCTTCGTATATACCGTACTTTCAATTATGCTAGGAGCGCGTTTAGGACATGTGTTTTTCTACGACTGGGCCTATTACCAAGATCATCTTATTGAAATATTACTTCCCATCAGAGAGCAGAATAATTCAAGCCTCTTTGGAATTATTAATGGCTACACTTTCACCGGATTTGCAGGATTAGCCAGTCACGGCGCCGCATTAGCAGCTGTCATTGGTTTATATTTTTTTAGCAGAAAAGAGAAGAATATTCCATTCTTATGGTTGGTAGATCGAATTGCTATTCCATCAGCTATAGGTGGAGCATTTGTACGTTTAGGCAACTTCTTTAACTCTGAAATTAATGGAAAAGTAGTGGATGAAAATTTCATTTTCGCCACAAAGTTTGTTAGAGATCACAGCGATATGTCGGCATATCAAGTGCTTCAAACCACTGGAAAATCCTCAGTGAGTAGTGCCTATGATGCCTTAGTGAATGATCTGGCATACGCAGATATTCTAGCCCAGATTCCGTATCGTCATCCAGCTCAACTTTATGAAGCATTTGCTTACGCTCTGTTATTTGTGATCATGTATTATTTATTCTATCCTAAAGCTGAATTAAGAAATAAACCCGGTTTTTTATTTGGCACTTGGCTTGTCGGCATATTTACTGCTCGATTTATTATTGAATTCTTTAAAAAGAGTCAAGGAGGATTTGAGGAGAGTCTTGGTTTACTAACCACCGGGCAATGGCTAAGTATCATACCAGTGCTACTCGGGACCTACTTAATGATTCGAAAAGTAAAAGCTTAAACGAAAAATAAGATCATAAAAAAGGCCCGACGATTGTCGGGCCTTTTTTATTTATACCAGTAAGAGTTTTACTTATTCTCTTTTCCTTTACCTAGTGTATCAAACATCACTGGGGTTGCTATGAACAATGATGAGTAGGTACCAACTATAATACCAATAATCATCGCGAACATAAATCCTCTTAGTGTCTCACCGCCGAAAATAAAGATCGCAAGTAATACGATAAGCGTAGTTAATGAGGTATTCAATGTACGGCTTAGGGTTGAGTTTAATGCCTCATTTACGTTATCACCTTGCTTCCATCCTTTAAAGCCGATGATCTCTCTAATGCGGTCAAAAACTACTACCGTATCGTTTAATGAATATCCGATTACCGTAAGAATAGCCGCAATAAAAGCTTGGTCAATCTCCATGTTGAAAGGCATAAAAGCACTAGTTGCTGAGAATACTCCAAGCACAATGATCACATCATGGAATACAGCAGTAACCGCTCCCAATGAGAATTGCCACCTTCTAAAACGAAGTAGAATGTATAAGAATACAATAGTTAATGACCCAAAGATCGCTAGTACTGCATTTTTCTTAATATCGTCCGCAATCGTTGGGCCTACCTTGACTGATTGAAGAATACCAACCGTCTTATCATCACTACCCACTGTGAAGTCTTCAATGGAGAAACCGTCAGGTAGATAAGGTAGAAGTGTGTTGAAAAGAAGTCCTTGGATCTCTTGATCGACCTCGATACCCTCAACATCTACTTTATAAGGAGTAGTCACCTTAATTTGGTTTGCTGCTCCAAAGGTCTTCACATTAGTACCACTTCCTAAAACATCAGTAAGCGCAGATGAAATTTCTGTTGGGTTCACTTCATTTTCAAAACGAATTTGATAAGTGCGACCACCCACGAAATCCACACCCTGTTGTAAACCAGTAGTGAAAAGCGAGGTTAATGACCCTAACACTAATACTGCAGAAATTACATAAGCCGTTTTACGCGCTTTCAAGAATCCGAAGTTTACTGAAGATAATAGATTAGCTGTAGCAGCAGTAGCAAACTTTAAGCTTCTACCCTTAGTAGTTAAATAACCTTCGATAAGTAAACGGGTGATGAAAATCGCTGTAAAAAGCGAAGTTAAAATACCTATTAATAAAGTAGTTGCGAAACCTTTGATAGGTCCTGAACCGAACATAAATAGAATAACAGCAGTTAGACCAGTAGTGATGTTCGCGTCCAAAATCGAAGAAAGTGCATTTGAGAATCCATCGCTGATTGAGAGCGCTAATCCTTTGCCTTTGCGAAGTTCTTCTTTAATACGTTCAAAAATCAGTACGTTCGCATCCACTGACATACCAATAGTAAGAACAATACCGGCGATACCTGGTAAAGTTAATACGGCTCCTAAACTAGTAAGTACACCGAAGATTAAAACAATATTGAATACTAGTGCGATGTCAGCGTACAAACCTCCTCTACCGTAATAGAAAATCATCCATACAAGTACGAAAATCATTGCAATCACAAAGGATAGGAATCCGCTTTCGATGGCTTCTTGACCGAGCGAAGGCCCAACAATTTCTGACTGAACAATCTCAGCAGAGGCAGGTAATTTACCCGCTCTAAGTACGTTTGCAATATCCTTAGTTTCATTGATGGTGAAAGTACCTGTTATCTCAGAACGTCCACCTGAAATAGGACCTGAAGATACACCAGGGGCAGTGTAAACCTTGTTGTCAAGTACAATAGCAATACCTGTTTTGTTTTGATAAACATCACCTGTTAATCGTTCCCATTCGCGAGCTCCTTTGGTGTTCATCATCATGCTTACCGCTGGTTTCCCGAATTGGTCGAAAGTATCTTGAGCGTCTGAAACTACATCTCCAGAGATACGAGGTGTTCCTTCACGATTTGAGCGAAGGGCATATAATTCTACGATATCCGCATCCACAGGCACGCGTTGCCAAGCAAACTTAGTATACTGAATAGCTGAAGGTAATAGTCTTTTAATTTCTGAACGTCTTAACGCCTGCCCAACATAAGCCGTATCACGCGCTTGAACACGAACGAAAGCATTAGATCCAGGAGCTCCAGGAATCAATTTTGCTAGGAGTGGATTTTGATTAGATAGAGAATCAGAAGCTGACTCTAATAGATCTTCAACATCATCTGAAGACTGTTCTAACTCAGCCAGACGCTGATCAGCTGCTACTAAAAACTGTGATAGTCCTGGTTCCGCTGCAGAAATGGTCTCCCAAAACTCTAATTGTGCAGTAGAAGATAATAACTCCTGAGCACGGTTAATATCGCGAGCCCCAGGTAGTTCTACCAGAATACGACCTGAGTTTCCTACTCGTTGAATGTTAGGCTGAGTTACTCCAAAACCATCGATACGCTCACGAAGAACTTCGAAAGCAGAAACAATCGACTCGTCGATTTTTCTTCTGATGATTGGCTTAACCTCAGCATTATTCATCGAGAAATTGATCTCATCACTTAATGCTTTGTTGGCGAAGATTTCTGGAGAAGCAAGAGTAGTTTCTCCTGCATTCGCCTCGAAAGCTTCAAAGAATAGTTCTACGTAATTCTCATCACTCTGCTTTGAAGCTGCGTCTGCAGCATCTAAAGCCTGATTGAAAGCTACGTTTTTGGTGTTATTGGCAAGACCTTTAAGAATGTCCTTAACCGAGATCTGTAGGGTTACGTTGATCCCTCCTTTAAGGTCAAGACCTTTATTCAGCTCTTTAGTCTTAGCATCAGCATAAGAAGTAAAACCAAAAACAGGAAGATCAGCTACAGAATCTAAATAACTCTTAGCAGCTGTTTCACGTGCTGAAATATAATCCTCAGCAGATGCGTCTACGCTAACTGAAGCGTATCGATCGGCATCCCCTTCGATTTTGTTAGTGATGAATGTAAACGATAGTTGATAGAGGCTTACTACCCCAAACAAAATCGCAAATAGTCGAATTAATCCTTTATTCTGCATACTGCCTAAAATCAATTAATATAATGTCAAATGCGTGCAAATATATCATTTCGCCCTAGAAATGACAATTATATGTAATAAACAAAAAACCCCGGAAAATTTCCGGGGCTAAACACTCTATTGGTTTCTTACAAATTAAGTAGCGCGTTAACTGCAGCAACTCCCTCCGCAGAAGCAGCTACCTTAGCCTCTTCGTCTTCACTTAACTCGATAGAAACGAGTTTTTCAATTCCATTTTTGCCAAGTACTACAGGTACTCCAAGGCAAATATCATTAAGTCCATATTCACCTTCAAGAAGAGCAGAACAAGGATAGATTTTCTTTTGATCACAAGCGATTGCTTGTACCAGACCTGAAACTGCAGCACCCGGAGCATACCAAGCACTTGTTCCTAGAAGTTTGGTAAGTGTGGCTCCGCCAACTTTGGTCTCTTGAACTACATACTCCATTTGCTCAGCGTCTAAAAACTCACTAACGCGAATTGAATTGCGTGTAGCATGACCGATTAATGGAACCATACCTGTATCTGAGTGACCTCCGATTACCATACCGTCTACATCAGAAATAGGAGCATCAAGAGCTTCAGCTAAACGATACTTGAATCTCGCACTATCAAGTGCACCACCCATTCCGATGATTCGGTGTTTAGGAAGTCCTGATGTTTTGTGAACGAGATAAGTCATTGTATCCATTGGATTACTCACCACAATAACAATGGCTTCAGGAGAATGCTTTAAAAGGTTTGAAGAAACCTCCTTTACGATACCAGCATTGATACCAATAAGCTCTTCTCTAGTCATCCCTGGCTTACGAGGAATACCAGAGGTAATCACCACAACATCGCTACCCGCAGTTTTCGAATAATCTCCAGTTGTACCAGTTATTTTGGTATCAAAGCCATTTAAGGATGCAGTTTGCATCAGGTCCATTGCTTTACCTTCTGCAAAGCCTTCTTTGATATCTACAAGCACTACTTCTGAGGCAAAGTCTTTAATAGCAATGTATTCTGCACAGCTAGCACCAACGGCACCCGCTCCTACTACAGTTACTTTCATTTTCGTATTTGATTTAGATTAAATGTGTTGCAAATTTAAGCCACTAAGCATCAATATTCGCATAGACCGCGTTCTTTTCAATAAACTCTCGACGAGGTGGAACCTCATCACCCATAAGCATGGAGAAAATACGATCGGCTTCCGTAGCATTGTCAATGGTTACTCGACGAAGCGTACGATATTCAGGATTCATGGTAGTATCCCACAATTGCTCTGCGTTCATCTCACCAAGACCTTTATATCTCTGAACACCCGAACCTTGACCCATTTCAGCAATCAGTTGATCACGTTGTTTGTCGTTCCATGCATATTGCTTCTTGCTCCCTTTCTTTACCAGATATAGTGGTGGAGTAGCGATATATACATATCCCTGCTCGATAAGTTCCCTCATGTATCTAAAGAAGAAGGTCAGGATTAGCGTTTCAATATGCGACCCATCGACATCCGCATCACACATGATAATTACTTTGTGATAACGAAGTTTCGCTAGATTAAGTGCTTTAGCATCTTCTTCGGTACCCACGGTAACACCGAGGGCTGTGTAGATATTTCTGATTTCTTCATTTTCAAAAACCTTGTGTTGCATGGCTTTCTCCACGTTCAAAATCTTTCCTCTTAATGGCAAAATAGCTTGGAACTTTCGGTCTCGTCCTTGTTTCGCAGTTCCTCCCGCAGAGTCTCCCTCAACTAGATAAACCTCGCACTCTGCAGGGTCTTGTGAAGAACAATCAGACAGCTTACCAGGAAGACCACCCCCACTCATTACATTCTTGCGCTGAACCATTTCTCTGGCCTTAGCAGCGGCATGTCTAGCGGTTGCAGCAATAACTACCTTTTCAACGATACGTTTCGCATCATCTGGGTGCTCCTCAAGATAATCAGTAAGCATTTCTGATACAGCCTGACTAACTGCAGAAGTAACTTCACGGTTACCAAGTTTGGTTTTAGTCTGACCTTCAAATTGAGGCTCAGCAACTTTGACTGAAACAATTGCCGTTAATCCTTCTCTAAAGTCATCCCCTGAAATTTCAAACTTGAGCTTATCAAGCATCCCTGAAGAATCAGCGTATTTTTTGAGTGTACTCGTAAGACCTCTTCTAAAGCCTGAGAGATGCGTACCTCCCTCGTGAGTATTGATGTTGTTTACATAACTATGAAGGTTTTCAGAAAAACCAGTGTTGTAAATCATAGCTACCTCAACTGGGATTCCATTTTTCTCACCTTCCATCGAAATAACCGTTTGAATAAGCGGCTCTCTCGATTGATCTAAAAACATAATAAACTCTTCTAAACCTTTCTCACTTTTAAATACCTCGGTAACAGGCTCTCCTTTCTCATCAACCGTTCGATAGTCGGTAAGAGTAATTGTGATCCCCTTGTTTAAGTAAGACAATTCTCTCATACGATTAGCGAGGGTATCGTAAGAATACTCGATCGTCTGTGTAAAGATTATCGGGTCTGGTTTAAAGGTTACCTCAGTACCATTTAAGTCACTTTCACCAACAGTCTTTACAGGATATAAAGCTTTACCTCGTTCGTATTCTTGTTGCCAGACCTTTCCTTCACGTTGTACAGTCGCCTTAAGGCTAATTGAAAGTGCATTTACACAGGAAACACCTACTCCATGCAAACCTCCTGAAACTTTGTAAGAATCTTTATCAAACTTACCTCCGGCACCAATTTTAGTCATTACCACTTCAAGAGCAGAAACTCCCTCTTTCTTGTGTAAACCAACTGGAATACCTCGACCATTATCGCTAACGGTAATCGATTCGTCTTTATTTATCGCAACTGTAATAGAATCACAGTACCCACCCATCGCTTCATCGATGGAGTTATCTACAACCTCGTATACTAAATGATGTAATCCACGAGGGCCAACATCTCCGATATACATTGACGGACGCATGCGCACGTGCTCCATACCCTCAAGGGCCTGGATACTATCTGCCGAATACTGTGGATTTTTTGCTTGTTCGCTCATAACTTCATTATCGGTTTTTGCATTCTTACAAATATAACCGAAAGAGCCCGGAATACTTGTGTTTGTAAGTGTTCCGAGCCCTGAAGTTATTAACATTAATATGTTTACAAACCCTAGTTTTTATAGGCGTCTGTGTGAACCGCCTTGATGGCGCGACCAGAAGGTTCGTTCATCTTTTTAAATGCCTCATCCCACTCTAAAGCAGTTTTGGTACTACAAGCTACAGAGGGCTCTTGCGGAACGCTCTTTGCAGCAGCATCTGAAGGGAAATGAGAATGGAAAATAGAGCGATAGAAATACTCTTCTTTGGTTTGTGGTGTTTGAATTGGAAACTTGAAAGCCGCCTGCTCCATTTGTTTATCACTAACCTCTTCATTTACCATTTCTTTTAGAGTGTCAATCCAACTATATCCGACCCCATCTGAAAACTGCTCCTTCTGCCTCCAAGCAACTTCACTAGGTAGCATATCTTCAAAGGCTTTTCTAAGAATCCATTTCTCCATACGATCAGGAGTAATCATTTTTTCAGACGGATTAAGGCGCATGGCAACATCGATGAATTCTTTATCAAGGAAAGGAACACGCCCTTCAATGCCCCAAGCAGAAAGAGCTTTGTTTGCTCGCAAGCAATCGTACATATGAAGCTTTTCTAATTTACGAACAGTCTCCTCGTGAAACTCCTTAGCATTAGGCGCCTTGTGAAAGTATAAGTATCCTCCAAATAACTCATCAGAACCTTCACCAGAAAGCACCATTTTAATCCCCATAGATTTAATCACTCGAGCCATGAGATACATTGGAGTTGCAGCTCTAATCGTTGTAATATCGTAGGTTTCTAAGTGATAAATAACGTCTTTAATCGCATCTAAACCTTCTTGAATAGTAAAGGTAATTTCGTGGTGAACCGTACCGATGTGATCCGCTACCTTTTGAGCGGCAGCAAGGTCTGGAGACCCCTTAAGACCAACTGCAAAAGAATGAAGTCTTGGCCACCAGGCATCCTCAGTGTTTCCACTTTCTACGCGACGGCTTGAAAACTTCTTCGCAATAGCCGATGTGATTGAAGAATCTAGACCTCCTGAAAGTAATACACCATAAGGGACGTCTGACATCAATTGCCGCTCTACGGCATCTTCAAGAGCTTTTCTAAGCTCACTAATCAAAGCTTCGTTCTCTTTAACCGCATCAAATGACTTCCATTCGCGATCATACCAAGGCTCAGGCTTTTCCATATCCTTAGTTTTGTAATGCCCTGGAGGAAAAAGTTCGATCTGAGTACAGAAACCTTCAAGAGCTTTTAATTCAGAAGCGACATAAAAAACTCCTTCCTCATCCCATCCCATGTAAAGAGGAATGATACCCATGTGATCACGAGCAATGAGGTAATCATTCTTTACTTTATCGTAAAGTGCAAAACCGAAAATACCGTTGAGTTTGTCTAGAAATGATGAGCCTTCTTTATCATAAAGACCTAGAATTACCTCACAATCAGATTGCGTAAGAAACTCATACCCTTCTCCCACCTCAGATCTAAGTTCTCTGTGGTTATAAATCTCACCATTGGCAGCAAGCACAAGAGTCTGCTCTTTATTAAAAAGAGGTTGCTTTCCCGAAGCTGGGTCAACAATCGCTAAGCGCTCATGCGCTAAAACGGCATGATCGTCACTAAAAATTCCACTCCAATCAGGGCCTCTGTGCCTGATCTTTTTTGACATTTCTAAAAGCTGACTACGTTGATCTGCTTCTATTTTTTGGTAATCAAAACTCGCTACAATTCCACACATGGATTAATAATTTGAAGCAAAAATGGAATTAAATGTTTTAAAACTAAATTACTAAATTATTAATGGTTTTAAAATGAAAGTATATAGGTCGCTTCTATATAAAAATGAAATTTACACAGCTTCAATCCCGTATTGAGGTTTGATAGTGTTACTTCACTCGCTCTCCTGCGACATAAACCATCTCTGCTTGAATAAAAGGAAGATCTTTCTCTGAAGCAGTCATTAAATCCGCAGACAATACCGTGAAATCCGCAAAGAATCCTGGTAGAAGTCTACCCTTTTCATTCTCTTCAAACTGAGCATAAGCAGCCCATTCTGTCATCCCGCGTAATGCTTGTTCTCTGGTGAGCGACTGCTCTGGAATGAATCCAGTATCTGGATATCCTTTAAGATCTTTACGAGCCACAGCAGCATAAAAAGTATAATACGGATTCACCGATTCTACAGGGAAATCAGTTCCTAAAGCAACAATTCCTGACTTTGCCAATAGCGTTTGATATGCATAGGCTCCAGTCATACGCTCGTGCCCTAATCGATCCTCAGCCCAATACATATCACTGGTAGCGTGCGTAGGTTGAACAGAAGGAATCACTCCCTTTGAGAAAAGTGAAAAATCAAGCTCATCAACAATTTGAGCATGTTCAATTCTCCATCTTCGGTCATCTTCTTCGCTTAGCAAATCTTTATAAATTGAAAGTACTTCATAGTTCGCTGCATCTCCAATGGCGTGGGTATTCATTTGAAAATCAGAATCAATAAGTCGTTCTGCGATTGCTCTCATTTGATCTACAGGAGTGACGAATGCTCCAAAATGACCTGGTGCATCGGCATAAGGTCGCTTAAGCGCAGCACCTCTAGAACCTAAGGCACCATCACCATATACCTTTACCGAACTTACATTGAGGTGGTCCGTCTTGTAGGGTCCGTTATCTAAGAAATAGTTTACATCCGTTTCTGTATTACTAATCATCGCATACAAGCGAATCTTTAACAATCCTTCTTGCTGAAGAGAGTCTATCAACTGAATAACCTCCTTAGAGATACCTGCATCGCTAACCGAGGTTAAACCGTAATCAAAACAAATATCTTGAGCAGCCAACAAACCTTTAATCTGTTGATCACGACTCGGAGGTGGCATCACAGCATCTATAAAACGCATGGGACCATCAACTAAAACTCCAGAAGGTTCTCCATTTAAAAGAATAACAGCTCCCCCGTCGATAGGAGTATTTGAGTCAATCTCAGCTAACTGTATAGCTTTGGAATTCACCCAATAAGCATGACCGTCAACTCTTTCAAGAACTACCGGAAGATCAGAAAATCGACGATCTAAATCAAAGCGAGTAGGAAACTCTTTGATATTCCAATCATTTTGATCCCAGCCACGTCCATAAATAAAATCGACATCGCTATTCTGAGATCTAAAGACATCTATGCGAGCGAGCACCTCATCGATATTTTCGGTTCCCACAAGATCCACGTGAAGCGTCCCTAATCCAAGCCCATAAAAATGACTATGAGCATCAATAAGTCCTGGAACCACGGCCTTACCCTCTAGATTAACGAGCTGCTTGGCTATAAGGCGATCTTTCAAATCATCTGAACCTAGCGTTACAATACGACCTTTATCAATAGCCATTGCCGTGTAGGTTGTATTCTCCGAATCGAGTGAATAAATCTGTCCATTGAATACAATGGTATCCACCTCGACTTTACTTAAACACGATGCGAAAACAAGAAGTATTCCCAATACAATTAATCTGAATTTCATAGCAATAACCATTTGGAGTTTGAAAATAGTAAAAACCTAGATCACTAAATAATCTTCCAATTGTAAGTTCGCTATTTGCTAACTTTAGAGAATCAAAAAAGGAATTAATGAGCTCACACCAGTTGCTGTTAAGCTTACAATCTGCCAACATTGGGGTTAGAAACGAGGTGATTTTAAAAGAGGTATTTCTCGAAGTAAATAAAGGAGATTACCTCTATTTAATTGGTAAAACAGGTTCGGGCAAAAGTAGTCTTCTAAAAGCGATCTATGGGGACACCCAAATTAGTAAAGGAACGGCAAGTTTTAAGTCCTTCAATTTAGCGAAACTCAAAGAGAACGAACTACCGACACTTAGAAGACAATTAGGAATAGTATTTCAAGATTTTAGATTACTTGATGACCGCAATGTTTTTGACAACCTTGATGTCATTCTTAAAGCAACCGGGTGGAAATCTAAATCAGATCGCATGGATCGCATTATGCAAACGCTCGAAAAAGTTGGAATTTCTGGCAAACAAAAGCGATTTATTCATCACTTATCTGGCGGTGAAAAACAGCGTGTAGCCATTGCTCGAGCCCTTTTAAATGATCCAGAGCTAATCATTGCGGATGAACCAACAGGAAACCTAGACCCAGAAACCGCGTTAGAAGTGATGGATTTATTTGAGGAACTTCATCGTAAAGGCAATACGGTGATTCTAGCCACTCATGACTACCGACTTATTAAAAGGTATAATCACCCCGTAATTCGTTGTGAAAATCAAAGGATTCATAAGTTAGAACCTGTAGGTTCTTAAAAAATCTATTTATTTGTAGCCCTAAAAACAACTACTTATGGCTGTACTTGGTATTGATATTGGAGGAACAGGAATGAAGGGAGCTCTAGTAGACCCTGATACTGGTGAGTTAGTTAGCGAACGGTTCAGAGTTCCTACACCTCAAAAGAGAAATCCTGAAAGCATGGCCAAGGCGGTACGCAAAATCGTTACTCATTTTGACTACAAAGGAAAGGTTGGAGTGGGTTTTCCGACGATCATAAAAAACGGAATCTGCCTATCGAGTGGCAACTTGCATAAGTCGTGGAAAAATCAAAATGTAAGTAAAGTATTTCATGAAGAGACCGGATTAGATTTTACGGTAGTCAACGATGCTGATGCGGCCGGATACGCCACTATGAACTTCGGTGTAGGTAAAGGTGAAAAAGGTCTTGTTATAATGATCACTATCGGGACAGGCCTCGGTAGCGGTGCATTCTACGATAGCGAACTTATTCCCAATTTCGAGTTAGGACAGATACCGTATAAGAAATTTAAAAAAATTGAGGACTGGGCCTCGAATGGCGCCATGCAACGAGAAGGTCTAGAAATAGATGAGTGGGCCGTAAGATTCAGCAAATTTTTAAAAATCACCGAACTTCTTGTAGCACCAGACCTTTTCATACTTGGCGGAGGGCTGTCTAAGCGTTACGATGAATACGAGCATCTTATCACTGCCAATACACCGATCAGAGTTGCCGCGTTAAGAAATAATGCGGGAATTGTTGGAGCCGCAGCTGCGGTTAAATAGCCTTTGAACGTTTTCTGTCGGTCTCTTTCAATAAGACCTTTCGCAATCTTAAGTAATTGGGAGTTACCTCGACGTACTCGTCTTTCTGGATATACTCCAAAGCCTGCTCCAAAGAAAATTTAATCGCAGGTACGATGCGAGCTTTATCATCTGACCCTGAAGCGCGAACGTTGGTTAGCTTCTTCGTCTTAGTGATGTTAACCCCCATATCGTCAGCACGAGAATTCTCTCCAATAACCTGACCTTCATAAATATCTTCTCCCGGATCGATAAAGAACGTACCTCTCTCCTGAAGCTTATCAATTGAGTAAGGTATCGCAGTACCGTTTTCAAGAGACACCATCGATCCGTTAATTCGACCAGGAATTGTGCCTTTCAGTGGTTGATACTCTAAGAATCGGTGTGCCATAATAGCCTCTCCTGCGGTTGCAGTAAGTAATTGATTTCTAAGACCAATGATACCTCGTGAAGGAATGATAAACTCGATGAACATACGGGCCCCACGTGACTCCATACTAATCATTTCACCTTTACGCATAGAAACCATCTCAACCGCCTTACCCGAAACCTCCTCAGGAAGATCAATAGTCAATTGTTCAACAGGCTCACACTTCACTCCGTCAATCTCTTTGATGATCACCTGCGGTTGTCCGATCTGTATTTCATACCCTTCTCTACGCATCGTTTCGATAAGAACGGATAAATGGAGAACTCCACGTCCGTAGACAATAAAACGGTCTGCACTATCGGTTGCCTGAACACGAAGAGCAAGGTTCTTTTCTAACTCTTTTTCTAGACGCTCTTTGATATGTCTTGAAGTAACGAACTTACCGTCCTTTCCAAAGAATGGGCTGTCGTTAATGGTAAACAACATACTCATAGTTGGTTCATCAATCGCAATGGATGGCAGTGCTTCAGGGTTTTCAAAATCAGCAACCGTATCTCCAATTTCAAAACCTTCCATACCGACGATAGCACAAATATCACCCGCTTTTACCTCAGTAACTTTCTGACGACCTAAACCTTCAAAAGTAAATACCTCTTTTACGCGTGTCTTAATCTGAGTGCTATCTCTCTTCACTAAGGTTACTTGTTGACCCTCTGCAATTCTACCGCGCTGCAGGCGTCCAATCGCAATTCTTCCTGTAAAAGAAGAATAGTCTAAAGAAGTAATCAACATTTGTGTGGTTCCCTTCTCTGGCTTGAACTCTGGGATATGTTCAACAACCATATCTAAAAGAGGCTCAATGGTCGTAGTTGGGTTCTTCCAATCATCGCTCATCCAACCATTTTTTGCCGAACCATAAACGGTTGGAAAATCTAACTGCCACTCTTCTGCCCCTAATTCAAACATCAAATCAAACACCTTCTCGTGGACCTCGTCTGGGGTACAATTCTCTTTATCTACCTTATTTACAACCACACAAGGTTTAAGCCCCAAGCTAATTGCTTTTTGAAGTACAAAACGTGTTTGAGGCATCGGACCTTCAAAGGCATCGACAAGTAGTAACACCCCATCAGCCATGTTTAAAACACGCTCCACCTCACCTCCGAAATCGGCGTGACCAGGAGTGTCGATAATATTAATCTTCATTCCCTTGTAGATTACCGATACGTTTTTGGATACGATAGTAATTCCGCGCTCGCGTTCGAGATCATTGTTGTCGAGAATAAGGTCTCCCTTATTTTCATTCTCTCTGAAGAGTTGACAGTGGTACATAATCTTATCAACCAAAGTAGTCTTACCGTGGTCAACGTGAGCGATAATCGCGATGTTTTTAATGGTTTTCATAGGATAGGTCCAAATATGCGCCTTAAGGCGGCGCAAATATAGCGGTATTTTACACCGAGAAGTGAATAAAAAGTACCTTTGATACATTCAATGTTAAAACATTGCATTTTCTATGAAGAATTTCGACGTTCCAAATCTTAAACACCTAGACTCTAAACAGTTCTTTTTAATTGCCGGTCCTTGTGCTATTGAAGGAGAAGAGATGGCCCTCAGAATTGCCGAAAAACTGGTAACCATTACTGATAAATATAAAATCCCTTATTTCTTTAAAGGAAGTTTTAAAAAGGCAAACCGTAGCAGAGTAGACTCATTTACGGGAATTGGAGATGAAAAAGCACTGAAGATTCTTCGAAAAGTATCTGAGACTTTTTCAGTTCCTACGCTTACTGATATTCATAAAGAGTCAGATGCAGCCCTTGCTGCCGAATATGTAGATGCCTTACAAATACCCGCTTTTCTCGTGCGTCAAACCGATTTATTAATCGCTGCAGCAGAAACTGGCAAAGTGGTTAATTTAAAAAAGGGCCAGTTTATGAGCCCTGAAAGCATGCAATTTGCAGTTCAGAAAGTAAGTGATGCAGGAAATCATAAGAGCTGGATTACTGAGAGAGGATCAATGTTTGGTTACCAAGATCTAGTAATTGATTATCGAGGAATTCCTACAATGAAGCAATATGCCCCAGTGGTATTAGATGTCACTCACTCACTCCAGCAACCGAATCAAAGGTCGGGAGTAACAGGCGGACGCCCTGCCCTTATTGAATCTATGGCCAAAGCTGGAGTTGCAGTTGGCGTAGATGGCTTGTTTATAGAAACACATTTTGACCCAAAGAATGCAAAAAGCGATGGAGCAAATATGCTCGATCTTGAAAAGGCCGAAGGTCTCATCGATAAACTTGCACGATTGAGAGAAGTAACGGTTGAATTGCAATAACACAATCATAACCGTTTATTAAGCTGCCGAAACATTTACTCGAATACTTTTGTTCAAAAGATTAAACTTATGAAAGCTCGATTCCTACTAGTGTTTGTCACCTTTTTCGGATTCGCTCAGAACCATAGTCATTCAGGGGTTAATCCCATTAAATTCCCGAACATCGAAGGGTACCTGACACTTAGCACCGACCTACATATTCACAGTGTATTTTCAGATGGAAACGTTTGGCCTACCATAAGAGTGCAAGAGGCACTAATGGATAATCTTGATGCCATCGCACTTACCGAGCACCTAGAGTACCAGCCCCATCTTGCCGACATACCTCACCCCGATCGCAACAGAGCCTACGAATTGGCATTAGAGGAGGCAAAAGACCACGATCTTTTAATTATACCTGGGTCAGAGATTACAAGAAGTGCTCCTGTCGGACACAATAATGCACTATTCCTTGCTGACTCCAATCCACTCTTACAAGACCAAGCGCAAGATGCATTTGACCAAGCAAAAAAGCAGGATGCTTTTGTTTTCTGGAATCATCCCTCATGGTCGGCACAGAAAAAAGATGGGAATCCAGAATTAGATGATTTTCAAAAGAAACAAATCAAACAAAAGAAACTTCACGGCATTGAGGTCATCAATTTCGGAGCCTATGCAGAGGAATCACTAAGTATCGCTCTCGAAGAAGATTTAACCATCATGGCCACCTCAGATGTTCACGACCTCATCGAATGGGATTATGCTAATAAAGGATTACAAAGACCTGTAACACTTGTCTTCACTAAGGAGCGATCTATCGCATCTCTTAAAGAAGCCCTATTTGCAAAACGTACGGTTGCCGCATACAATGACCTACTGGTCGGACGAGAAGAATTTCTACTCCCACTGCTCAAAGCAAGTATTGAAATCGAAGTTGATGGCTATGTTGCAGACACTAAAATATTGAAGATTACTCTCACCAATCATTGCAGTAGTGATCTACTACTTGAAAATGTTAGTGCTTTTACTTTCTATGAAAACTCTCCAGTATTCAATTTAGAAGCGGGAACCCAAAAAACACTTCAGATAAAGACCATTGACAGAATTTCTGAAGTAAATCTATCTTTTAAAGCACTTGGGGCGTATACTGCACCAAAAACACATCCTAACATTAGCTTTACCTTAAATACCGAAGAGTAATTCTTGGCGATTAGCTATCTTTGTGCCCTTAGAAAACACGTTCTTTTTCTTATTGGGGCCGATTTGGATTTGACAGCAAGATCAATCAAATCGTAAGCATGTCGAGCTATGAAGGTAATGCTCGTAAATCTCTACTTCATCTTTTTTAAATGGCGAAAATACTTACGCTTTAGCTGCCTAATAATCTGAATTACAGTAGGATTTGGCCTAGTCCCGCAAGGCGGGAAAGCTGAATGTCTCTAGAAAGCCCTTGTTGGCGGCGTTCTTTATAGAGGCACCATTAAAGTCAACATCGAATAGTTCCTGCTTCGAGTACTATTCCAAATAAAGAAGCTAAGAGAATAATAGGTTGTCGTTGATCAGTTATTTTTCGAAAATCAAACAACGTCTAAGCATGTAGAAAGCGTTTTCATTGCTTGTTTGGACGAGGGTTCGAGTCCCTCCGGCTCCACGATTTTCTTGAGCCATCGGCGCCAACACACCAACCCGCTGCTCATTATAAAAGCTCCACAGGATACATCAAAGTTTTGAAAATTCGTTTGGGGGTATTCATCGTTTGAAAGCCTTTATGCAGTTCTTTCTGATTCACCGAACTAGGGTAGAAAGTGATGGGTTCGATACATAGCATTTCTGGGACTTCTGTCCAGCACATAAAGTGATTAAAACCCTCAGTCTCGATGGCTATTGACTTCTCGTTCTTTAAAATGAGGCGTGTCGAATGAGCAATTTCATAGGCCTCAGAACCCGCATGTAAAACATTCTGTATGGTGTGTATCTGTTTATCAGCGATAAGTTCGGCCTTATAATCGGGGTTAATCTTAAAGGCGGGATGATACCCAAGCATAAAGGGCATTTCCTTGTCAGCCTCGATTTCAAAAGTAATTTCAAGACCTTTTTCATTAAAGCCAAAAGACTTGGTAAAAGTAAAATCATGCGGCCAAAACTGAACTGTTTCCGGTGAATTCTCCGGATACTTTGAATTGGTAAGCTCGGTGAATGCTTTGTATTTCTTAACCCATCTCGACATCGCTCCTTCAGAGGTTAAATGTTCATATGGGAACTCCCTTAACAAACCATGCTGATCGAGTACAACTTTGGAATCATTCACCTGAACACGATAATCCGCCTTGGCAGTGGGTCCGATTATCGGAAACATTTCAGTATCCGAATTAGGCCATCCTGTTGCTCTTTGATGAATGAATTCAAACCCATCAACGGTGTAACTCGCTATTTTTCCTGAATCAACTTGCACACAATGCGCTAAACCATCTATAACTCGACTGATCTGCTTTATCATATACGTAACAATTGTATCGGATTTAATCGCCTAAGTGCGCGAGAACTAATCTGAATGACGATATATCCGATCAGAATAAAAAGAATCAAAAATATAAGGGTATCGGATAGGCTCAGCTCAAAAGGAACATGAGTGATGTAATACTCTTCAGGATTTTGAAATTTCAAAAAATGAAATTGATTCTGTAATAAGATCAGAACCCAAGCTGAAAGCGTACCGTAAAATGATCCGACAATCAAATAGTAAGCTCCCAATTGAGAAAAAATCCTTCGCAAATGAGACTGGCTAGCTCCCATACTTATGAGCAAACCTAAACTCGTACGTCTCTCAATGATTTGGCTGATAAGCGTGGTTATAAGTGCAAAAAAAGCTACTCCTAAAACAACAACTAAGATGATCAAGATGTTTAAATCAAATAGTTCGATCCATTGATACAAATCTGGGTATCGATCGGCCAAAAAGGAAACTTCAAAAAAATCGAATGCCATAGGATCCATAGACTCAAGAAGCGTTAAAGGATCTTGATCATCTCGCGTGTATAAAGAGTACCCAGAAATCAGATCATCCTTAATAACCCCTCTTAGAGTGCTCAAAGAGGTGAACACCAATTGTTCGTCATAGGTAGGGAAGTCAGTTTGAATGGTTGCAGCAAGTCTAAATTTACGCTGCTTGGGTACACCTGTAGTTGAATTGAAAAGGAGAAAAAAGTCGTCTCCTATGTTTAACCCCGATTCATTAGCAATAGTCTCTGATAGGATAGCCGTAAACTCCGAACCTGAGAACCTATTAAGCCCACCTCGAAGGAGATAGTCTCCCACTAAAAAATTGAGGTCTTCAGATTTAACTCCTTTGACTTGTACCCCTTTCACCTTTTTTGATGACCGTAATACAGCAATAGTGCGTGCATACTCAATCATCTGAGAAAATTGTGAAGCCTCTATTTGATGAGGTACAAGGGTATCAGAAATTAATTCTGATGGATAAGGAGTAAGTAATAAGTCGCCCTCAAAGTGCCTTATTTTTTGATGAATGGCTTGCTGTAATCCTTGTCCGGCAGCGATTGCCATAAAGCTGATAAAGACTCCTAATGCAATCGCTAAAACAGCAAATTTTGCGCTACCTTTCGGAAAGATCCATCCGGATCCTTGTAACCACCGATGAGCTACAAAACGTTGAAAAGTCATATTCACTCTAGAAGTCATCGTATCAAAAGTACGCTTTTGGTGCTGATAATTATAGCGGGATGTTTAACAACCAAAGCCCAATCTTTAGAAGAAAATCTAATTGTTGGGGCTGAAAGAATAGGCGATTACATAGAACAACTTGAAAATAAAAACATCGCAATCGTTGCTAATGCAACTTCTGTGGTAAGAAGATGCAATAGAAATAGTTATACGCATCTAGTAGATACGCTACTAAGTAGAAAAATAGAGGTGTCTAAAATATTTAGTCCTGAGCACGGATTTCGAACAATAGCTGACGCAGGAGAAAAAGTAAGCTCAAGTATCGACCCAAAAACAGGAAT
>Ga0075477_10000111_pt1 | contig 29169 bp, 22 predicted proteins | sample DEB08_DNA_FD_76338 | JGI IMG/M metagenome (GOLD analysis project Ga0075477, IMG submission 76338) | Aqueous microbial communities from the Delaware River and Bay under freshwater to marine salinity gradient to study organic matter... | ecosystem: Environmental > Aquatic > Marine > Coastal ...
GGCAGGCGTGAGGAACGTCAGGATCGCGACCATCGAGACGCCCGCGGCCCAGCCGAGTGTGGCACGCACGGCGTTGGGCGGGTTCGACGACACCGCCCTCATTCAACCACGTTCCATCACGCTCGGCAACCTCGGCAGGATGGGGAAGAGCGGGCGTCGTTCAGGTCCGGGCGGCGTCCTCGCCCGACGGGTGTCAAGTCGGCGTTCGGTTCTTCGTCCGCCGAGGAGATCTCGGTTTGGTAGGGTCCGGATCGGGTGTTCGAGAGGTCTGAGGGAGGTCGAAACGGGCTTGCACATCACCGAACCATCGGCATGTGGAGACGGAGCGGACTCGACCGGCTGGATCAGGTCGGTCGAGCCGAGTCGTCTGTTGCTCTGGTCTGCTCGGCCATCCCCGCCGACCCTGGATCGGATTCAGGCTCTTCTCGGGCCGGTGACCGTCGATTCGTTGCCGATCGAGGATCCGGTGCGTTGGGCGGCGGCGATCCATTCCGATCGGCGCGACCGCCCCACACGCCTGGTCTGGATCGAGAGTCCGGACCCGCGGGCGATGCCCGGGGCTCCCGAGGAGGTCGGCACCGCCAAGGCCGTGTTCGGATTGGAGACGCTGCTCTCGCCCGCGGGCCGGGGCGATCCCTGGCAGGAATGGCTCGAGATGGCGCGGCTCCTCGAGTCGCTCGGTGGCCCCGGCCCGATGCTCGATCCGGCGACCGGTCGCTGGTTCGAGCGGGAGCATCTGTCGTCGTGGAGCGAGCCGAAGGATGCGGAATCCGACGGGGCCGATGCCTTGCAGCTTCCCGACGAGATCCTCTGGAGCATTCGGGCCACCCGGCGCGAAGGGGGGCGAGGCGTCTGGTTGACGACGGAAGGCCTTGCCCGCCTCGGTCTGCCCGAACTCGAGATGCTCGAGGTGCCCGAGGAACTTGCGGACGTCGGCGCAGCGCTGCTCGACGGCCTGTCGGGACTCGCGTGCGTGACGCCGCCGCCGCGAGATCGCGCGTGGGTGGTGGGGCCGTCGCTCGAGGTGTCGGCGCGAACGCTCGACGAGGTGATCGAGACGATCGACGAGCGATCCGCCGGGTCCCGACGGCATCGCGGAGGAGAGGTCCCTCCCGGCGCCGGTGGTCTGATCGATGCGCTGGTCGTCTGCGGAGCGCAGCCCCGCGGAAGCTACCGACGGATCTGGACGGCTCCGATCGAGGTGCTTCGGGCGTTGATCGACGGCGCCGCGGTCCATCGCAGCCCGCGAGCTGCGGCTCGGCAGCAGCGACTCGCCCAGAGGCGCCTCGATCTCGTCGACGCGGCGCTTGTCGCGAGCCCCGATGTGAAGGTGCAGCTTGCGGCAGGGGACCACGGCTCGGAGGGCTTCTGGGGCGTCGTGACCCAGTCGCTTGGTTCCGGGTGGTCCGTGCAGCCGCTCGATCTCGCAGGCCGGCCTGCCGCGGGCGAATCGGAGCGCCTCGTCGCCCGTGGACAGGTCGTCGACTGGCGGATCGAACTCGACGGTGCGGTCCACGGTCCGGAGGATGCCGGGCCGCTTTCGAACCTGCTGGGAACCGGACCTTCGGTCGCCCCCACCGGTTCCGTGGAATGAACTCATGACCGTCGAGCCGAGATCGCCCTCTCCTCCCGTCGACGCGACCGCCGGCGATGGCCGGACCGATTCGGACGAAGCCGGCGTCCGCAGGGTGCTGGAGACCCGTGGCCGCGTCCACGGCATCTCGGTGACGCTTCGGGTGCTTGGATGGCTCGCCGCCGCGGGTTGCCTGCTCGTGGGACTCGCGGCAGTCGTCGCCTGGCTGTGGCAGTCGCTCGGCTCCTCGGCGGGTTGACTCTCGCAGGTGGATGTCGCGACCCGCGATCCACGGGTCATCTGCAGCGGGCGGGGCGGCTACGCTTCCCGTCCATGCAGACGCTCATTCGATCGATCCTTCGATTCCGCCTGCTGCTGGCCGTGGGCGGTCTCGGCTGGATCCTGTCGGGCTGCGCCGGATACGAGGTTCGCGGCCGGGTGGTCAGCGGCTCGTTCGGCGGTCTCGTCGCCGTCGTGGACGAGGGCGACCCCCGGCTGCGCGCCGAAGGCGTCGGCAATGCCCGGATCACCATCGTGAGGGATCCGGGACGTCTCAACGCCCGGCAGGTCGCCACCGGGGTCTCCGAAGCGGATGGGGACTTCGTCATTCCGCTGGCGGAGTTTGGTGCGGGCTGGCTCGACGAAGAGTGGCGAGTGCAGGCGGTGCGATCCCGGATCGGTCTTGCGGAGGGGCTGGTGCGGATGCCGCGACCGGGTGCCGGCGAGGTCCTGCTGATCGAACTGCGCGAGGCCGATCCCTCCGAGATCGACGACCTCCAGCGGCGGGGCGGTGGTCGCGAGGATCTCTACGACGAGGTCGAGCGATGGTCCACTCCGTGACTCCCGACACGCGCCGATCGGATGCCTGAGAAGATGCGACGTCCAGTCGGCCGGACGCGCATCCGCTACCGGTATCGCATCCGGTTCGCGGGTCTGCTCTATCTCGCCATGACGCTGCTGCTCGGCGTCGCCGCGGCCACCCGGCCGAACAACCTGCTGGTCTGGATCTTCGGGGTGATGCTCGGAGCGATCCTGGTCTCCGGCGTGGTCTCGGGATTCATGCTGATGCGACTGGAGGTTCGCCGCGTCGACGTGGGCACCGCGATCGCGGGCCGGACGTCGCGTCTTCGCTACGAACTGACCAACCGCTCCCGATTCTGGAGCGCGTTCGCCCTGTGGATCAGGGAGCATCCCGTCGGGAAGATGGACGGTTGGGAACACGGTCTCGAGACGCCGCAGGCCCACGTGATGCAGATCCCCCCGGGCGAGTCGGTTCGGGCGGAGGCGTGGATCGAGCCCCGTCGCCGCGGCGCCGTGCGTCTTAGCGAGGTGGCGGTTTCGACCCGATTCCCGTTCGGTCTGCTGGAGAAGGTGCTTCGCCATGAACTGCCCGCGACGCTCCTCGTTCATCCGAAGGTGCATCCGCTGCGCCGCGATCTTCTCGACGCGTTGCGGGGACGAGCCGAGGGCATCTCCGACCTCGGTCGGCGGGCCGGCGCCGGTGGCGAGTTTCTCGGCGTGCGCGAGTACCGCCCGGGCGACAGTCTTCGCCGCCTCGCCTGGAAGCGACTCGCCGGAACCAGTCGTCTGGCGGTCGTCGAACGGAGTTCGGGCGGGCCGCCGCGACTTCGTCTGGTCCTCGATCTCGGACGCCGGCCGGAGGAGATCCGCACCCGCGCCGGGGAGGACGCCCGCGACGCCGAGGAGCGGGCGATCGAACTCGTGGCATCGATCGCGTCCGCGGCCGGCGAACTGGGCTTCGAGACCGGGCTGGAGATCGTGGGCGTCGAGGCGAGGCGGATCGAACCACGGTCGGGACGTCGCGTGCTCGAACGGATCATGGACGCCCTCGCCCGCATCGATCTGACGGCCCCGCGAACGAGGGTTGCCGCCGGCGCCTCCTCCAATGTGCGGGAGGTTCGGGTGGTCGTGGAGCCCGGCGAGGCGACCACGCTGGATGCCACGGAGCGATCCTGGAGGTTCGGCAGCGGGCGGCTCGACGCCTTCGTCGCCGATGCGGAGGCGGGGACGACGTGAGTCTCGGCCGACGAGTGCGACTGGAGGTGCTGATCCTCGCGGTCCTGGCGATCGCGGCGTTCTGCGTCAGTCAGCGGTCCTTCGGGATGTTCCTGTTCGCTTCGGGCCTCGCGATCCTCAGCTGGTACGTGACCGAGGGGCCACGGGGCCGCCGCCTGCCGAAGTGGTTGTCGCTGGCGACGCTGGGGGTGATCGTCGCCAACGCCTGCTGGGAGTGGTTCCTCCGTCCCGATCCCAGCGAGGCGATGAGCATCCTCGGCCGCTTCTCCATGTGGTTGACGGTGCTCAAGCTGTACGAATCCCGTGGTGCCCGAGACGACGCTCAGATGCTTGCGCTCACCGCGGTGCTGGTCATCTCCGGCACCCTCGAGACGATCGATCTGCTCTTCGCGGTGCTTCTGGTCGCGTACGGACTGGATGTGATGCGAGTCGCGATGTTGATCGAACTCGCCTCGGTCGCCGCTTCGGCGTCGGTCGGATCGGCGGCCGACGGTGGTCCGGCTTCGGGACGCCGATTCACGCGGAGCCTCCGGCGAACCGTCGGATTCACCCTCGCCGGCGCCACCGTGACCGCGATGGTGGTGTTCGCGGTCTTTCCCCGGCGGCTCGATGCGGATCCTCGAAGGCCCTTCGGCGGCGGACCGGTCTCGGGCTTCGTCGACGAGGTCGATCTCTTCTCGGGCGAGCGCATCACCGAGAGTCGTCGAGAGGTCTTCAGCGTGCGTTGGATCGACCGGCAGGGCGAGTCGGTCCGATTCCCCCAGCCGATGCTGCTGCGCGGTGCGGTCATGGATCGCTACCAGGTCGTCTCGAACCGATGGATCCCGGCGAGAGGGCCGTCGCAAGCTCGGACGGTGACGGTCCGCGAGGATCTTCCGATGACGCCGTTGTCGATTCCCTCGGTCCGCCCACGGAGCGAGACCTATCGGCAGCAGGTCGAGATGCGGTCGATGTCGACCGCGACGGCGTTTGCGGCGTTCGCTCCGATCGGCGTCCACACCGAGGAACGAAGAACGTTCGCGATCGACGAACGCACCCTCGTGGTGCGGGAGATCGGCCTGGATCAGGTCAGTCGCCTCCAGTCCTACGAGGTGCAGATCGAACCCTACCCGGGCCCCGAGACGTTGGCGCCGCTGCTCGGTCGCCGCGGTGGCGCCGTCCCCTCGTTGCCGGAGTTCCCGATCCCGGAGATCCGCGAGATCGCCTTGGAACTGCTTTCGGATCTCGTCGACGGCGAACTGCCGACCGCCGACCAGGCGCGGGCCGACCCCGAGGTCCGTTGGGAGCGCAATCGAATCGTCTCCCGGGCGTTCGCGTCCTGGCTTCAGGACACCGCTCGGTTCCGCTACACCACGGATCTTCGGGACTTCATACGCCTCGACGGGGAGGATCCGATCGTGGCGTTTCTCCAGCGGCATCGGTTCGGGCACTGCGAGTACTTCGCGTCGGCGCTGGTGGCGCTTTGTCGCTCGGTGGGTGTGGACGCGCGACTGGTCACCGGCTTCGTTGCGATGGAGTGGGATCCCGGAACGCGCCAGTACCTGGTGCGCGAATCCAATGCCCACGCATGGGTGGAGGTGAGGACGGGTCGGTTCCTCTGGTCGAGCATCGATCCCACTCCCCCCGAGAGCCTCGAGTCGATCGCCTCGTCGGGGCGGGGCTGGTTCGATCGATTCCGTTGGATCTACGACCGCGCCGAACTGTTCTGGAGCAGCCGAGTCATCAGCTACGACGGTGCGGTGCAGGCCTCGCTCGCCGAACGGCTGGGACGCGAATTCGAAGGTGCGGGCGATCGGGTTGCGGCGTGGCTCGATGACGGACGCAGCAGGCTTGCCCAGCGTCTGAGTCTCGGGCGCACCGCGACGGTGTGGTTCCTTGCGGTCTCGGCGACTCTGATGGCTGGCGCGGCGGCAGGAGCACTGGTGCTGCGGCGCCGTCGACGGGTCCGCCGGCGCTCCGGGCTGCCCAGGTCCGCCCCAGCCGCCTCCCTCGAAGCCGCCTCGGTCCATCTCGAGACGATGGATCTCTGGGACCGGGCGGGACTGGCCCCGGCGTCGTGGCAGCCGCCCCGGGCGTTCCTTCAGTCTCTCGGTGCAAGTTGGTCCGAGGCGGTGGCGTTGAGCCTGCCGATCGTCGACCTGCACTACCGAAGCCGGTTCGCCGGCGAGGTGCCCACCACCACGCAACTCGGCGATGTCCGGCAACGCCTCGAGCGGCTCCGGATCCTGCTTCGGCGACCGCATTGACGGTCTCGCGCAGGTCCGCAGAACCGCCATGTGGCCCAGGGATGTGAAGTGGGGCAAACTTCCGGCGGCCCGGTGCTCGGGGGACCGGGAAGTTCGATTCACTCGCGATCGAACATGGTCGAAGACGACCGGAAGCAGTCCTTGACGCTCGCGATCCGGCGACGATCGGCGCAAGGCGAACCTGGAGCCCGGCATGCCCGCATTTCGATCCCGCACGCTTCACTGGCGACGAAATCTCGAACAACTTGCCCGCCGCGGCGGGGCTCTCGAGGTGGCGATCGCGCCGGCAAGCGACGTCGCCGACTCCAGTGATCCTCCGTCGACCGGCCCTCTGCCCGCGGACTTCGTCTGGCGTCTTCGGATCGCCTCGACCAGCGAGGATCGCATCGAACTCGAACTTCCCGAGATGCTTCATCGCTCCGTGCCGGTGCGCGAGGGCACCACGGTGGTGGCGGCGATCGTCGTCGGTCCCAACCGGTGGATGTTCCGCAGTCGCGTCGTCGCGTCCGTCGATGCGATGTCGATCGGCGCGAGCCCCGGGACCTTCCAGATCGAGATGCCCGAGAAGGTCGCGCGAACCCGTCGCCGCCATCTCCGCGTGGACTCGGCGAGTCTCGCTCTGCCCACGGTGCGACTCTGGCCGCTTCTCGACCTCGCGTCGGTTCGCCCCGCCCAGCGGGCGCTCGCCCTCACCGCCGAAGCGATCGGGCGCGGAGAGCGGGTGGTGGATCGAACCTGGGAGGACGAGTCGGTCCGTCCGACGCTCGGTCCGGAGTTCGGCGCGACCCTCATGAACATCGGCGGCGGGGGCGCGGGCCTGCGTCTGGAGCCCTCGGATGCCGCGGCGATCGCCAGCCATCGCCACTTCTGGATGGAGATCGATCTCCGTCCGGAGTCGGCGCTTCCGCTGTGCGTCACCGCCCGAATCGCCCACACCCATCTCGAGTCCACCGGGGCGACCTACGCCGGCGTCGCCTTCGACTTCACCGCCGACGCGGAACACGCCAAGCTGGTGGGTCGGCAGGTGATCGGCGCGATCGCGGCGCGGCAGCGGCGTCAGGAGCCGGCGACTCGACGGGCCGCGTGACCTCGGTCGCGTGTCGGCCGATCACTCGGGTCTTGTCGCGACTTTCGCGACCCTCGGCGATCGGATCGCTGTCCGCGACGATGCCGCAGCCCGCCCGGTAGGCCAGTCGCCATCGATCAGACGTTCCGAGGCGAGCGAGGGTGGCGGTTCGGATCGCGACGTTCAGAAGCGCTCCCCCCTCCATGCCGAACCACCCGATGCTTCCGCAGTAGATGCCGCGTCTCGCGGATTCGAGGGTGTCGATCACCTGCATCGCTCTGATCTTGGGAGCGCCGCTGATCGAGCCGGCGGGGAAGATCGCCTGCAGCATCGAGGATGGCGTCACGTCGTCGCGCAGGCGGCCCTCGATCTCGGCCACCCCATGGACGATGGTGGGATGTCGCTCGAACCGACGAGGTTCGACCACCCGAATCGATCCCGCGCGGCAGATCCGACCGAGATCGTTGCGCATGAGGTCCACGATCATGGCCAACTCCGCAGCGTCCTTGGGGTTCGCTGCAAAGGCGTCCAGATCGGCGTCGGCGGTGCGAGTGCCCTTGATCGGGCATGAGCGGACGACTCCGCCGGGTTCGACGCTCGCAAGCATCTCCGGACTCGCGGACAGCACCGCCTCGTTCGCGGATGTCTCGACGTAGGCCCCGAAGCGAGGGGCCCCGGCGAGGACCGCCGCAGCCAGGGATCGGGGATCGCCGTCGAGTTCGGCTTCGAATCCCCGGGACAGGTTGGCTTGAAAGAGGTCTCCGGCATGCACGAGTTCGACGCAACGCTCGACGATCGACTCGTACCACCGGTCCGACTCGATCGGCTGCAGCGGCCCGAGCCGAAACTCCGACGGCGGTGTGGCGGCCGCCAGCGATGCCTCGGCCCACGCCGGCACCGGGCCATGCCGATGCCAGGATCGGTCGTGGTGATCGAACACCAGACTCCATGGCACGTCCACGATCCAGGCGTCCCAGGCGTCCCAGGCGTCGCCGGATTCCGACCCGGTTGCGACGCCGCTCGGCGTCGATCCCTTCTCGTCGCTCAGGACCGCGGCGGGCTCGAGGCGGGCGCCGAGTTCGTAGGCCAGAAGGACCAGCCGACCCGTCGTCCAGGGGGGGCGGTCTTCGTGGGGAAGCGAGGACACCGCCAACGAGTGCGTCGGGAGTTGCTCGCCAAGCCATGCGGTGACGGCCGGGTCCACCCCCGAGTCTCCTTCGACGCTGCGCTTCGCCGGAAGGCGTCGGGGATCGAGCGGCGCGGTCACCAGCGTCCAACGGGGCAGGGGATCCGCCCCGTCCCCGCGATTCAACACCGCGATCGGATGGTTGCGGGGCCACGAGACAAGCAGATCCCACGGCGACACCGCGGACCTTCGACTCGCACCTCGGAGAGTCTCCGTCTCGACCATGCCGCGAGCGTATCCCGATCCGGCGCATGTCGTGGGCCGACCGGGGCCGGCCGCGCCGCTGGTAGACTCCCCGCCCCGCGATCGGCGGCGTGCTCGAAGGACGCCGGCGAATCATCTCTTCGACGACCCCCGAGCCTCCACCAGACATGCCCACCTCCGCCCCGCGCCGCCGATCCTCCTCCCGCGCCTCCTCCCGCCGCGCCGGAGGCTCCTCCTCGAATCGGATGGTCTACTCGTTCGGCCCCGCCCGCTGCGACGGCAACGCCACTCAGAAGGCCCTGCTTGGCGGCAAGGGCGCGAACCTCGCGGACATGACCTCGATCGGTCTGCCGGTGCCGCCGGGATTCACCATCACCACCGAGACCTGTGCGGCCTACGAGAAGTCGGGCAATCGCATGCCGAAGGGTCTGATGAAGGAGGTCGCGGCGGCGATCGCCCACCTCGAGAAGGAGACGGGCAAGCGGTTCGGCGACGCCGACAACCCGCTGCTGGTCTCGGTTCGCTCCGGTGCCGCGGTCTCGATGCCGGGCATGATGGACACCATCCTCAATCTCGGTCTCAACGACTCGGCGGTGGTCGGTCTGGCCAAGGCGACCGGCAATCCCCGCTTCGCCTACGACGCGTACCGCCGCCTGATCAACATGTACGGCGACGTGGTGATGGGGGTCCACCACCACCACTTCGAGGCGGCCTTCGATGCGGTCAAGAAGCGCTACCACGTCGAGGCCGATACCGACGTCCCCGCGGAGGGGCTCGAGGAACTCTGCGAGTCCTACAAGCAGGTCTGTCTCCGCCATGTGGGCAAGGCGTTCCCGCAGGATCCGCTGAAGCAGATCGAACTCGCCATCGAGGCGGTCTTCCGAAGCTGGAACAAGCCGACCGCGATCTCCTATCGAACCATCAACGGCATCCGCGGGCTCGCGGGCACCGCGGTGAACGTCCAGAGCATGGTCTTCGGAAACATGGGCGAGGATTCCGGCACCGGCGTCGCCTTCACCCGCAATCCCTCGACCGGCGAGAACCGCTTCTACGGCGAGTTCCTCGTGAACGCCCAGGGCGAGGACGTGGTGGCGGGGATCCGCACGCCGCGGCCGCTCTCGGAGATGGCCCGCTGGAACGCGAAGGTGTCGAAGCAGCTCGCCACGATCCGCACGAAGCTCGAGAAGCACTACCGGGACATGCAGGACATCGAGTTCACCATCGAGCGCGGGCGGCTCCACATGCTGCAGACCCGCAACGGCAAGCGCACCGGCGCGGCCGCGGTGCGGATCGCCGTCGAGATGGTGAAGGAGCGCCTCATCGACCGCCGCACGGCGATGGCGCGGATCCCGGCGGGGGACATCACCCAGCTGCTGCTGCCGCGGTTCGACGACAAGGCCAAGCGTTCCGCGACGGTCGTCGCCACGGGTCTGCCGGCCTCGCCGGGAGCGTCCTGCGGGGCCCTCGCCTTCACCGCCGACGAGGCGGTCGAGCGAACCCTGAAGGGTGAGAAGGTCCTGCTCGTGCGCAAGGAGACCTCGCCCGAGGACGTCGAGGGCATGCACCATGCGGCGGGCATCCTCACGTCGACCGGCGGCATGACCAGTCATGCCGCGGTGGTCGCCCGGGGCTGGGGCAAGTGCTGCGTCGCCGGCGCCGGCGCACTCTCGATCGACGCAGCGAAGGGCAAGATCCGAATCGGCAACCGCACGCTCGGTCGGAAGGACGTCCTGTCGATCGACGGCTCCACCGGCGAGGTGATGCTCGGCGAGGTCGAGCGGATCGTTCCGAAGAAGGTGCCCGCCGATCTCGAGACGGTGCTCGGCTGGGCCGACGCGGCCGCCCGGATGAAGGTGCGGGCCAACGCCGACACGCCCGCCGACGCCTCCCGGGCGCGGGGCTTCGGGGCGGTGGGCATCGGCCTCTGCCGGACCGAGCACATGTTCTTCGAGGGCGAGCGGATCGCCGCGATGCGGGAGATGATCCTCGCCGACAGCGCCGCGGAGCGAGAGAAGGCCCTCGGCAAGCTGCTGCCCTTCCAGCGCAAGGACTTCGTCGGGATCTTCACGGCCATGAAGGGCTGCCCGGTGACGGTCCGCCTGCTCGATCCGCCGCTCCACGAGTTCGTGCCCCACGACGACGCGGCGCAGAAGGACCTTGCGAAGCGGACGGGCGTCAAGGTCGCCGACATCCGCCGCCGCATCGCGATGCTGCACGAGCAGAATCCGATGCTCGGGCATCGGGGCTGCCGTCTCGCGGTGACCTATCCGGAGATCCTGCGGATGCAGGTTCGGGCGATCGCCGAGGCGACCATCGCCTGCCGCAAGAAGCGGATCGACGCGAAGCCCGAGATCATGATCCCGCTCGTCGGTACGCGGGCCGAGCTTGCGGCGCTGCGGGCCTCGACCCTCGAGACCATCGACGAGGTTCGAAAGGCGAAGAAGTTCGCGGGCCGACTCGACATCCCCGTCGGGACGATGATCGAGATCCCTCGTGCCGCGCTGACCGCCGACGAGGTCGCCGAGGTCGCGGACTTCTTCAGCTTCGGCACCAACGATCTGACCCAGATGGCCTTCGGCTTCAGTCGCGACGACATCAACTCGTTCCTGCCCGACTATCTCAAGCAGGACCTTCTGCCGAAGGACCCCTTCCAGACCCTCGACGCCGGCGGCGTCGGGCAGCTGGTGCGGATGGCCTGCGAGAAGGGACGATCCACGGACGCGAAGCTGAAGTTGGGGATCTGCGGCGAGCACGGCGGCGATCCCGAGTCCATCGGGTTCTTCGAGGAGGTCGGTCTGGACTACGTCAGCTGCTCGCCGTTCCGGGTGCCGGTCGCGCGCCTCGTCGCCGGGCAGGTGGCGGGCCGGGTCGCCGCGAAGTAGCGAGGCCGGGTCGAGAGCCCCGAATGCCTCGTCGGCCGAGGACCGGGCTCTTGCCGCGACGCCGCGTGATCGCGGGATCACGGGATCACGGGATCGGGGGCGACGTCTGCGTGCCCGGGCGGGGATAGAGTTGGCGGTCCGCGGCATCGCCCTCTGCCACGGCGTGGCACCGACAGTCCGAGGCATCGCCATGGTCGATTCAACGTCTCCAGGTTCCCCCGATCCCGCCCGATCGCCCGCGGAGTCCATCTTCGAGGAGGTCGGCATCGTTCGCGATCCGGCGAACCTGTTCCATCAGACCATCGAGCAGGTGCTCGTCGCCGCCGATCTCGCGGGCCTGCAGCACCACCAGCGGATCATCCTTGCCGAGCCCAAGAACGAGGTCATGGTGCACTTCCCGGTGCTCATGGACGACGGGCATCACCGTCTGTTCAAGGGCTATCGGGTCCAGCACAACAACGCGCTTGGTCCGTACAAGGGCGGCATCCGGTACCACCCGAGAGTGGCGCTCGACGACGTGAAGGCGCTCGCGGTGCTGATGACGATGAAGTGTTCGCTGGCGGGCCTGCCCTTCGGCGGCGCGAAGGGCGGCGTCAAGTTGAATCCACGTGAACTCAGCGAGGACGAACTGCGCCGGGTGACCCGTCGATTCTGCTCGGCGATCAGTCACCAGATCGGCCCGCACTACGACATACCGGCGCCCGACGTGGGGACGGACAGCCGCATCATGGCCTGGTTCGCCGACACGTACGCCCAGATGACGCCCGAGCATTCCCGGCAGGACGTGCAGGGGGTGGTGACCGGAAAGCCGGTTCCGTTCGGCGGATCGCGGGGTCGCGACAAGGCGACGGGGCAGGGGCTCGTCCACGTCCTCGAGGAGATGCTCCCGGAGCTCGGGCTCGACCTTTCGAAGATCGCCTTCAGCGTCATCGGCTTCGGAAACGTCGGTGGATGGACCGCGAAGCTGCTGTGCGAGCGCGGGGCGAGGCTCGTCGCCGTGCTCGACCACACCGGCGCCATCGGGGCCGGTCGCGGCATCGACCCCCGGCGACTTGCCGAGCATGTCGATCGCTACGGAGGGGTGGCCAACTTCTCGGGGGCCGATGGAATCGACGAGGACGCCTTCTACTCGACCGAAGTGGATGTCTTCGTGCCTGCGGCCCTCGAACAGATGATCGATGAACGGCGAGCGGCGGAGATCAAGGCCGTGGTGATCGCCGAGGGCGCCAACGCACCGACCACGCCCGAGGGGGACTCCGTGCTGCTTCAGCGAGGAGTCGAGGTGCTGCCGGCGATCCTCTGCAACGCGGGCGGTGTGACCGCCAGCTACTTCGAATGGGTGCAGAACCGCACCGCACGCTCGTGGTCGATCGAAGAGGTGGACGGTCAGCTTCGCGACCATCTGGTTGCGGCGGCTCGGCGGACCCGTGAAGCCCGGGCTCGCTACGACTGCGACCTCCGAACCGCGGCGTTCGTCGCCGCCTGCGAGCGGATCGGCGAGGTGTACGACCTGCGAGGCGTGTTTCCGTGAGCGGGTGTCTCGCGGATCGACGACGCTCGCGAGGTCCCCGAGGCGTCGCGCGCGAGGGGCTTCCCTCCACGGGGGATCGGGCATCGATCGACACGACGGCGAAGGGGCGTCGCCGAAGCGCGATGTGGGGGACTCCGGCGCTGCTGCTCTCGATGCTCGGCTGCACGCCGCCGATCGATCCGGCGACGCCGCCCTTTCGGCCGATCGACTACGACGCGGCGCTCGAAGCGGCGGCCCGTGAAGGCAAGGTGGTGTTCCTCGACTTCTACGCGTCGTGGTGCCCGCCGTGCCGACGTCTCGACTCGACGACGTGGAAGGATCCGGCGGTGGTCGCGTGGCTCGATGCGAACACGATCCCGGTGAAGATCGATGCGGAGGCGGAGGGGGAACTGGCCTGGGCGTTCATGGTCGAGGCGTATCCGACGCTCGTTCTCGTCGATGCCGAAGGCACGGAACTCGGGCGCATGCTGGGGTTCCTGCCGCCGGAGGTGTTCCTCGATGCCGCGAAGTCCGTGATCGACCGTGCGGCCACGACGTCGGGAGATCATCCGATCGCCCGCGACGCGCTCCCCACGACATAGACGCCCGATGGTGTGGGGACGGCGAACGGCCGCCGTCTCGAGGTGCGCGCCTGGAGGGCGTCGCGCCCAAGGTCCGAGAGCCTTCGATAACCGATGGGGACCTGGGGGCAATCTCCCGAATCCGTGGCTTTCTTCCGAGAGTCCGAGAGTTTGCCTCAAGTCGGACCATCGAAACTGGCACACTGCGGGGAGTCGGCGGCGGTGGACGCATGTGAAGGGCGTCCTCCACCCGGTCGCACTCGCCCGACCCCAACGATCGATGCTCGCCAACCTCGCACCATCTTCGACGACGATCTTCGACGGGTCCGTGGCCCTTGTCGCCGCCATCGGCGGCGATGGGCGCTGGACACCGAGCATCGGCGATCCCTCGGTGATGGGCTGGATCACGGTCGGCGGCTACCTGCTTGCCGCGGCGGCGTGTCTCTGGTGGGCCGTTGGCACTGGTCGCGGGCGCCGGACCGTTCCCGTCGCGATCGCCGCAATCGCGGCGGCGCTCGCGATCAACAAGCAACTGGACCTGCAGTCGCTGCTGACGCAGACCGCCCGCGATCTGCTCGAGGGAGCCGATCTCTACGAGAGCCGTCGAACCCTGCAGGCGATCTTCATTGGGGTGTTTGCTTCAGGAGGCGTGGCCGTTCTTGGAGTCATGCTTTGGTGGAGTCGACGCCGCATGGCGGAGAGCGGCCTGGCGCTGGTGGGCCTCGCGACGCTGCTGGTCTTCGTGGCGATCCGCGCCGCTTCGTTTCATTCGATCGATTCCGGACTTGGACAGGAGCTTGCCGGCATGCGTCTCAACTGGATTCTTGAACTCGGCGGCATCGGCCTCGTCGGCATGGGTGGCCTGGTGGGTCGATTCCAGGGTCGCCGCGGTCTTCGGGGCACGTCGCGGCGCCTGGTGAACCAGATCGACGCTCCGACTGCCGCGGCCGACGAGTCTTCGGCGAAGGCATCGTCTTCCCCGGGTCCGGCGGAGCGAGTCGCCGACCTGCCTCGAATCGTCCGGTCGTCCCCGGTCGAGGCGGGCGAGGGCATGCGTGGACCCGCCGACGGGTTCGTGGTTCGGCCGATCAGGATCTCGGAGGGGCCTGCGGTGCGTCTTGCCCGACGCCAACGGGAAGGGGCAGAACGTCAGGGGCGACGCGAAGAGATGGGGCCGCGGCGTCTGGTTCCCTGACGGAGCCCCGAACGCCTCGGAGGTCGCGGGGGCGTTCTCCGGAGCCCGTGGTTCCGGTCGGAGGTGGCGGTTCGGACGCAGGTGGCCCTCTGCTCCCGTCGGAGTGTCATGTGGCATCGGCGTTCCCCGATGCTGCGATGCTCGGACAACTGCATTAGAGTTGGCGACATGCCCAACACCCCTCGCCGATCCAACCGAGACGCCGCACCCGCGAAGCGATCGACCCGCAAGGCTGCGACGCGAACGTCCGCGTCGAGCCGGTCCCGCAAGGCGAAGGTCTCGCCCCGCCGCCGAGCCGGCGCCGCCGGACCGGGAGATGCGATCCTCCATCTCGACCGCTGGATTCGGGAGAACCGCAAGCATCTCAAGCCGCCGGTGAGCAACCGGCAGCTCTTCACCGACAGCGACGACGCGATCGTCTTCGTCTCGGGTGGCCCCAACACTCGCAACGACTATCACGTCAATCCGACGGAGGAGCTCTTCTTCCAGGTGAAGGGCGACATCGCGGTTCGGATCCGTCCGCTCGACGGGAGTCCCCCGCGCGACGTGGTCGTTCGAGAAGGCGAGCTGTACCTGCTGCCGCGCTGGGTGCCGCATCGCCCGCAGAGGCCGGCCGGAACCATCGGACTGATCATCGAGTTTCCCCGGCCCAAGGGCGAGAAGGACGGCCTCCGCTGGTACTGCCCGGAGTGCGACGAACTCGTCCACGAGGCCAAGTGGCGACTGAAGAAGATCGACGAGGACCTGAAGGTGATCATGGAGCGGTTCTGGAGCGGGCCGGTGAAGCGCCGAACCTGCGGCAACTGCGGAAACGTGATCGAACGGGCTGGGGCCTTCAAGATGTCGGCCGGCAAGTCGGGCCGAAGGACCGCGAGTCGCGCGAACTCGTCGCGTTGAGCGACCCTCGTCCATGAGCTTCCGTGGCGACGATGGGCCCCGTTGCCGGCGCTGCGGGCACTCGCGGCGAGGGCTTCGTCCGGGACGACCCTGCCCGGAGTGCGGACATGCGACGCGGCGAAGGGTCCGAGGCCGCGGTCGCGCTGCGCCGCGTCGGGTGCAGGATCTTCCGTCGCCGCTCGTTCGTCGGGTGCGTCGGGCCGCGTGGATCGCCGCATCGGCGGCGGTGGCGTCGCTCGCATGGCGAGGACTTGTGGTCACGGGAGTGGCGCCGACGGATCCGCTGGTCGGTGGATCGATCGGTCTCCTCGTCGAGACGGTCTGGGCCGCGGGCATCTTCCTCTTCGCGGCGCCGATCGACGACGCCGAAGCCGTCGACCGCGGGCTCGGTCCGCGTTCGAATCTGCGGCGCGCCGCGAGGTTCCTTCAACTGGCCTGGCCGATCGGGGTGGTGCTCGATCGGGGTGGGGCGTTTCTCATCGGTGGACCGCTGCATCCCGTGCTGGAGTGGTCGGCGGTCGCCGCATGGGGGATCGGCTTCGCGGGGCTGATCGCCTTCGCGCTGCTGCTGGTCGGCTGGGCGGACTGGATGGAGGACGAGGACACCGCCAAGTGGGCCCGCCTCTATCTGTGGTGCGTCGCGGGCGTGCCCGCGGCGGCGGTGCTCTTCGTGGTCCTCGCGGCGCTGATCGCGCCCTTCATGCTTCTCGCAGCGCTGCTGGCGGTCGCCTGCGGACTCGGACTGCTGTTTCTGATGCCGCTGTCGATCCTCTCGATCGCACGGCATCTCGACTGGGCGGTCGCGTGGCAGGACCGGCAGGAGGCGAAGGATCTGGAACTGCAGGAGCAGGTGCGGCCACGCGGCACGGCGGTCAGGGCGACCTCGTCCCGGGACGAGGGTCCGCTGCCGTTGGCCTGACCGCGACGACGTTCTCGCCCTCGCCGGCGATTCCCCGCGGGAAGCGAAGCCCCGTGGATTCGATCGGGATCGGGTCGCTTCAGTCGACCGAATCGACCGCAGGCTTGCCGGGGCCTGCGATCTCGCGGAGCTCGATGCGCCGGAACTCGATGTGGGCGCCCTCGGACTGCAGGGCGATGAAGCCCGGCTTCATCTCGCAACCTGTGGCGACGTTCTGCAGCACGTTGTTCACGAAGAGCTTCAACTCGGTGCCGTCCATCACGATGCGGTAGCGGTTCCAGCCGCCGAGGGGCTTCTCGCTGCTGGCGTGCGCCTTGACGGTGCGACGTCCATTGGTCCGCTCCTTCGCGGCCTGCATCGGAAACTCCCCGATGTTCCAGATGTCGCCGGCATTCCCCGAATGCAGTTGCGCCTCGATCGAGGTCGGCCAGACCTTGTCCGGCTCCTGCACGCGAAGGAGGACGCCGCTGTTGCCCGCGCCCTTCTCCGGATCGAATCGCCACTCGAGCGTCAACTCGAAGTTGCGGTAGGTCCTTTCGGTGCGGATGTAGCCGATGGGCCGACCGGTGCAGACGAGCACGCCATCGACGACCGACCAGGTGCCGGACGGATCCTCGCCGTTGGGAAGGAACGGACGCCATCCCTCGAGATCCCGCCCGTTGAAGATCGCGGTCCACCCCTCGGGGGTTCGGTGGGTGGGCGCCTCGGGTGCCGGCGTGTCCTGCCGGACCGCGGTCGAAGGGGGCGTGGTCGATCCGGCGGAGACCGCCGGGGGGAGGCTCAACACTGCGGCGAGGGCGATGGGGAAGCTGATCATGAGGGCACGATACCGGCTGATCGGGCATCCTCGGGTGGCGTATCGAGGAGGTGGTTCGGCCGGCGGCCGGTCCAGGCCCACTTCGAGAGGAACTTGGCGTCCTCGATGATGACCAGCACCGCCGGCAGCACCACCAGGGTGAGGGCGGTCGCGCTGATCAGACCGAACGAGATGCTGATCGCCATCGGGATCAGGAATCGGGCCTGGAACGACTGCTCGAGCATCAGGGGGCTGAGGCCCAGCACCGTGGTGAGGCTCGTCAGCACGATCGGGCGCAGGCGAAGCCGGCCCGCGGCCACCAGTGCATCGCCGAGGCCGAGGCCCTTCTTCAGAAACCCGTTGGTGAAGTCCACGAGCACCAGCGAGTTGTTGACGACCACTCCCGCGAGGGCCACGAAGCCGATGAGGCTCAGAAAGGTCATGTCGAACCCGAGCAGCCAGTGGCCCCAGACCACTCCGATCATGCCGAAGGGGATCGCCAGCATCACCGCAAGCGGCTGGAAGTAGCTGCCGAAGAGCCAGGCGAGGATCACGTAGATCATGAGGACCGCGGCGCCGGCGGCGATCGGCAGGCTCGCGAAGGCCTCCCGAACGTTGCGCTGTCGCCCGCCGGTGTCGATCGCGATCTGGGAATAGCGAGATTGCAGGCGATCGAGCGTGGGCTGCAACGCCGCGGAGATCGCCTCGGGGTTGGTGGCGTCGTCGGTGTCGGCGGTGACGGTGACGCTGCGGCGACGGTCGATGCGGCGGATGGCGCTGTATCCGCTGCCCTCGCTGATCGAGGCCACCTCCGAGAGCGGGACCATGCCGCCGCCCGGTGCTGCGAGCCACATGGCTTCGATGCTGGCGAGTTCGCGGCGGCTTCCTTCGTCGAAGCGGACTCGCACGTCGATGTCCTCGCGGTCGGCGGCGTAGGTATGGGCCTCGAGACCGAAGAGGGCCGCTCGGACCTGTCGGGCCACGCCGGCGACGTTGAATCCAAGCGCCGCGGCGCCCGGCTTGAGATCGATCTGCACCTCCCGCTGCGCGCCGAAGTCGTCGTCGGCGATGTCGAACACGCCGGGCAGCAGCGACAGTTCCGCCTTCACCGCGTCGACCACCTCGTTTCGGGCCCGCTCGTCGTCGCCCGTGACCTCGACGGTGATGTCGGCGCCGCCGGGGCCGCCGCTGACCTCGCGGTACGCCACCAGTTCGGCCCGGTCGAGCGGCCCCACCTCGGCTCGGATCGCATCGACGACCTGACCGCTGGATCGATCCCGCTCCTCGACGGGGCTCAGCTCGATGATCACCTGGCCCACGTTGGTGCTGGCGGGGTCGGACTGCCCGGTCTCGGTGTTGGCCCGTTCACCGACGATGACGCTGACGGAGTCGGACTCGGGCTGGGCCAGGGCGACCCGTTCGATGCGGGACGCCTCGACGAGCGTCTCCTCGATGCTCGTTCCGATGGGCATGCGCAGATCCACGACCACGGTCTCGGCGTCGTCGGTGGAGAGGAACGTGAAGGGCACTCGGTCTCCCGCGACCATGCCGAGGCTCGCCACGAGCAACGCCACCGTCAACGCCGCGGTGAAGTAGCGGCGGGCGAGGCACCATCGCAGCAGCCTCGAGTATCCCTCGACCGCCGGGGCGATCACACGCCGGTCACGCCAACGACCGAAGCGGTCGCCGAGCGCGGCGACTCCGCGGCCGCCGGTGTCCATGCCGTCGAGGGCGTGACGCATGTGGGCGGGCATGACCACCAGCGACTCGAGCAGACTCACGGTCAGGGCGTAAAGGACCACCCATGGCAGGGCCCCGAGGAGCGTGCCGATGCGACCCTGAAGGAACAGCAGCGGCAGGAACGCCACGATCGTGGTCGAGACCGTGGCCAGCACCGGCCAACCCACCTGTTCGGCACCGGAGATCGCCGCCTGCTCGGGCGACTCGCCATGTTCGTGGCGGGCGAGGATGTTCTCGCTGACCACGATCGCGTCGTCGGTGAGCATGCCGAGGGTGATCAGCAGTCCGAACATCGTCAGCAGGTTGAGCGTCACTCCCAACGCCAGCATGAAGAGCAGGGTGCCGGCGAGGGCCGTCACCAGACCCACCATCACCCAGAAGGCCACCCGAAGGTTGAGGGCGAGGAACAGCATCAGAAAGACCAGCACCGCACCCTGAAGCGCGTTGCGGCTCAGCAGATCGAGGCGTCCCTCGATGAATCGGGCGAGATCCGAGTGGGTGTCGATGCCGCCCGGCAGGGCTTCGGGGTTCTCGCTGCCGAGGCGCCATGCGTCGAGGCGGTGGGAGCCCAGCGCATGCTCGACGGCGCTGCCTTCGAAGGGAAGTCCCCGACGGCCCACCACGTAGCTGCGGACCATCTCCGCGATCTTCACCGCATCCTCGTCGGCGGTCTTGAAGACGGTCAGGCTCACTGCCCGATCGCCGTTGAAGCGTCGCTCGATCGGGACGTCCACGAACCCCTCGACCACCTCGGCGACGTCGGACACGCGGACGGAGGCTCCGTCGGGATCGGTGCGCAGCACGATCTCGCCGATTCGCTCGCCCTGTTCGGCGACGCCGAGGGTTCGGACGTTGATGGTGCCCCCGCTCGTTCGCAGGGAGCCGCTGGGAACCTCCCGCATCCATCGACCGATGGCGTCGGAGATCTCGGGCAGGCCGATTCCGTAGCGTCGCGAGGTCGCCGGGTCGACCTCGACCCGGATCTCGTTGTCGCGGATGCCCGAGAGCAGGACCGAGCCCATGCCGGGCAGGCTGCGGAGATCGTCGGCGATCGAGCGGAGCGCCGTCTTCATCTGACGCTCGTCCGCATCGCCGTGCAGCGACAGCATGATCACTGGAAGCGTCGGCTCGAACTCGACGACGCGGATCCGCTCGGCGTCCGGGGGCAGATCCTGGAGGCTCTCGACCGCCTGCTCGGCGTCGCGAAGGGCGTCCTCGAGGTCGGTGCCCTGGTCGAACTCGATGAGCACGCTGGCGCTGCCTTCGACGATGCTGGTGGTCAGCTGCTTGACGCCCTCGAGGTCGGCGACCGCGTCCTCGACCTTCCGGACCATCGACTCCTCGATCTCCGACGGCGTCGCGCCCGGATAGAGGATCGCCACCGAGAGCGACTCCGGATCGCTCTCGGGGAAGAACTCGCGACGCATGGAGAACGCCGCGTAGATCCCGCCGAGCACGAGGGCGATCGCGAGCAGGTTCGCGGGTACGGGATTGCGAACGCCGAAGCGGGACGGGCTCATGAGCCGGTCGATCCGCTGCCGGCGACTCGGGCCGTCGCCGTGGGTTCGGTGCCGTCGGCCCGCACCGGGCGGATCGTGGTGCCGTCGGCGACGGCGCGACTCCCGTCGAGCAGCACCAGACCGCCTTCACCGAGCGATTCGGCGGTCGAGTCGCCGAGGACGACCCACTGGGTGTCCGGCACGCCGAACTCCGGGAGGTTCGCTTCGAACGTCCAGGCGATCTCGACCGGAAGGGTCTCGATGGTGGGGACGCCTTCGGCGTTCGCACCGACTCGAAGCACCCGTCCATCTCGCACCGCGCGGCGGGGGAGGACGAGGCGATCGAGCGGGACTCCTCCGCGAACGACTCCCGACACGAACGTTCCCGGGACGAGCGCAAGGGGATCCGACGGATCCTGCCGCAACTCCGCGTAGGCCGTGAAGGTGCGACTGCCCGGCTCGTCCACGGGGTTGATTCGCACCACCGCCGCCGACCAGTCCTGCTCCGCATCGGCGTCGCGGACCAGACGCACCGTGTCGCCGGGCCGGACGAATCGTCGTGCGGCCGCCGGCAGCTGGAGCGGGATCTCCATGTCCGCAAGATCGACGACTCGAGCGACTCTCATGCCGGGAGCGACGCTTTCGCCGGGCTCGACGTCGATGGCGGCGATGACCCCGTCGATCGGGCTGCGGACCGTGCACCGTTCGAGATTCCGCTCGGCAAGGCGCTTCTCGGCCCGCTGTCGTCGCACCTGCGCATCCAGCGACAGTCGTCGCTGCGGGAACAGTTCGGCCATTTCGCGGGCCTGCACACGGCTCCGCTCGGCGATGATCAACGTCTGCTGCGCCCGATCGACTTCGCGGTCGACCGCTGCACCGTCCTCGACGGCGCGGCGGGTCCGCTCGAGATCGATGCGGGCCAGTTCCACGTCGCGCTCGGCAAGCGCAAGGCGTTCCCTCGCCGCGACCTCTTCGATGTCGAGACTCGCCAGGCGGGTGTCAAGCTCCGCAAGGGTCTGCGCGGAGATCTCCGCCTGGCGGCTGAAGTCGCGGGAGTCGAGAGCCATCAGCACGTCGCCCGCTCGGACCGACCGCCCCTCGACGGTCGAGTCGGGCATCGACTCGACGACCGAGACCACCTCGGCGGGGACGTCGCTCTGACGAAGGCTGCCCGCGGTGCCGAATCCGGTGAAGGTCCGTTGCACCGGTCGTGGCATCGCCTCGACGACCACCAGTCGAGGCCGAGCCTCCTCAGCAGGCTTCGGCACCAGCACCTCGCGGGTGGCGAAGAGCATGTAGGCGATGCCGATCGCCGCGAGCACCGCCACGGCCCCGATCGTGGTTCGAACGATCAGGGCGACGGCGGCGCCGCCACGACTGCGGGGCTCCGCCGGGGTCGCCGACTCGGAGGGTTTCTGGTTCATCGACTGCTTGTGGTGGGACCGGTGGGAGATCGAGATGGTATCCGGGCGGGGGAGGTTGTCTCCATCGCTTCGAGTTCGAACGGGCGCGGGCTGCAACGAATGGTCGCCTCGGTGATACCGTTCCCGTCATGAACCGTTCGGATGCCGATCCCGCGTCGGATGCCGCGAACACGGCCGTCGAGCTGTCGTCCGCGGATGTCCGCAAACTCGCCCGTCTCGCCCGAATCCGGCTTGCCGAAGGCGCCGTCGAGGAGGAGCAGGTCGTGGCGCGTCTTGGCGGGGAACTCCGCGACGTGCTCGGGCACATCGATCGCCTGCAGTCGCTCGATGTGGAGGGTGTGGAACCGATGACCCGGCCCCATGGTGGGGTCAATCGACTCGACCCGGACGAACCGGGTCCGACGCTCGATCCGGAGACGCTGCGGGCCGCGGCCCCCGCGTCGGAAGGACCGTTCATCGCCGTGCCGAAGGTCCTTGCCGATGGCTCCTGATCCACCCGCCACGCTTGGAGACCACGTCGAGGCCGTTCGCGCCGGCGATCGGTCGGCACTCGAGACCCTCGAGGCGATGCTCGCCCGGATCGAGGCGATCGACGCCGGCGAGTCGGGCCTCAACGCCTACCACGAGGTCTTCGCCGACGAGGCCCGGGCGGAAGCCGCTCGAATCGATCGCGTCGTCGCGGCGGGCGGGGATCCCGGTCCGCTTGCGGGTGCCCTGATCGCGGTCAAGGACAACATCGCCACCACGACGGGGCGGACCACCTGCAGTTCGAGAATCCTCGAGAACTGGAGAAGCCCGTTCGAAGCGACCTGCGTGACGCGGATTCGCGAGGCCGGCGCGATCGTGATCGGCAAGACCAATCTCGACGAGTTCGCGATGGGATCCTCCGGCGAGCACTGTGCGTGGGGACCCGTGCGAAACCCGCATGATCGATCTCGGGTTCCGGGCGGCTCCTCGGCGGGTTCGGCGGCGGCGGTGGCGGGGGGGCTCTGTCACGCGGCCCTCGGCAGCGACACCGGCGGATCGATTCGGCAGCCCGCGGCGTTCTGCGGGTGCGTCGGGTTGAAGCCGAGCTACGGCGCCGTCAGCCGTCACGGCCTCGTGGCGTTCGGCTCGAGCCTCGATCAGGTCGGTCCGCTGACCCGGACCGTGTCCGATGCGGCGTCCCTGTTCGCAGCGATGGCGGGCAGCGACCGGTTCGACTCGACGAGTGCCGATCGAGACTGGTCCGCATTGCGCGACGAGGAGATCGCCTCGCCGATCGAGGGCCTTCGGGTCGGGGTTCCGGAGTCGTTTCTCGACGCTCGCAACGCGCCGGAGGTCAACGCGGCGGTCCGGCGGGCGATCTCGCTGCTCGAGGACCAGGGCGCCGTGACGGTTCCGGTCGAGCTGCCGCTGACCGACATCGGCCTTTCGACCTACTACGTGGTGGCGCCGGCGGAGGCCTCGAGCAACCTCGCGCGGTTCGACGGCATCCGCTACGGTCGACGTGCGGCGCCGCGACCGGGCGAGTCGCTGGAGGAGATCTATGCCCGGAGCCGCGCCGAGGGGTTCGGCTCGGAGGTCAAGCGACGCATCCTGATCGGAACCTACGTGCTGAGCGCCGGGTACCACGACGCCTACTACCGGCGGGCGCTGCAGGCGAGACGCCTCATCGCCGAGGAGTACGGCCGAGCGTTCGAGCGTTGCGATGTGCTGCTCGGACCAACGGCGCCGACTCCCGCCTTCGAACTCGGCGGCAAGAAGGACCCGCTGTCGATGTACCTCTGCGACGTCTACACCGTGAACGCCGCGATCGCCGGGATCTGCGGCATCTCGATTCCTGCCGGATCCACGGCCGATGCCCGTCCGTTGCCGCTTGCAGTGCAGCTCCAGGCGCCCGCGTTCGAGGAGGCTCGACTGTTGCGGGCGGCGTCGATGCTCGAGGCGGCGCTCGGGATGGCCGAGGTCGCTTCGTCGCCCTGACCACGATCAGGACGGTGGTTCGCCGGCCAGAGGTGCCAGTTCCGGCTTTCGGCCCCACAGCCGGAGTTGCCTTCCGATCGACTCGATGAACCTCGAGGCGGTCTCCTCTCGCTGCCTGAAGAGACCGATCTCCGCGGTGGCGACGTAGATCTCGGGAGCGTCGCGACGCTCGACCCGAAGGCGCCCCGGTTCGTTCGCGAGGGTGAGCAGATCGAACTCGACCGCGACGGCCTCCTCGATGTCGGCGTCGGGTGGATCGAAGCGCGTCGCGACGATGGCCACGCCGAGCGGTCCGGCCGCGGCGGCGACGGCGTTGGGAAGGTCCTTCCATCGACCTGCGGGGTTCTGGACCGGACCGGGGCCGACGTCGGCGGAGGTGCGATCGCCCGCAGCGAGGCGCATCGCTCCACGCACCTCCTCGCGTCCCCGGTCGTCCAACATGCGGGTCGCCCATGCGTCGGCGACCCGGTCGCGCGACGGAGTCTCGGCGTCGAGGGCGGGCGTGTTCTCGACCTTCGGTCCGCACGCCGCGAGGACGAGTCCAAGTCCCGAGACGACGACCACTCGCCCGACGTACGACGCACGGGGCCGGGGACCGGTCGCTCCAATGGACCTTCGGGACATGACGGGAAGCGTATCGGCAGGGCGGGACGGGGGGCATGTTCTCGGACCCGCCTTCCGCCCTTCGAACGAGTCGGACTCGGGTCGAAGTCCAGGGGGAATCGGGTCGAGAACCGCCGTTGGAACCGGTGCGTCGGGCAGTCCTTTCAGGCCGTGGGGCACCTGCGTAGACTCCGGACCGGCGGCGCCGTCGAGGTCCGCGACGTTCGAGTGACCGGGCGGCTCCGGGGCCGCCAAGCGAGTCCGCTGCGATGGCCAGATGGCAGAGCATCTCCGGACGACGCGGCGTGGATTCCCGATCCCGCCGGGAGGAGGTTCGCCGCAATCTCGCCCGTCCGGATCAAGGCGGGGCCGCACGACTCCGTCGACCGGAGACGCTGCACGGAGTGCTCTTCGTGCTGGCGACCGCGGTGGCGGCGACGGCACTCTGGTCGTGGGCGCGGTCGGAGGCGACCGTGGCGGTCGGTCGGATCGCGGTGGCCGATCACCTGAATCGCTTCGAGTACGAGCTCGTCGACGAAGCCGCGACCGCCGGAAAGCGCGACGAGGCCGGCCGCGCGGCTCCTCGCATCTACCGCCCGAGCACGATCTATCTCGACAGGCTTCGAGCCTCGATCGAGGGACTGCCGGTCGCGGTTCGCGAGAAGACGGATCTCGCCGAGATCGACGCCGGCCTGCGCGAGGAGTTTGCGCTCGATGCCGACGGTCTTGCGCGTCTGCAGGCCTTTGCCACCGTCGACGGTCCTTCCGCGGATTGGCGGGAGTGGACGAGGCGGTTCATTCGCGGCCTCTGGGCCGTGGACCCGCTGCTGCCCGGATCGGAGTACCAGATCTTCGCCACGACCCTTCGACGCGAGGTGATGCCGCCTGCGGAGAGCGCCGTGGACGCCGGACCGGTGACCCTGACGACGGCCTTGGACCTCGCCGCCGCCGGCGCAGGATCGATCGATGCGGCGGTGTCCCGACTGGCCGATCGTGCGGGATTTCCGGTTCCGGTCGTGCGGTTCGTGATCTCCCCCGTCCTTCGCGATCCGCGTCCGACCATCGTGTTCGACGAGGAAGGCACCGAACTCGCGGCACGGGGAGCCGCGGCGGCGGTCGAGCCGGTGATGGTGCGAACGCCCAGGAACGACTTGATCATCGCTCGCGGCGATCGGATCACGGCCCGTCAGGCCGAGCGTCTCCTCGAGAGTGCGGCCGCGTCCCGGCAGGGTGAGAGCTGGTGGAGACGCTGGCTCGAGCGACTGGGGTTCGCCGGCCTCGTGGCGGCCGCCGCGTCGCTGTTCGTCCTGCATCTCGCCGCGACCCGACCCGCGGTGCTCCGCAATCCCGGCCGAACCCTCGGCCTGCTCGTGATGACCAGCGGGTTCGCAGCGGTGGGTGTGGCAGGCGTGGTGATGTGGCCGGGAGGTGCGATCTTCGCGGCGGTCTTCGCCGTCGCGGCGTCGGCGATGTACGCCATGCTTTGCTACGACGAGCGACTCGGCATCGCCGTCTCGGCGCTTGCGGTGGTGCTGCTTGGGGGCGTGCTCGGCACCGGGCTCGGATTCGCGTTGGCGTTGTTCGTCGTCGCCAGCGCCGCCGTGGCCAGTCTCCGGGACCTGCGAAGCCGGGCGAGCCTCATTCGGGCGGCGGCGACCGCGGCTGTGGTCGCCGCGGTCGCGTTCCTGCTTCTCGGGGTGGTCGAGGTGGTTCCCCTCGGTGAAGGTTGGGCACAGGCTCTCGGCGACGGACTTGCGGCCGGTGCGGCGGCCCTGTCGATCGGATTCATCGTCGTCGGCACGCTCCCGGCGCTCGAGCGGATCTTCGACATCGCCACTGGACTCACGTTGAGCGAGCTTCGCGATCCGAGACAGCCGCTGCTGCGCCTGCTGCAGGAACGCGCTCCCGGGACCTACAGCCACTCGCTGCAGATCGCGACGCTCGCCGAGACCGCCGCCGACGCGATCGGCGCCGACGGACTTCTCGTCTACTGCGGGGCGCTCTACCACGACATCGGCAAGGTCAACAAGCCCGACTACTTCATCGAGAACCAGACCGACGGCTTCAATCGGCACGACAAGCTGAGCCCGGCGATGAGCCTGCTCGTGATCGTCGGGCACGTGAAGGACGGCCTCGCCATGGCGAAGGAGCAGGCGCTCCCGAAGGTGCTGCACCACTTCATCGAGAGCCACCACGGCACGACCCTCGTCGAGCACTTCTATCGCGCCGCGGTGAGTCGGGCCGAGGCGCTCGGCGAGACCGAGGGCGACGTCGCCGAAGTGGACTTCCGGTATCCCGGTCCGAAGCCGCGAAGCCGCGAGGCCGCGATCCTCATGCTGTGCGACGCCGCCGAAAGCGCCTCGCGGACCCTGTCCGAAGCGAGTCCGAAGGCGATCGAGGCGCTGGTCCGGAAGTTGGCGAGAATCCGTCTCGAGGACGGGCAGTTCGACGAGTGCGCCCTGACGTTCCAGGAGTTGCGTCGCATCGAGGAGTCGATCGTGAAGAGCCTCGTGTCGCTGCATCACGGGAGGATCGGCTACCGCTCGACCTCGGACGTCGCCGGAGAGTCCGAACCGACGGAGGCGTCGGCCTCGGGCGGGCTTGATCCGGTTCCGACGGCCGAGATCGCTCAGTCCTCGGGCCAACGCGAACTCGGCTGAACGTCGGTCGCCCATCTCGCGGCCCAGGCGTCGGCGATTCGGCGCTGCGGCACGCTCATCGCGAGTTCCCCAAGGCGCTCCACCTCGATCAGGGAGACCTCGCGCTCGAAGGTGGGCGAGCGTTGGGAGATCGCTTCGAACACCACGAACCGCACTTCGCGATGGGTGGTGGCATGCGAGAAGGACTCCATTCGACGGAGATCGCCGGCAGCGAGGCCAAGTCGCCTCGAGAACGTCCGCGCCTGCAACGGGCGATCGGTCTCGACGGTGGGAAACTCCCACATCGATGCCCAGAGCCCGTTGGGGGCGCGTCGTTGCACCGTCGCGAGCATCCGGGTCCCACGACGCTTCGGTGGCAGCACGAGCACGTGGTGCACCACCTGCCGTCTCGAGGGCCGTCTCTTGGCCACGGGAATTCGATCCTGGATCGCGAGGCGGCGGGCCTTGCAGTGGCCTGCGACGGGGCAGCTCCCGCACGACGGCGATCGCGGAGTGCAGATCGTGGCGCCGAGTTCCATGAGGCCTTCGTTGAGCACCGCGGGATCCGCAGCGGCCTCCACCAGTTCCCGCGATCTCGACCAGCACCATCGCAGGGTCTTCGGATCGTCGATGGAGGCTTCCTTGCCCGCGAGACGGATCAGCACTCTGCCGACATTGCCGTCGACGATGGCCTCCCGTCGACCGAAGGCCAGCGAGGCCACCGCACCCGCCGTGTACGGCCCGACCCCCGGCAACGCCCGCAACTTCGCCGCATCCGAGGGGACCCGGCCTCCGTGCCTCTCGACGATGGCCCCTGCCGCGGCATGGAGAAGGCGGGCCCGGCGGTAGTACCCCAGGCCCTCCCACTCCTGAAGCACATCGTCGATCGGACTGCTTGCGAGGTCCTGGATCGTGGGGAACCTGCCGACGAACCGGGGAAACCGATCGGCGACCCGCGAGACCTGCGTCTGTTGGAGCATCGACTCGCTGACAAGGACCCGGTATCCGGTCCGCCGCCGCCGCCAAGGCAGATCCCGGGCGTTTCCTGCGAACCACGGTTCGAGATCGCTGGCAACCGCCGCAGGTTCGGGGCCGGAGGATTCGTTGCGGGACTCGGTATCGACCGGTACCCTCTCGGGATCGGCCGCGTGACCGGACGCCGATCCGCCACGCTTTCGCACTCCCGTCCGCCCACCCTTTGGATTCCGCTTCATGGCCAAGATGTTCTACACCGCCGAGGAGGTCGCCGAAAAGCTCGGCAAGCCCGTCGAGGACGTCATGGAAATGGCGAAGAGGGGACAGATCCAGGAGTTTCGAGATCGCGACAAGGTCATGTTCAAGGTCGATCAGATCGATCTGCTGACCGGCGACGAGAGTGAACCCAGCATTCCGCTCGCCCTCGACGACAGTGGCGAGAGCTTCGCCCCGACCGTGGCGGATCCAGGCGCCGATGAGCCAGGCACCGATGAAGTGTCCGAGCCGCTCGATCTGAGCGGCACCGGCATGACGGTCCTCGATTCCGGGGCGAGCGGCAGCGTCATCGGCCTCGAGGACTCTGGAACCGGTGCTGCCGGTGCCTTCGGCGGCTCGAGCGAGGGCGAGACCAGCGGACTGCTCGATCTGACCCGCGAGTCGGAGGAGACCTCGCTCGGTGCGGAGTTGCTCGAAGAGGTCTACTCCAGCGACGAGGACAATGTCGAACTCCCCGCGGCGAGCAGCGGCCTGTTCGATCCGGTCGATGGCGAGAGTGGTGGGCCGGCGATCGTCTCGGGCGGTGGCGCGGCGGAGCCGTTCTCTCCGATGGTCGCTTCCTCCGCGATCGAGCAGCTCGAGCCGGGATGGTCCGGTCTTGCGGCGGGTCTGCTGCTCGGCGCGCTTCTTGGCGTTCTGGGTGCCGCCCTGGTCGTGGTGACCGCGGCGGCCGGCGGAGCGGCCGGCCTTGCGAGCACCTTCACGGGCAATCTCTGGGCATGGCTCGGTGGACTGGTGGTCGCGGTGCTCGTCTGCGGTGTCGCGGGCTTCTTCATCGGTCGCGCCGTCGACTGATCGACGAGAGGACCGCCGTGTCGGCGACGGCCTGCGCCGGATCTGCCCTGCGAGCCTTCCGAGCGACGACACTCGTTGGAAGGCGACCTGCCTGACCGTCCCCCTCGGCTCGACGATTCCCCAGTCGGATCCGAGTCCCAGCCGAGCTCGACCCAAGCTCG
>Ga0075477_10000112_pt1 | contig 29128 bp, 26 predicted proteins | sample DEB08_DNA_FD_76338 | JGI IMG/M metagenome (GOLD analysis project Ga0075477, IMG submission 76338) | Aqueous microbial communities from the Delaware River and Bay under freshwater to marine salinity gradient to study organic matter... | ecosystem: Environmental > Aquatic > Marine > Coastal ...
TCAATCACTTCACGGGTGATCGCGTCAGCTGAAAAGCTGATCGGCTCGGGGAGCGTTCCAGGGCCACTCTTCGGAAAGGCTCCTCGGTTGGCAGCGTCGTAGTTCCACGCCCCACCGGCGGGCTCTCCCTCGTCCATCAGCACGTCAAACTTTTTCCGCAGAGGGCGGTAGAAGTATTCCAGCCGCAGCTGTTTCCTTGCGGAGGCATGCTCGGCAAACTCAGCCGGCGTTGAGAAGAAGTGACGGTCCTCACGGATCTCCAGCGGAATGCCGAGCGACTCCGCCGTTTCACGCAGGCTCTCACGGAGACGCCATTCGCCAGGCTCGACCACAATCAGTCGCTCAGGCTCCTGCTTGGTCTTACGGAATGCTCTCACGCTCGCGATTAAGGCGGCAGCCAAGCTCGCGGGCTCACGGGCCTGCTTTCTTGCAGTCAGCTCACGGTAGTTCACCGTGAAGCCACGGCTTTCGAGCCGTTGGCGGAAGTGCCGCATTCCGGAGAGAAACAGGGCGATCCTCGCCTTATGGCTCCAGACATGCTCCGACTCTTCGGCGACCTCAGCCATCCAGACCTGATCGGTGGCCGGATCAAAGCCATCGAACGCGGCGGCTGTGTCATCGAGCTGATCACCGAGCACGAGCACGAGATGACGCGGCATGGCTGGCAGATCCTACACCTGAGGCGGAGTTGTGAGCAGGCGAAGCAGTTCGTCGGTCTCGTCCCATCCGATACAGGCATCAGTGATCGACTGGCCGTAGACCAGAGATGAAGGATCGCTGCAGTCTTGCCGCCCTGCAACGAGATGGCTCTCCAGCATCACGCCTGCGATCGGCGAGGATTCTGCAGCCCGCTGCTGAAGGATGCTCTGCACCACGTCACGCTGTCGGCGATGGTCTTTGCCACTGTTGCCGTGCGAGCAGTCGACCATCACTCGCTCGTTGACACCTGCTGTGCGTAATGCAGCGACAGCAGCAGCGACCGATGCCGGATCGTCGTTGCGGCCGCGGTCGGAGCCGCGGAGGATCAGATGACAGTCAGGATTACCGGTGGTTTCCACGATCGCCACCATCCCCTGCTTGGTGACGGAAAGAAAGTGGTGGCTGTTGGAGGCGGCACGGATGGCATCGATCGCAATGGCAACTCGACCGTCAGTTCCATTCTTGAAGCCAACGGCACAGGACAGACCACTGGCAAGTTCGCGATGGACCTGACTCTCGGTCGTGCGGGCCCCGATCGCCCCCCAGCTGACAAGGTCTGCAATGAACTGCGGCGTGATTGTATCGAGGAACTCACAGCCGACCGCGAGGTCGAGTTCGGCGATGTCGACGAGCAGGCTGCGGGCGGCATGCAGGCCGCGATTGATGTTGAAGCTCGCATCGAGGTCGGGGTCGTTGATCAGCCCCTTCCAGCCGACAGTAGTACGCGGCTTTTCGAAGTAGACACGCATCACAATCTTCAGCGACCCCGCAAGCTGTTTCGCCAGCGGTGCGAGGCGGGCTGCGTATTCCCGCGCCGCTGCTACGTCATGGATTGAGCAGGGGCCGACGACCACGAGCAGGCGGGGATCATTGCCCCGCAGGATCTCTTGGATTTCCTCACGATGCCGACTGATGGAGGCCGCGACACTGTCGGTGACGGGCATCTCTTCGAGCAGGATTGCGGGTGGAATCAGGGGCCGCAGCTTCTTGATACGGAGGTCGTCGGTACGGGGGCGTTCCCCGATGTCTTCAAGCATGTCGTCGCAGTGGTGAGGGGATATGGGGCAACGGGATCGAGACAGCTGCATTATGCCGCCGCAGGGCACGGCTGCGAGGACGCGTTCGCTGTTGGAACGGCTGTGGTGGTCACGCAGGTGAGCGACCGGAGGCACTCCGTTCGTCGTCGGCATCCACTGCGTCGGCAATGGCTTCCTTGTGTCTCTCAAGTTCTTCGAAGACGGTGGTGATTTCTTGGCGGGTCGCCTTGAGCGTTGCGTGCATGGCCATGATCAGGGAGGCAGCTTCGCGTGCCTCACTGGCAAGTTCGTCCATCGGGGTTTCTGAGTTGTCGAGACGAACCAGGATCTCATCGAGCCGAGACTCCTTCTCTTCATAACTCAACTCCGCATGCTGCGGGTCACCTGGCTCAGCAGTGACCGCGGGCGAGGCCGTGGCGGCAGTTTTCTTAGCCATGTCGATGATTCCTCTGGAAAGCGGTGGTCTCGACCATATGCGGTCTGGCAAGGTCGGAATGAGCGGCTGGTTATGGCTGCCGGGTCGACGTTGCTTCAACCCGGCTATGAACGACACCATCGGCGAGGCTTGTGAGGAGCTGTTGTCCAGGCTCCACGGCTGCGGTGGTGGTGATCAGGCGGCCGTCGTGATCGCGAACAAGAGCATAGCCGCGGCGAAGCACCCGTTCGGGCCGCAGTGCCTCGAGTCGGTCTTCGAGACTCTTCAGCCGGCCTGCAGCAGCAGCCAGGGTGTGGGTGTATCGAGGCAGCCGCAGCCGCTGCTGCTGGTTTGCGAGTTGGGTGTGTCGCTGTTCGAGGCTGCGGCTGGTGACACGATTGGCCACCTCGGCGGCATCGTTGATGGTGTCGTGAGCATCTTTCACCCGATGTGTGCTGCCTGACCGCAGTGAGGCGACCGCTTCCGAAAGCCGGCTGTCGCGTGTGAAGGTCGCCTCGAAGGCAGCTGCACGCAGCCGTGCCAGGTGCGTGGCGAGCTGCGAATCTGCGAGGGTCAGCAGTTTGCGGGTGCCTTGCGTGAGTCCGATGCCACTCCGCTCAAGCGTTCGTTCGGCGAGGTCGATCGGCCGCTGGGTCAGCATGTCGAGACGATCGACAGCCGCAAGCAGCCGGTCTTCAAGGCCTGCCAGCTGATGCACGAGTGCCTCAGCAACAGCAGTAGGCGTCTTAAACGAGGTATGGGCCACATGGTCGGGCACACCCGTATCGATCTCATGCCCGATTCCAACCCAGACGGGCACAGGCATCGCGGCGATGGCCCGGGCAACTGGTTCATTGTCAAACCAGGCGAGGTCGACCTGGGACCCGCCGCCACGGACGATGGCGACAAGGTCAATCGGCAGTTCGGCGAGGTGCTTGAGGGCCGCGACCACATCCCCTTCAAGTGCCTCTCCCTGCATCGCGGCTGAGGCCAGGATGACGCGAAAGGCGTAGCCGCTCTCACTGATCGTTCGGAGGAAATCGTTGGCAGCGGCGGACCCGGCGGCGGTGATCAGTCCGATCACCAATGGAGCGGCCGGGAGCGGGCGGCTGGCGTTGGCTTCAAGCAGTCCATCAGCGGCAAGCCGTTCGAGAATCAGCCGGCGGTTGCGGTCGATGTGGGCCTCGCCAAAGGTCGGATCCACATCATGAATCTGCAGCGAGAGGCCGTGAACTTCGTGGTAGGTAACGGAACAGAGAACGCAGATCTCGCGGTTTCCCTCGAGCAGTTCGCTCGCACCAGCGGCCTCCAGTTTGCGGCGAATCGCCAGCAGGTTGGACCGCCAGATCACGGCATTCATCTTGGCGACGGCTTGCCCGTCATCTTCCACATCGAGCAGTTCGCCATAGAAATGGCCAGAGCGTGCTGCCGAGCGAGCGACCAGCTGCGCCTTGAGCCAGAACTGCTTGGTCGAGACCTCCAGCAGAAGATCGCGGATCCGTCGGGTAACGGCGGCGAGCCGAAAGATTCGCGGCGGCTGATTGGCAGGAAGCTCAGGCACGGCAGGCACCAGGGGAAAACGACACGATCTTTCTCATCTCCAGCAGCCTTTCTCATACCCCGCAGCATATGGATCAGTATCGCGAGCTGCTCCTGCAGAAGGTCGCGAAACCGCTTCGGGCGAAAAGTGCACAAATGAACACTTCGTGAGTTTGGTGGCTTGCCAGAGAAACTGTCAACTCGACAGACCGATCACTTGACCCTGAGTCAACGTACCCCTATCATCATGCAAGTTGTTTGCATTTAGAGTTTTGGCGGCAACCTCGGGCAGTTTTTAACAGGAGTTCTCTGATGACTTCCATCATGCAGCATCTGCGGCCACGTCGTTCGGGATTCACGCTGGTCGAACTGCTGGTGGTGATTGCCATCATCGGCACGCTGATGGGCCTGCTGCTGCCGGCAGTGCAGTCGGCGCGGGCAGCCGCTCGTCGCACGCAGTGCAGCAACAAGATTCGGCAGGTCACCCTCGGTGTGCTGATGTATGCCGACGCCCATCGGGGGCTGTTCCCCAGCGGTGAGCACCCGGGGCACGAGCATCATGACGACGACCACGCTGCCGCCTCGGCCGACGACGACCATGACCACGACGACCATGACCACGACGCCGAGGAGCATCATCTGCACTGGATCGGGGCCATCGGCCCGTTTGTGGAGCGGGTCGACTCGATCCGTATCTGCCCCGACGATCCGCTTGGCGACCTGCGGATGCAGGGGCTTCCTGGCTCGGGAATCGCCTACGTCGATCCTTTCTATCCCGACGAAGATGAGAGGTTCACGCCCCGCACGAGTTACGTCGCGAATGGCTACTTTGCATTCAGCGATGAGCCAGGAAAGACCGGGATTCGTTCACTGGAGCAGCTGCGAGCCCGCTCGAAGACGATCATGCTCTTTGAGAAGTTTTCTGACCTGCGGGTGCTGACCGATGTGCATCTGCAGGAGGAGGAACTCCTTGATGAGCATTTTGAACACACCCACTCACCGCACTGGTTTCACGACTATCCAGAGCAGCAGACCGTGCTGGAAGAAATCGCCAGCGACATCCAGCTCGCTCGGCACGGCACCGGGAGCCATTTCGCCTACGCCGACGGGCACGTCGCGTTGGTGCAGGAAGAGGCCATCGTTGACTGGGTGGCCCGCGGCTTCGATTTCGCTCAGCCGCAGTAAATCTCGGCCGGCACTGGCCAAAACGAAAATGCCGGTTACGCGGCGGCCGTGACTGCGGTTTTCTTCACAGAGGCGTTTCATTGAGCCACATCTGTGAGGACTGCCATGATTGCGATTGCCCCCCAAGCGAAGGCCCCCAAGCGATCTCTTTCCCGAGTGAGCCTGCGGACGACGCCTCCTGCAGCTTCCCGTGGAAAAACGGTCCGCACAGCAAAGTCTTCCAGCAAGGCCGTGGCGGTCGCGGCAAAGCCGCGGGTTCGGAAGACACCGCTGATGGCGGCTCGCGAGGCGTTCTTTGCCAGGCCAATCGACTTCATCCCCTGTCGAGAGTTCTCGAAGAAAAATGCGGAGAAGCTCGCGAGCACGCCGCCAGCCGATGCGGAAGTGCCGCTGGAGAAGCTTGGTGACAAGAGCGTCGCGGATGGCCCGATCTCGCCGTACATCGCTCGTCTCTACGACGCCCGGCTGCTGTCGAAAGAGGAGGAGCAGTTTTATTTCCGCCGGATGAACTGGCTGAAATACCACGCTGCAAAGCTTCGCAAGGCACTCGATGCCCGGCGTGCCACCCGCAAGCAGATGCAGAAGGTAGAGGCCCTGCTCGATGAGGCCGACACGGTGAAGTCGTTGATCATCACTGCCAACCTCCGCTTGGTGGTCTCGATTGCCAAGAAGTTTGTCTCGGCAGAGCTGCTGTTTGAAGATCTTGTCAGTGAGGGAAATCTGGCCCTGATGCGGAGCGTGGAGAAGTTCAACTTTGCCCTCGGCAATCGCTTCAGCACCTATGCGACCTATGCGATTCAGCGGCATTTCTATCGGCTCTCGCAACGATCGAGAAAGCAGTGGAACCGCTTTGTCTCCGACGACAACGCCTTGCATGCCCTGTCGGCGAGTGAGCGGGACACCGACCTCTGCACGGCCTCGCAGGTGCAGGCACTGAAGCAGACATTCGGCCGCTTCTTGGAAGAACTCGAGCCCCGCGAAAAGCAGATTGTTGTGGCCCGCTTCGGCTTCGATGGTGAGGCTCCTCGGACCTTTCGTGAGCTCGGCAGCCAGATGGGTGTCTGCAAGGAACGCATTCGTCAGATCCAAGGCCGTGCGATGGACAAACTGCGGCTGATGGCTGAAGACGCCCGGCTTGCTCAGACAGTGGGAGACTGGCTGTAGTGTCATCCCAACGGGTGCTGGTGATCGGTGGCGGTGGCGGTATCGGTTCTGCTGTTGCCAGGGGTCTCGTTGCCGCGGGGAACCGTGTGTTCCTTGCTGGACGTGATGCTGGCCGATTGGCTCAGGTTGCTGAAGAACTCGGGGCTCAGACCGCATCGGTCGATGCCACAGACTTCGCGGCGGTTGACGCCCTCGCAGATCAGGCGTCCGCATCGCTTGGTGGACTGACGGGAGTTGTCTGCTGTGCTGGGTCATTGCTTCTCAAGCCGGCACACCTGACGTCAGCTGACGAGTGGCAGGCGACGCTTGCTGCCAACCTCACCACCGCGTTTGCGACGGTGCGTGTCGCCGGAAGACTGTTGAAACAAAACGGTGGGTCGGTGGTGCTTGTGTCGAGTGCCGCAGCCCGAATCGGACTGGCCAATCATGAAGCGATCGCTGCGGCAAAGGCTGGAGTTGCTGGGCTGGTCCTGTCGGCTGCCGCGACGTATGCCCGTGCGAGGATCCGCGTCAACGCCGTGGCGCCTGGGCTTGTCGACACGCCACTTGCACGTGGGATCACGAGCAACGATCTTGCGACCAAGGCATCTATCGCCATGCATCCGCTCGGTCGGCTCGGCAGGCCAGAAGATGTCGCTCGTGGCATTCTGTTCCTTCTGGATCCAGTCAACGATTGGGTGACCGGGCAGATGCTTGGGGTTGATGGTGGCCTCGCCGACCTTAAGACTCGTAGCGGATGACTGCAGCTGCATGTGTGCACGACGCAGCAGGAGTTCGCTGTGAAAGCATCAGATCCCCAAGCTCAGCTGCCTGCTGTGCTGCTCCTTCAGCTGTTCGCTTCGATCTTCATGGTCGGGGTGATTTGGTATGTGCAGCTGGTGCACTACCCGCTGATGGCTGGCTGGCCACATGACGACTTCCCACGCTGGGAGGCGGCCCACCGGCAGCAGACAGGCTTCGTGGTGGTGCCGGCGATGCTTGCGGAGGGACTGGCGGTGATGGCCTTGCTCGGAAAGCGTCCGGCGGGTGTGCCAGTCTGGATGGTCTGGACCGGTGCCCTTCTGCTGCTGGCGATCTGGGGCAGCACCTTTGGGATTCAGGTCCCACTGCATGAGAAACTGGCGACCGGCTGGGATACGGTCGCCCATACCGCGCTTGTGCAGAGCAACTGGCTGCGGACAGTGCTCTGGTCGGCCCGCGGCCTGCTGGCGGTCGCCATGCTCAGGCAGGCTGTGCTGGCCTCTCACCAGCCTTCGCTGTCTGCCTAGTTTGACTTCTGGTGAGCCTTGGGCGGTAGACAACTCATCTTGCTCTGCGAGACCAGTCTCCCTACCTTCCCGCGACCAACGAAGCAAAAGGCCAGGGCCGCTCCTCGCGGTGTGTCGGTCTGGCAGAAAGGGAGGCTGCTTTCGATGGACGCACATTCACACCCCACCACCAGTTTGGAAGTTCTGGCAGCGTGTGTTGGTGGGGAGATCCGTGGCAACGCATCACTGCTGTGTGACTCAGCGGCCACGCTGGAGACTGCCGGTCCGCAGGCGATCACGCTCGTCGACACGGCCGAGCGAATGCATCTGCTCGCCAAGAGCCGCGCGGCGGCGGCCGTCGTACCGCGAGGAACGGGTGAACTCGATCGAACGACGATTGAGGTGGACGATGTGCATGCCGCGTTCGCTACGATCGTGCGGCACTTCCGTCCCCAGCGGATGGCTACCCCCGTTGGCATCAGTCTGCAGGCGGCCGTCGATCCCTCGGCTCAGTTGGGAGCCGGCTGTGAGATTCACCCATTTGCCACGATCGGAGCAGACGTGGTGCTCGGTGAAAACGTGACGGTCCACTCGGGCTGTCACGTGTCGGCAGGCTGTCGCATCGGTCGTGACACCGTGCTGCATGCCGGTGCTTCGCTCTACGAAGACACGATCGTTGGAGAACGGGTGATCGTGCATGCCAATGCGGTGCTCGGTGCCAACGGCTTCGGCTACAAGGTTGTCGATGGCCGCTATGAACTCTCGGCACAGCTCGGCTGGGTTGAGCTCGGCGACGATGTTGAGGTGGGGGCTGGAACCACCATTGATCGTGGCACCTACGGACCGACAACCATCGGCGAGGGCACCAAGATCGACAACATGGTGATGATTGCCCACAACTGCCGGATCGGCCGACACAACATGATCTGTTCACAGGTCGGCGTGGCCGGCAGTACCTCGACGGGTGACTGGGTCGTGATGGCAGGCCAGGTGGGTGTGCGTGACCATGTGCACATCGGTGACGGGGCGATCCTGGGGGCTCGTTCAGGGGTCTCGAATGACATCCCGGCGAAGACGACCGTGCTTGGTGAGCCTGCGATCGAGCTGCGGGAGCGGAAACTGCAGCTGGCCACGATGACGAAGCTGCCTCAGATGCGAAAGCAGCTGAAGGGTCTTCTCGAGCGGATTGCTGCCCTGGAAGCAGGCGAGCCGTGTGATCGACAGGAGGCCGCGTAGGCGTTGTCGTGATGTCGACTGCCACGATTGCTGCTGAGTTGCTCGCGAGCCCATCGCCACGGACGTGTGGGTCTGGAGACGCAGGAACATCTCTAGTCGGTGAGACGATCGGAATTCTTGCTGGCTGGGGACGCTATCCCGTGGCGGTGGCCGAGGCGATTCGACGCAACGGTGGCCGTACGGCCGTGCTCGCGGTTCGTGATCATGCCAGCGAGCAGCTGCACGATCTGGCGGATGAGTATGACGAGGTGGGCGTAGCTGAGTTGGGTGGAGCGATTGCCGCGTTTCGCCGCTTCGGCTGCTCACGTGCCACGATGGCCGGCAAGGTCCATAAGACCAAGCTCTTCGCCGACGGTGCCTGGCTTCATCACATTCCAGACTGGACCGGCCTGAAGACCTTCTGGCCGCACTTCATCAGTCGTCGTCGCGATAACCGTGACGACTCGCTGCTCGCGGCGATTGCCTCCGCCTTCGACGATGCGGGTGTGCAGATTTGTCCGGCAACAGACTTCGCTCCTGAACTCCTCGCCACCGGTGGGGTGCTCGCCGGACGGCCGCTCTCAGCATCGGAGAGAGCCGATGTCGCCTTTGGCTGGCAGCTTGCCAAAGCACTTGGACGACACGACATCGGACAGACCGTGGTGGTGAAGAACCGGGCACCGATCGCGCTGGAAGCAATCGAGGGCACCGACGAGTGCATCCGTCGGGCGGGCCGGCTCTGCGGCTCAGGCGGCCTCATCGTCGTCAAAGTTGCGAAGCCGCAACAGGACCTGCGGTTTGACATGCCCACAGTCGGTGTCGGAACCCTGCAGTCCCTGCGAGCGGCGGGGGCTTCGGTGCTCGCCATAGAGGCAGGACGCACAATTCTCGTCGACCGTTCGGAGCTGATGGCGTTTGCGGGCCGCAGCGGGATCACGATCGTGAGCTGCTACGACGAGGCGGGGGCGGTCGTGCTCTCTGCCGATCAGTCGTGGGCCGCCTGAGCAGCCTGCTGTGGGCTGCTCTATACTGGCGGCCATGAGACACATCTTCATCCGCCCTGCGTCGCTGTCTTCGCACAGCATGAGTCCTGCAGCGATTGTCCGCCGCGGCATCCTGCTCACCCTTGCAGGTCTCGCCATTGGCAGTTCGCTGCTTCCGCTATCGCCGTCGCTCGCTCAAGAAGGTCTGCCCCCAAACACGCCTCCGCCCACTCACTTCATGGGCCGCGAGATCGCGCAGACGATGCACTTCACGGGTGCTCCATGGCTGGTGCGTGAAAGCCGGCAGCGTGAAGAAGACTGCCGCCTGCTCCTCGAAGCCCTCCAGATCCAACAAGGCGAAACCGTCTGTGACCTCGGCTGTGGGAATGGCTTCTACACGCTCGAACTTGCCAAACTCGTGGGCCCCAAGGGCAAGGTCTATGCAGTCGACATCCAACGAGAGATGCTGCAGATGCTGATGCAACGCAGCAACCAGATCGGTTTTCGCAACATTGAGCCGGTGCTCGGAGGGGCGACCAACCCGAATCTCCCCGACGGGGCTATCGACCTCATGCTCTGTGTCGATGTCTATCATGAGTTTTCCTATCCGGCGGAGATGCTCGCCGCGATCCGCAAGAGCCTCGCTGACGATGGGCTGCTGGTGCTGGCGGAGTTTCGGGCCGAAGACCCAGCCGTGCCGATCAAGCCGCTGCACAAGATGACGAAGGATCAGGCGAAGAAAGAACTCGACGCCTGCGGCTTCGAAGTCGCACGTGAGTTCGACCGCTTGCCTTGGCAGCACCTGCTCTTCTTCAAGAAGAAGGATGGGGCTCAGTAGTGGACCAACGGGTCTCCCGGCAGCTGTGCTCCTGGCAACGGGGCAGCGAGGGGCCTGTTGAGTGGTTGAGTTGGGGTGTTCCGGCTCCAGACCGCCTCACGCAGGCTTGGTTGTGTCGGGGCGAATGTGCCGAATAGGCGGTCTCGGAGGCGTTTGGGGCCGTTTGGAAGGGCGTTCCACGGTCTGTTTTGCCCGTTTCCCCGGTCAAAACTGTTGCGTGTCCCCACAGCCGGCAACATACTTTCAGGTAGATCTATCGGTGTTCGCTGGCCGGAGTGCGGCTCATTTCGGTCCCCACCGCGAACCAGAGCGAAAGCATCGCGTGGCCCTGAGACCCTCCAGCTACCGTTCTGCCGACACGGCGGCCCGCAATCCGCAGGGTGGCTCGCTCGATCCTGTCGTTCGGGCGGAGCAGGATGGCACGGTGACCGTTGGCAAAGACACCGGCTCAGCCGGCAAGCCTGTCGCGGCCGCGAAGGCCGTTGGAGACTATGCCGCTCAGTCCAACTGGGTGCTGGGAAACAACCCGACGATGCGGCGGATCGCCCGTTCGATCCAGCGGGCTGCGGAAGTGGAGTGCACGGTGCTCGTCTCTGGTGAGACCGGCACGGGAAAAGAACTCTGGGCTCGGCTGCTGCATCGCAGCGGTCCTCGCTCCGACAAGGCATTCATTCCGGTCAACTGTGCCGCACTGACTCCGGCGTTGGCAGAGAGCCAGCTCTTTGGCCATGAGAAGGGTGCGTTTACCGGCGCCCAGGGGAAGTCGCTCGGTATCTTCCGGGCGGCCCAGGGAGGCGTCGTTTTTCTCGATGAGATCGGTGAGATGCCTCTGGAGCTGCAGGCGAAAATGCTGCGACTCCTGCAGCAGCGAGAGGTGATGCCAGTCGGCTCGACGGAGCCTGTGCATGTCGACGTGCAGGTGGTGGCCGCAACCAATCGGAATCTCGAAGAGGAGTCTGAGAAAGGCACCTTCCGCGAAGACCTCTACTACCGGCTCAACATGATCGAGCTGCGTGTGCCGCCGCTGCGTGAGCGTCCGGATGACATTCCCGAGTTCATCAACTTCTTTGCCCGGCAGTTCTCCGAGCGGTACAGGATGCCGATCTGGGAACCATCGCCTGAGGCGTTGGCGGCCTTCTGTTCATTTCCGTGGCCGGGCAACGTGCGGCAGCTCGGGCATGTGATTGAGCAGGCCTATGTGCTGCAGATCGAACCTGAACTTCCGCTGCAGACAGGCGGCGGTCAGCACAAAGCGGCCCCAGCGGGTGCCGCGGTGGCGACTCCTGACGGCGTGTCGGCAGACGGTCGTGTGCCCTATCTCGACCTCGCCAAACTGCGTCGGCAGGCGATCAAGCAGGCGCTTGAGGAGACACGAGGCCACAAGTCGAAGGCAGCGAAGCTGCTCGGTGTCCATGCCAACACGCTGACCCGAATGCTTCGCGAGGATGCGGACGACGACGCCAAGGGGGCAGGATAGTCACCCTCAAAGAGTCGTCTCAGTACCACACGCCTGCTCGCACCATGAAGGTGTCGCCAGGGTGATAATCGGCGGTGTCGGTGATGTAGTACTCCACCAGCCGCCCGAAGACATAGCCGCCTTCGAGTCGCCAGCTGAGTCCGAGGTCGGCCGGCTTTCGTTCCCAGCCGGCGATCAGCCGGTAGTCGTGATAGACGACGACGTCGTTGGCGCCGCTGTCGCGGCGAACGGCCCATTGACTGCCGCCAAACTCAGCGGCGATATACGCCCACTGGCTGGCCCAGGCTGTTTCGCGGACCCGCCAGGCGGCCCGTGGCCGTGGAAAGATCAGCTCGTAGCGGCGGTCTTCCGAGGGCGTCCAGATCAGACCGCCAGCAGGCAGCAGGTTGACGTCGTAGCGGTCGAGGTAAATCACGCCGGCCACGACGCGGAGGTCTTCGGTGGCTTCCCAGGCACCAAACCCGTGACCGGTGATGCGGAAGGCCTGCGAGGTGTCGTTCACAAAGTCGCTGTACCAGCCAGGTGCCACAGCGAGGTCGACGCCGAGTCGCTGGCCGATCTTCCGCATCCAACGTGCCTGGATGTAGGCGTCGTAGAGCTGTGCTGGCAGACCTGGATCGAGCGGCCCGGGCACCTCGTCCACAAACACCGTTCCAAACCCGGGGGTCACCAGCAGCGGTGAGTCGACCGTTGGCGCGGGCATGCCAATCGTGGCGCTGGTCTCGAGCCAGGTCAGTCCAAGTCCGTTGTCACCAAGCCTCGGCAGCTCCGTTGTGGTGAAGATCAGCTGCTGCAACGGACCTGGCTTAGCGCCCGGAGGCAGTTTGCGTCCAGCCGGTGGCGAGAACTCTTGTGAAGGCTGACCGGGTGGAGCCAGGCCGTCTGGTAGCAGCGGCTCCGTGAGATCCTGTGGATCGCCAAGGGCCGCCAGCCGCAACGGACCGCGATCAGCCACTGGCGGCAGGGGTGTCAATCCTGGGAACGCCTTGATCGGCTCGGGGGCAGGTGCCAGTGGAGACGACGGCTCCTCTGCCCGCCCCAGCGAGACCGTGTACGTCAGCAGAATCAGGAGGAGAAGCAGTCGCATGCAGACGGTCTCAGTAGGCAAGCCCCAAGCGGAACATGAACGTGTCGTCGAGGTTCTGGTACTGCGGGGGACCGTCCACGAAGAACAGCTGACGGTAGAAGACGTAGCCGACCTCAAAGTTGCCGGCCAAGCCGGTTGCGGTAACGGGCACCCATTCGGTGCCGAGTGTCACGCGAATGTCGTTGTAGTCGAATGGCGAGATCTGTCCGGTGCTGCGGCGGAAGGTCCAGGCACCGCCGCCATACTCACCGGCGAGATACCACCAGATGGAATGTTTGTTGAGGTTGATGATGCGATGTGACGCACGCGGCGACGGGAAGAAGATGTCGTAGCGGGAATCGTCATCAGGGGTCCAGGTGATGCCACCAGCCGGCAGGATCTTGACCAGGTTTCGGTCGAGGTAGACCACGCCGAGCTTGCCCTGCATGGTCGGTGTGAGATTGAGCGTCCCGATGCCGCGGCCCATGATGCGCCAGCTGTCGATGTTGAACACGTCCCAGTTGGTGAACACACCCACGCGGACGCCGAGTTCGGCTCCGAACAGAGGCGTGAACTGAGGATTCCAGGCGGTGTCGAGAAACGCGTCGTAGGTGTTTGGAGGGAGGTCCGCCAGCATGGTGGTGGTGGTCTGCGGTCCATCCCACAGCTGCAGGCCGAAGCCAGGGGTGACCAGCAGGGGCGCATGGTTGAGGTTGGCTTGTGAGTTGTGGAAGAACGGAATGGCAAACGTCGCCGTTGTGTCGAGTTCATTGACGGCAACGCTTGTTCCCTTTCCATTGCCAGCCAGGTAGGCCCAGCTTCCGCGAACACCCTGGAAGAGCCGCATCGTTTGTTGCATCGATGAGTTGGGCTGTGGATTGGGTGGGAAGAGGTACTGCTGTGGTGGCCCGGCGGTGCCCTGCGTCGGCACGATGTTTGGGGCGACAGTCGAATAGCCCGGGTAGCCTGGCTGGCCACCCATGGCCGAACTCGCAAATGGCTGCTGCGGCACCATCACCGGCTGCTGGGGTGGGAGCTGGGTGGCCTGCGGCGCAAACGGATCCCAGGTGGGCGGTGGTGGCGTGAGCGGCGTGCCGTATCCGCTGGGTGCTTGGGCGATGCGATCGAGCGACGACGCGGCGGGGGGAGGCAGGGACGCAGTCTGGCCGACTGACGTCGCTGGCCAGCAGGCAGCGGTCACAACGGCGATCACCGACAGCATCAGCCAGAGGGATGAATGCCCATCGGTTGAAGCCGTATTGCCGCCGTTGGCAGAAGATTGCCCGCCGTCGGCAGGAGATTGATTGTGGGAGAGTCTTCGTCGCACGGAGATCTCACGATGACTATGCTCGTCAACGACACACGCAACTGCCGAAGAAGGCGATGACTGCCCGCTTGTGCCGTTGCCTGGATTGTCTCCGAGGCTGCCGGAAGGCTGCAGACCGTCTGCCGCCAGGTAGGAAAATCGCGGGGAGGTACCACGCCGCTTCCCTACCGGTCAAGATCGCCATCGCATCGCCACCGACGCGGCTGGGAAGATGAGTCTTCCTGGTTTACCAAGACCGCGTGGGAGGCCCGGAATCTCTCTCTTGTCTGTCACATGCAGCCTGCGTCGTCATCGCCGAACAACGACCGTGCCGCCGCGATCGATCCGATCGATCACCAGCAGCTTTCTGCCACCGGGCTCCTGGCGAGTCTGGAGCATCTCGTCGAAACCGACTCGACGATGCATCGTGGGCGGGTGCTGGCTGCCAAGGCAGATGCTGCGGACCTGCCAGCCCTGGTGCTTGCCGATCGCCAGACAGCTGGGCGAGGGAGACGCGGCGCTGGCTGGTGGCAGGCGGCGGGCAGCCTGGCGATGACGCTCGTGGTTGATCCGGCATGGCTGGGCTGGTCTGCCGACCGGCAGCAGTCGCCGGCGGCCTCTGGCTGGTCGCTCGCGTGTGGGATCGCAGTGGCCGAGACGCTGATGGAACTCGTGCCGAGGGTTCGTGTGGGCCTGCGGTGGCCCAACGACGCTGAAGTCGATGGTCGCAAACTCGCCGGTATCCTGGCGGAAGGTACGTCGTCTGGGCGTGTGCTGTTTGGAATCGGTATCAACACCGCCGGGAGCATCAATGAAGCCCCAGAGCCGCTCGTCGAGAGGCTGGTGACCCTCCCCGACCTGATTGGGAAGCCGCTGCCGCGGCAGCAGTTTCTCGAGGCGTTTCTGCCCCGGCTGTGGAGTCTGTTGCACCGTCTCGGCGACGAGCCACAGCTGCTCCAGGCTCGCTATGCCCCGCTGTGCACCCTGACTGGAAGATCGGTGACCTTTCATCATGGTGACGAGCAGGTGCAGGGCCGCTGTCTTGGGATCGATGCCGATGGAGCCTTGCTGATCCAGACCACGACGGGGCCACGCCGGTTCCATGGCGGCAGCCTCACTCCGCAGAGCGAGCAGTGGCAGCCAGACGGCTCGTCATGAACGCTTGCGTGCCACCACGCAGACTTCCCGGCCGCCCGAGGAGAGCTGACGGGCCTCTGGATCAAAGCCCCAGTTGGCAAAGCGTTCGAGCCAGCCTGGCAGTTCTTCCGCCCGTGACCACTGCGGCAGCTTGAGCGTGGCGATGATTCCCCGCAGGCTGCTCCCTGGAGCAGTGGCAACCCGCTCGAGCGCGTCCATTGTGCTGGCAGGGTCGATGTTCATGTCGGTGACAAGCCAGTCGAACCCTCGCAGCTGACGAAGCCGCACATCCCTCGCCCGCATCTTCCAGTGCTCAAACTGAGGATGGCTGGCAACGGCAGGGTCGATTTCTGCGGGATCGATGCCCACGACCTGCAAGCCGAGTGAGAGCATTCGCTGGCTGGCGCCACCAGGCGCAGCACCGAGTTCACATGCCCGTTGTCCGCGACGAAGCGGCACTGCAAAGGAGGCGATCGCCTCATCGAGTTTGAGCCATGCCCGGGAGACAGCGTCGTCAGGCAGGGGCTCCGGGTACACGCCGCCAGGCCAACAGCTTGCTGGGGCCGCGGCGGGGTGCCAGCCGAGCCAGGCGCGGCCGGGTGAATCAATGATGACATCAAGCACGGCATCGCCAGCCTCGGCAAGGCTGCCGGCGGCGGCGTCACTGCTGATGGTCGCTGTGGGAAGTGAGGCCTGCGTGGCGATCTCCGCATGGAGGACTGCGGCCGATGGGAGCGGCTCAACGGGCTGGCTGCGGCGGGACGCTCGTGGGGGTGTCGCATCCCGCTGCCAGACATGCAGGTGAGCCGGTGTACCTGTGACGCCAGCAGCTGCCGCGGTGGCAAGCTCAGGCAGAGAGCTGCCGGTGACCTGGCCGAGGGAGTGCACGATGGTGCGGGCAAATGGGAGCCGGTTCGGTTCGGGGAGGGCGGCTGTTTCGGGAAGGCGGAAGGTGACCACACCGCGTCGCCAGGCAGCCCGAGTGGCCTCAGGGAGGAACTGCTGCTGTGAAAGGAAGACCGCGTCTTCACCACCAGGGTGGCAGGTCACCAACAGAAAGCTGGAGCCACTGGCCACAGCTGCCGCCGATGCGGCACGGAGAGGTTCAGTCATGGGCCAGGCACTGGGAGGTGACGGTGGGCAAAAAATCAGGCCGGCCCGGGCGCCCAAGGGCCCGGGCCGGCCTTTCTCGTCTGGACGTGGGTGGGTGCCATGCCGGACTCCGTCAAGGAGTCTCCGGCCAGACTTCCCGATCTGGTCTGCCCGAAGGCTCACCAGAGTCGGAAAGGCTTAGAGCTTCGCCTTCTTGGCGGCCTTCTTCTTAGCAACCTTCTTCTTGGCAGCCTTCTTGGCGACCTTCTTCTTGGCGGCCTTTTTGGCGACCTTCTTCTTGGCGGCCTTCTTAGCGACCTTCTTCTTGGCAGCCTTCTTGGCGACCTTCTTCTTGGCAGCCTTCTTCTTGGCCATGGAAATGGCTCCTTGCCATGAGTGCCCATTCTCTCAACACGTGACCAACCTCCTGGGCACTCGATGTGGAGGGTTGGCCGACGATAGCGAAAAACGCCTTGCTAGGCGGTGTTTTGTTGCTTCCTTGAATGCCTCTGCTTGTGACGCTCGCTCAAGGCCAACCGAGCCTTGCGGTGTCCGTGCACGAGTCCCCAAAGTTGTGTGGCCTCAAAGATTGCCGCCAGGACCTTCCCCGGATCGAACGACCAGTTGCCGAAGGACAGAGCCTTTCCGTCGGCGGCGATTGCGGCAGTGGTCACGTTTGAGGTATCCGGCACTCGCGGTTGCTGCATCCGAAGTCGTTCGAATGCGTCACTCGGTTCATCGTTGATCGATCAAGAATGATGAAGCCAAGCGACACCACGTCAGCATGATTCGTTGAGTTGTCGATGATCGTCATGAAAACTGTCAAGAGAGGATCGATGATTCGAAACCAAAAATTTGGTCCATTGATGGTCGTCCTCCACTGTGTTGATGAACCGTCATGGGTATCATCACGATCTTCCCAACCTCTTACATGACTGCCATGAGCACCACAGCACCACCATCGTCTTCAGCGCATCCCCGTCCACCGCTTGAGCTCGCAAAGCGGATGCAGTCGCTTCAGCCATCGGCCACGCTGGCCATGGCAGCGCGGGCGTCGGCGATGAAAGCAGACGGAATCGATGTGATCGATCTCTCGGTGGGAGAGCCAGACTTTCCAACTCCCGCGCATATCTGCGCGGCTGGTGAGGCGGCTATCCGTGCCGGCCACACCAAGTACACGCCAGCCGCCGGAATCCCGGCGCTCCGCAAGGCGATCGCGGAAGACGCCTCCCGTCGCACCGGTCGGGAGGTCACGGCTGCACAGGTGATCGTCTCCAACGGCGCCAAGCACTGCCTGCACAATGTGTTCACCGCCCTGTTGAATGAGGGCGATGAGGTGATTGTGCCGACCCCGTACTGGGTCAGCTACGCGGAACTGGTCAAGCTGGCGGGTGCCACGCCTGTGCTCGTCGAGACACGCTTGGAGGATGACTTCAAGCTGCGGCCAGAAGCCTTTGCGGCCGCGGTCACTCCAGCGACACGGATGCTGCTGCTCTGTTCGCCAAGCAACCCCACTGGGGTCGTCTACACCGCTGACGAGCTCGGGGCCTTGGCAGATATCGTGCTCGAAAAGAACCTGTCGGTGGTTTCTGACGAGATCTACGATCAGCTCGTGTTTGATGGGCGGACGTCCGTGTCCTTCCCGACGCTACGACCCGGGCTCGAAGAGCGAACTGTCGTGGTTGCCGGGGTGAGCAAGACCTACTCGATGACCGGCTGGCGGATCGGCTGGACGATCTCACCCCCCTCACTGGCCAAGGCGATCGGCAGCCTGCAGAGCCAGGAAACGAGCAATCCGTCGAGCATCAGCCAGTATGCGGCGATTGAGGCGCTGCAGGGTCCTCAGGACTGTGTCCGAGAGATGTGTGAGGCCTTCCAGAAGCGGCGTGACCTCGTCGCTGCCGGGCTCAAGGCGATGCCGGGTGTACGGGTGCCCGATATCGGCGGCGCGTTCTACGCATTTTTCGATATCTCAGCACACCTCGGGAAGGCGTACGGCGGCACGGCGGTCACCAACAGCGTCGAGTGGTGCGAAGCGCTCTTAGAGGCGGAGCAGGTGGCGACGGTCGCGGGCAGTGCTTTCGGGGCTGAGGGTCATGTGCGGATGTCCTTTGCCGCATCGGAAGAAAAGCTCACCGACGGCCTCGCCCGGATCAGCCGCTTCCTGGCGAGTGCCAGCTGACCGCGGTGTCGCTGGACTGCCCTAGGGTGTGATACTGGGTTGGCTACCGGTCAGCCTGGTTTGGAGGCACTGGCGGACAGTCACAATGGCAGACAGTGGGGGAACGAGCGGGCCCATGCGGCCCGCAGAATCTGTGAAGGAGACACGCGATGTCGTTCGTGCAGTCGTTGGTGCGGCAGGTGGTGGCGGTTGCGGTGCTCAGCCTGACAGGCAGCCTGGGGTCGCTGGCGGTGGCAGCGGAGCATCAGGAAGTACTGCTCTGGCCTGAGGGCATGCCCGGTCCGGGGCTGACCGTGCCGGCAGGAACGGAGGAGACGGTCACGGTCGGTGATGACGGGATTTCACGCCGCACGAATGTGTCGACTCCCCGACTGCTCATCTACACGCCCGAGGGGGCTGCCGATGGGCCGCGGCCAGCGGTGGTGGTGGCGCCAGGTGGTGGCTACAGCATCCTTGCCGACGAGCATGAAGGAAGCGATGTCTGCCGCTGGTTTAACGATCATGGGTTTGTTGCCTTCCTGCTCCACTACCGGGTGCCGACCCGTTCGCAGGAGCGTGCCAATCTGGGGCCAGTGATGGATGCCCAGAAGGCGGTGCACGATGTGCGGCTGCGGGCGGATGCGTTTGGGGTCGACCCTGAGAAGATTGCCCTCATCGGCTTTTCTGCAGGTGGTCAGACTGCTGCGGTGGCGACAGCCGGCGCGGTGGAGATCGAACCGCAGGAGGGCATCTCAGTTCGGCCGAACGCGACCGTGCTGATCTACCCCTGGAACATGGTGGAAGCCAAAGGCGAGCCGCTGCGGAAAGACATGACCATCACCGCCACGACCCCACCGATGTTTCTCGCGCTGGCCTGTCACGACCGGGCCTCGATTCCCCAGGGCGCCACCACGCTCTTTCTGGAGCTGATCGAGGCAGATGTGCCGACCGAACTACATATCTACCAGGAAGGCGGCCATGGCTTTGGGATGCGAGCTCGGGAGGGTGCTCCTGTGAGTCGTGACTGGCCAAAGCTCTCCCTGGAGTGGCTCCAGGGCCTGGGCTTCTAACTGCTCAGGGAGCCTTGTCAGAAGTGGACGAAGCGTCGGCAGCAGGTACGAGTGTCGATGCCATCTCGACCAGGGCGTCGAGCATGCGGTCGGAGGCGTCGCGGTCGAGCCGGTTTGTTCCCGGCCAGGTCTCGTAGCCGCCGAGGTCGTGCTGCCGCGGTGTGGGGAGGTAGCCGAGATAGCCATGGGCCAGTGAGACGAGAAAACTCGGCTGCCCACCGCCGCGGCGGCGGAAGTCGAGGCCAATCTCACTGAAGATCTCGCAGGGCATCGTGCCGATTCTCGCCGAGCCAATCGCCAGCACCTGCAGAGGCACGTCGAGCATCTCTGGCTGATGAGCGAGTGCCTGCACCCGTTCGGCGTAGATCTCGGAGAGTGTCTTGGCGGCGTCGGGGGTGTCGGCTGCGGGGAGAGACTCCTCCGCCCAGGAGGCCTCTCGTTCGGTTGGATGCCGGGCGGCCACGCGGAGTTCTTGATAACGAGCCGCAAGCGGCCAGTCGCGAGAGTAGGTCAAGCCACCGGCAGTCTTGGCAAGTTTCACAGCCACATCCTCGGCGACGAGCCGCATCTGCTCATACGGCTGCCGCCGCGGGGCAGGCTCACGAAAGTTGATGTTGTTGATGTCGCCGCTGGTGCCGTTGGCGAGCATCGCCACAAATGGTGGATCGCTGGGCTCACGGTCGACCCGTCGCTCCAGTTCCCGGCAGACGACACCAAAGTAGTCAGCCGAGACATGGCCTCGTGGAACGCCGCCGACATAGTGCAGGGAGTAGGTAGCCAGCAGGGCGAGCGGTCGCCCTGCAGCTTCACGGATGGCGAGAAAAGAGATCGTGGGGTCGGTCGGCCCAGCAGGACGATCGAGATTGGCACTCCCACGAGGTGGGTTCATCTTCACCAGATCGTCTGCAGAGCCGAAGGGGTTTTCAGGCATCGAGCCTGGACGCATAAACCAGCGACGATTGAAGACATGTTCCGGAGCCTCGACCTGCCCGATGGCGAGTTCGGCAGGCCGCAGCAGGTTGGCCGCACAGCGAACACCATCGGCGATTCGTCTGGCCACAAACGCTTGGTAGTCCGAGAGCTCCTCAAGCAGCGGTACAAAACGCTCATCACCAGTCCCACCGAGTGCCGTCGTTGCGGAGTGGGTGTGGGTCGCTGCGATCAGGACCTGCTGTGGCGGAATGCCCGTCTCTGAGGCGATCAGTCGCCGGGCTTCGTCGCTGACAGATCGATGAATGCCCAGCAGGTCGCAGATCACCACAGCCAGCTGTGTCTCACCGTCGTCGAGGACCAGACAGCGGGCATGCAGATCGTCGTGGATATGCTCAGCGGGGAACGGATGAAATCCGCCCACGATCGGCTCACCGAGTGGAGGTGTGATGCAGGCGGTCGCGGCCCCAGCCTGCAGCTCCGCCGCTGCTGTTGATCCTGAGCCACAGAGAGTGCCCAGGACTGGGACCAGGAGCGTGGCGATCCCCACAAGAACCTTCAGCGGTATCGGACTCTGGCCGCGTTGTTGCATGACGATCGGTTTCCTCTGCCAACATGTGCTCGGTCTGGCACCACCGCCTGAACCCCTGCGGTAGCATAACGAGGGGTGGTGCCGGCTGTGGGAGGACACAGACTGGTGGGGCCAAAGATGGTGGAAGGGCTGTGAGATGCATCAGCGGAAGACCAGGCTGACGCTGCAAACTGTGTTGAGGGTGGCCATGGCAGCGGCGGTGGCAGTCACCCTGATGGCGGTGGTCCGGCAGGCTGTGGCTGAGCAGGCATCTGCAGCACGGCCTCCCAACATCGTGCTGTTTTTTGTTGACAACCTAGGCCATGGTGACCTCGGCTGCACCGGGTCGACTCTGCATCGCACGCCGAGGATCGATGCGTTGGCCACCCACGGCACCCGGCTGACCAGTTTTTATTCGGCCAGTGGCGTCTGCACGCCGAGTCGGGCGGCACTGCTGACAGGCTGCTATCCGCGTCGCGTGGGGATGCACGAGAGTGACACCGGTGGAGCGGTGCTGCAGCCGGTTGCTGCCCGCGGGCTGCATCCTGATGAGGTCACGATTGCAGAAGTGCTCAAGGCCGCCGGCTACGCCACAGGCATCTTTGGGAAGTGGCACCTGGGCGATCAGCCAGCGTTCTTGCCAACTCGGCAGGGCTTCGATGTGTTTTTCGGAATCCCCTACAGCGACGACATGACGCCCCGTGAAGGACGGCCGTGGCCTCCGCTCCCGCTGCTCTCTGGTGAGCAGGTGATTGAGGCCCCTGTCGACCGCACACTGCTCGCTCGCCGCTGCACAGAAGCCGCTGTACGGTTTATCGACGCGCATGCCGAGCAGCCATTCTTTCTCTATCTGCCCCATCCGATGCCAGGCTCAACGCAGCATCCGTTCGCCAGCGAAGCGTTCCAGGGGAAGAGTCGCAATGGTGCCTACGGTGACAGTGTTGAGGAGCTCGACTGGGCTACCGGCGAGGTGCTTGATGCCCTCGAGCGTCACCACCTGACCGATGAGACCTTGGTGATCTGGACGAGTGACAACGGGGCACCACGGCGAAATCCCCCGCAGGGCAGTTGTGCACCCTTCAAAGGCCATGGCTACGACACGTCGGAGGGGGCGATGCGGATGCCCTGTCTGGTGCAGTGGCCTGGGCATGTGCCTGCCGGAGGTGTCTGTGACGCCCTCATCTCCACTATGGATCTGCTGCCTACGTGTGCACACTTGGCAGGAGCCGAACTGCCCGGCCGCAGGATTGATGGGCATGATATCTCGTCGATCCTCTTGGGCGACAGCGACACGACGAGTTCTCCATGGGATACGATTGGCTTTGGCTACTATCGGCTGGGACAGCTGCAGGCGGTTCGCGCCGGCCGCTGGCGGCTTGACCTGCCGCTGCCAGAGAAGTTCGTGACTCTTGGGCGACGCACTGAGCCTGCAGCGTGTGCCCTCTACGATGTGGCCAACGATCTGGCCCAGGCGGATGAAGTCGCCGACGACCATCCTGATGTGGTGGCCCGGCTGATGCAGCTGGCGGCGGCGATCCGGCAGGAGATCGGCGACATTGATCAGCCTGGTCGCGGTGAACGAGCAGCCGGGAAGGTCACGAACCCGGTGCCGCTGCTGGCATCTCCACCACAGCCTTGAGCACGCCTGAGCCCGGCTCGAGCAGGGTGGGGAAGACCTCCGCGATCTCAGCGAAAGGCACGCGGTGCGTGATCCAAGGCCGCGTGTCGATACGCTTCTCCTCGATCAGACTGATGATGCGGGTGAAGTCACCTGGCAGCGCGTTGCGACTGGCGAGGATCGAGAGTTCGCGACGGTGCATCACCGTGGCGTGAGAAAAGGAGAGGTTCTGCTGCGTAATGCCCACGTAGACGAGCCGTCCGCCGTAGCTGCAGAGGGCGAGTGCGGCACTCATGCTCTGATGACTGCCGGTGGCATCGACAACCACCTCCGCCAGGCGACCCTCGGTCATCCCGTGGAGCGTCTCTTCATCCTCAGGCGTGCCGGTGGCGAGCAGGGTGTCGACGATGCCGAGCCGTTCACGGGCAAAGGCCAGCCGCGACTCCGCCATGTCCATCAGGATCACGCGGCTGCCTGCCAAGCGGGCAAACTCAACCGCCGAGAGGCCGATCGGTCCGGCCCCGATCACGAGCACCGTCTCCTGGTCAGTCGGCTTTCCTCGGTTGATCGCATGACAGCCAATGGCCAAGGTTTCCACCAGGGCATTCTCCTCGGGCTTGAGCCGAGGTGAGCGGTGCAGCTTGCGGGCGGGCAGCGTGTAGAGCGGCTGGAGGCCACCATCGCAGTGCACGCCGAGCGTCTGGTTGTGCTCGCAGCAGTTGGTCAGCCCGCGACGGCAGGAGTGGCAGGCCTGGCAGTTGAGATAGGGTTCAACACAGCAGCGGTCACCGACAGCCACGCCCGTCACACCGTCACCGACTGCGACCACCTCCACACTCAGCTCATGGCCCGGGATGCGGGGATAGCTGAAGTAGGGCATCGTGCCTCGGAAGCCACCGTAGTCTGTGCCACAGATGCCGACGGCCTCCACGCGGACCACCGCGTCGCCTGGGCCAGGATGTTCTGGCTCTGGAACCTCGCGGTAGCCGAACGAACCGGGCTGCTCAAGAACAAGTGCCTGCATCGGTGACTGCTTTCTGTCGGGAAGAGCGTTAGGTGGCAAGGCCGTAGAAGCGGGTTGCGGTCGTGCCGAGGATCTGTTCGCGTTCGGTCTCGCTGAGTGTGCTGAGGAAGTCGGCCACGAGTCCAAACACCTCTGGATATTCGGCAGCCAGCAGGCAGACGGGCCAGTCGCTTCCATACATCAGCCGCTGCGGGCCGAAGGCTTCAAGGGCCACGTCGAGATAGGGCCTGAAGTCATCAGGTTTCCAGCCCTTCCAGGCGGCCTCGGTGACCAGGCCGGAGAGTTTGCAGGCCACGTTGGGATGCCGGGCGAGGGCACGCAGGTCGGTCTGCCAGGGCTCGCGCTTGCCAGTCTTGATCAACGGTTTGGAGAGATGGTCCAGCACAAACCGCTGTTCGGGCATCATCGCCACCAGTTCGACGGCAGCCGGCAGCTGCGGCACATACAACAGCAGGTCATAGGTCAGACCGTCGCCGTGGAGATGCCGCAGGCCTCTGACAAATGCCTCGCCCAACAGGAAGCGTGGATCCGGCTCGTCCTGCACGACATGCCGCACACCGACAAACTTTGGGTGACTGGCAAACTCTCGCAGCTGTTCACCGACGTCGGCACTGCGGAGATCCACCCAGCCAACCACCCCGAGCACTTCGGGATGCGAGTCGGCAAGGCTCAGCAGCCATCGCGTTTCCTCGCGTGTCTGCCGGGCCTGCACGGCGACGCTGCCAGCGATGCCTTCAGCTGCGATGAGGGGTTTGAGATCAGCGGGCAGGTAGTCACGGGCGAGCCGCTCCATGCCGTCCCCGATCCAGGGATACTCCTCAGCGGAATACTGCCAGAAGTGCTGATGGGCGTCGACTCGCATGGCGATCTCCTCTCAGAGGTCATGAGTTGTTCTCAGGCAGTCCTTCGGTGTGGCCGATGTTCTTCACCGCTGCAAAGATCTGTTGAACGTCGTGCAGCAGTTCCTCATCGATCGGCTCAGCGGCCCACTCAGCCCAGGCCCGGATGTTTGCCGGGTTGGCACTGCCGGCGATCGTGGTGGCAATGTCTGTGTTTGCGAGCGAGAACTGCAGGGCGAGCTTGGCGATTGGCGTACCTCGCGACGTGCAGACCGCGGCGGCCTCGCGGGCGGCGGCCTTCACTTCTTCAGGCTCCTTGAGCCAGGCGGGCAACGCGGCATCGGTCAGCAGTCGGGCACTAAAGGGGCCTGCATTCATCACCCCGATCCCACGCTCCTTGAGCCAGGGGATCGTCTCATCGGCAAAACGGGTGTTCTGCAGGGTGTACTGGTTGTAGCTGAGCACGCAGTCGACATCGGTCTGATCGCAGATGAAGCGAAAGATCTTCTGCGGGTAGCCCGAGAATCCCACAAACCGCACCTTGCCGGCCGCTTGAGCCTTTCGTAGGGCGGGCAGGGTCTCGTCGACAATCTGCTGCATCGGCACGAACTCAATGTCGTGGCACAGGGCGATGTCGAGGTGATCGGTGCCCAGCCTGTGCAGGGAGACATCGATGCTTTCAGCCACTCGTTTGGCAGTGAAGTCGAAGTGGGTCAGGTCGTAGCGACCGAGTTTGGTGCAGAGCAGATAGTCGTCCCGCGGAATGTCACGGAGGGCCACACCAAGGAGCACCTCGCTCATGCCCCGGCCATAGAAGGGGCTCGTGTCGATCAGTCGCAGTCCACACTCCAGTGCGGTGCGGACACTCCCTAGCGCCTCGTCAAGCGTTACACGGCGAAACTCTTGGCCAAGGGACGAAGCGCCGAAGCCAAGGATCGGCAGTTCCAGGCCGGTCGAGCCGAGGGGACGGGTCTGCATGCTGAACTCGTGCGTGAAGGAGGAAAAGGCCAGGAGCGTCTGCTGTGGACGGCCACCGAGGCACTGCGAACAGTCGATCAGGAGAACGTGCGGCAGCCGATGGTGAGCAGCAGGTTCGCCCAGGGCTGGGTCTCCGCTGTCTGGATCGTGAGCACATGATCGGCTGACGCGACGGCCTCGTAGAAGTCCCACTTCACGATAGGCATCAGCTCACACGGGCTGCCGGCGGCGGTGAGGATTCTGCGGTAGTCTGTCCAGACGGGTGGGTCACCTGGGGTTGCTGCCGCGTAGGGATCATCACGGTCGATGCCCATCGTGTTGACCTCGTCGACCTGCACCGTGTTGACCACCGCCTCAAAGACCTGAGCGACGGAGGGAACGCCAGGAGACAGCTGCAGCGAGATCAGCTCTGCGCGGGGGCCGCGCTTGTTGGCGGCCGGGTAGTTGCCATCGGCGATCAAGACCTTGGAGTGATGGCCGGCGGTGGCGAGAACGCGGAGAATCTCCGGATGAAGCAGGGGCGTGTTGAGCATGCGAGGGAAGGCTCCGGAAGAGGTGTGCCGGGCTTAGCGGCGTGAGGCGTGGCTGAGGAAACTCTGAATGCTGGCACTCGCCGCCTCAGTGGAGGTGGGGAGTGGGAAGATCTCAGCCGAGAGGAAGCCACGGAAACGAACAGCTTCGAGGGCTGCCACGATTGGCTTGACGGCAGTGTGTCCCATCCCGATCGCCCGGCGGTTGGAATCGGCCCAGTGCACATGTCCAAGCTGATCGCCCACCTCCTTGAGTGTGGCGGCGAGGTCGGTCTCCTCGATATTCATGTGGAAGAGATCGCACAGCAGCCGCACATGGCCTAGGCGATGCTGCGCGAGAAACGCAGCAGCATCGGCCTGTCGGTTGAACAGATCTGTCTCGTAGCGATTGAGGGCTTCGTAGAGGAACACTTGGCCGTGTCTGGCGGCTCGTTCGCCAAGTGGCCCCAGGGCGTCGGCAAGCATCTGGCAGGCAGATTCACGCGGTACATCGGGGGTCGATCGTCCCTGCATTGAGCCGAGAATTGCCGGGGCTGAGAGGCTCGCGGCGACATCGATAATGCCCTCAATGAAGGAGCGTGCCTTCGCTCGCACGGTAGCATCGGCATCACACAAGGAGAGCCGGTGACGCACCCAGCCTGCCCCGGTGCCGACTGCCGCAAGGCTGAGTCGATGCTTCTCAAGCAACCCTTTGAGTTCTTCCTTGGGGAAGCTCTCAGCGTCGGCGGCAAAGATCTCAACGGCATCAAAGCCGAGTGCGGCGGCCTTACCACAGGCCTCTGCGAGCGTTGGGAGGTCGTTCTGTTCGCCAGGCTGACGGCAGTGGAAGACAAACGGACCGCCACGGGCTTCAGGAACAAGACTGATGGTGACAGCAGACTTCATGCGGTGCCTCCGGTGGAGTGGTCAGCGAGGAACAAGGGACGCATGTGCCGCTCGAAAAGGTTTTCTGTGACCTGTTCCGCAACGATTGTGCGGTTGGCGATCAGCAGATCGGTGTAGCGTCTCCCCTGCTTGGCGGCGAGCTTAAAGGCCACATGCAGAAGCTGCCGCAGCGATGAGTTGAAATCGGCGTGTGTTGGCACATGCCGGATTGCGGATGCCAGTCGCGGGCCGGTCCACGTTGCCACTTCTGCGGGGCTGGGGAGCTGGCTGCGGTCGATATCGATCACTGCCGCGTAGGGTGCGGTCAGCTCGTCGATGCCGGCAAAGGCTTGCGCATAAATCTCGCGAGCGAGTGCAAGCCCTTCACCCTCCGCTTCGGCGAGGCCAATCAGCTCCTCAAGCCAAGTGGTGCCGGCGGTTTTGATATGGAAGCCTGCCCCGGTGCGGGCGGCGGCCTCTCGAATCACCGGGTAGAGCGAAAACTTGTCGCTTCCTGAGTGAACCGAGAGCTTCAGTGACGCGGGCAGGCCATAGGTAGCTGCCGCGTGGGCGAGGACGGCGATGTCGTCATTGAACTCACGGGTGAACTGGGCGAGGTCACCGACATAGTCCACACCCTTGTTGAAGCGACCGGTGAACTTCGGTGCGATCGTTTCGACAGGGATCTTTTCGTCAGCGAGCATGGCGAGGATCACCAGCAGTTCCGGAGGCGTCTGCGGATCATCGGTTTCGTCCATGCTCACTTCGGTGACGAAAGAATCGCGATGGCCGGCAATATGCCGCCAGAGGGCTCCAGCCTCACGACATGCCGAGAGATAGTGCATGGCGATGCGACGGGTTTCATCGGCAGAGAGTGGCAGGGGTTCCTCAATACCTTTGACCTGCACCGGCTGTGACAGCTCAGGGTGTCGGGCAAGGAAGGCGTCGACATCAGCTGCGTTGGCGGGCTGCCCGATGGCGTCGGCCACATCGATCGTGAAGAAGTCTGAACATGGGAGGTAGCCATCCACCGTTTCCAGGCGGATGTGGTCGGCATCGACATACCACGGGTGCGACCAGCCGCGGGCGGCAACAGCGGCCGCTGCCGCCTCCCGCACACTCGCCGGCTGGCTGCCCACAAAGGTGTGCTCGCGATGCGACTTGTTCCAGACGGGAGCAGCGATGATCCCATGCTCGGCGAGCTGCTCGAAGGCAGCCAGCTGGGCCTCGGCTTCATGGGCGAAGCGGTCTCCAACACCGAAAGAAAAGCGAGGCAGCGACATGAAAGGATCTCAGTGAGTGGCGGCGGAGCTGATCAAGAGCGAGAGTCGCAGTGTAAGGCCCAACGTTGGCAATGCGAACGCCCGGCGAAGATCGCGGCGAGACGGCCTCCTGATGAAGATGACCCCGTTGACGTCGTCTCGTGGAAGCTGCTGACAGTCCCACCCCGAGTGATGGTGGTCTCAGGTGGCGTTTATGCTGATGCCACGGAGCAGACACCTGACGAGAGATCGATGCCAAAGACTGCAGGAGATGCCGCAGCAACGGACACCGCAGTGTATGCGGCTCAAGACGCTGCAGTGATTGTCGCAGGGGGTCGCGGTCGGCGACTGGGCACGCCTGCCGGCGGCAAAGCTGCGGTGCCCTTGGGAGGTGTCACGCTCCTTGAGCGGACGCTTTCGGTCGTGACCGAGGTTGTGCCAAGGGTGGTGGTTGTGGCGGCAGATGGGCAGCCGCTGCCTAGGGTGGCAAGGTCGACTACCGCACGGGTCGAGGTGGTCGTTGATTCCCAGGCAGACGCCGGTCCCTTGGCTGCCATCGCTGATGGCCTTCGGCAGCTTGCCGATGTCGCTCAGCCCCAGCGGACACTGCTGCTTGCGTGTGACATGCCTTTGTTGAAGCCAGCGGTGCTGCGGCAACTGCTCGCTGCGTGTCGCCCGGTGAGTGCGGACGCTGGCGGTGACACTCGCGGGCAGGTGTCGTGGGTCGTGCCGGTCGTGAAGGGCGTTCCGCAGGTGCTCTGTTCGGCACTTGCTGGAGCGAACGCCAGCATGACTGAGGTGGTGGAGGCCATGCTGGCAAGCGGACGACGAGATCTCCGCGGACTGCTCGAGCGGTTGTCCTGGCGATCGCTGACAGAGAC
>Ga0075477_10000114_pt1 | contig 29047 bp, 20 predicted proteins | sample DEB08_DNA_FD_76338 | JGI IMG/M metagenome (GOLD analysis project Ga0075477, IMG submission 76338) | Aqueous microbial communities from the Delaware River and Bay under freshwater to marine salinity gradient to study organic matter... | ecosystem: Environmental > Aquatic > Marine > Coastal ...
CCGATGAGGCGGTCGTTGTCCCGCGCATGCAGTCCGATGGTCGGCTCGTCGAGCACGTAGCAGACGCCGACGAGGCCGGACCCGACCTGCGTTGCGAGGCGGATTCGCTGCGCCTCGCCGCCGGAAAGCGTGCTGCTGGTGCGGTCCAGCGTGAGGTAGTCCAGGCCGACCGCCGCCAGGAAGCCCAGTCGCGCGTCGATCTCCTTGAGGACCGGTGCGGCGATCCTCGCCCGCTCGGCGTCGAGGGCGAGGTCGCCGAAGAACCCAAGGGCCCTCGAGATCGTCAGCGAGGCGATCTCGGCGATGTTCATGCGGGTGCCGTCGCGGGCGGCGAGCCGCACCGCCAGCGCCTCGGGCCGCAGGCGCGAGCCGCGACAAGCCGGGCAGGGGATCGCCGCCATGTAGTGGCGGAGACGTTCCTTCACGAACTCGGACTCGCTGTCCTGATAGCGGCGGTGCAGGTTCGGGATCACGCCCTCGAAGGAGAACCCCAGAGCCTCCTCGCTGCCGTCGTCGGTGCCGAACAGCAGGACCTGCCGCAGATGCTCGGCGAGTTCCTCGAAGGGCAGGTCCCGCGGCGTGTCGGTCCAGTCGCAGAAGCGTCGCAGCTGCCGGGCGTACCACATGTTCATGCGGCGTCCGTTGCGACGCCACGGTTCGATCGCGCCGTCGGCGACACCCTTCTCCGGGTCGGGCACGACCAGATCGAGATCGAACTCGCTGGTCTCGCCGAGGCCCGCGCACTCCAGGCACGCGCCGTGAGGACTGTTGAAGGAGAACAGTCGCGGGGCGAGTTCCTCGATCGAGCACTCCGGATGCTCCGGACACGCGAACCGCTCGCTGAAGCGCCGCTCGACCCAATCGCCCTTCTCCTCGAGCAGCATCAGCACGTTGCCGTCGCCGGCCTTCAGAGCCGCTTCGAGGCTCTCGGCGAGGCGTTGCCGCCCGTCCGGCTCGATGACGATGCGATCGACGATCGCCTCGATGTCGTGGGTCTCGTAGCGGGCGAGGCCGAGCGGGTTGTCGCCGCCCTCCTTCAGGGCCTCGCGCAGATCGAGCAGCTTCCCGTCGACCCGGATCCGCATGTAGCCCTGTCGCTGCAACTGCTCGAGAACCTCGCGATGGTGGCCCTTGCGACCGCGGACGATCGGCGCGGCGACCATCGCCCGGACGCCGGCGTGGTTGGCGACGAGCGTGTCGACGAGCACCGAGGGATCGGTGCGGGCGATGGGGCGGCCGCAGGCGGATCCGTCGGGATCGCGATGCCAGCAGGTCGGCTGGCCGCAGCGGGCCAGCAGAACCCGCAGGTAGTCGTAGATCTCGGTGGTCGTCGCGACCGTCGAGCGGGGCGAGTGGCCGCCGCTTCGCTGTTCGATGGCGATCGTGGGTGGCAGGCCCTCGATGCCGTCGACGTCGGGCTTCTGCATCTGGTCGAGGAACTGCCGGGCGTACGCGGAGAGCGACTCCATGTACTTCCGCTGCCCCTCGGCGAAGATCGTGTCGAACGCCAGCGAACTCTTTCCCGAGCCGGACACCCCGGTGAGAACCACCAGGCGGTCTCGCGGAATGTCCACATCGATGCCCTTGAGATTGTGCTCGCGGGCACCGAGGACTCGGATCGAACGGTGGTCGGGCGGAGCGGGGGACGGCGTGGGCATGGGTGGCGTCGCGTTCGTTGTCGAGAGCGTAGCGGGGGCGGAAAGGTCGGATGTTCGACCGGATTTCCGGTCCCACGCTTGCCCGCGTCCCATCGTGTCGCACCTTCCGACGAAATTGATGCGATCTCCGCCGCCGGCGGTCCGAAGAAGAGTCCTTCGGCGGTTGGCGGCTGGAGCCGCGACCCCGCCGACATCCCACGTTCGAGACCGCCGTGCCCACCCTCGTCAAGAACCCCCGCTCGAAGACCTCGCCCAAGGCCGCCGGCGCGACCGCCGGGCGAGCCGGACGCGATCCCGTCGCGGCCAGGGCGGATCGCCGCACCTGGGGTCGGTTCATCGCCGCGGCCGGCCGCATTCGCCTCGGCGGACGCCCGAAGGCCTGAGAGCGCTCGAGTTCCGTCCTCGGGCCGCCCTGCGACGAAGCGGCGTCGGCATCGACACTCCTCAAGGAATCGGCGCGAGTCCTCGTACCCGGGACAGGGTCGACGCATGCACCGTGGATCTCGCACGCAGCGGGTTCGGCGACGCTCCGCTCAGCGGCGATCGCGTCGGGCACGACGCCGGGGGCCGGTGCGCCCCGCTCTCGAGCCTGGGGCGCCGGGTCGGTCCTCGGACTTCGTCGACACCTCGACCGGCCCCGAGTCGTCGCCGGCCCGGAGCCGTTCGAGGCGATCTCGGAGCGAGGCGGCCTTCTCGAACTCGAGTCGCTTGGCGGCCTCGAGCATCTCCTCCTCGAGCATCCGTTCGGCCTCGTCGCGATCGACGGTCGCGGCGGGCTTCCGGCCCGCGGCCTTGCGGACGGTGCGGCCCGCGGCGATCTCCTGCTCGATGCCGCGGCGGATCGCCTTCTCGACGGTCTTCGCGGTGATGCCGTGCTCCTCGTTGTAGGCGATCTGCTTCGCCCGCCGACGCTCGACCTCGTCGATGGCCGCACGCATCTCCGGGGTGATGGTGTCGGCGTAGAGCACCGCGAGGCTGTTGACGTTGCGGGCGGCGCGTCCCATGGTCTGGATCAGGCTCGACTGACTCCGCAGGAAGCCCTGCTTGTCGGCATCGAGGATGCAGACCAGCGAGACCTCCGGCAGGTCGAGGCCCTCCCGCAGCAGGTTGACGCCCACGAGGACGTCGAACTCGCCGAGGCGAAGGTCGCGCAGGATCTCCAGGCGCTCGATCGTGTCGATCTCGCTGTGGAGATAGCGGACGCGGACACCTTCGCGATGGAGGTAGTCGGTCAGGTCCTCGCAGAGACGCTTGGTGAGGGCCGTCACCAGCGACCGCTCCTTGCGGGCGGCCCGGTCGCGGACGAGCTCGAGCAGGTCCGCCACCTGGGTCTTCGCCGAGCGCACGTCGATCGGCGGATCCACGAGCCCGGTCGGGCGGATGACCTGCTCGGCCACGATGCCCCCGGAGCGTTCCAGCTCGTGCTCGCCGGGCGTCGCCGAGACGTAGATCGTCGTCGGCGTCATCGGTTCGAACTCCTCGAACTTGAGCGGCCGGTTGTCGAGGGCGCTCGGCAGGCGGAAGCCGTGGTCGACGAGGGTCTGCTTGCGGCTGCGATCGCCGAAGTACATCCCGCGAATCTGCGGAATGGTCACGTGGCTCTCGTCGACGATGCAGAGCCACTCGTCCGGCCGGCAGCCGGGCACGTGCGAGAAGTAGTCCAGCAGCGTCCACGCCCGTTCGCCGGGCCGTCGTCCGTCGAACCAGCGGGCGTAGTTCTCGACGCCGGGGCAGGTGCCGGTCTCCTCGAGAAGTTCGAGGTCGTAGAGCGTGCGGCTCCGCAGCCGCTCGGCCTCGAGCAGCAGTCCCCTCGATCGAAACTCCGCGAGACGCTCGTCGAGCTCGCCGCGGATGCCCGAGAGGGCGTCCTGCATGGTGTCCTCGGGCGTCACGTAGTGGACTGCCGGGAACACGAAGACCTGCGGAACGTCGCCGAGCACCTCGCCCGAGGTCGGGTCGAAGATCTCGATGCGATCCACCTCGTCGCCGAAGAGGTCGAGACGAATCGCGTGTTCCTCGTGGGCGGAGTGGATCTCGATGCAGTCGCCCCTCACCCGGTAGTGCCCGCGTCCCGGATCGATCTCCTTGCGCTGATACTGCATCGCGCCGAGGCCGAGAAGGAACTTCCGACGATCGAGGGACTCGCCCCGACGGACCATCATGATCCGCTTGCCGTACTCCTTGGGTGAACCGAGTCCGTAGAGGCAGGACACGCTGGCGACCACGATCACGTCGCGGCGGCTCAGCAGGTTGCTCGTCGCGGCGAGGCGAAGTCGGTCGAGATCCTGGTTCCGGGCGGCGTCCTTCTCGATGTAGATGTCCCGCTGGGGGATGTACGCCTCCGGCTGGTAGTAGTCGTAGTAGCTGACGAAGTAGCTCACCGCGTTGTGCGGAAAGAGCTCCTTCATCTCCTCGTAGAGCTGGGCGGCGAGGGTCTTGTTGTGACTGACCAGCAGGGTCGGGCGGTTCACCCGGGCGATCACGTTCGCCATCGTGAAGGTCTTGCCCGTGCCGGTGGCGCCGAGGAGCGTCTGGCAGTCGCGACCCTCCTCGATGCCCGCGACGAGTTCCTCGATGGCACGAGGCTGATCGCCCGTGGGCTCGAAGGGGCTTTCGATCTGGAAGCGCTCGTCGCTCACGGACGGATCGTAGAGGCGGCCGTCATCCCGCTCGCCCGCCGGCGAGGAGCTCCACCGTGGAACGTCGCATCAGGCCGGCCGCGGCGGGAGCGCTCGCAAGCAGCGTGATCGCCACAAGCAGCAGGCATCCGGCGGCCAGCGGCACGAGGGGAAGCACCCAGCCCAGCTCGATGCCGACGAGTTCCCGGTAGGCCCGCATGCCCATCCAGGCGAGGTGCATGCCCAACGCCATCCCGACGACCGAGGCGGTCGAAGCGACCAGCAGCGCCTCGGCGAGCACCAGGCGGGCGACGGTGCCGGGGCCGGCGCCCACCGCCCGCATCAGGCCGAACTCGAAGCGTCGCGACGCGATGCCCGCGGCGATCACGTTGCCGACGCCGAGCGCGGCGAGCAGCAGCGCTCCGCCGGCCACCGTGGCGGCCACCCCCAGCATCGTCGCCGAGACCCGATCGACGATCTCGCGAATCCCACGACCCGTCGCGAACACCGAGCCGGGCACCGCGGAGACGATCTCCTCGCCGAGGACGGCTTCGCCGGTCTCGCCGAGGTCGTCGGCGAGCGACAACTGCATGATGAAGGCCTCGCGAGTGCCGAAGTGCCGCGCGACCGCGTCGAAGTCCAGGAACACGCAGCTGATCGCCTGCTCGTTGTAGAGGCTGCGCATGCCGAAGAACTGCGTGGCCATGTCGAGGCCCGCGGCACCGACGACGCCCACGATCTCGAACTCGACCTCGCGGCGACTGTTGCCGAGGGTGATGCGGTCGCCGACGTCGACCCCTCGAGCGTTCAGAAACGCCTCGGCAACGAGGACCGCATCGCCGTCGGCGAGGCGCGGCAAGGCCGTGTCCGCGGTGCCGCGGATCCACTCGAGACGGTTCAGGCGCGTGAATCGCTCGGGATCGAACCCCACCGCGATCACGTTCGGAGGAGCGAGCCCCTCGATGCCGAAGACCTGCTGCCCCATGACCTCCAGGGGCATGTAGCCCACCGGACAGCTCTCGACGATGCCCGGCAGCGCCGCGATGCGACGCTGCGCCTCTGGCGACAGACCGTTGGCGCAGAACACGAAGCCGTCGGCGAACCGAAGTCGCTCCTGCAGGCTCCGTTCGAGCGCGACGCCGTTGCTCCAGGTGCTGACCAGGATCGACAGGCCGACCATGAGGGCACCGGCCGTGAATCCGAACCGGAACGGCGTCGATCGCACCGAGCCCTCGAGCACGCCACCGGGCAGGCCGAGGAGGCGGCCGATCGGGCCCGCGGCGACGCTGGCGACGACCGTGAAGATCGGCGGCGCGAGCAGAAACCACCCCACATGCAGGAGCGGCATGCCCACGAAGCTGTAGACGAGGAACCGCTCGTCCCGTCCGGGCACCAGCAGCAGCAGCAACTGTGCCGCGATGGCGGCTGCCCCCGCTGCGGCGCAGAGCAGCATCATTCCGGGGCGGGGCGTGCGTGCCCGGACCCGCATCGCCTCGAGCGGCGGGACCCGGCTGGCCTGCACCGCCGGCCAGGCCGCACCGATCAACCCCGCCCCGATGGAGCCGCCGACCGCAAGCAGGATGCCGTAGGGCGGGACCACGAGGCCTGCGGTCAGGATGTCCGGTGCCGCCATCGGGGCGAGTGCAGCGATGCCGATGCCGAGCGGGACACCGAGGACGCCCCCGATCGCGCCCAGAATCGCGCCGGCGAGCAGTTGCCCGATCAGCAGGGATCGGCGGCGGCCCCCGATGCAGCGGGCGATCGCCAGCAGGCGCTGCTGCTCGACGACGGCGGTGGTCATGCCCGTGGCCACGATGAAGCTGCAGGACAGGAACGCCAGCATCGAACCGAGAGTCAGGCCGAGGCGGGTGCCGGCGACGGTGCGATCGAAGCCTCCTCGGATCCGCTCCGACGGCTCCACCACGAGGTCCTCCTCGGAGGCAAGCAGGACCTGCCGGTCCTCGCACCAGGTCCCCACGTCGAGGCCCTCCTCGAGAATCAGCGAGATCGCGGTCAGACGTCCCTCGGCGCCGATCGCCTCGCCGAGGGTGCCGCGGTCGAGGTGACCTGTGGGCCGCTGCAGCGCGCCGAGTATCGGTCGCTTCTGGATGCCCACGATCTCGAGTTCGATCGGATCGCCGAAGCGCTGGACCTCGAGACGATCCCCGAGCGAGACCTGCATGCGCTCGGCGGTCAGCGGATCGACCACGAGTTCGCCGGGCGCCCTGGGCAGCCGCCCTGCCACGAACTCCAGCTGATCGAACCGTTCGGCGTTGGCCAGATCGAACCCCCGACACTCGATGGTGGTGCGGCGAACGCGTCCGTCCTCGTCTCGCCGCCCGTCGGCATGGACGAGGGTCAGCGATCCACGGAGCCGGCCACCGGCGGCCTCGACCCCGGGCCAGCGTCGCACGTCCTCGACGAGGCTCGAATCGAAGTCGGCGCCGAACTGATGCGCGACGATCGCATCGGTGGTGCCGATCGACCGATCGATTCGTCCCTCGACCGCCTTCTGCCCGGAGGAGACGAGCGACACCACCACGACCACGAGGGCCGAGGACAGAAGGATGGCCGCGACGAGCAGCGTGGACCTAAGCCGGCGGCCGAGCAAGCTCAGCCGCACGAACGGCCACGCGGCCCGCATCCATCCCATCGACATCGAACGCTCCCGCGAGGATTCCGTCTCGAAGCACGTGGACCCGGCTGCACCTCGCGGCGGCGCTGGGCTCGTGCGTGACCATCAGCACCAGCATTCGCCGCTCCGAGGCGATCCGGTTCAGCAGTTCCCACAACCGCGTGCTGGTGGCGCTGTCGAGGTTGCCGGTGGGCTCGTCGGCGAAGAGGACCGGTGGATCGAAGAACAGGGCGCGGGCGATCGCGACGCGCTGCTGCTCGCCGCCGCTGAGCGCGTCGGGACGGTGGTGGCCGCGATCACCCAGTCCCAGCTGGTCGAGCAGGGTGGTCGCCCGCTCGATCAGGTCGGCTTCCCGGCCGCCGTCGAGACGGCCCGGCAGCATGACGTTGTCGAGCGCCGTCAGGGTGGGAAGCAGGTTGAACTGTTGAAAGACGATGCCGATGTCGCGTCGGCGGTAGTTGGTCAGCGCGGACTCGTCGAGGCGGTCGATCCGGCGGCCGGCCACCTCGATCTCGCCTCCGTCGGCGAGATCGAGTCCGGCAAGCAGATGGAGCAGGGTCGTCTTTCCGCTTCCGGACGGCCCCATGACCGCATGAAACCCCGGGCCGCGGATGTCCAGGTCGAGTCCCCGAATCGCCTCGACGGTGCGGGGGCCGCTTCGGTAGGTCTTCCGAAGGCCCCGAACTCGAACATGGTCCGACGACGGGGCGTGGCCTGCGAGGTCGGCTCCCGGCGAAGGTGGAGCCTCGCGTTCAGGCACCCGAGATGCTCTGGTCGTAGGACGCCGCATCCATGAGGGCTTCCAGCGGCGTCGCGTCCCCGGTGCGGATGCGAACCATCCAGCCGTCGCCATAAGGGTCGGTGTTGATCAGCGACGGATCGCCCGAGATGGCGTCGTTGACCTCGACGATCTCGCCCGCGATCGCGGAGTAGATGTCGCTGGTGGTCTTGACCGACTCCACTTCACCCACTCCGCCTCCGACCTCGATGGCCGTGCCGACCGGTCGCATCTCCGCGTAGGTCACGTCGGTCAACTGGTCTGCCGCGAACTGGGTGATGCCCATCGTGACGACGTCGCCATCGACGCGGAACCACTCGTGAGACTCCGAATAGCGCAGATCTGCGGGGCTGGACATGGTGTAGGAACCGATGCGGGGTGCGATCTTGGAAGGCGAAGGGGCGGATGATACTCGTCCGGAGCGCGGGCCTCGTCTGGTCCAGGGACAGCGAGACGAGTTGGATGGTCGAGGCGGAGTGTCGACCTCGCTGCGGCGCAGGGGATCGAACATTCGGCATGGGGCGGTACGAGGCCGCAGGGCCCTGACCGGCGGCCTCGCATGACCCAACGAGAAAGCGTCCGCCGAGTGGACGGACGCTTTCCGGAGGGGAGAAAGATGCTTGACTGAAGACGCGTGGCTGGATGTCGCCTGAGGTCGCTCGGGCGTCCTGTTCTGGAATCACCCGTCTCGCTGCCCAACTCAGCTCGGACAGCATGTTCAGGCCGCTTGTTGGTCAATCGCGTGACCCCAAACAACCTGTCCGAAGGCAGGAACGCAGATTGGGCAAACCACCCTGCTTCTCGGACCTCGGAAGACTACCAATCTTGCCCAGTTTCGCAACTGCACTGACCAGATCCTCACGATTCGACCCAGTCGTGGGGTCTCCGAGGCGTCGCCGTTGGACCCCAAGCGTGAACTGGGGGCCTCCGCATCACCCTCTCGTTCGCTGCCGCTGCGGGTCGGTTCACTTGGCCAGGCGCTCGCGGCCGCTCGGGCATCGGCGGCCTGCGGTCGGTGCGCCCGGCACGGGTGCCTGAATCGAGATGATCCGCCCGGTAGACTTCGCGACGCTGTACTGCCATCCGCACGCCGGGGTGCCCTCGTCTGTCCTTCAAGAGGCGCGATTCGGCGGGAGGACGAGCGTCCCGCCCGCAGCCTCGAACCACCCTCGTCCTACGGAATCGCCCACCTTGCAGGCCCCGATCATGCTGATCCTCGAAGCCGGAAGTCTGGCTTCGATGCTGGTGGGCGGAGGTCGCAAGACTGCGAGTCTGCAGTTGTGGGACATCCCCTCGGTGGCGATCGAAGATCTGGGTCTCCGCGGCCTGTCGATCCCGGCGTCACTGCTGGCGGGGCGGTCGATGCGGGATCTCGACCGCCTTCGCGATGCGGCCGACAAGACCGGTTGTCCGTGTCTGGTCCTCAGGGACGAGACGCCGTTGGCATTCGGAAGCCCGCGAGCGGGGGCCGGCGAGGCGGCCATGGATCGACTGCAGCGGCTCGCCACGGCCGCGTCGCACCTCGGTTGCAGCAGTCTGGCGATCGCCTGCGAGGACCACCTTGGAGACTCCGACGCCTTTGCGGCGGCGGTGCGAGAGGGGGTGAAGCTGGTCGAGCGTCGGGAGCTCAACTTCCTGCTGACCCCCGGTGGCCGATCCATCGATGGCGCGGATTCGGTGATCGAGTTGATTCGCGCCGTAGGAGGATTTCGAATCGGGTGCATGCCGACCTTCGCCCACGCGATGGGGACCTCCGATCCCGAGGGCACGCTGCGGCGTCTCGCGCCGTACGCCTCGGCCATGCTCGGTGAACTCGAGGCCGTGAAGACGAAGCGGGGAGAAGACGCCGATGCGCTCGTCGCCACGTGGATTCGCGCGGTCCGAGCGGTCGGGTTCGCCAGCACGCTCGCCCTCGGCGCCGCAGGTCGCTCGCCGATCAAGCGAATCGCCAGCGCCCGCGAGCATCTCGAGCAGGCGATGGCGGCGTCGGTCGAGGAAGAAGGCGAGTGAGTCCCGCAGCGCCGAGCGTGGTCGTCACCATCGACGGGCCCGCCGGCAGCGGCAAGTCGTCGGCCGCGGAGGCGCTGGCAGGTCGTCTGGGATGGCAGGTGCTCGACACGGGGGCGATGTATCGCGCGGCCGGTGTTCTTGCGTTGGAGCGAGGCGTCGATCCTTCGAACGGGCCCGCGGTGGCGGCGGTCCTGCGGCAGAGCGTGATCGACTTCGACTGGTCGAGCTCTCCGCCAGAGATCCGTCTCGACGGTCGGCCGATCGGCGAGGCGATTCGATCGCCCGCGGCGACCGCCGCAGCCTCCGCGGTCGCGCCCCATCCCGAGGTCCGGGCGTGCCTGGTGGAGTCGCAGCGGAGAATCGCCGCCGAGCATCCCCGGCTGGTCAGCGAGGGCCGGGATCAGGGGTCGTTGGTCTTTCCCGACGCGCTGGTTCGGTTCTATCTCGACGCTCCGGTCGAGGAACGAGCGAGACGTCGAGTCCGCCAATGGGAGGCCGAGGGTCGGATCGTCGAACTCGCCGACGTCGAGCAGGCGATTCGCGAGCGGGACCGCCTCGACGAACATCGCGAGGTCGGACCGCTCCGACGCCCCGAGGCCGGCGTCGAGCTCGAGACCGGCTCGCTCGATCTCGAGCAGGTGGTCGATCGCCTCGAGTCCACGGTTCGCGAGGCGATGGCCGAGCACCGGATCGTCGCCGAGGCATGAGCGAGTCGCGTCGCTGGTGGCAGTTTCGACGGCGGGTGCCGGGCCGGTCGATCCCCGCGATCATCTGGTTCGGAGTCTGCCGAACGATCGTCGCGGTCACGCTGCGGGCGTTCTACCGCTACCGCGTCCTCGACCGGCGACGCATTCCGGCGTCGGGGCCGGTGCTGGTGGTGGCGAACCACGAGTCGTTTCTCGATCCGCTGCTCGTCGGATCGGCGATGAGCGACCGCCAGTTCTCTCCACTGGCGAGGGACTCGCTGTTCCGATTCGGTCCCTTTGGGGCGCTGTTGCGAAGCTACGGCTGCATCCCGGTACGACGCGAGGGCGGCGACGCGGCCGCGATGCGGGCGACGATCGGGGAGTTGAAGGCGGGCCGCTGCGTGGCGGTCTTCCCGGAGGGCACCCGCTCATCCGACGGGCGGATGCTGCCGTTTCGGCGGGGGGTCCTGTTGATGCTGGGCCGGGTCGACTGCCTCGTGGTGCCGATGGGGGTCGCCGGGACCTTCGAGGTCTGGCCCAAGGGACGGTCCCGCCCGCGATGGCGGGGCCGCACCACCGTCGCGGTTGGCGAGTCGATTCCTTCGACCACCCTCCGCGAGTTGCCGGCCGACGAGGCCATCGCCGTTCTCGAGTCGGCCGTCCGGGCTCAAGTCGATCGAGCCCGTCCGGTCTCCGGTCTCCCGGCACGCGGGATCGACCGGTAGGCTTTCGCCCATGAGCACGCCGAAGTCCTCTGCATCGACGGTCCTGCGGGATCGCGCTGCGTCGGTGGCGGGACGCCTGATCGCTGCCGGACACGAGGCCGTGTTCGCGGGGGGGTGCGTCCGAGATCGCCTGCTCGGCCTGACGCCGCGGGAGTACGACATCGCCACCTCGGCGACGCCCGAGGAGATCAGAGCGGTCTTTCCTCGGGCGGTCGGGGTGGGCGAGGCGTTCGGCGTGATGCTGCTTCGAGAGCGGGATGCCACGTTCGAGATCGCCACCTTCCGATCCGATCAGGCCTACGAGGACGGTCGACGGCCGACCGGCGTCGTGTTCACCGATGCCGCCGAGGATGCGAGGCGGCGCGACTTCACGATCAACGGTCTCTTCGAGGATCCGCGATCCGGCGAGGTGATCGACCACGTCGGTGGGATCGAGGATCTCGAGCAGCGGGTGCTGCGGGCGATCGGCGATCCCCGCCAGCGACTCGCGGAGGACCGGTTGCGAGCGATCCGTGCGGTCCGGTTCGCCGCCGGACTCGCCCTGCGCGTCGATCCGGCGACGGATGAGGCGATCGTCGCACTTGGCGGCGATCTCGGCGGAATCAGTTGCGAACGCCTCGGTCAGGAGTTGCGCCGCATTCTCGCGCACCCGAGCCGCTCGATGGCCGTGGATCTGTTCGAGCGATGGTCGCTCGACGTGCCGCTGCTGGGGAGTCACCGCCGTGGCGGACATCCAAGGGTGGAGAGTCTGCCCGAAGATGCGTCCATGGAGACGGCCTTGGCGGCATGGCTGCTCGATCGCGAGTCCGACCCTTCGTCGGATCCGGCAGGGCGAGCCGCGGCCCTGCAGCAGCGACTCGGCCTGTCCAACCGCGAGCGCGAGATGCTCTCGTCCATCGTTCGCCTGCACGGATCGCTCGCCGACTGGGAGACCGCCTCGGTCGCAACGCGTCGGCGGCTGGCGATGGAGGAGGCCTTCGAGGCCGCCCGTTCGATCGTGGCCGCCGAAGACGAGGGCGACGCCCGCCGGATCCAGCTGGATCTCGAGGCCTTCGGCGTCGAGCGGCATCCTGAACGTTGGGTCCGCGGTCAAGCGCTTCTCGATGCCGGCATCCCTCCGGGCCCGCGATTGGGCAGGGTGCTCGAGGCGACCTTCGACGCCCAACTCGAGGGCCGGGTCTCGACCCCCGACGAGGCCGTTCGGTTCGCCTTGGACCTCGCGCGTGGGAACCCCGATCAGGCCTCTTGACGGCCCTCCCAACCGTCCCGGTCGGCCCTCGGAGTTCCACAGGTCCTCCCGGGATCGGTTGGACTCGCCCCCGAGGCGGTGCCACAATGAAGGAAGACGTCCTTGGCCGGCATCTTTCGCGGCCTTCGGGCGTATGACTTGTGGAGGGCGACCTCCGTGGCGACCGTATCGTCCGGACCCGTGACGTTGGACCGTGATTCGCCCGAGGCCGTCCGCGCCCGCCGCCCCACCCCTCAGGACCTGGAGCCCGCATGTTCGAACGAAGCGACTCGACCACGCCATTCCGCCCCGGAACCCGCCTCGCTTCCGCAGGGGTCGTGCTGATCGCTGCGGCGATGCCGGCGATCGCGGAGACCGGCACGCAGGACCAGGCGGATGCCGACGGGGTTCCGGTCATCTATCCGGTGCCGATGCGGGGTCAGATGGGCACGGACATCCATCCGTCCGCGTACGAGGCGATCGTCGAGGATGTCAAGAAGGTTCAGCCGGACCTCGTCGTCTTCATGTTGGAGTCGGCGGACATCAACAACGTCTTCTACCTTCGTGACGACGACCGGGCCGAGTCGGGCCTCGGCCTTCTGGGCGAATATCGGGAACTCGTCGGTTCATTGCGAGACGACCTCGCCGCCTATCCCCAGGTGATCTGGGTCGAGGACTCGGTGGGCTTCGGATCGCTGATGGCCTTGTCCTGGCCGACGATGTACATGAAGCCCAACGCGCGGCTCTGGGGATTGCAGAACGTCTCCAGCATGGCGGGCGGATGGTCCGACCCCGACGTCGCCGCCAAGATGATGGCGGCGTGGACCGGCATCGGAAAGGGATTTCTCCAGAAGGGCGGGTACCCGCTGGAACTTGGCGAGGCCATGATGCGTCCCGAGTACCAGCTGTCCGCCAGCTTCGAGGGCCGCGACGTCACGTGGAAGCTCGACACCAACGGCCACTGGGTGGTGGACAGCTCCGACAAGGAGGTGACCAACCTCCGCGCCGAGTTGGCCGAGGACCTCGGTGTCTGCGCCGGCCTCGCCGAGAATCTCGACGACGTCGCCTTCCTGAGCGGTTGGCGCGAATACCGGCTGAACGAGAGCGGCCAGAAGCTCATCGAGGACTACGTCGAGGACTGGCGTCGCACCTACGACCGGACCAAGGAGTGGATGCGGGACGCCCAGCAGGCCGAGAGCCGCGCGGGTGGAGACGACACCGTCCGCTATCTCGGCAAGGCCAAGAACGACTACGAGCGGGTGATCGCCGCGATGCGCCAGTATCCGGCGGTGGAGAACCGCTGGAAGCGGGAGGGCGTCAACCGCATGCAGCTGGAGATCTACGTCGAGCAGCTGAAGGAGCAGATCCTCGGCATCCGTCGCGGTGGACGCGGCGGAGGCGGCGGCATGAGCGGCGGCCGTGGCGGAGGCCTCAGCCCGGGCGGTTGATCGTCGCCGGCGACATGCCGCATCCCGGTCCGGCCACGCGCCGACTTCGGAAGTGAAGTTCGGACTCGACGTCGGAACCGACAGCAAGCTCGGCACACCGTGCATTCCCCCTCTCCCCGATTGACAGACCCCTGACCCACGTTCCAGTTCCTCCGAGGCATCATGACCAAGTCGCTGCTTTCCATCCTCGTCGCCGCCGTGTGGGCCGGCTCCCTCGCGGTGCTGCCGACGACCGCCGCCGCTCCGCTCGCCTCGATCGCCACTCCGGCGGAAGATCACTTGACCTTCCGAAGCGGCCGATCGTGGCGGGGTGACGTCGGAGACCGGGTTCGTGTCGAGTTCAGCGAGAACGGCGTCGTCCAGACGCTCGAGGGCACGCTGACGCGCATCGAGAAGCGGTACCTTCAGGTCGAAGGGGAGATCGCAGGCCAGACCGCGGTCAAGACGATCTTCCTCTCCGACATTCGCGACATGACCTCGATCGGCGCCGGGGCGACCGGAGGCGCGGCGCCCGAGTCGCCGCGACGGGGTGGATCGGGCGACGCGGGTGGTGCTCGTCCCGAGACGGCTCCGGCATCGCCCAGCCGCGAGCTCGCGCCTTCCGCCGACGACGGGGTCAATCGCAGCGCCGCCGGCGCCGAGTGGCCGGGCGTGTTCCTGCTCCCGCTTTCGGGCACCCTGGGAATCGGCCTTCGACATCAGGAGATCGAGAGGATCGCCGAGGAGGCCGACAAGTACGGTCCAGGGCAGATCATCGTGCTGCTGATCGACAGCCCGGGTGGGCTCGTGATCGAAGGCGACAAGATCAGCGACAGCATCAACCGCATCAAGAAGAACCATCGCGTGGTGGCCTGGATTCGCGAGGCGATCTCGGGCGGCGCGTTCACCGCGCTGCACTGCGACGAGAACTACTACATGAGCTTCGGGGCGCTCGGGGCGATCACGATGTTCGCAGGTCAGACCGCGGCGAGCGGTGCCGAACTGCAGGCGTGGCTCCAGCGCTGTGCCGATGTCGCCGAGGCCGGCGGTCGCAACAAGTACGTCGTGCAGGCGATGATCCACGCACCGCTGCTCGTCTCCTACGACCGCGACGAGGACACCGGGCGGGTCACCTACTACAACACCCTCGAGGGCGAGTACGACCTCTCCGACGAGGTCAACAACCTCACCCTCAACGCGAGCAACGCGCTCCACTCCGGGTACAGCCAGGGCACTGCCGACACCGAGGAGGAACTCGCCAGGCTGATGCAGCTGCCCGAGTGGAAGGAGGCCGCCAACGGCGTCGGCCGTCGGATCCACGACGACTGGCAGCGAAACGTCGAGCAGGCGCAGGAAGAGGTTCCGAAGCTCGTCCAGCGCCTGAACTTCAAGGGCTCTGGAACGGGCGATCCGGCCGTCGTGCTGGGGACGCGGATCCAGATCCTGCAGGAGATCCTGCGCTGGTACGACCGGTGCTATCCGGTGTGCGTCTACGAGGTCGGCCTTCCAGGCGATCCCGAGCCGTTGAAGCGTCAGCTCGAGGAGTTGCGCTATCAGCTCGGCCAGATGCGTCGTCGCAACTGACGCGACGCCTTCGTCGCCACGGCGGACACCCGTCTCGAACCTCGACCACTGCCGTCTCGAATGCCCGAGGATCCATCGGTCAGCACACCGCCCGCGGCCATGCCGCCGCCAGTCCCCGAGAGCGGATGGGCCACCGGTCTGGGGGTGGTCGCGATCGTCTACGCGATCGCGGGCGTGCTGGTGAACGGCATCGGCCTCGCGGTCATGAACCTCGGCGACCAGGCGATGACCGGGCAGTCTGGACCGTTGCAGTGGACCTTCTCCGGGGTGGCGATCCTGCTGGGCGTGCTGCTGCTCGCCGGTGGCATCGGCCTGCTGCGAAGGCGGCGGTGGGGCGTTCGCGCCGTGACGACCTGGGTGGTGGCCCGCCTGATCCTGTTGCTGGTCGCCGGCAGCTACGGTTGGCTGATGCTGCCGGCGCAGGTGGATGCCCAGGTCGGAGCGATCGAGGCTCGCATGGCCGAGGAGCGCCGTGGAGGCGGGACCAACGGCTCGCGCGGCGTGCGGGTGGAGGGCAGCGTCTCGCTCGATCGCGAGGCCATGCTGAAGTGGTCGAAGCTCGCCTTCGTCGGGGGCGTCGTGGTGACGGGAGCGTTTCCGGCGGTGACCGGCTGGGTCGTCTCGAATCGACGTCGCCGGGAAGAGGTCGCCGCCTGGTCGGGATGAGTCGCGTAGAACCGGCCCGGCGGATGGTTCGGGGACGCTCGAGGTTCCGCCTCGCCGGTTGCGTCAGCCGATCTCCCGACGCTGGAACAGCACCGAGGCCAGGGCGAGGATCGCCACGATCATCATCAGTCCGTAGGGGATCGCAACCGCGAGGTAGGACAAGGGAATGGAACTTCCCTGCGTGATCGCATCGGTGAGCCAGAAGATCTGGAAGTTGGGCACGACCGCGTAGGCGACGCGGCACCCCCAGTAGGCGAGGTGACTCGCGTCGATCGACGAGAGTTCGCCGGCGGGCATCTCCGCGAAGCGGGACTCGAACGCGGCGATGGTTCGACCGAAGAGCCAGTCCGACAGCAGGCCCAGCATGAACACCACCAGCGTCGCCGCCAACGTGGGAAGCTGTCCGAGGCGGGTGCTGGCGGCGATCGCCACCGCCACCAGCATCAGCAGGCCGATCGCGAGCGAGAGCACCGCGATCACGATGTCCGGCTCGAAATCGGTGCCGATGGCGTGCGGCGTCCAGTCGGGCCCGAAGAGCAGGCTGAGCACGTACGCCAGCAGCAGAAGCGGCACCCCGAGAAGCACGGTGGTGCTGGTGAAGGCCCATCCGTACAGGAAGTTCGCCGTGGCTCCGGCCAGCGTCGCGAGCACCACCGCCGAGGTGCCGAACGTCAGCACCGGCAGGTGGTGGGGCGTGGTGACCGTCTGCATCGCGCCGTGGATCTCGGCGAGCAGGAAGACCAGACCCAGAAACGCCAGCGACGTCAGCAACGCGGCCGAGACGCCGAGGTACTTGCCCAGCACGAAGGTGGGCCGAGAGACCGGCTTCGACAGCACCGTGAGGGCGGTTCGGTTCTCCAACTCGCGATTCAGCACGCTCGTGGCGAGAAACGCGGCCAGCACGACCTCCGTCAGGAAGATGGTGGAGAGGGCCAGGTCCACGAAGAGGCGCTGATCGTCGTCGAGCGTGAAGCCGGAGAAGGGATTGGACAGGATCACCAGGATCGTTCCTGCCGTGATCGCGACCAGCAGCACCGGTTGCCGGATGCCCTCGGCATAGGTCGTGCGGGCAATCGCCCAGAGTTGTTCGAAGAAGGGAAGCAAGGTCGAGGTGGCGGGGGGGACTCGTCGGGAAGTCGCGGCGGCGTCGAACCGCTCGCGAACCGGTACAGTACCGATCCAACGCCGAAGGGGGTGGCGAGGTTCTGCCAAAGCGGCACTCCAGGAGCGAGTCCTCGGAGCCACCGCGGGAAGCAGGTCTCGATCCGCCCGGTGACCGGAGTCGCTCCTCGGCGGAAGGAATCGATCGCGTACCCCGAAGTCTTCTCACGGCACGGAACCCGATGCGGACAGACCACATCGCCTACCAACGGGCCACCCGGATCGCGGGACTCGGCCTGATCATGCAGCTGGCCATCGGCCTCACCCTGCTCATCTACGGGAGCGTCTCGGGTGCAAGCGTGTTCGTGGTCGGCTCCTGCTACGTGCTTGCCGGCACGCTCGTCTGGGCGACCCTCGCCCTGGTCTTCCATCAGCACCGCCTCGAGCGGATCGAGGCGATGGAGTTCGAGGAGATCGAGGCCGCCGTGGAGTCGGGGGCGACGATCTTCGAGGGCGAAGGCGCCGACGCCCGGGTGGCGGCGCGCCGTCTCGAGCTCATGCATCGCTGGCTCGTGCCGTCGGCGAGTCTGCTGTTCGCGGTGATCCTCGCGGTGCTGGCCTGGCGAACCCTGGTCTGGTTCGATCTTCAAGACGATCCCAACTCCGACGTTCGGAGCTTCTCCACGGGCGGGGCCGCCGGCTGGCAGCTCGCGGTGGCCGCGGGACTCGCCCTCGCGTCGTTCATCTTCTCGCGGTTTCTCGCGGGCATGGCCAAGCAGGCCGCGTGGCAGAACCTGCGGGGCGGCGCCGCGATCATGGTGGGCAACGCCCTCGTCACGCTCGCCATCGCGGTCGGACTGGTGTTCCGTCTGCTGCAGAAGCCGGAGATCCTCGAGGACATCGCCTACGGGATCTGCTTCTTCCTGCTGGCGGCGGCCGCCGAGGTGGTGTTGAACCTGATCCTCAACCTGTACCGGCCCCGGCGCGCCGGGGAGATTCCGCGGGCCGCCTTCGACTCGCGGATCCTGAGTCTGTTGGCGACGCCGGACTCGCTGGTCCGCTCGATCAACGAGGCGATCAACTACCAGTTCGGCTTCGACATCACCAGCTCGTGGGGCTATCGCCTGCTGCTGCGGAGCGTGGCGTGGCTGCTGGGATTCGGAGCGATCATCCTCGTCCTCCTGTCGATGGTGGTCGTGATCGAGCCTGGACGGCAGGCCGTGATTCTCGACAAGGGCCGGTTGCGGGCCGATGTGCATCGCGAGGGCATGCTGTTCAAGCTGCCGTGGCCCTTCCAGCAGGCGGAGATCCACGACGTCGCGTCGATCCGGGAACTGTCGCTCGGCGGCGTGGCGCGGACTCCCAAGGCCGTCAACCTCTGGGGCGAGGAGGGTTCGTCCGATCCCACCCGCCGACCGTTCATCGTCGCGGCAAGCGCCGAGGTCGCGTCCATGACCTCGGCGTTGGAGACCCTCGACGGCGGCAGCGCGTTCTTCGGCGGGACCTCCAGCCTGCTCGGCGGCACGAACCCGACGGTCCCCGCGACCGAGTCCGACGGCGGCGTGGCCAATCAGTTCGCCCTGGTCGACGCCGACGTGGTGCTGCGCTATCGGATCAAGCCCGACGGGCTGCTCGATTGGCTGGGGTTCTGCAACGACTCGAGGACCCGTCGCTCGACGCTGGACATGCGTGAACGTGCCCTGCGCGATCTGGCGATGCGGGAGGTGACCCAGCACTTCTCCCGCCAACCGCTGGATCGGGTGCTGTCGCCCGAGGGCGACTCGCTCGTGACGGAACTCCGGCGGCGGATCCAACGCTCCTACGACGAGCAGTCCACCGGCGTGGAGGTCGTTTCGATCTCGGTGCCTCGCTTGCGACCGCCGGGCGACCAGGAGGCGGCGCGGTTCGAGGAGCTGTCGATCGCGGCGCAGAACGTGCGGAAGATCGTCGAGCAGGCCCGCCAGACCATCAACAGCACGATGGCGTCGCTCATCGGGGACGCGGCCCGGGCCGACGCCATCGTCGCGGCGATCGAGGATCTTCGACAGATCGGTCGCAACGAGGGCACCGAGAGCACCGCCTATCTCGAGCGACAGGTCGAGGTCGAGCAGATGCTGCTCGACTCCCGCGCCCTGACGGCGGCGGTCATCAGCACCGCCCGCGCGAAGCGGTGGGAACTGCACATGGAAGCCCGCCGCAACGCCGAGGAGGTTCTCGGCGAGGCGCCCGCCTACGCGATCGACCCGGAGCTCTACCGTCAGCGGGCCCTCATGGCGGCGCTTGCGGAGGCGCTCCCGATGGTCCGCGTGAAGTACATCCTCGGCGCCGATCCCGAGCGGATCCGTCTCGACGTCAGCCTGCAGCAGCCCGACTCCGGTCTCAACCTCGCCGACACCATCGGCGAGTCCTTCAACCCCTGACCCGTTCCGATCGCCCCCGCGGGGGCGCCGTCGACCATGAACAGAACATTCGCCATCCTGCTCGGTCTTCTCATCCTCGCGGTGCTGGTGCTGTTCAACACCACCTACACCGTGAACTTCCACGAACTGGCGGTGAAGACCCGATTCGGCCGACCCGCGGGGATCGTCGGCGAGGGCCTCCACTTCAAGGCGCCGTTCTTCATCGAACGGGTCTCGAAGCTCGACACCCGCCTGCAGCTCGTCGAGAGTCCGCTCGAGACCGTGATCACTCGCGACGGGCAGCAGGTCGTCGTCGAGGCGTTCCTGCTGTGGCGAGTCGATCCCTCCGAGGACGCGGTGATGCGCTTCTTCACCAGCTACGGCACCACCGAAGCGGCGAGCCGCGAGTTGGAGACGCGTCTGCAAGGCGCGGTCCGCGCGGTCGGAGGCTACGAGTTCCGCGAGCTCGTCGGCGACGACAGCCGCCTGCCCGAGATCGAGCAGTCGATCCTCGCCGATCTCGTGGAGAACGCGGTCGTGGGCATCGAGCCGGTCTCCGTGGGAATCAGTCGAGTCGTCCTTCCCCCAAAGACCACCGTCGCCGTGCTGCAGCGGATGGCGGAGGTCCAGAACACCCTCGCCAAGCTCGAGGACGCCCGCGGTGCGAGCGAGGCGGAGGCGCTTCGAAGTCAGGCGGCGGCCCAAGCCGACGCGATTCGAAGCTTCGCCGAGCAGTGGGCCGCCCGCATCGAGGCGGTGGGCAACGAGGAGGCCACCCGCTACTACCAGCAGATGAAGGCGGAATCCGAGCTGGCGGTCTTCCTCGCCTGGCTCGACACCCTGAAGGCGGGACTTCGCGGCAGCACCACCTTCGTGACGGACACGGCGCAGGCGCCCTTCCATCTGCTGGAGATCGATGCGCAGCCTGGAAGCAGCGGCATCCCGCAGCCGGCCGAACGCGGGGAGGGCGACTCGTGAGCGAGCACGCCTCCGATCCCCGGAATCCCGAGGCTGGCGACGTGCCGGTCGAGGACGTGCCGGTCGAGGAGTTGCGCCGGACCGCAAGCGCCGAACTGGACGGTGGCGGCGAGGCCGGGAGCGCGGTTGCGCTGCGGGATGCGATGGACCCGGCCAACCAGTCGCTTGGCGACGCCCTGCGTCTCAGCTACCGCGTGCTTCAACTGGGCATTCTGGCCCTTGTCGCGACGTTCCTCTTCTCGGGATTCCAGACGGTCCGAGAGGGGGCGATCGGGGTCAAGACCCTCTTCGGCGGCATCGTGGGGACCCCGGGCGACGAGGCGCTGCCCCCCGGTCTGCATCCGTTCTGGCCCTATCCCGTCGGGCAGATCGTGACGGTCGAGCTCCGGCGGCCCGTCGAGGTCGACCAGGCGTTCTGGCCGTCGTATCGGCGCGGCGCCACCACCCTCGAGGAGGCGACCGATGCCGCGGACCTCAGCAAGCATCTCCAGCCGGGCACCGATGGTTCGCTGCTGACCGCCGATGGAGATCTCGCCCATCTGCAACTGCAGGCGGAGTACGTGGTCGAGGACCCGACGAGCCTGTTGCGCACGCTTCGACCCGAGATGGTGCCGCAGGTCGTGCAACTCGCCCTCGAACGGGGGGCCGTCGTCGCCGCGGCGAACTTCACGCTGAATGAACTCACCGAACTGCGCGAGCAGCCCACCATCGCGATCCGCGAAGCCGCCCAACAGGTGCTCGACGAGATCGCGTGCGGCATCGAGCTCGCATCGGTGACCGCGCCGATGCGGATCACGCCACTGGCGGTCCGCAAGAGCTACGCCGAGGTGCAGACCCAGCGAGAGCGGGTCAAGACCGCGGTGGAAAGGGCTCGACAGCAGGCGGCGACCACGCTGACGGCCGCGGCCGGACCGGCGGCATCGGGGCAGTTGATTCGCCTCATCATCGAGTACGAGAACTCCTTGACCCTGGGCGACGACGCGGCCGCCGACGAGGTGCTGGCCCGCATCGGAGAGCGGTTCGCCGCCGGCGACGTCGGCGGCGAGGCGGCGATGATCGTCGCCCGGGCCGAAGCTGCGATCTCCGCGCGGCGTTCGCAGCTTGCCAAGGAGGTGCGACGCCTCGAGGGCCTGCTCCCCGCGTACCGGGAGAACCCCCGCCAACTGGCCCGGCAACTCTGGCTCGATGCGGTCCGATCGGTGATGGAGGACGACGAGGCGGAGGTCTTCTCGGTGCCTCCGGCCCTCGCGGCGATCGATCTGGCCGTCGACAGCTCTCCGGACGTGATGCAGCTCAGGCGTCGCCGTGAACTCGAGCGGAAGAAGGCCGAAGCGGACGCGGCGGCCCTCAGTCTCCAGCCGTTCACCCTCGACACCCGAACGATCATGATCGACCAGGCCGGACGTCGCCTCGAGCGCGATGCCAGCCGCGGACTCGGCAACGACGGCTGATCGGCAACCATCGCGCTCGGAGCGAACCTCGCCCCGTCCGGGGACGAACCACTCGAACCACCCACCTCGCCAGCGAGCAGATCCGACATGGTCAACGCCCCCGATTCCCGAGAGACGATCGTCGAGGCCGCCGGCCTCGTGAAGGTCTTCAGCGACTTCTGGATGCGGACCAAGGCCCGCGCGGTCGACGGCATCGACTTCTCGATCCGCCGTGGCGAGATCTTCGGTCTGCTCGGTCCGAACGGATCCGGCAAGAGCACCACCATCAAGATGATCCTCGGACTTCTGAGGAAGACCCGAGGCCGTCTGACCATCTTCGGCAAGGATCCCTCGGACGTCTCGGTCAAGAAGCGGATCGGCTACCTCCCCGAGGAGTCGTACATGTACCGCTTCCTCAACGCCCGCGAGACGTTGGAGTACTACGGCCGCATCTTCGGCCTGCGTGCCTCGGTCCGCCGTCGGCGAGCCGACGAACTGCTCGAGATGGTCGGCCTGGGCACCGCGGGCCTTCGACCTGTCGGCGAGTACTCCAAGGGCATGACCCGTCGCATCGGCATCGCCCAGGCCCTCATCAACGATCCGGAGTTCCTGATCCTCGACGAGCCCACGTCGGGGCTCGATCCGATCGGCACCCGACAGGTGAAGGACCTCCTGCTGGACCTGAAGCGTCGCGGCAAGACCATTCTGCTCTCATCCCACCTCCTCGCCGATGTCGAGGACGTCTGCGATCGCATGACGATCCTCTATGGCGGCAAGGTCAGGGCGTCGGGCACCGGCGAGGAACTGCTGCGCGACACCGCGCACACCGTGATCCGCACCGCGCGCCTCGACGACGCCACGATCGCCGAGATCGAACGGGTCCTGTCCTCGCGGGAGGGCCTCTCCGTCGAGCGGGTGGAGCACCCGCGGCAGCGACTCGAGGACCTGTTCCTGCAGATCGTCGAGCGTGCTCGCGTCGAGCACGCGGCCACGTCCGGAGCCGCGAGCGGCGGGGCCACCGCGAAGTTCCTGCTCGGCGAGGAGGAGAGCGAGAGCGGCGAGGGGCTGATCGAGGATCTCGTCGAGGGCCGATCGGAGATCCCGGCGGCGGCGAAGGCCGTCGTCGCGCCGGTCCAGCCTCCGGCGGAGGAGGCGACTTCCGCGGTCGTCTCCGAACTCGTCGACGACGGGCCACGCCCATCCGAGCCGAAGAAGGCTCCGCCTCCCCCGGCGGGAGTGGACGACTCGGTGATCGAGGGCCTCCTCGGCGGGGACGACGACGACACCCCGAGATCCGGAGATCGATCGCGATGACGGGGTGGATCGTCGATCTCTACCGACGTCTCGAGGCGTGGCAGGAACGCCTGGGCGCACGCGTGTTTCTGAGCATCCTCGCGCTGGCGATCGTCGCCGGCGCGGCTTGGCCGACGCTTTCGGTCGCACGACGCCTGTCCTACGTCGAACGCGGCATCGTCGAGGTCCTCGGCGAGGCGAACCTCGCCATGCAGACCGCCGAGGCGATCCAGTTCATCGAGTCCGGCACCGTCGACTTCGAGGGGCGCACCTACGGCGACGGCAGATTCGCGGGCGCGGTCGATCTCTTCGACGAGGCCGGTGCCTTCCTGGCGGCTGCGGGGCTCGCAACCGTCCTCGCCGCCGAGGAGATCCCCGACTGGTGTCCGAACTTCATCGTGCAGACCACGTGGACGCCGATCGGCTACGGACTGCTGGCGCTGGCGTGGCTGATGCTGGCGATCTGGGCGGGTGCCTCGATCCCTCTGCTGGCCACCACGCTCGTCGCCACGCTCGTGGCGGTGCCGTCGTGGCTGCTGGGCTTCGTGCCCGCGACCTTCGCGATCGCGGGGATCGGCGTCCTCGGGTTCAGCTTCGTGCTGTTGATCCGGTTGGAGTTGATCCTCCTGGGCTCGTGCGGTCAGGTCGGCGCGGTGGCCTCCACCGTGATCCGCGAGGCGGTGAGACAGAGGGGATTCGCGGCCTTCATCGTGGGCCTGATCGTGGTGCTTCCGCTGGTGCCGCTCTGGCTCGATGCCGAGATGCCGCTGCGATACCAGTTGCAGACCTTCATCGGCCGCAGCCTCGGCATCACCTTCGCGGTCGCAGCGTGCCTGACGCTGGTGCTGGGCTGCGCCACCGTGGCCTTCGAGATTCGTGATCGTCAGATCCTGCAGTTGATGACCAAGCCCATCGCCCGGACCCGTTATCTGCTGGGCAAGTGGGTCGGCATCATGACGCTCGACGCGGCGCTGCTGGCGGTGTGCGGACTGAGCATCTTCATCTTCATCCAGTACCTGCAGAGCCGCCCGGCCGCCGACGCCTTCGATGCGCGGGCCATTCGCGACGAGGTTCTCGTCGCCCGGGTGAGCATGAAGCCCGAGTACGACCTGCTTTCGACCTCCCGACTGCTGGAACTGGTCGACGCGGCGATCGACGACGATCCGATGCTGCGGGACGACATCGAGCAGGGGACGGCGGACGAGTACGACGTCCGCCGCGATCTGTTCATCGGATTCCAGAGCGAGCACCTCGCGGCGCAGCGATCGATCGCGCCGGGCGCCGATCGGATCTACCGGTTCGACGGCCTCGCGGCGGCTCGCGATCGGGGCGCGAACCTCACCCTCCGCTACCGGTTCTACGCGGGAACCAGCGACGAACTGGAGCAGCTTCCGGTCATCTTCCGCTTCGAGAACGACGGTTCCTGGACCGATCGCAAGTTCGTGCCGGCGCAGCGCATGGTGCTGCCGGTCCCGGCGAGTGCGATCGACGAGGACGGCGTGCTCTCGCTGGCGGTCGTCAACGTCGGATTCAATCGGGACGCGCCGGAGGGCACCATGCCCTACTACCCGGGGCCGTACAGCATCTCGTTCGAGTCGGACGACTTCGAGGTGCTCTACCCGGTCTCGAGCTTCGAGGCCAACTTCCTTCGGGCCATGCTGGTCACCTGGATCAAGCTCGGCTTTCTGGCGATGCTGGGGGTCGGCACGGCGTCGGTCCTTTCGTTCCCGGTGGCGTGCCTGACCAGCTTCGCACTGTTCCTCTCCGCCGAAGCGGCGCCGTTTCTGGCCATGTCGATCGACACCTACCGGATCTGGGACCGCGACGGCAACGTGCTGTGGCTGAAGTGGACGGGACTGAAGATCGCCACCGGCGTGGAGTGGGCCCTGCGATCGTTCGGGAACACCCGGCCGAACCCGGCTCTGGTCGAGGGACGACTCGTCGGCTGGGGCGAAGTGCTGCAGACGGCCGTGGTGATCGGCGTCGGCTGGTCCGCCGCGGTGCTGCTGGTCTCGATGCTTCTCTTCCGCCGCAAGGAACTCGCCGTCTACAGCGGCCAGAGCTGACCCCATGATCCGAGATCGATTCATCCAACTCGTGGCGGCGATCGTGGCGGTCGTGGGCTTCGTCGGCGCAGGCCTTCTGCTGCCGCGGGCCGTGGCCGAGAGCGAGAAGGCGGATCTCCGCTACACCGACATCGCCATCGAGGGGGCGCCGCCGATCGTCGCGCTGGGCACCGCCATCGGCGCGCTGCGCGGCGTGATCGTCGACTACCTGTGGATCCGTCTGAGCCTGATGAAGGACAAGGGGCTCTTCTACGAGTTGATGGCCGACGCGGAGCTCATCACCAAGCTGGCGCCGCGGTTCCCTCAGGTCTGGGCGTTCCACGGCCACAACATGGCCTACAACGTCTCGGTCATGACCAACACGCCCGAGGAGCGTTGGAACTGGGTTCGTTCGGGCATCGATCTCGTGCGCAACGAGGGCCTCAAGTACAACCCCAACGACATGGTCCTGCACCGGGAACTGGCGTTCTGGTTCGGCCACAAGCTCGACGGCAACGCCGACGACGCCCACCTCCACTACAAGCGGGAGTTCGCCCGCGAGTGGCATCTCCTGCTGGGCCTGCCTCCCATCGGGCACACCGAAAGGATCGCCTGGATCAAGACGCTGGCGGACGCTCCGCGAACGCTCGAGGACGCGGATCGCGTCACGCCCGGCACCCGCGGGCTCTACGACGAACTGGTCGAGGCCTCGGGGGAGTCCGGTCCGCCCGGAGTCTCCTTCGACAAGCGGCTGCTGCTCGCGTACGGCGAGTGGGAGGCGGTCAAGTCCTCGCCCTACGCCCGGCTTCTCGGTCTCGAGAGCCAACTGCGGGCCAACAGCCCGGTGTTCCTCGCGGTGGACTCGATCTTCGCCGATCCGGAGCGGAAGCCGCAGGTCGACACGCTCATCGCGTACCTGCGACGGACCGTGCTCGCCGACGAGTACAACATGGACGTGGAGCGGATGCTCCGCTACACCACCGAGCTCGGCCCGCTGGACTGGCGACATCCCCAGGCGCACGCCCTCTATTGGTCCCGCAAGGGGACGGAGATGGGCGAGCGGCGCGTCGACGATCCCGACGACATCTACAAGATCGTCAACAACGATCGCGCGCAGATCCACGCGATGCAGTCGATGGCGCGGTCCGGACTGATGAGCGTGGATCCCTTCAGCGGCGACAACCCCGGGCGCATCTCCGATCCCCGCTGGATCAAGGTGATCGATCGCTACTTCCGCGAGCTCTACGACAAGCACTACGAGACCCGCGGCGCCGGCGGCGACACCTTCACGGACTTCCACGAGAACTTCATGACCTCCGCGGTGCGCGAGCTCTACCGCGCCGGCGACATCGAAGGCGCTCAGGAGATCCTCGACGAACTCGATCGCCTCTACGGTCGCGGGGGCACGGTGCCGAACACCAAGTACGCTCGCGATCTCAAGACCTTCGTCGACGAGACCACGGTGGGCGAGTACGAGATGCAGCCCGAGGTCGCCCGTTCGGACGTCTACGCGGCGCTGCAGCGGGGCTTCCGCGAGGGGCTCCTCCTGAATCGGCCGAAGATCCTCGAGGATGCCCGCGTCTTCGCCCGAGACCTCATCGACTACTTCAAGAACAGCAACTACTTCAACCTCGTCAACAAGTTCGGCGAGAAGCGGATGGGCGACCTGATCGGCGATCTGGAGGACAGCGAGCGGGTCGTGCTTCAGCGAGTGCTGCTCGACTCGGCCTTGCCGTTGATCGACCGACTCACGATCTACAACCGCGCCGGCGAGGAGTTCCAGCGGATCGTGTTCGACGACGTGCGAATGCCCCTCGAAGGCGAGTTCCTCTCCACGCCCATGTCCCGAACCCTGACCTTGGAGCAGGTGCTGCCGGAGCCGCCGGGCATGGAGGCGTATCGGGCCCAGCGGGCGGCCGACGTCGAGCGACGTCGCCGCGAACAGGAGGCTGGAGCGGTGGAGATGGAGTCCAGCTGATGGCGGCGACGTCCGCCTTCCTCGTCGCCGAGGCGCGGCCGAGGCGTCTCGCATGCCCGCCCGCGGGAGGCACGCCGCCGCGCCTTGCGACGATTCCCACGAAACGCCACGCTGCAGTGGAGGGGCGACCATGAACAGAGCCGTCGCGCCGCCGCCCGCGATCATCGCCGTCGGACGCAACTACGCCGATCACGCTCGGGAGATGGGCGGTTCGATCGAGGCCCACCCGACGGTGTTCATGAAGAATCCCGCCGCGACGATCGGCGACGGCGAGGCCATCGTGATTCCCACGATCTGCCGAGAGCACGGGCCTCAGGTCGACTTCGAGGGCGAACTCGCGGTGGTCGTCGGCGAGGGGTGCGTCGACGTGCCCGAGTCGCGCGCCCTCGACTTCGTCGCCGGATACGCCGTCGCCAACGACGTCAGCGCTCGCTGGTGGCAGAAGCAGGGGTCCGGCGGACAGTTCTGCCGCGGCAAGAGCTTCGACACCTTCTGCCCGATCGGGGCGATGCGATCGGCCGCCGAGGTGGGCGATCCCAGTGGACGCCTGTTGACCACCCGCCTGAACGGCGAGTTGATGCAGTCGTCCTCGACCTCGCTCATGCTCTTCTCGGTGCCGCGGATCGTGGCGGAACTCTCCCGTGGCACCACTCTGCTGCCCGGCACCATCGTGCTCACGGGAACACCGGCGGGGGTCGGCGCGGGCCGCACCCCGCCGCGATTCCTGCGCGACGGCGACGTCGTCGAGATCGAGATCGAGGGGATCGGTTCGCTTCGAAACCCGGTGCGAGAAGCCGACTGAACACTGTTTTCGCGACGCCGCGTCGCGTCCGGGCCGATCAGGGCACGGGGTCTTCGCCGTGCGGCCCCCAGGGGTGGCAGCGGCAGATGCGACGCACGGTGAGATGTGCGCCCCGCAGAGCGCCATGGCGGGCGATCGCCTCGAGACCGTAGTTCGAACAGGTGGGCGAGAACCGACACTGACCTCCGAGCAGGGGGCCGAGCGTCCGCTGGTATCCCCGGATTCCCAGGATCAGGAGTCGGGCGACGAGGCCCGGTCGTCGTGATCGGGTGTGGGCGGCTGCGGCATCGTCTGCCATCGTCGATCCAGTTCCCCGGCGGCGCGGACGAGCAGGCGGCGGTACTCCTCGACGTCGAGGAGCCGATGCGGATGCACCACCACGAGGAGATCGTATCCCGTCGGAAGCTCCGCACGGATCGTCCGGAACGCCTCGCGAATGAGCCGCTTGAGACGGTGGCGCCGCACCGCATTGCCGCAGCGACGCGAGACCGAGAGGCCCAGGCGGGTGTCCTCCGTTCGCGCGAGATCTCCGTGGGGACGGGCGTAGATCAACAGGGGTCCGACCCGACGCCGGACCCGCGTCTCGTAGGCCCGGCCGAACGCGGTCGCGCCGTGCATGCGAAAGCGGCTGCCGAAGCGGTTGCGGCGCGGCGTCTTCTCGGGCCGGCTCGAGTTCATCGGATCAGTCCTGCTCGAGCTCGCGGTTGTAGTGCCGGAGGAGTCGCGTTCGCGTCACCATGCCCAGCACCCGTCGCTGATCGTCGAGTACGGGAAGGCTTTCGACGTCGGCGGAACCGAACCGCTCGACCGCCCGGTCGAGGGTGTCCTCGACGCCCAGCGACGGGAGGTCGCCTCGCATCAGTTCGCCCACCTGCAGGAGAGGCAGCGACTCGCGGTACACCAACGCCTCCCGCAGGTGCTCGCCGACCACCAGGCCGAGGTAGCGTTCGTCCTCGTCCACGACCACGAAGTCGCTGACCGGAAATCGCTCGGCCAGTTCGAGCAG
>Ga0075477_10000117_pt1 | contig 28915 bp, 23 predicted proteins | sample DEB08_DNA_FD_76338 | JGI IMG/M metagenome (GOLD analysis project Ga0075477, IMG submission 76338) | Aqueous microbial communities from the Delaware River and Bay under freshwater to marine salinity gradient to study organic matter... | ecosystem: Environmental > Aquatic > Marine > Coastal ...
GTCCTCAAGGTCCTGCTGGCGCAGATGGTACTGACGGCGTTGACGGTGCTGTCGGTGTAACTGGAGCTACTGGCCCTCAAGGTCCTGCTGGCGCAGATGGAACAAGTATTTCAATAATTGGCGCGGTAAGCTCTGCACAAGATTTACCCGCGGCAAACACAATCGCTGCCGGCGACGGCTACATAATAGAAAATACAGGTGAGTTTTATGTCTCTGATGGCTCCCAATGGTCAAACGTCGGCAACATTGTCGGCCCGACAGGACCGCAAGGGAATACCGGTGTAACCGGAGCGACTGGCCCTCAAGGTCCTGCTGGCGCAGATGGCTCGGACGGAGCCGATGGCGCCGTAGGTGTAACCGGAGCTACTGGTCCTCAGGGTCCTGCTGGCGCAGATGGCTCGGCCGGCGTTGACGGCGCCGTAGGTGTAACTGGAGCGACTGGTCCTCAGGGTCCTGCTGGCGCAGATGGCTCGGCCGGCGTTGACGGCGCCGTAGGTGTAACTGGCGCGACTGGTCCTCAAGGTCCTGCTGGCGCAGACGGTTCTGACGGAGCCGATGGCGCCGTAGGTGTAACTGGAGCGACTGGTCCTCAAGGTCCTGCTGGCGCAGACGGTTCTGACGGCGCCGTAGGTGTAACTGGAGCGACTGGTCCTCAGGGTCCTGCTGGCGCAGACGGTTCTGACGGTGCTATCGGTGTAACTGGCGCGACTGGTCCTCAGGGTCCTGCTGGCGCAGACGGTTCTGACGGTGCTGTCGGTGTAACTGGCGCTACTGGCCCCCAGGGTCCTGCTGGCGCAGATGGCTCGGCCGGCGTTGACGGCGCCGTAGGTGTAACTGGCGCGACTGGTCCTCAGGGTCCTGCTGGCGCAGACGGTACTGACGGCGTCGACGGTGCTGTCGGTGTAACCGGAGCTACTGGTCCTCAGGGTCCTGCTGGAATAGACGGCGTGGATGGCGTTGACGGCGACGTCGGCGCTACGGGGCCTGCACCAAGTAATGTTGTAGTAAGCGACACAAGTCTTGCTAGCACGGCAAACTCTACGGCAATTACCAATGTCGTTAGTATCTCGCAAACGGACTACGACGCGTTAGTTACTGCTGGCGCTATTGACGCCGCAACACTTTATGTAATTTCTTAGGTTTTTTTATGTCTGATTTATTCTTAGGCGGAAACAGACCAGAGAAATTTTACGCCGGAAATGTTGCTGTAAAAAAAATGTACAAAAACGGCGCGCTTACTTGGGCGCCGCATTGGTCGCCGGCAGCGTTAAACACCGAACTTGAATTATGGCTCGACGCCACAGACGCGGCCACAATTACGTTAAACGGTTCCGCTATTTCTGGTTGGGCCGATAAATCAGCAAACGGGCATTCTTTAGTGCAGCCCACGGCGGCTAATCAGCCCTCGACACTCGGCGCGAACGGGACAGCGCTAATTAAAACTCGCGCGGCTGTAAATTTTACCGCCCAACATTTTCTTTCTGCGGCCGCTGTTGTGTTGTCGCCGCCGTTTACCGTTTCTTGTATTATTGAGCTTAATGGCCCAGACGCGGCGATTAGATATTTATTCGACTCTTACAACAGTGCTATTCGGACACGCGGCCGCTACTCTCTAGCAAACGCCGACACACTTGAGTTCGTCACGGCTGGGGTGAACGACAATTTTGGCGGCCCGGAAACAATTTCCGCGACAAACTTGGCGACAGGGCAAGAAGCGCATGTTCTTGTGTTTCACCACGCTGGTTTAAGCGGTACGTCTACTATTCATAAAGATGGCGCGTTAATTGCGTCTGGACAATTAGGCAGCGAAAACCTTGCCGGATTAACATTAGGAAATCAGCGTGAGTACGCCGTTGGCATTAACACAACGTCAATGAGCCTGTCAGGCCGAATGGGTGAATTTCTAATTACCAGCGGGTCGGCGTCGCAAACGACGCGCGAAAAGGTAGAGGGTTATTTAGCGCATAATTGGCGCTTAACAGATTCGTTACCTGCGGCGCACCCGTATAAAACCAATTTTCCGTTGGACGTATAATCATGTTGTTTTACGTTTTTAATGTAGAAGAAGACGCAAACGCCGCCGCGCAACTGATTATCGATAACGTGCGCAACTGGGTGTCGAACAACTTGCCGGAAGCGTTGTCTGCCGACGGAAATAAATTACGCGGCAGAAACGCCGCCACGAACGAATTAGTGGATGTGTACACGACGCGCTGGGCGGTTCCTGTTCAAACGGTAGATAATCGTTGGGTGTTTTTAAAGCCAACGCAAGAAAAAACAACACCGATTCCTTTGGCTGTTTTTATCGCCGGTATAACAGCGGCTGAAGAAGAGTATAATCCGGCTTGGTTCCCTGTCGACGACGCCGAATAAATAGGTTTTATTGTGGCCGCACTCGCTAAAACTGCTTCGTTTCGTAAAAGCTTGCAGCGGGCTCCGCATTGGCGGTGGCTACGCGCAGTAGAGATAGATGCGGGTGGTTTAAGTACAACCAAGAAAAGGGACGGCGCTGATGGTTTTACATGGATTCGGCGTGCTTTAAAAACTAAACGGCGCTATGAAGAATTTGTGGGCGATCCCGGCGCGTTTCATTCGCTAATTATGCGCGACGAACACATGTTCTGGGCGCACTCGCTCTGGGTTGACGACAAAAGCACAACACGTTGGATTATTGAAGCGCGCGTATTGGCCGGCGAGACAGACGAAGAAATAGCAGAAAAAGTTGGCACGGAGCCGGAGGTTGTCACCGCGTATATAAACGTTTTTTTTGATGTACGCGACAGACTAGAAAATATTGACTACATCTCCGGCATTGTGATGGGCGAAGCTGTTGCGCGGGGTTTGCAGGAGCGCCAGTTTGATTTACTGTGGAAAATGTTGGCGTATCAGGGCGGTCCGCATGTTTTAAACGCTGTGCTTCGCCGTGGGCCGGAAATTAAGCGCCCCGCGTCCTCAGACGAAGTTGGCGGCTTTTTTCAAGAATTTGCTGTTAACTCTATAAAATACAAAGCAGCCTTGTCCGCGTTGACAGTACCTGTAAATACTCATACGCAGCTTGCTTTGATAGACTCGTATGTTAAATACGTAGAAATTGAGCGTAAATCTGAAGACAGCATGAAAGCGCAGAACTCGATTATTGACAATATTGGAACTATGCTTTCGTCAATGCCTTTTCAGATTGGTACAAAAGTAGGCGCTGGCGACGAAAAAATGGTAGCATTTGATAGTAAGCGCGCGGAATTACGTGGCGACGAACTCATGGTTATAGCGGCTGGCGGTACACTTTCGAATAATGATGAAATTCAAAAACTAGAATTTCCGGGAGAATAGAATGCGCACACTGACAAAACAAGCAGAGCAAAAATTAATTGCCGCGATTGAGACAGCCGCCGGTTTTGTAAATGACGGCATGGCTCCAAACGACGCTATCGTAAAAAGCGCTGCGGCAGCTAACATTCCTGCCGGCCACATTAATTTAATGGTTCATGCGTACAACACGGGGCGCACAACCAAACAGCGCGAAACAGGCGAGAACACACTAGAAAAGGCGGCTGATTTTAATCTTGCTGACGCTGATTCTGTGCTCGCAGCGTTGTACCCAGAAAATGTAAAAACTTCAGCTGAGATTAAAACAAAAGAAATCGTATCGCCTGAATACGGCATGTCGCCAGCTGGTTTAATTTCACGTCGTAAAAAAGAGTTGCGCAAAGCAGCCGCCGCCCAAGTAACGTTACCAGAAAAAACATTTGTGCCGCCGCCCCGAGATGAACACGCCGCGGTCATGCGCCAGCAAAGCGAAAAGCGGGCGCAACAACTAGCAGAAGAAGAACTGCGCCGTCAATCATATGAAGCGCACACAAAAGCTGCTGCTGCGCTAGACGATTTAAACGTATATTTCCGCACGCCAGGAAACATGCCTTTCGGCGACGCAATGCGCGAGGTCGAGTTGCGCTATGGCGAGCAGGGTGTAAGCGTGTTAAAGAAAATAGCGGCTGTTTATCCGCACTTCGAAAAACAAAAAGAAACGAAAGAAGCGCGATACGGGGACGACCCTGTTTACAAAATTGTTGAAAACGTCATTGGCTCTGTGCAACGGTATAACGCAGCGAAAGAAGCGGCGCCGTTAAAAAAAGAAGCCGCGGTAAGTAAGAAAACCGCGCCAGAATTTCTTACTGGTTCCGTGCTTAGCGCGCTAGAGGAGCCTGAGCTGACGTTAAAAGAAGCAAAAAAAACACCCCTTCCTTGGCCTGTACCGCAGCCCAATCCGTCGCAGGCGCCAAAAAACCCGCCGCCCAAGCCAGCCGGAAAACCGCTTAGCGGCGCCGTCAAAGACTACGCGACGGCGTTAGCGATAGGCGCCGGGCCCGTGCGCGCAATTGGAAATATACTTGGCGGTTCAGACGAATCCGCGCAGGCAGGCCGTAAAAATCAGTTTGAAACATTAGATGACCCAGAGCACGAGCTGGCCTTACAAAACATTCGCTCAAAGGCCATCTTACACGACCTTACTTTAAACGACCCTGTAATTTCTGGTTTTGACCCCGCTGATGTTGCGATGGCGTTTAATGAAGTCGCTGAGTTGGCTCCGACGCTGACCAACACGCGTAGTCTTTTACAGACAGCTTTGCGGAAAAGATTAGAGGCCGGTCAATTAGCTGACTTCGACATTAAACAATTAATGGATATGGCTAAGTTGCGCGCAGAACAGCAAAAAGCCGTAACCGAAGCCCAGCGCATGCGAATGGAGTTGATGCAATGAGCATGATCAAAGTTGTACAGCCGCACGCGCAAGACTTCAGCGAACCCGTTGCCGCGCTGATAAAAATGTCTAATCGCGGTATTGTCGGCGCAGACAAACAAGAATTTGTAAAACGCGCCGGCGCAGAGTTTGTCGATAAAGTGGCGTCAATTAAATTCGCGAAAGACGAAATCCCCGTTCACTTGATTGCGATTGGCGCGACAGAGGATTACGGCCCAAATAGAAACGGCGACGGATTTACGCGCGAGACCTGTAAGAACTACCACCAAACATTTGAAAAGTTTGCCCGGTTTTACAGAGATCACGCCAATAAAAATCCGGCTAAAAGTTTCGGCGTCGTAAAGGCCTCGTATTACAACGAGCCGATGAAGCGGATTGAATTAATCTGCGGTTTAAATGGCAGCCAAGAAGTCGCAGAGAAAAACGGCGGTCTTTTAGCCGATCGCGAACTTGAGAAACTTGCTGCGGGAAAAGACATTCCTGTTTCAATGGCGTGTAAAATTCCTTTTGATAAATGTTCTTCTTGTGGCAATTCAGCGCGCACACGGGCTGAATATTGTGACTCTGTTGAAAACGGCGGGCATTGTAAAGCTGGTGGACTGCGGCACAATATTGGCCGTGTTCTTGAAGACGGTCACGTACTGCACGCTGATAATCCAAACCCATCATTTTTCGACATATCTCACGTTTTCCGGCCAGCCGACAGAATCGCATACGTATCCGGACAACTACAAAAAGCGGCTTCGGCTGGTGTAGTTGTTTCCGGTGCAGAGCTGGCTGAACAACTTGGCGTGACCATGCCGTATGATTTAAACGCTGTAAACGCGTCAAAAAAAGCCGCGCAACAATTTGCTGCTTTACAAGAACTGGCGCAGGCTGAATCTGACTTAGGGTCGGACTTTAATGGCTGGCCGCAAGTAGCCCTGTCCTCGAATGACGCCGTACAAGATAAATTTGACGTAAACGGCAGTTCATTTGCTAAAATATCGGAAGCGTTAAGAGGGCTTGCAGACGCGGGTGTAATTTTGCCTGTCCGTGAGTTCTTGGCGCTAACAGTTAAAACAGCAAACGACGATTTAGTTGCGGCTGTTTGCGCGGCCTTGCCAAACGTGTTTACAAAGCTGGCCGCGGACGAAAACGTAACTAATTTACTAGAAACAAACAACTTTTTCCCCGCGGATACAGCCTCGCAACAAATTAGACTTTGGGCTGAGAAAGTGTCTTGCACGCGGAGTACACTAAAGCCGAACATTGAGAAAAGAGCTTATTTAGCGGCTCTTCGCTCTGTGAACCCGACAGCTTTTTCAATGGAAAAGCGCGCGTCGTCGAAAGCAGAAACCACTCTTGCCAAACATTACGCTTTGTATAAGATTGCCGCTTTCGCCGTCGCCCGAGAAAAATATTCAAAAAGCTTGTTGACAGCGAACCACTGCGTACTGCAAAATTATATTACCTGAAACACGCTAATCGCTTGCGCTGATTAGATTTACAAGGAGAAAACACATGGCACGGATGCAACGTTCCCTTTTCGATCAACTTAATGCTTTAGCGGAAGAAATTTCGCAAAGCCCCGTAAAGACTGCTGCTGAAAAGGCGGCTGGTCCTGTACCTTCTGATCCGGGCGGTTATCAAGGCGCGTCGTCGCATCCGTCAGTCAGCGTTGGAAATGACGTACAAGCTGCCGGCACTGGTGCCCGCGCGTCAGAGTACGAATCCGACATTAAAGACCAGCAGGGCGCGCTCGCTGTAGACAACGCCCCAGAAATGTCGCAAGAAGGCCGGCAGGATGAGGTCCAGTTAAATCTTAATACAAATGCCGCTGCGACGGGTGAAGATCCTGCCGCTGAAAAAGACTTTAAGGGCGACAAAGACGATCCTGGCACCGCGCACCCCGCCAAAACAAATGACGGCGAAAAGTACAGCAGTGTTTCTTTTAAAGAAGCCCACGCACAGTGCTCCGAGCTGGGCAACGACATTCTTGCCGACATTGTTAACTTTGGCACAAGCAAGCTTGAAGTTCCTGCCGCCAAAGAAGCCGAGCTTCACGGCGACCAAAACAAGCTCGACAAAGACAACGACGGAAAAATCGAAGGTTCTGATTTAGCCGCGCTTCGTAAAGATGACGACGCTGATGACGACGCTGACGACGATGACGACGATGACGACGAAAAAGAAGCTGCTTATTCCGCTGGTTATGAGTTAGCCGAAAAGATTGGTTTACAGAAGCAAGCAGCCGAAGCTGCCGTACAGCAGGTTTGCGCTAACACACTTGTTGAAGCCGATCAGATGGCTGACCTTCTTATCGGATTTATGAAGAGCAGTGAAGACATGCTCGACGACGACGCGCAAAGCGGAGAAGATCATTCGGCTCCGTCTGACATTGATTCCGGCGCAAGCGACGCCCCTGATATGGCAGGTTCCGCCGAAGGCGATGCAACTTCTGTTGAAGACATGATGGCTGGCCCGGAAGCTGCCGGAGAGCCTTCTGACGAAGAAGCTATGCAAGAGTTAGCAATGGCTTTAGAGGAGCTTGGAATTCCTCCAGAAGCGCTTTTAGCTGAAGTTGCTGGCGGCGAAGCCGGTGCAGGTCCAGAAGCTGGCCCAGCACCAGAAGAAATGATGGCGGAGCCAAAGTTAGCTGCTGCTAATGATTTGTCAACGATTGGTCGCGCTGTTGTAAACTTCAAGCGTGCTGGAAAATTTCAAGTCAAAGAGGCTCGCACAAAGCGGTCGCGTGAGTTGCGTGACATGTGGAAGCAGCACCTTTTAGAACTCACGTCCCGCTAATTTATGGAGGTTTTGATGTCAGAGACACCAAAAACAGAACTTACACAAAAAGTCATTGATTACATCGGCTACTCCGATGCGGCCCTTACTAAAGCCGCGTCAGTGCTTGCTGAAAAAGAAGCCCAGGCTGAAAAGCTTGCCGCTTTAATCCCGGCAGCGGTTGCCGCTTGCGTAGAACACGAACGTGTCGAACCGCACCAAAAAGAAGCACTTGAAAAAGCGCTTCACGACCCGGTACGCACGATGGAATTAGTTGTGAAGCTTGCCGGCCATAAAAACGCCGCTGAGATGTCACGACTTGGAACACCAGTAGGCCAGGAAAAAGCTGCGTCCTACGATCCGTCGAACAGTTTGACGAGCGGGTATGTAGGTGCCCGCGATTACCGCCTTAAAGCTTCTGACGTGAAGTTGTTCACCGGCTTGGGGCTCAATCCACCTACTACCTGACTTTAAACTTTGTAGACATGGAGGTCTAAAAAATGGCTGTAAGTACAACTCTTCAATTAATGACAGAGCACGGTTTAGATGTCAAAAAGGGCTGGTTTGACATGGCCTCGCTTGACTTCAGTGCTTCTCTCGACAGCAGCGTCACCGACGATGTGCCGCGCGGTCGTGTGGTATATGTGAACAGCGCTGGAAACTTTGTTCCTGGCATTAGTAATACGGGTGTAGCTATTTTCTTGTTAAACGGAAGTAGCGACGCTGACGTAAGCAACCCAGGCACAACGGCTGCTGGCAACTTTATGCATCAGGCTGTTGCTCCGACCGGAAAGCTTTCTGGTTTAGTTGCGACTGGTGGATATGAAATTGCTTCGACCGAATTTATTACTTCTGACACCGTCGGCGGGGTAACGACTACCAGAGCATATGCTCCTGGCGAGCTGCTTACCGCAGACACAACGGGTTTGTTAACAAATAAAAAGGTAGCTGACATTAACACAGCAGTAGCGCAGTATACTGACCCTGTTGTTGGTGTTGTATCTTCTGGCGCCGGTGCTAATCATAACGGCATTCAGTCGCTTTCGTTCTGGTCCGTTTATCTCCCCGGCGCAGCCTGAGCTCAGCCAAAATTTTAACTAAACAGACATGGAGGTCTTTAAAATGCCCACACAGCAAGAAGTACAGCTGCTTAACGAAACGCTCTTTGAGCAGCTTGACAGCCCTGGCATGCAGAAGCAAGCCATTGACGCGGTAAACGATTTCACGCGGACTAAGATGCGTGAAGACGGTTTCTATCGCAGGATTATGCCACCACTGACGATCACCAACGACGAGTTAGATCGTCAGGTAGACACCGACAAGCCTGTAAAGGTTGTCGACAAAGAGCCCGATTCGCCGGCTGCTGTTTCGCTGCCGTTCGCTACGCTCCCGATTAACTTCTACATCCGTGGCCCACGTTACCGCGTCATGTTTGACCGGATTGTGTCGCCCCGCGCTACGAAGGACGTCGACGAGCTTCGGACTTATGTTATTGACATTCGTCAGGTTCTTTCTGACAACATGATCAAGGACATGCTGGCTGAAGAAGATTCGAAGTTTATTAACGCTATGGACGCTGCTGTTGGCGCCCAAGACCAGGACAACAATCTTTCTGGCGTACCGCAGAACGTGACTATCTCGGGTGGCATCACCCGCGACACGCTGGTTGACGCGCTGAAGGTCATGCCTTCAACTCCGAGTCACTTCGAGGTTGAGACATGCTTGGTTAACAATATCACGATTAAAGAACTGATGAAGTTCGGTCGGGATGAAATGGGTGGCGACTTCTCGCAGGACATCATCAAGAACGGTTGGGCTGAAACCAACTTCTTGAACTGCCGCTGGATTGTGACTATCAAGCGCAACCTGGTGCCGAATGATGTCATGTACATGTTCGCTTCGCCGAAGTTTATCGGAAAGAACTACGAGCTTGAGCCCACCACGATGTACATTCGTCGTGAAGCTTACATGCTTGAGTACTTTGCTTACAACACCCAAGGCGGCTCGTTTGGTCATACCAACGGTCTTGCCAAGGTCACCTTTGTCTGAGCTGTATAAAAGGAGCTTTTAATATGTCTGAGAACGTGAAGGAAGCCGCACAGCAAGCTTATAACACTGTTGTTGAACAGCTTGCGGCACCTTATTTCTTCGAGAAGCTGTCAGCCGCTGGGATTGTTCCTAGCAGCGAAGCAGAAGCTGGAGAAATGTGGGTTGCGGCGCAAAAACTGCACGCGCTCTATACAGCTGAGCAACAGAAAACTGCTGCTGCTCGTCAGTCTGGTTTTGCCGCTGTAAACCAGCGGCTTGACCAGCTCTTAGATGAGAGCGGACTTGGGGGCGGCGTCGAGAAGCAAGCTACGTTTAACGACGTAGCGGCTCTCGCCGCTGAGCAGCCTGAGATTGCAAACGCTGTATTGACCTTGCAAGCAGCCGCTTATGCTGCTGCCCAATCTGAAGAATAGAGGGAGTAAATAAATGGCTATTACTGCTGCAGATCATGTGTATACCACAGTTCGGAACACATCGGGCCGCGCGCAGTTTTTTGGCTTTCTTGGTGCTCACGGCGTAAAGCTCGCCGCGAATGCTGAGTACAGCGTACCCGGAGATCTTGCCGGTAAGCTAGCCAACAAAACGAGCAAACGGCAATTTGATGCGTTTGTGCGTGCTGTTGAAGATGATTTATTAATGATTCTGAAAACACCCACGCCAATGGCAACTGATGCCGCGACTGACCCGGGCGCTGTTTTTGGCGGCGTATCGGTTCCAAGCGCAGCTGTTGCTCCGGAACTAGACGACTACGATACGGATACCGAAACGCCGTAGTTAAACTACGACATACACATGTTGTTTATAAAGAAAGTCGATCGCTACGGCGGTCGGCTTTTTTTATTTATACTAGTGATAGTTTAATACAGAGGAGGAATTTATGGCCGTAATAGCAACACCCACGTCTCACCCGCTCGTACAATGCTGTGATAACAGCAACACAGAACAAGTTTTAACGCCTGTTGCTTGCGCGGGGCAAAATGTAATCAGCGCCCCGATTTCGTCAACGAACGGGCAGCCGTCGCTCACAAAAATGCGCGCGGTATCTATTACGCAAGGACAGTGCGCCACAATTGAGTGGCAAATGCACAGTCAAGAAGGCTTCCCTGTTGACCTAAGTTCATGTACAGACGCGGCTTTATTTAAAGTAGTTTTGCGGCTAAAAGAGCAGTTATCTCTTGGGAGCGCAAATCCGGTACAAGAAGTGGTAGCTACTATTGCAGACGCGGCAACAGGAAAAGTCACAGCAGAATTGACCAGCGCGTTGGTCGGTCTACCTGGCGTTTATTATGCGGAAATGGCGCTTGTAAACATACCTGCAGAAGAAGCCGCGACCCCCTGTGTTGTTTTTTCAAATACGTTTTATCTGATTATTAATCGCAGCACGTTTGGCAGCGCGAATGGGCCGCCAAGTATCGCAGAAGTTCGTCTACATTTACGAGACTCAGCGCCCGGCGAAAGTTACTTGTTAGATTCTTTAATGTTTGACGACGCAGAAATCGGGCTCGCTATTGGGCGCCCTATTCAGTACTGGAATGAGATACCACCGCCAATTAGAACATTTAGTACTCAAAGTTTCCCGTTTCGCTATCACTGGCTGGAGGGTATTTCGGCGAATCTGTTCTTAATGGTTGCGGAACAATATCGCCGAAATCAGTTGTCGTACTCTGCTGGCGGTATTGCAGTAGACGACCAAAACAAAGAGCCGGCTTACGAGCGGGCAGGTCAGACGCGGTGGCAGGCGTATAAGGAGTGGGTGAGGGCTACCAAAGCCAGCATTAACTTAGAGAGCTGTTACGGCGAAGTTACGTCTAATTACAAATACAGCGCGTACACAGACGCTATCAGGATTCGATACTAAATTATTGGCATATCTCCGGCATATTTAATGCGCCTCGTTTTGGTTTCGGGGGCTTTGAAGAAGGGAGATAGTATGACCGACGACGAAGATTTGAAGGCACAGTATTCGGGCGACGATGACTGTTTCTCGCCGGCTGAATCGATGCCAACGAAAATGATATTAAAATCATTTCTCGCAAAAGCTAAGGAATGCCCGCTAGACGAACATCCGTATACGACGATGCTTAAGCGCAGAAAAGGGATGGGAGTCGAGGGCTGGGACGAGCGGCATAAGGCCGCCGCGGTAAGCGCGATTGCAGAATGGTCAGCCGAAAATGTGGGAAAAAGTGTGGCCTGCATAATCAAAGAGATTATGACCGTATGCGCGCTTGCCGATGACTCTTATGACGAGTCACTGAAGGACGCCGGCAAAGAGCTTTCGGAGTCATTAAACTTTATCATCGGCGTGACGAAGTGCTTCTTTGAAAGCATTGATTTTGAACATCTGGGTCTGAAGCTCTTTGAACAGGGCGAAACTATGACCCGAGAACGGGAGGAAGAAGAAGCTGCTGCTTTGCGGGCTAAGGCCAAAGTTCAGCGTGTAAGTTAATTTAAACCCCGGGCAGCTACAGTACTGACTGCCCGGGGTTTTTTTTAGCTATCAGCGCGAGCTAAATAAACGTATAAATCAGGGCATATATAATGAACCTCCCTAGGTTTTAGCTAACTAGTCAGTTAGCCCTAGCGAGTATTACAGGAGATGAAAATGAGCTACCTTTTTAAGGCGATTGAGACTTTCTTTAGCATCGCCCTGCTCGCGGCCCTGCTGCTGGTAAGCTACGTCGGCTTTCGGTGCGCCAATTTGGCGCTCCCAAGCCGAGTGACGGCGCAGGATTTGACCTTCCAGGTGGAGGAGGACCAGGGCAAGCCCTGGCTATACTTCTGGGAGGATACGCGCCCAGAAGTCGAGGTCATCTCCGTACGCAAGTACGGGGTGGTCGCTGTCGCCCGGGTGCGCCTGGGCGAGGACAGGATCCCGCTGACGTTGGTCAGCGACTTGTCCGACGGCGGCCGCTGGCGCCCAGCGCCGTGGGAGTCCGCCGTTAAGGACGGCGGTAAGTTTGTGGCGATTGACGGGTATCTTGCCACAGAGCAAGAGGTCCAGGCAGCCCGCGCCGCCGGTACCACCAACGCGTCCTAAGGGGCGCCCCACAGCGCGCGAATCCTGGTCGCGCACAACACGGTTCGAATCCGTGGCTGTGGACTTAGGCCGCTCGTTGCGGCCCATCTCCGCCGGTACGCCACTCATCCCCTTGGGTGGCGTACCGGTTTGATAATATAGGTCTAGTGCTGCAGACCAAAAGGGCAGCATAACGTAATTAAGTAGCAGAGACAGGACTAGCTTCTCTGCCGGCTGATTACGTTAGTTAAAGCCCGTAACGGCGGTAGTGCGCTGTTATGGGAGAGGTGTATGGACCCCAGAGCCAAAGCTAGTCTTGGAGGGCTGGGGCGCGGAAACCTACCGCTGATAGCAAAATAGGAAGCGCGTGAAATTCGCGCTTTTTTTAGCTATCAGCGCTTCTTGTATAATTAACCTATGAGCCAATCTCGAATTTTTCCGTTTCGACGTGTGTCCGTAGACCATATGGTACGCGGCGTTAGTCGTATTTGGTGGCAGTTAGAGCGCACTTTTAACGACCCGGGACCGTACACTTTTCAGCTTCAATTTGGTCGCTCTGGCATTCGCGATTCATTTGACTGGCAAGACGTAGGCGACCCGGTAGAAAACACTTATTACGCCGCAGACCCTAATTGGCGCGACGGCGGATACGCGCTTGTCACCCACTATCGTGTTAAATTAACAACGCCGACAGAGACGTATGTATCTCAAGCGGCGAATTGTTTTGGAGAATTAACGGAGCGTGACTGGCTGCTTTCGCGCGAGATTATCCGCAAAGAAAAGTTACGCCATCGTTTAGTGTCCGCGCCGGGTTATCTTGCTAAGCCCCTACGCTATGGGACGCCGTGTCGTACTTGTCGCGATCAGTTAACACAAGAAGTTACAGATAGTTTTTGTCCGGTTTGCGGCGGCACTGGGTTTGAAATTGGTTTTCACCCTATTCTTCCGCTTCAGTGCTGGGACTTATCGCCGCAAGTTATTGAAGAAGATATCGACTCGCAATTAAAGGGTCAGACACGAGAGAACGCGTATGTTAATGCTCGTGTTTTAGGTTTTCCCGCGCTAAACAAAGGCGACTATTGGATTAACGGCGATTCTGACGAGCGCTGGGTTGTAAAGAGTCTTCAGATTGTCGCAGCCGTCCGAAATGTGCCAATTGTGTATCAGGTTAAACTCGGCCTGCTTCCTTTTAGTGACCAGATTTACGCCCTTGAGATTGGCGGAGAACCACCAGCAAGACAAGGCCCGGTTTTACCTGTTGAGGGTTGCGGGGCGGTTATAGTCGATCATGATTATGGTGGAGACGACAACCTTATATATACGCAATCTGATGGTTGTCCGATCAGCGGCGCAAACATTTACGTATTTAACCAAGCGGCTTTTGATACAGCTGGCGTAACAATAGATCGGTCGTTAGCAGTAGCCGCCACGTCTACCCGAGTAAACGGCCGGTGGAATCAGTCGTTAAAATTGGACCCTGGCAACTATACTTTACTGTACGAAAAACTAGGCGACTTCGGCCCGGATACAAAAGCGTTAGTAGTTTTAGACCCCGCCGCCTCGTTGCCAACACAAGTAGCCGCGCCTGTAAAACCGCCGCCGCGCAAGATATTCCGACCAAAAACGGACAACGGTTTTTTTGACATATGAAAATAAACAAACCGTCAAAGCCTGTTTTGCCGCCTGTAAAAATGACGGGCAAGAAAATAGAGCTAATGCCGAAAATACAGTTGTTTAAAAAAACGAGCGTGAAATGACAGACTGCCCGAATGATGAAGACATAGTTGGCGGTGATGGTTTTCCAGCAGACGATTACCCTGAGAATAAAGTGCCTAAAGTTAGCTCTTTATGCTCTTATGGTATGCGCCCCCATATTATGACCGGATTTTTACGGCAACTATTAATCGGGCACTTCTCTGACATCGAAAATATAGAAGACGCCCGCGTCCGAAAAATGATAGAAACCACCGGGGCTTGGCAACCAGAAAATAATAGTTTGAACCCCGAAGGAATTTTGATAGAAAGTATTAATAGGTGGCGCCCGCAGTCAGCTGACAAACGGCCCGCTGTGTTAATTAGAAGGAACGGCTGGTCTTGGCAACGTCGTGTAGTTGGCGATAAAGCCGGCCAAAATGAGTACACTGGAGAGACAAGTTATTCCGGTTTCTGGGAAGGCAGTCACACGTTATTTTGTTTAGCGAAAAGTGGCGCTGAAACAGAGTTTTTAACCACGGAGGTTGTCAAATTTTTAATACTTTTCTCGCCAATGATTCGAAGCCAGTTAAACTTTTTTAAGTTCTACGTGGCCGAAGTCGGAGGTGTTGGAGAAGTACAAGAGGTGACTGAAGGTTATGCCACTCCAGTCACTGTTACGTACGTTGCTGAAGAGTCTTGGTCTGTTCAGCCCGCCGTACCGCGACTTAAGCGGATTGTCTTCAAGGCATCAGATTTATTGTCCGGGTAAATTTTACAAAAGGCTTTTTTATTGTTTCAGGAGTTGTGTATACTACTGATTAAGCACTTGACCGCACAAAAAAACAACTGAGGCACGGAGACTGTCGCATGTCGAGTTACATCAAACCACAAGTTTTAGTTTTTCAAGAATTCAGCATTGTTCCTACTGAGATCACGGAGCCGCTGCGCGCACATATCGCCGGCCCGCACGCGATCCTTCACAGGTACAACGATCGTGATGAGCGCCCGACTATTTTGTTAGGCCAGTACGATCGGCTTAATGACATCTGTTATCCGTGGCCACAGCGCCGCGCCGGCTCCATCGTTGACTTAGCTTATGGCAAGGTCTTTATTGATGACGCTATGCTGAAATACTTCCAGCATGATCTTCAAGACACTACAAGTCATATTACAGCCGTAGACGGCAAGATCAACTGGATTGAGTCTGACACGCTTGCGTTTAAGAGCAATACATCTGCTTACCCACGTAGCAGCGCTTTCGGTGACCGTGACGTAGCCGCTGGCGACATCGCCTACCTGCGGACTGTTGTTGATCGTAACGGCGAGTGCGAAGAAGTCGAGCTGTGGTCGGAAGTCGTTGGATTTGCCAGCGAGCCCGTCGCTTCTTTAATCAAGCCTGCTGAAAACGACACGTTAAATGTCGGTTACACTGCCGCGTCGGTAGACACCCCAGACAGCACTAATGATTACCTGCAAACAGGTGGCAAGATTAATTGTGTCAAGTTGACAGAGACTGACGGCTCAACTTACGAGGGCCTGTCTAGCGGTGACATCACAGAAGAGTACACAATCCAAGTAGTAAAAAGCACCATTTCTGGCTGTAACGCGGCGCGTCTTCGTGTTCGTTCGGCTAGTGGCCGTGACGACCAAGAAGAAGTGGTTCCGGCTGACATGGGCGAGTTCACAAGCATCGGAACGCGCGGCTTAAAGGTTAAGTTTGACGTTTTAACATCTGACGAGTGTTTATCGCAATCGTCTGTTAATGGTGTTGCCTACGACAGCTTCGTTGTCGGCCAGCGCTGGGTCGTTAACGTTGCGCAAGAGTTCTACCCCGCCGACGCTGACACAGCCGACGCTGCCGGTAACCCAGCTGTAGCTGACGTTGAAGGCGTTTACGAAGGCGACAAAAACGATGTTTATGTAATTGAAGTCACCAAGGGCGGCGAATTTGATGGCGTTTCTGCCACGGCTGTTGGTTTCCCAGAAGTTACCGTTAGGACTGTAAAGGGTCTTGACTTCTCCGGCCCAACCGAAGTCACCAATAATGGCGGCGTAATCGGAATCGGGACTAATGGCGTGCAAGCCATTCTTTCTGTCGGCGGCCCGGTAAAGTCGCTGGAAATACAGGACGGCGGCTCGGGTTACACACAGGCGCCAACCGTTACACTTAGCGCCCCAGACGAAGCTGGCGGCACCCAAGCAACCGCGACAGCTACGGTTGACGGGAATGGCGCTGTTGATTCAGTTACAATTACACAGCCGGGCAGTGGTTATTACAATCCGCCTACTGTCACGATTACAGCGACCAACGGTGGTGATGGCGCGGCTGTGCAAGCGTCGTTGAACGTCGGTTTACGTAAGGGCGACCGGTTCTTTGTGACCGTTGTTTCCTCAAAGGCTGGCTTTGTTCGCCGTTTAATCCTTCGTGACGACCTGCCAAGCGAAATGCGGGATGTTTACACCCGGGCAACAGATCCGTCTGGTACGAGTCTCGTTCAAACTGCCGTGAGGTTAGTCGCGGTAGCTAACGTTGACGTTGCAACTGGCGGCACCCCAGAGATTGACGGCGTAATCCCAGTCAATGAAGACCGGGTGTTATTGACGGGCCAAACAAACGCTGTAGAAAACGGCCTTTACGAGGTAAACGCCACCGGCACCTGGGTTCGTGCCGAAGACGCTAACGAGTCAGCTGAACTCGTGAAAAACACGTTCTACCCGATTACGGCTGGCACCACATACGCTGGTTCCGGCTGGGTTATCACCAACGCCGGCACAGTTGTCGTCGGCACAGATCCTATTTACATCGTTCGCGACGACGAAGCTAACACTGAGCGGCCTGTACCGCTCGACTTGAAGCTTTACATCAAGGACGAAGTTCAGGTGTCACGCGTTCGCCCAGAAGCGCCTGCTTTGACGAACTACTGGTTTGAAGACACCCAAGTGTGCATTCAAGAGGGTATTACAGCTTACCACCCAGAGTGGACTGCCGGCGGTGTTGAGAAGCCGCTTCCCGTTGAGTCTGGTCGCGTGTACGCTGAATACCGCGAGTTTGTCGCCGATCTGGCTGACGAGGTTAACTCGATCAGTGACGTGGCTGACCTGGACAACCTTGTCGGTCAGCTTGATCCTGACAATCCTCTGAAGTGGGGCGTGTACAAAGCGCTTTCAAACAGCAATGGCACCGTCGTGAAGTACACAGCCGTGGCCAAGCCTGTTGAGTACGATCCTGACACCTACGAAGAAACTGGTCCTGACCTTGACAGTTGGGTACAGGTTCTTGAGAGGATTAAGGGCCGTGACGACATGTACAACCTTGTTCCGCTGACGTTTAATCGTCAAGTGCAAAACCTGTGGGCTGCGCACATTGACGCTGAGTCAGATGAAATCTCCAACAACTGGAAGGGCGGGTTCTTCTCACTGAAGGCGCAGCCAAATCAACTGGTTGTGGGTCAAGGCGCGACTATTGGCGGCGTGCTTGGAACCGAAATGCCCGAGGAAAAACTGGCGACATTGTCAGATGATCCAAACGCTACTGGTTCAAATCAGTTCACACTGTTACAGGTACCGACTGATACCGCGGGCACTTCAGGTTATTTTATCACCAACGGCGTGCAGCCCGGCGACATCGTTCGTTACAACTTCTCGATCGACCAGTTTGGGGACGAGCAGTACGAAGAATACTTGGTTGACCAGGTGCTGTCTGAAAACTCGCTGTTGCTGTTTACGAGCGCCGATGCGGCCGTAACTGTAGCGCAGCGTTTTGAGATCTGGCACACCAGAAATCGGAATGAGGTTGCCGAAGACTTAGCGCAACAAGCCGGCGGTTTTTCAAATCGGCGTATTGTTGGCGTCTGGCCAGATCTTGTCGCTGAGGGCGGCGTTTCGCAAGACGGTTACTACCTGTCTGCTGCGCTTGCTGGCCTTGCTTCTGGTGTTGTCCCACATCAGCCTTTAACTAACGTTGAAGTCGCCGGATTCGACGACTTCACCCGGTCCTACAAGTACTTTAACGAAACGCAGTTAAATCGGATGGCAGAGGCTGGCGTTTGGATCGTAACGGAAGATCGTGACGGCACGCCGCATAATCGGCACGCTTTAACGACCGACAACCTTGATCTGAATCGTCGCGAGGAAATGATTCGGCGTAATGTCGACTCAATGTCCTACTTGTTCTTGCGCCGCTTGCGTCCGTTTATCGGTCGTACAAACGTACAGCCGGGTATGTTACGCCGGTTGCGTTATGAGGTTACTGCAATTATTCGGTACCTGTCGAACAACGGCTACACCGAAGAATTAGGCTCGCAGCTAATTTCGGGCGAAATTAGGACATTAGAAGTTCATCCGCTTTTACGCGATAGAATTGTTATTGTCTTAGATCTTGTTGTACCAGCGCCGCTGAACAACATCGAACTGCATCTGGTTGTTTGATAGAAAACTAAGGAGTCAGCACTATGCCATCAGTTTTTCAAGGTACGTCACAAGGTCTGAACGGTGTTATTCGGGCCGAAGACGTAACGCTTACATTTCCGGGTGTCGGTGGCGCGGGTGGCGCCGCCGGTGCCTTGGTTCAGCAAGCACAGCTGAACTGTGAGCGCACTGTTAACATGATTTATGAAATCGGTTCAAACAAAGTTTATTATGTTGGAGACCGCCGCCGAGGTACTGCGCAGTTCAATCGAATTGTTGGTGGTTCGGCTACGTTTAAAGACATGATCGCGCAGTTTGGCGATATTTGTAAGTCCAAGGGCAACGACATCAAAATGGAAGTTGGCGAGGATACAGATTGCGCCGGTACTGGCGGCGGCATGACGTACAACATGCTCGACTCAACACTTACATCACTTGGTGCGTCTGTAACGGCTAACGATATCGTCGTGACAGAGTCCATGAATTACATGTTTGTCGACTTAGAATACGACGCCTAATTGCGCCGTATTTAAAACACTAAAAACGGCGGTTGCACAACTTGCAGCCGCCGTTTATGGTATATGGGCTTATGCCCGGGGCTTTAGGCCCGTAACCACACCGATTTGGTGGATAAATGAATGAGCAATCGTCGAGGTCGTTCGGCACTTCGCCGAACGCCTCAAAACCATTTTTTAATGACCCGACACTGCCCGTTCGACGTACGCAAATTTACACGCAGTACGCCGGGCGCGAGGTTACGGCTGCTTACGCCGCGCATCTGCATGTAGCCGCTGACCCGTTTTCTACGCAGGTCGGCTACGAAACCGGTTTTCAAGATACCGGACGCCTTATGCAAGGCGAAATTTGCGACGGTACAGCCATCGCAAATATGTATATCGTGTCGATCGATCACGGTACGAACCCTGTCTTAGCCACGGCGGCGTCACACTCGTCGTCTGCCTGCTTTGGCCCGACAACATTAAACGCGTATGCGCCTGGAACGCGTGTTTTGGTTGCTGTGTACGACAATGATCGTTACGGCACTATTATCGGCGCTATTCCGCATTATTTAGATATCGGAAAGCGCGCGTATCATGATTACATATCTCAGGCGTCTCGTAATCGGGTGGATGATTGCCATAAAAAGCACATAAAACAAGAACGCTCATCGGAAATTTCTGACTTTAGTAACTGGCGCGCCTATGACGGCACTTTAGGCGGTGAGTGGGGCGCAATTAGCACTACAGGTATTGGCGTATCTGTAGACGACTTTATGTTGCGCGCGTCTGTAAACGAGTTTTGCGGGCTATACGGCTTTTATCATGATTCGTTACTGCGCGTGGCGGGCTACAACTTTCAGCTTTGGACAGCGGGAAGTGAGCGCGAATCGTTTATGGATCAAGCGGAGTGCAACGACACGCAAGGCTACACGCCCTATCCGTGGGAAGGCATGGGTGTATTGCAGCCCGGGCAAAGTGTGGTCGAGGAGTACGATTCCGCGTGTTTCCACTATTTTGCTGGCAAGCCGTATTACACACATTGGGAAAATAAAAACGAATTTATTCAGCCGTACCACCGCTCTCAGGTTTTCTTTGGTTATCTCGGCCAAGGTATGCGGCAAATTGTCCACGCGCCGCCACAGGGCCAATCGTTATGGACATACGACGGGAAAGCTGGCGGCCCGGGCGAAACCCCATACGACTCCGACATTAAAACAAGCTATGGGTTTAATGTTGAAGGCAAAAGTGGGCCGACGAAAGACACGGACCACCAAGAAGAACCGGTATTCGGTTTAAGTGAAGAAAATAAATCACTAGACGGCCGTATTTTTATGGCGTCTGCAAAAGGCGTACATATTGCCAAGCGCGTCTTGCTTCCTTTCCCGCAGCGTATTAAGCGGCCGGAAGACGTCAAGAACGGTGATGACGCAACAACTAATTACAAAGCTGCCGGCAAATACGGAAGCGGACCAGAACACACGATCACCGGCGACATTGAGACGACTGAAGACGACTATCCAAATTTACAGCGCGCAGCCAGTGTTTTAGACCTGCACGGTTATTTATACAACTATGCTGGGTTTCATGCCTTTTACTGGCACGAAAAAGACTACAAGACGTGGGAGCAGCAAGACCTTAAATACGCTGACGTCAATCAGAAAATTCCACAGTTCAGCTCGCTTGGCGCTGAAAAGATGTATTTAAAAGAAGAACAGCCCAAGCAGTTTCAAATCGACCACCGCTACAACACCCAAGATTATTTCGAGACAGAATCGTACGTCTCTCTGTTGGAAGACGGCGGTGTAGTCATTGGCGACGGTTATGGCAGCGAAATCCGAATGACGGGCGGCTGTGTGTTTATTACGGCCCCTGGAGACGTGTGGCTTAAAGGTGGCCGCGACGTGCAGTCTTGGGCCGGAAATGACGTAATCGCTAAAGCCAACAAGAACATTGACCTGTCAGCCACTGAACGCAATATACGTATAAAAGCTGAGCGCAACGTACTTGTTTTTGCCGGCAATGAAACCTCCGATCGAGACGGGGGTATTTTACTTGAAAGCCGTGCAAAGAACATTGAGTACGACTTTGAGCAGTGCGGCGACCAGATCCGGTTTGCTGGGGTTGTTTCGCGCGCACCGTTCTCGAATGTTATCAGCCTCGCAAAGGATATCTATTTGCGTACAGGTGGCGGCGAGATTGAAGACGGGAACATAACAGTCGACGCTTCGCAAGCCCGGCGCGACATCCTAACTAAGTCCCGAGCTAAATATGATTTTGTTCGCTCTGGCCGGTTTGATTTCTTCGGCTATCCAAAGGGCAAGGAAGACTGGAAGACATTAAAGTCGAATATGTTTTCCAGAAAAGTTACATTGCTCTGCGGCCCAATCGGCTCAGATGCCGATCTAATTTTAGACGGGCACATTCTTGCTCAAGGTAGCGCGTTATTAACAAAAGGGCATATTTTTACAGAATACGCTGCGCGCGGCTTAATTTTCGTGGCGCCTTGTGATGGAGAATGCCAAGACGAAGTTAACGCCGTAGTAGATCTGATTGAAGAAGTCATCACAGAAACAATACCTGAAATCGCAGATGACCCAATCCACAAACAGTTATTCAAAGAGATCTGGTACAAGGAAAAACGCGCAGGCAATGATCGTGTTATGACGATTATGGAGTTTTCTTTCCGTACGGATGACGACTACAAGATTAAAGACTTCTTGTTGTTCGAAGACCGGTGGCAACAGTTAGCCCGGATTGGACAAGCAGATCCAAAGAAGTGGGAAGAGCGCCCCGTCCCAAATAAGACGTGCGACGAGTCGTATCCGTTCCCGGGGAAGAAGTGGCTTAAAGACGAACCCGCGTACAAAGAACAAGACCTGTCAATTCCACAGTTCGAAAAAGGCGGGTTAGTAGACAAGCAACGTGGAGAAGCGCCAAGTCTTGCAAGTGAGTACAAACAACCTAAATACAAGCAACCGAAACCGAAAGTGATTGACGGAAATTACCCCATCATCCCCCGACAAGGATAAGGAATTGTCATGAAGTTAGTAGAAGACGTGTACGTGTCGAGCTTCACAAAAAACACGTTAGAACAGTTCGGCTGGAAAGAAGGCGACGCTATTCCAGAAGAACTCGGGCAAGTGCTTATCAAGTTAAAAGAAAAAAGTCCGCCGTCTGACAAGACTGACAGATTAATTGACAGAGAGGTATTAGCAGAAGAAGACGTCAAAAAAGTTTTAGATCTGTTGGCCGAGGCTAAGAAAGTACAGGCTAAAAATAAAAAACAGAAAGAAATAGACGACGCGGCATCAAAGGTCGCGCCAGGCGTTCAAGAAGCGTACAAGGACTTACTAGAAAGTGGCCCAGAGATTGTCGATGATCGTGATACGGTAGCAGAAGACAAAGAAGCGCCCGTAGAAGAAAAGCAGGAAGAGCAACAAACTGAAGAGCCGCCAGCGCCGAGTAAAGTTGAAGAGACAATAAATGATGTTGTTGAAGAAGTTGTAAAAGAAGAAGAGACTAAGAGTGTTCCGTACTGTCCGCGCTGCAGTTGGAATTTAAGCGTAAAGTTTGACGTAAAACCAACTGATCGGGATAAGGAAGACTTTTTAGCCACGTTACTGGGCGAGACCAGGTTTAAAAAGACTTACGAGCTATTTGGCGGGAAAATCTCTGTTGTTTTTCGGTCCCTGTACGCCGAAGAAAACAAAATGGTGTACCGGCAGTTAGTGCTCGACCAGAACAACGGACGAGTAGCGACTGAAGCTGAGTGGTTTACACAAATGATGGACTACCGGTTAGCTTGCTCTTTAGAAACTATCCTAGACAAAGACAAAAAACCTATTCATGTTTTTCCAGAATTATCTTTAACACCAGAAAACACTACTAACGGGGAGAGCACGCCTATCCCGGACCAGCTAAATAGAGCCAACAAAGCATTAGCGCAAGAAGTTACAAGACGGCTTGTCGGAACGCACCTCCGACAATTCCAACGTCTTGTAGAAGCACTTGAAGCTATGGCACTAGAACCAAATTTTTGGAACGGGATCGAATAGCGGCGTATATGGTGCGCGCTGCCGTTTCGGGGGCAATCGATTACTCCCGGGCCGATCCCACAAACACTCGATGGCGTGTAAAACACAGATTGTTACTCTCGGAGATACAACGACAAGAAGACGAAAAAATACTAGCTCATAACCACCGGCATTGGTGCGCTTATTTAGGGCACGGCAATTTAACAGAAGATAGTTTTGAGTCTGTCAGAGAAAACGCCAAGACTTCTCTGCAGACATTACATGAAGTCGTTTTCCCGTGGATTGTCGATAAAAAGAAAGAAGAAACGCCCGAGGAAGAAAATACAACAAAAAAGAGTAAAATAGATAAGAGCACACAAGCTTTAATAGAGCGCTTTAAAATTTGGCAAGAAAAAAAGAGTAAAGAACAAGCAGAGGCGGAAAAATGAGTGATTTTTTATATCCGCACGCTTACTCTCCCGGCCAATTTTCTATGCCGGGCAATCCAGAGTTGTCCCAGCTGATCACGATGTTCGGCGGCCCTATGATTGCGGGCCTTGCTGGTCCTAATAATTTTGCGCCCCATTTAAATCCGGGCCAAAATTTAATGGACCAGTTTGTGATGAAAAATTACCAGCAGCAGATGCGCGCGGCTTACATGCATTTGCCGAAGAGGCAGCAACCGCAAGTAGCTAATACGTTGCTCGGTATGCGGTCGGCTTTTACTAATAAAAAAGCCACAGCGTACGATCGAGAAACCGCTATGAATATGGCGGGCATCGTAACAAATCCGATCACGCAAACATTACTCGGCTCTGTACTCGGACCAGACACCGTAGAAGCGCTAACATACGGCAGCCAAGGCAACATGCAAGCCTTAGGCGGCGCAATTAACAGGATGGGCTATTTCCGCCAAGATCCGGGTGGTGGCGCGCGTATGGACGCCGAGTCTTTAGAGGACTTAACTTCTGGCATCTTTTCACACATTTATGAGCCGCAAGGAAACCTTGACGACTTGATTTCAACTGCTCGTACTGGAACAGCCGATCAAAAAGAACAGGCAATAAGTCGATTGCGGACAGCGGCAAAGACAAATAAACGCGCCGTAGATGACGAGACGGTTTCTAAAAGAATGGCCGACTTAGGTGATGACCACGTTCAAAACCTTTACACAAAATATGTGCAAGGCGGAGAGGCGACAGACGCAGCAGAACAAATAAAAGAACTTACAAAATTTGACGACGCTATTTCTGCGGCGGGTGTGCTGGACCCGGATGAAATAAGTCTCGCCGGTTTGCAAGACGAAGCAAAGAAACGCCCGACACGCGAGATGCACGGCTTACGCGCCGGCCAGGTTGCGCAAATAACGAAACACATCAGCGAGCGCGGTTTACTGCCGCCGACTGTTGGCCGACTTAGCGCAGAACAGCAGGTGCAGAGTATTGCCGAGGCCGGGTTAGACGACGCTACGCTCGACCGGCTTGCGAGAACAGCCGCCGAACGCGCCATCCTTGCGAGAGATGACGACGACACGAAGACGTTTAAAACAAAAACACGCGCAGAACAAAACAGGCTTATAGACCAAGAGCTTTCACAAACAGACTATCGCGCAAAAATACAAGATACATTTAACTCCGCGCAGGCCACATCGCGAGGAGAAGCGGGCGCTAAATCAGCCGAAGAAGTATTAGAGCAGTTTGGAAGTGAAGCTCTTGTCAGTAATGTTGACGCGGGGCGAGTCGGCGGCAAGTTAAAAGAATATTCAAAAGCTGTCGCGGCCGTTAAAGACATCTTTGGAGACAACGGTAATCCAAACGCACCTATGCCCGCGCTGTTGGCTGTTTTAGATCAGCTCACACAGGGCGGCATGCATCAAATGGGCGCTGAGAAAGCCGGGAATACATTACGGCAGATGCAAAGCCTTGCGCGCGATACCGGGACGGGCATGCAGCAATTAGCAGCCATGTCGTCTTACGCGGGTGGTATTGGCCGGCAACTTGGAATCGCGCCCAGCATTACGATGCAGAACGTGGCGAATACGATGGGCATCACCCGGTCTATGATGGACAACGGTGTTTTTAGTAGCGAAGCATTTGGCTCGCTATCTAAAGAAGAGATGCAGCTTCAACTCACAAAAGATTTGCAGGAAAGCGACACGTCATCAAACGCCAAGTCGATGGCCTCGCTAGCAGCTGTTTACGCAATGGACCCAGATAAGTACGCGGGAACAGAGCTTGAACAGTTCGTGAAGGCGTACAACGATCCGACAACTCAAGGAAATTACACAGCGCCAGATGGTACAAAGAAAAACGTATATGATGTTATTGGTTCGCAGGGGATGTACGGGGCGCGTGACATACTAGAACAATCTGGCGGGGATATCGGGCAGTTTGAAGCCCGCTATTATGATTCGCGCACAATGCAGTTTGCACAAGCTGGGGCTGGATTCTTAACCAGAAAAAGAGAACTGGTAGACACGCTCGCCACTTTTTCGTCGGACGGTTTCGTGTCAAAAGGTTTGGGCGATGCAAAAATTGACGGATTAACCAAGGCCGACCACCAAGGAATTGGCGACGTTTTAACTGAGTTGGCGTTAGACACGTCAAACATGAATTTGCCAGAACAAGTTGACGCTATTCAAGCTGATGCAGAAAAAAGACTGGCCGAACATTTTCAGAAAACAAAAAATATTTCTGAAAAAGAAGCCGCGACTATGGCGGCACAGGTCGCGCAGACGCTTAATCTGTCTGATCGCGGAACAGTAGACAAGTTTGTCGGTAACTTAGGTGTTACGTCAGAGATGATGTTTGGCACAAATTTAACTGTGCAAGGTCAAAAGTATGGCGGCAACGTTGACCGCCAAGGTTTTCTGGAGGTCGGAATACAGCGTGCAAAGGCGGAGCGAATACAAGAGTACGGCGGCACAGGAACATTAGCTGGCCGCACAATAGATTACTTCAACAAAATCGGCGAAAGCGGACAGGCGTTTGTAGTCGAAGATTTTATGAAAGAAGTTGGCGGTTTCCTGCCAACTGAAGAGTTGCGCCAACAATTTGCGGGAGCGATGGCGCCCGGGCTCAACGCATCAGAAAAACTACTCAGAAAACATAGCCGATCGGCAGACGACATCAGAGGAATTAAAGACGAAGGAAAACTAAAAGAATTAGCTGGCGTCACCGAGCCAGATAAAACAATTGTTGTCGCTGATGAAAAAATTGACGAGGCTACCGGCAAAAAAATTGACGATATGGATCTGCCCGATGTGACTAAAACGTTAGCCGGATTAGGCGTCGACGTCAAAGGCATGAGCGAGGCGCGTCAAAGACAAGAATTACGAGAAAACAAACAGTTCGCGGCCGACAGCGAAAAAGAATATCTTGATCAAATTCAGGCGCAAGACGGCAACAGCGATAAAACTGTAATCTCTCACAGTACGTTAGTGCAGCGTGCAATAGCGCGTAGCGCGGGCCAGGCTAAAGAAGGAGAAGAAGATAAACACGCAGCTGCTATGCGTATTAACACCGGTCTTTTACGCGGTGCAAATTACGATAACAGGCGGAGAGCTGTTGACGACGTCGGTAGTCTATTCGCAGACCAACTTAGCGGCACTGATTTTGAAGAAGTAAAGAATGCTGTCCTTAGTTCTGATCCAGATAAAGAACAAAAGTTAGCTGCCGCGCTTGGTTTTAAAGACGCTGACGCGTTGTCTGCTGCGGCCTCTGATCCTGAAAACGCGAAATCAGAAGTTTTTCAAATTTTACAAGCGCTTCAAAAATCAGGCACGTTTGATTTAGAAGGTCGCGGCGTACAAGCATCCGACCCGGCAGCGAAACAAAAAACAGAGCGCGTATCCGTTGAGTCCGCTTCAGTTGAATTGCGGGCTGATTCTGTAACGATCAACGGCGCTGAAGAACATATGGCGGCGTTACGCGCAGAAATAGAAACTTTAAAAGAAAAAAGAAAAGACTCAGAAGGTTTAATTAGCGGGTGGTTTAGTCCTTTTTCGGCAGAAGACGAAGCGCGGCTTTCAGAGCTTCAAAAACAAGAGCGCGCTGCCGTCGAAGCGCAAGAAACAAAAATCTCGGACCAGATTAAACAGGAAGAAGTTAAAGCACCAGTAAATAAACCTGTTCCAGAGGTCCGCAAAGAAGACACACAAGCCCCCGACAGCCAAAAGCCCGCGGCAACCAACGACACGAAGCGATACACCGCCGAAGAGTGGGCAAAATTACACGCAGGGGAAACAGAAGAAGACGGTTACGGCGATCAAGTCGAAAAAACTCCTTGGACGTCTAAGAACTTGCCGGACGGAGATTATACGCGCCGCGGCGACGGAGAATGGGTCGATAACAAAACCGGAAAGGCGTACGATCGTTATGGAAACCCGGCTGGTGGCACGTACTCTGCCGACGGGTCGTCGTGGGAGATAGGCGATAGTGCTGACGCCGCGGGTAAAGTCCCGATGAGCGCCGAACAAAAAGCCAAACCTACATCAGCAGCGGCAGATGCGGCGCTTGAGACGCAATTGCCGACAAAAGTAAAATCTTATCGCGACGCTGATGTCCGCGGTGACAGCAGCTTGGCGGCTGTGTCGCCAGCGATCGCAGCGAGATTGGAACAAAACAAACCAATAGCCGCGCAACCACCCGCGCCCGACAGTAGTTCAAGTCCGCTACAACTAGCCGGACGGATAAAGCTTGAAGGTTTAAACGAAGTTATCGCAGAATTCACTGCGCCGAGAATGGTCGATACGCCAAGCGGTGGGCCAAGTATTGTAAACGATCCGCCGAGATCTTCTGTGGGATAAAAGAGGTACGACATGTCTTTAGTTTTTGCTCCTTGTACTGGCGCCGCAGAAGTAGTCCGCGCAGGCTGCTCCCCAGATGATTTTTTAACAGTAAGATTTGACGACGACACGTTCACTGAAGAATTTATTCTTACTGGTGTGCAATTAGAGTTTTCCGGTAATTATCAGTTCCTGCACACAGTTAATGACTTTGTTTATTTTTATTCATTCGGCGACCGGGTGGGGCTATTAACGCTTAGCGGCGTGAGTTTTTTAAACACGTGCGATGCCGTAGAAAAAGACGGCGCGAAATTATTTAGAATTTACGACTGGTACCAAGAAAATAAAGCAGTTAAGAGAGAAGGAAACGCGTTAATAGTTATATTGACCCCGCCGAGCGGAGAAACTGTCGAGTTGTATGGTTTTGTAACTGGCGTAAAAATTGACTTGCAACAAGGAAACACAGGTCCGATTGGTTACTGGACTGTTCGTGTTGAGGTATTACCAAGACAAAAACCGGCCGCCAAGCCCGGCGCCTCCCTTACTCCTATAAGCGCTGGTGGTTTTGGAAACGGGTTTTTACTCACATAAAATTATCGTTTTAACCTCAGCTATTTGATTATGATTAATCACGGCCGCACACTACTGTTAAATCAACCTAGGTCTGTAACTCACTATACAGATCCGGGATATGAGTATATCTCGCCCGCGTATACGCCTGCGCGGCTACCAGAAACGCTAAAAAATATTCACAAAATTCTTTTCGGCGCAACACCTGACAATTACTTTTTAAACTTTCGCGCGCAGGAGCTGTTGTCTTATATCCACAGTTCTGATCTAAGTGTTTTTTTAACAGACCTAGACCCGCGTATAACTTATTGGCCACACACGTCTAATCTTTTTTTTGCGCCGGGTAGAAAAAGA